>BNJU01002233.1_pt1:172500-544963 | contig 544963 bp, 599 predicted proteins | sample 8539281 | NCBI WGS metagenome assembly BNJU01 (sample SAMD00202456, study PRJDB9452) | human saliva metagenome | isolation source: human saliva | place: Japan
GTCCCGACTAACCCAGGGCGGACGAGCCTTCCCCTGGAAACCTTAGTCTTACGGTGGACAGGATTCTCACCTGTCTTTCGCTACTCATACCGGCATTCTCACTTCTATGCGTTCCAGCACTCCTCACGGTACACCTTCATCACACATAGAACGCTCTCCTACCATACCTATAAAGGTATCCACAGCTTCGGTAAATTGTTTTAGCCCCGGTACATTTTCGGCGCAGGGTCACTCGACTAGTGAGCTATTACGCACTCTTTGAATGAATAGCTGCTTCTAAGCTAACATCCTAGTTGTCTGTGCAACCCCACATCCTTTTTCCACTTAACAATTATTTTTGGGACCTTAGCTGGTGGTCTGGGCTGTTTCCCTTTCGACTACGGATCTTAGCACTCGCAGTCTGACTGCCGACCATAATTCATTGGCATTCGGAGTTTATCTGAGATTGGTAATCCGGGATGGACCCCTCACCCAAACAGTGCTCTACCTCCAAGAATCTCTAATGTCGACGCTAGCCCTAAAGCTATTTCGGAGAGAACCAGCTATCTCCAAGTTCGTTTGGAATTTCTCCGCTACCCACAAGTCATCCAAGCACTTTTCAACGTGCCCTGGTTCGGTCCTCCAGTGCGTCTTACCGCACCTTCAACCTGCTCATGGGTAGGTCACATGGTTTCGGGTCTACGTCATGATACTAAGGCGCCCTATTCAGACTCGGTTTCCCTACGGCTCCGTCTCTTCAACTTAACCTCGCATCATAACGTAACTCGCCGGTTCATTCTACAAAAGGCACGCTCTCACCCATTAACGGGCTCGAACTTGTTGTAGGCACACGGTTTCAGGTTCTATTTCACTCCCCTCCCGGGGTGCTTTTTCACCTTTCCCTCACGGTACTGGTTCACTATCGGTCACTAGGGAGTATTTAGGGTTGGGAGATGGTCCTCCCAGATTCCGACGGGATTTCACGTGTCCCGCCGTACTCAGGATACTGCTAGGTACAAAGACTATTTTAAATACGAGGCTATTACTCTCTTTGGCTGATCTTCCCAAATCATTCTTCTATAATCTTTGAGTCCACATTGCAGTCCTACAACCCCGAAGAGTAAACTCTTCGGTTTGCCCTCCTGCCGTTTCGCTCGCCGCTACTAAGGCAATCGCTTTTTGCTTTCTCTTCCTGCAGCTACTTAGATGTTTCAGTTCACTGCGTCTTCCTCCTCACATCCTTAACAGATGTGGGTAACAGGTAGTACCTGTTGGGTTCCCCCATTCGAAATCCCTGGATCATCGCTTACTTACAGCTACCCAAGGCATATCGTCGTTTGTCACGTCCTTCTTCGGCTCCTAGTGCCAAGGCATCCACCGTGCGCCCTTATTAACTTAACCTTATTTTTTCTGACCTTTCAGTCATAAACTCTTATTAATACTACAGCGTTTTTCGGTTTATTTTTCTTGTTACTATTTGATATAGATATTCAATTTTTCAATGTGCATTACTTGGTGATCTCTCACCAATGGAGCCTAGCGGGATCGAACCGCTGACCTCCTGCGTGCAAAGCAGGCGCTCTCCCAGCTGAGCTAAGGCCCCACAAGACCTCTCAAGACTAAACAAGACCAATGCGCAGTTCCTTATCCTTAGAAAGGAGGTGATCCAGCCGCACCTTCCGATACGGCTACCTTGTTACGACTTCACCCCAATCATCTATCCCACCTTAGGCGGCTGGCTCCTTACGGTTACCTCACCGACTTCGGGTGTTACAAACTCTCGTGGTGTGACGGGCGGTGTGTACAAGGCCCGGGAACGTATTCACCGCGGCGTGCTGATCCGCGATTACTAGCGATTCCGACTTCATGTAGGCGAGTTGCAGCCTACAATCCGAACTGAGACTGGCTTTAAGAGATTAGCTTGCCGTCACCGGCTTGCGACTCGTTGTACCAGCCATTGTAGCACGTGTGTAGCCCAGGTCATAAGGGGCATGATGATTTGACGTCATCCCCACCTTCCTCCGGTTTATTACCGGCAGTCTCGCTAGAGTGCCCAACTGAATGATGGCAACTAACAATAGGGGGTTGCGCTCGTTGCGGGACTTAACCCAACATCTCACGACACGAGCTGACGACAACCATGCACCACCTGTCACCTCTGTCCCGAAGGAAAGCTCTATCTCTAGAGCGGTCAGAGGGATGTCAAGACCTGGTAAGGTTCTTCGCGTTGCTTCGAATTAAACCACATGCTCCACCGCTTGTGCGGGCCCCCGTCAATTCCTTTGAGTTTCAACCTTGCGGTCGTACTCCCCAGGCGGAGTGCTTAATGCGTTAGCTGCGGCACTAAACCCCGGAAAGGGTCTAACACCCTAGCACTCATCGTTTACGGCGTGGACTACCAGGGTATCTAATCCTGTTTGCTCCCCACGCTTTCGAGCCTCAGCGTCAGTTACAAGCCAGAGAGCCGCTTTCGCCACCGGTGTTCCTCCATATATCTACGCATTTCACCGCTACACATGGAATTCCACTCTCCCCTCTTGCACTCAAGTTAAACAGTTTCCAAAGCGTACTATGGTTAAGCCACAGCCTTTAACTTCAGACTTATCTAACCGCCTGCGCTCGCTTTACGCCCAATAAATCCGGACAACGCTCGGGACCTACGTATTACCGCGGCTGCTGGCACGTAGTTAGCCGTCCCTTTCTGGTAAGATACCGTCACAGTGTGAACTTTCCACTCTCACACTCGTTCTTCTCTTACAACAGAGCTTTACGATCCGAAAAACCTTCTTCACTCACGCGGCGTTGCTCGGTCAGACTTTCCGTCCATTGCCGAAGATTCCCTACTGCTGCCTCCCGTAGGAGTCTGGGCCGTGTCTCAGTCCCAGTGTGGCCGATCACCCTCTCAGGTCGGCTATGTATCGTCGCCTTGGTGAGCCGTTACCCCACCAACTAGCTAATACAACGCAGGTCCATCTGGTAGTGATGCAATTGCACCTTTTAAGCAAATGTCATGCAACATCTACTATTATGCGGTATTAGCTATCGTTTCCAATAGTTATCCCCCGCTACCAGGCAGGTTACCTACGCGTTACTCACCCGTTCGCAACTCATCCGGAGAAGCAAGCTCCTCCTTCAGCGTTCTACTTGCATGTATTAGGCACGCCGCCAGCGTTCGTCCTGAGCCAGGATCAAACTCTCATTAAAAGTTTGAGTTCTCACTCATTTCTGTCACTGACAGATTTATTGTTTTTTCATTGTTCAGTACTACAACATTAGTTGTAGTGCCCTGCACATTGGTTCGTCTTGTTCAGTTTTCAAAGGTCTTTGTCATTTGCTTCTCTCAAGTGACAACTATATTAGTATATCACAGTCGCTTTCGCTTGTCAACACTTTTTTGAAACTTTTTTAAACTTTTTTCATCAAGTGTTTCATCTGCAACATACCATAGTCCGTACGGGATTCGAACCCGTGTTACCGCCGTGAAAAGGCGGTGTCTTAACCCCTTGACCAACGGACCTGAGTTGTTATTTTCAACTCTTACTATTATACCCACTTTTTAAACTTTGTCAACTACTTTTTCAAACTTTTTTAAGTTAAGTAAAAAGAGCCAGAATTATACTGACTCTTCTATTGATTATTAAACTTAGAAGCACGTTCTTCTCCCCACCAATAGGGGATTAGTTCTGCGACTTTAACTATTTTTCTTATATTATAGTCCATCATAAATTCTGCATCTTTATTTTCAGCATTAAGCTCTAAAAGGAATTCTCTACAGGCACCGCAAGGCATGGCTGAACTTCCACCATAAGGTGGTTTTATCTCGAAAGGCTAAGACTTTTTTAACCTTAGTTTGTCCCTGAGAATTGGTACATATTGAAGAGTGCTGCCCTGCTCTGCGCAGAGATGGAAAACACCACAGGTTCCCTCCATACAGAATCCTGTAAATATTTGTCCATCTTCTGCTTCTACTGCGGCAACGACATGATTAGCATAAACAAAATCAGATACTTCATGTGGATTGTATAGTTTCTGTGCTTCTTCGTACATCTTTTCCCAGATGTTCATTGTTGCATCCTTTTTATTTAGAGATTTCTTTTAGCATGTTTTTGATATGTTGGATTGATTTTTCACGACCTAACAAGAAGATCGTATCTGGCAATTCTGGCCCATGCATTTCACCTGAAACAGCAATACGAATTGGCATGAAGAGATTTTTCCCTTTGATACCTGTTTCTTTTTGGACTGCTTTGATTTGTGGGAAGATATTTTCTGTTACAAATTCATCATCTGTCATCGCTTCAAGTTTTGCTTTGAAAGCTTCAAGAACTGTTGGAACTGTTTCACCAGCCATGACTTCGCGCTCTGCTTCGGTCAATTCTGGGAAATCTGAGAAGAAGAGATCTGTCAATGGGATAATCTCATCTACTGATTTCATTTGTGGTTTATAGAGCTCAACTAATTTTTCAGCCTTATCAGTCAATCGACCTGCTTCTTCTAGGAATGGTTTTGCCATTTCAAAGATGGTTTCAAGGTCTGCATTCTTGATATAATCATTGCTCATCCAGTCGAGTTTTTTCTGGTCAAAGGCTGCTGGAGACTTGCTGAGGCGGTTTTCATCGAAAAGTTTAATGAGTTCTTCACGAGAGAAGATTTCATCTTCGCCACCTGGGTTCCAACCAAGAAGAGCAATAAAGTTAAAGACTGCTTCTGGTAAATAACCTTTTTTACGGTAGTCTTCGATAAACTGAAGGGTATTAGTATCACGTTTAGATAACTTCTTACCAGTCTCAGAGTTGATAATCAAGGTCATATGACCGAACTCTGGAGCTTCCCAACCAAGTGCTTCATAGACCATAAGCTGTTTTGGTGTATTAGCAATGTGGTCATCTCCACGGATTACGTGAGAAATTTGCATATCATGGTCATCGATGACAACGGCAAAGTTGTAAGTTGGGTAACCGTCTTTCTTTTGGATAACCCAGTCACCACCAATATTGCCACCTTCAAATTCGATATCACCTTTAACCATATCATGCCACTTGTAGATACCTGACTCATTGACCGCCAAACGAACTGTTGGAATGATACCAGCTGCTTCACGTTCTGCGATGTAAGCTGCTTTTTCCTCTTCACTCATACCAAGGTATTCGTTAATGTAGCGAGGTGTTTCACCAGCTGCTTCTTGGCGTTCGCGTTCAGTTGCCAACTCTTCTTCTGTAACGTAAGATTTGTAGGCTTTTCCTTCAGCTAACAGTTGGTCGATGTATTTTTGATACAAGTCCAAACGCTCAGACTGGCGGTAGTTTTCATGTGTTTCTGGACTTTCATCCCAATCCATACCTAACCAACGAAGGTTTTCAAGCTGTGAACGTTCACCATCCTCGACATGACGTTTACGGTCAGTATCTTCGATACGAATGATAAAAGTTCCACCATGATGACGTGCATACAAGTAGTTGAACAATGCTGTACGGGCATTCCCGATGTGTAGTAGTCCTGTTGGACTTGGTGCGTAACGTACGCGGATATCTTTTGACATAGTTTCTCCTATAAAGTCTCTAGGCGTCTGCCTTTTTGCTCTCTATATTATATCACAAGTCTTGGCTGAGTCCAATTTCTATGGATAAAGAGAGTAAAAAGAGTGGATAAACCACTCTTTTCTTCTATTATAGACGTGCGTTAAGTTCTTTGCTCAATTCTTCAAATCCTGGTTTTCCAAGAAGGGCAAACATGTTACGTTTGTAAGCTTCAACACCTGGTTGATCAAATGGGTTGATGGCATTCAAGTAACCAGAAAGGGCGATAGCCAATTCGAAGAAGTAGATAGTGTAACCAAGAGTGAAAGGCATCTTGCTCTGGAAGAGTCACGTACATGTTTGGTACATCACCATCTGTGTGGGCAAGAAGAACACCATCAGTCGCTTTTTTGTTTACAAAGTCAACGTCTTTTCCTTGAAGGTAACCAAGTCCATCAAGGTCTTCTTCCAAGCTAGGGATAATCACGTTTCTTTACGAGGTTTGTCAACACGGACAACTGTTTCAAACATGATACGAGTTCCTTCTTGGATAAATTGACCAAGTGAGTGCAAGTCAGTTGAGAAGTTGGCTGAAGTTGGGTAGATACCTTTTTGATCTTTTCCTTCTGATTCACCAGCCAATTGTTTCCACCACTCTGAGAAGTATTGAAGTGATGGCTCGTAGTTTACCAAGATCTCAGTTGCATAACCTTTACGGTAAAGGATGTTACGAACTGCTGCGTATTGGTAAGCTTCGTTTTCAGAGATTTTATCTGAAGTGTAGTCTTTGCGAGTGCATTCGCACCTTCCATAAGGGCTTTGATGTCAGCTCCTGATGCATGCGATTGGAAGCAAACCAACAGCTGTCAATACTGAGAAGCGTCCACCGATGTCATCTGGAACAACAAATGTTTCCCAACCGTTAGCGTCTGCTTCAACCTTAACAGCACCTTTTTGGCGGTCAGTTGTTGCATAGATACGTTTGTTTAGCTTCTTCTTGTCCGTATTTCTTAACCAAGAGTTCTTTGAAGACACGGAAAGCGATAGCTGGTTCAGTTGTTGTACCTGATTTAGAAATCACGTTTACTGAGAAGTCTTTGTCAGCTACGTACTCTACCAAGTCAGCAAGGTAAGTAGATGAGATTGAGTTTCCTGCGTAAAAGGATCTGTGGAGCTTTACGTTCTTCTTTTTGTTTGCAAGTTTGCAAAGTGGTGATTCAAGAAATCGATTGCTGCTTTAGCACCAAGGTAAGATCCACCGATACCGATTACAACCAAAAACATCGCTGTCTGACTTGATTTGCTCAGCGACTTTCAAGATGCGGTCAAATTCTTCGCGGTCGTAGTTTTTCAGGAAGGTCCAACCATCCCAAAGAAGTCGCTACCAGCACCAGTTCCTTTACGGATCAATTCATCTGCTGCTGTTACTTGTGCTTGCATGTATTCCACTTCATGTGGTGCAACAAATTTGTCTAAAACTTTTGAATAATCAAATTTAATATGTGACATGTTATTCCTCCAATATTTCTTCCTTTCTATCATAACGCTTACCTTCGTTTTTTTCAAGTTTTTTTGTCGAATTTCTCCAATTTTTTTATCAGAATTCAAACGTTTGCGTAAAAATGCCACATTCCAAAAAAATTTTGAAAAAAATAAAATAAAGAACGACCAGATGTCCCAGTCGTCACAGTTCATTCAATAAATACTCAAATAGTTCTAAATTGCCATCTTCTTCATTAACCAGAAACTCTGGATGCCACTGCAAACCGATAATGCGGTGCTCATCGATAGACTCAATCGCTTCGATGGTCTGGTCTCTTGGATCAATAGCAGTTACACGGAAATTAGGTGCCAAATCTTTAATGCTTTGACGATGGACGGAGTTGACTTGACTTTCTTTTTCCAAATAGCTTAGCCACCACGCTTCCTTCTACTGTCTCAATAGAATGAGATGTTCCGAAAGGCAGACCTTGCCAGTGACCTTCGATTTCTTGATTGAGGGTTCCCCCAAAAGGCAACATTGACAAGTTGAACACCGCGACAGATTGCCATAATTGGTTTATTCTGACGAAGCGCTTCTTTCAAGAGTGCCAATTCAAACTCATCGCGCACTAGATTGTAATCATCGCTCTCGATGGTCTTTTTCTCTCCATAAAACTGAGGGTGAACATTTTGACCGCCTGTCAAGATAAGTTTGTCAATCATTTCTACATAATCGCGTACAACTGACTCATCACCAACAGGAATGACTAAAGGGAGACCACCGACTTGACGAATGCTCTCTGCGAATCTACAAGATACAGATGAATGAATGTTTTTGCCTTCCGCGTCTACGGGACATAGATTTGCAGCAACTCCTACAACCGTTCTAGCCATGATGCCTCTCCTTTCGAATGTTAATACTCTTCGAAAATCTCTTCAAACCACATCAGCGTCGCCTTACCGTACTCAAGTACAGCTTGCGACTAGCTTCCTAGTTTGCTCTTTGATTTTCATTGAGTATAACGATAGTCCTATCATATCACTCAAAATGACTTTCGTCTAATATGTTTTTTTTAAGGCTGTGATAAATATTTTTTATGGACAAGAAAAAGCTGCCCACATAGGACAACTTCTTTCTTATTCAAAGACAAATTGATTGTGATAAAGTTCTGAATAGAATCCACCTAGTTTCAAGAGTTCATGGTGGTTACCGCGTTCAATGACTTCTCCATCTTTAAGCACAATAATCTGGTCTGCATTGAGGATGGTCTTCAAACGATGGGCAATGACAAAACTGGTTCTACCTGCTACAACTGCCTCCATGGCATGCTGAATCTTACTTTCTGTCACCGTATCTACGTTTGAAGTTGCTTCATCTAGAATGAGAACTTCTGGATCTGTCATCAAGGTTCGAGCGATAGAAATCAATTGCTTTTGCCCAGTTGAGAAGATACTCTGGTCATCATCGATAAGAGTATCGTATTTATCAGGCAAACTTTCGATATAGTCGTGAACGTGGGTTGCCTTGGCTGCTGCCTCAACCATTTCTTGACTAGCATCTGGCACACCGAAACGGATATTGTCTCGAATCGTTCCGCTAAACAAGACCGAATCCTGCAAAACAATTCCTACCTTGCTTCTGAGGCTATCCAAGTCGTAGTCACGGATGTCTTTACCATCAAAATAAATACCACCAGCATCAACATCATAAAAGCGATTGATGAGGTTCATAATAGTCGTTTTCCCTGAACCTGTCGGACCAACAACCGCTGTCATCTGGCCTTTCGGAGCGGAAATGCTGACATCTTTCAAAATAGGTTTATCAGGCAAGTATGAAAAATCAATATGACTGATTTCAACACCTTCTTGCAACTTAGTAAAGATCGGCGCCTTCTCAGGTCGAATTTCTTCCTCTGCGTCAAACATTTCCTGAATCCGTTCAACACCTGTAAAGGCTAACTGAAGACTTCCCCAACTAGCTGCAACTTGGATAATAGGCTGGTAGTACTGCTGTGAAAATTGGGCAAACATAACAATCAGACCTAGGGCTGTACTTGTTTCAATAGACTTATCATTCAAAAGTACAGCTGAACCAGCAAAGATGACGATGGCTGTGTTAACCAAGCTCATCCCATTCATAACAGGGAAAAGAATTCCTGAGAACATTCTTCCTTTAAAGGTTGCCCTGCGTACGCGCTCATTTTGTTCAAGAAATCCTGCCATCATATCCTCTTGAATTCCTTGCACAATCACGGCTTTTTGGCCTGAGATACTCTCATCCATATAGGCGTTGAGCTTCCCTACCTCTTTCTGCTGGAGGTTGGTGTATTTGCGTGCCATTTTTACGATGAAAATCAGCATGAGGAAGGCCAGTGGTGTGCTTGCTATGGTGATGAGGGCCAGCGTCACATTTCTCGAAAACATGACAAGAATCAGACCGATATATAAAACAATATTGCTCATGACCTGAATCAAACTTTCGTTAAAGGCTTGGAGGATATTATCCAAATCACTGGTAAAACGAGACAAGATATCGCCATCTTGTCGGCGGTCAAAGAAAGAAACCGTCAAGCGAGCAAGCTACCGAAGAGGCCTTTGCGCATATCGTTTGTCGACTCTGCAATCACGCGCGTCATGAGACACATGTATATGATACTGGAGATAAATAGAACCAAAACCAGCAGACCAAGATTGACCATGATTCCTGATAGGCTTTGCCAAACAAGTTCTGGATTGCCATCTTGATAAGCTTGAACTAAATTAGCTAGCTGCGTCACTGCTTGTCCAGAAAAGACCGGAAAGAGGGCTTGGGCAAGAGTTGCCAGAACAATCATCAGGATAACAACTACAAATGATAGCTTATAGACTTTAAAATAATTCCAAAAAAATTGAACTGTCTTCATTTTACTCCTCCTTTCCTTTCTGTGTCTCATAGATTTCACGGTAAACAGCATTGTTGGCAACCAAGTCTGCATGCGTACCTTGACCAATCAATCGTCCTTGATCTAGAACTAAGATTTTATCTGCATGGACAACCGAGCTAATCTTTTGCGCGATGATAATAGTTGTCGTCCCCTTCAAGTCCTTATTCAAGGCTTCCTGAACCAGGCGCTCTGACTTAGCATCCAAGGCCGAGGTCGAATCGTCAAAAATCAGAATACGTGGATTGCTGACAATCCCACGCGCAATCGACATCCTTTGCTTTTGCCCACCTGAGAAATTGGTTCCCCGTTCCTCAACTGGACTTTCAAAGGTTTTCTCCATACGATGAATGAATTCACTGGCTTGGGCAATGTTGGCTGCTCGCTCCATTTCAAATAGAGTAGCATCTCCCTTACCCTGTCTCAAGTTATCCGCAATCGTTCCACTAAAGAGAATAGCACGTTGGAGAACGATAGACACTGTTTTACGCAGGGTTCCTTCACTCACTTCTCGAATATCCTTACCTCCGATTTTGATAGCCCCTTCCTGTGGGTCAAAGAGACGTGGAATCAGTTGAGCCAAGGTTGATTTTCCTGCACCAGTCGCTCCAACTACACCAACCATTTGTCCAGGTTCGACAGTAAAGCTCACATCTTTCAACATCGGTTCCTTATCCATTGGATAGGTAAAGGTCACATTTTCAAAGCTAAGACTTCCGACCAACTCTTCATCTGGGACATCCTTAAAGGTCATGGCTGGCTCTGCGTCCAGAATTTCTCGAATACGACGCATGGAAATCACGGCACGACTGACAGAATTTCCCAAAAATCCAACCATAACAATGGTAAAGATAATCTGGCTTAGGTAATTAACAAAGGAAGCAATGGAGCCAACAACTGACGGATCCGACTGAACCATCCCTGCAACTAGCCAAATAGAGAGGAATACTGCCCCATAACCGACCAACATCATGAAAGGTTCCACTACTGAAAAGGCATAACCGATGTAAAGATTTTGACCGAGAAGCTCGTCTGAAACCTCCGTAAACTTAGCAAACTGCTCTTTTTCTTGGACAAAGGACTTGACCACGCGAACGCCACGCAGATTTTCCTTAGCAATGGCATTGATGCGCTCAAGAAGGGTTTGAAACTTGGCAAAACGAGGCCCCATCATCCCCATCATGATAGCAGTCAAACCAAAAATCAAGACTACCATGAGAACAATCACCCACCACAGAGAAGGTAAGGTTTGAACCGCAAGGATAAACGAACCGATGAATAAGAGGGGAAGTCTGAAAAGAATTTGGAAGGTCATCATGACGACGTTCTGAATCTGGTTGATATCATTTGTCATGCGAACGACTAGATTTCCCGCATTAAATTGTTCAATATTGGCATAAGAAAAGGTTTGAATTTTACGGAAGGCATCCTCTCGAAGGTCAGATGAAACTCCTTGGGCAATATAGGCTGCAAGGACAACATTGAGACCACCAGCAACTAGACCAACCACGGCCACACCAATCAACCAAGCCCCGATACTATAAATAGCTTCATATTTCCAGCAAGGAGGGCGTCTAAGACTTCCTGCAAATAACGCGGTTGCAAAAGTGAACTAGCAACCATCAAGCCTGTCATCAGGAGCGAAGCCAAGGCCTGCCACTTGTAGGTTTTTATTTTCTGAATCAGCATACTTTCTCCTTAAAAAATAGACAAAAGGGAGCGACAATATGTCAGCTCCTTCTCATTCTGTTTGTGTGATGTTATTCTAGCAAAAAAGTGGGGGATTGTCAAAGAAGTCTCCTTGATACAAATTAGTGCGCTTTCATCTACAGTAATGCATGATAAAGGTTTTTATGGTAAAATAGTAAAAAGAAGGTTATAAAGGAGGGGAATATGGAAAAACAAACCATCGCCGTCTTGGGGCCTGGTTCTTGGGGAACTGCCCTTTCACAAGTATTAAATGACAATGGACACGAGGTACGTATTTGGGGAAATCTTCCCGAACAAATCAATGAAATTAATACCAATCATACTAACAAACACTACTTTAAAAATGTCGTTCTAGATGAAAATATCATTGCCTACACCGACTTATCAGAGGCACTGAAAGATGTAGATGCGATTTTATTTGTTGTCCCAACAAAAGTGACACGACTTGTTGCCCAACAAGTTGCAAAAACCTTGGACCATAAGGCTATCATCATGCACGCATCAAAGGGATTAGAACCTGATAGCCATAAACGACTATCAACCATTCTTGAAGAAGAAATTCCTGAACATCTCCGCAGTGATATTGTCGTTGTTTCAGGCCCTAGTCATGCAGAAGAAACCATTGTACGTGACCTGACTTTAATCACTGCTGCTTCTAAAGACTTACAAACAGCTCAATACGTTCAGGAGCTCTTTAGTAATCACTACTTCCGACTTTATACCAATACGGATGTTATTGGAGTTGAAACTGCTGGTGCTCTTAAAAACATTATCGCTGTCGGTGCCGGAGCTCTACATGGTCTGGGATTTGGTGACAATGCCAAGGCAGCCATCATCGCTCGAGGCCTAGCAGAAATTACCCGCCTAGGGGTAGCACTCGGGGCCAGTCCATTGACCTATAGCGGCTTATCTGGTGTTGGAGACTTGATCGTAACGGGAACCTCCATCCACTCTCGTAACTGGAGAGCTGGAGATGCCCTTGGTCGCGGAGAATCCCTAGCTGATATCGAAGCCAATATGGGCATGGTAATCGAAGGAATTTCAACGACCCGAGCAGCCTATGAGCTAGCGCAAGAACTTGGAGTTTATATGCCAATTACACAGGCCATTTACCAAGTTATCTACCAAGGAACCAATATCAAAGATGCCATTTACGACATCATGAACAATGAATTTAAAGCAGAGAATGAGTGGTCTTAACCCTCGAAAGAAAGGATTCTTATGACATCAAAAGTTAGAAAAGCAGTCATCCCTGCCGCTGGACTCGGAACTCGTTTCTTACCAGCAACCAAGGCACTTGCCAAAGAAATGTTGCCAATTGTAGACAAACCAACTATCCAATTTATCGTAGAAGAAGCTCTTAAATCAGGAATTGAGGATATTCTGGTTGTCACTGGTAAGTCAAAACGTTCTATCGAGGACCACTTCGACTCAAACTTTGAGCTTGAGTACAACCTCAAGGAAAGGGCAAACACGACTTGCTAAAATTGGTAGACGAAACAACTGGCATTCGCCTTCACTTTATCCGTCAAAGCCATCCTCGTGGTCTGGGAGATGCTGTCTTACAAGCCAAAGCTTTTGTGGGGAATGAACCCTTCGTTGTCATGCTTGGTGACGACCTAATGGATATCACAGATGACCACGCTATTCCTTTGACAAAACAATTGATGAACGACTATGAGACAACTCACGCATCAACAATTGCTGTTATGCCTGTCCCTCATGAAGAAGTTTCAGCATATGGAGTTATCGCGCCTCAGGGTGAAGGGATTAATGGTCTCTACAGTGTCGAAACTTTCGTTGAAAAACCAGCTCCAGAAGATGCTCCAAGTGATCTAGCTATCATCGGACGCTATCTTCTGACACCAGAAATTTTTGAAATCCTCGAAAATCAAGCTCCCGGCGCTGGAAATGAAATTCAACTTACCGATGCAATCGATACTCTCAATAAAACACAACGTGTTTTCGCCCGTGAATTTACAGGAGCTCGTTACGACGTTGGGGATAAGTTTGGCTTTATGAAAACATCTATTGACTACGCCCTCAAGCACCCACAAGTCAAGGATGATTTGAAGGAATACCTCATCCAACTAGGAAAAGAATTGGCTGAGGGGGAATAGAAGAATATTCCATGTAAAAATAAGAACTAGGATAGTTAATTATCCCAGTTCTTTTTATTTTATATTGCTATCATCCCGAACATATAAACCGACAAAAGGAAATCGTATTTCTCAATTAACCCACTTACAAGCTCCAACGAATTGATCTCAAATCTTATGAAAGCGCTACGATATTATTTGTTTTTTTATAAAAATAGGAGTACAATGAGTTGGTATAATAAAATAAAAAGCACCGAATCGGTGCGCACTTTTTCAAGTTGTGTACGGACAAAGCCTTATTTTAACTTTGCTGTGTTGTTTCGAATAGTTCCAACACTTGTATTGTATATTATTCTTTTAAAATTAGCAAGAGAAATGTAAATAAAATGGAATAATATTTTATATTAGAAATTCATCTGAAAGTATTATATTATCATTTACTAACAAAAAACTTAATAAAAGGAGAGCACTAAATGAGCAACAAATCCTACTCTATCGGACTCGATATCGGAACTAACAGCGTCGGATGGGCCGTCATTACGGATGACTATAAGGTGCCATCGAAAAAGATGAAAGTTCTAGGCAATACTGATAAACACTTTATCAAGAAAAATCTAATTGGAGCTCTATTATTTGATGAAGGGACTACTGCTGAAGATAGACGTCTAAAACGAACAGCACGCCGTCGCTATACTCGTCGAAAAAATCGTCTTCGCTATCTTCAAGAAATCTTTTCTGAAGAAATGAGCAAGGTGGATAGTAGTTTCTTCCATCGATTAGATGACTCCTTCTTAGTTCCTGAGGATAAAAGAGGAAGTAAATATCCTATTTTTGCTACCTTGGCAGAAGAAAAAGAATATCACAAGAAATTTCCAACTATCTATCATTTGAGAAAACACCTAGCGGACTCAAAAGAAAAAACTGACTTGCGCTTGATCTATCTAGCATTAGCGCATATGATTAAATACCGCGGACATTTTTTATATGAAGAATCTTTCGATATTAAAAACAATGATATCCAAAAAATCTTTAGCGAGTTTATAAGCATTTACGACAACACCTTTGAAGAAAGTTCACTTATCGGACAAAACGCACAAGTAGAAGCAATTTTTACTGATAAAATTAGTAAATCTGCTAAGAGAGAACGCGTTCTAAAGCTCTTTCCTGATCAAAAATCCACTGGTCTCTTTTCAGAATTTCTCAAGTTAATTTTAGGAAATCAGGCTAATTTTAAAAAACATTTTGACTTGGAAGAAAAAGCCCCACTACAATTCTCTAAGGATACCTATGATGAGGATTTAGAAAACTTACTCGGACAAATTGGAGATGGTGTTGCAGACCTTTTCCTAGCTGCTAAAAAACTCTATGATGCCATTCTTTTATCAGGAATCTTAACTGTTACAGATCCTTCAACCAAGGCCCCACTATCAGCATCTATGATTGAGCGCTATGAAAGCCACCAAAAAGACTTGGCAGCTTTAAAACAATTCATCAAAAACAATCTTCCAGAAAAATATGATGAAATTTTTTCTGACCAATTTAAAGATGGGTATGCTGGATATATCGATGGTAAGACTACTCAAGAAGCATTTTACAAACATATCAAAAATCTTCTCTCTAAATTCGAAGGGGCAGATTATTTCCTTGATAAAATTGAACGTGAAGATTTCTTGAGAAAACAACGCACCTTTGATAACGGTTCTATCCCTCATCAAATTCATCTTCAAGAAATGAATGCCATTATCCGTCGGCAAGGAGAACATTATCCATTTTTGAAGGAAAACAGAGAAAAAATTGAGAAAATCTTGACCTTCCGTATTCCTTACTACGTCGGCCCATTGGCTCGTGGCAACCGTGATTTTGCATGGCTTACTCGAAATTCTGATGAAGCAATAAGACCTTGGAACTTTGAAGAAATTGTTGATAAGGCAAGCTCTGCGGAAGACTTCATCAATAAGATGACTAACTATGACTTGTATCTCCCAGAGGAAAAAGTTTTGCCTAAGCACAGTCTCTTGTATGAAACATTTGCTGTCTATAATGAATTGACAAAAGTAAAATTTATTGCAGAAGGTTTAACAAGGTATCAGTTTTTAGACAAAAAGCAAAAGAAAGATATTTTTTATACATTTTTTAAAGCCGAGGATAAAAGAAAAGTAACTGAAAAAGACATCATCCATTATCTACACACTGTTGATGGCTACGATGGAATCGAACTAAAAGGAATTGAAAAACAATTTAACGCCAGTCTATCTACTTATCATGATTTACTCAAAATTATCAAGGATAAGAAATTTATGGATGATGATAAAAATGAAGCAATTCTTGAAAATATCGTTCACACTCTGACAATCTTCGAAGATCGTGAGATGATTAATCAACGCCTTGCTCAGTATAATTCTCTCTTTGATGAAAAAGTAATCAAAGCACTAACTCGTCGACACTATACTGGTTGGGGAAAACTCTCTGCCAAGCTGATTAACGGTATCCGTGATAAAAAAAGCGGCAAAACGATTCTTGACTACCTGATTGATGACGGTGAGATTAATCGTAACTTTATGCAGTTAATCCATGATGACGGGCTTTCTTTCAAAGAAATTATCCAAAAAGCACAAGTGTTTGGGAAGACAAATGATGTGAAGCAAGTTGTCCATGAACTCCCAGGTAGCCCTGCCATTAAAAAGGGAATTTTGCAAAGTATCAAGATCGTTGATGAACTTGTCAAGGTTATGGGCCATGCTCCCGAGTCCATTGTGATTGAAATGGCACGAGAAAATCAGACTACTGCCAGAGGGAAAAAGAATTCCCAACAGAGATATAAGCGCATTGAAGATTCATTAAAAAATTTAGCTTCTGGACTTGATTCAAACATACTAAAAGAAAATCCAACAGATAATGTTCAACTTCAAAACGACCGTCTCTTCCTCTACTATCTACAAAATGGAAGGGATATGTATACTGGGAAACCTATTGAAATCAACCAACTAAGTAACTATGACATCGACCACATCATCCCACAGGCCTTTATCAAGGATGATTCTCTTGATAACCGTGTCTTGACTAGTTCAAAGGATAATCGTGGGAAATCCGATAATGTTCCTAGTCTTGAAGTAGTTGAAAAGATGAAAGCTTTTTGGCAACAGTTATTGGATTCTAAATTGATTTCAGAACGTAAATTTAATAATCTAACCAAAGCAGAGCGAGAGCGAGGCGGGCTAAATGAGCTTGATAAAGTTGGCTTTATCAAACGTCAGTTAGTTGAAACACGACAGATCACAAACATGTTGCTCAGATCTTGGATACTCGGTTCAATAAAGAAGTGACTGAGAAGGATAAGAAGAACCGTAATGTCAAAATCATCACTTTGAAATCCAACCTAGTTTCCAACTTCCGTAAAGAATTTGGGTTATACAAGGTGCGGGAAATCAATGACTACCACCACGCGCATGATGCCTACTTAAATGCAGTAGTAGCTAAGGCTATCCTTAAGAAATATCCTAAACTAGAGCCTGAATTCGTCTATGGTGAGTATCAAAAGTACGATCTTAAGAGATACATCTCAAGATCCAAAGATCCTAAAGACATTGAAAAAGCAACTGAAAAGTATTTCTTCTACTCAAATTTGTTAAACTTCTTTAAAGAAGAGGTGCAATACGCAGACGGAACTATCACAAAAAGAGAAAATATCGAATACTCCAAAGACACTGGAGAAATCGCTTGGAATAAGGAAAAAGATTTCGCAACAGTTAAAAAAGTTCTTTCACTTCCGCAGGTGAATATTGTGAAGAAGCGAGAGGTGCAAACAGGAGGCTTCTCTAAAGAGTCCATTCTTCCTAAAGGAAATTCTGACAAGCTAATCCCTCGAAAAACAAAGGATATTCTTTGGGAAACTACTAAATATGGGGGATTTGATAGTCCTGTTATCGCCTATTCGATCTTGCTCATTGCCGATATCGAAAAAGGAAAATCAAAAGAACTGAAGACTGTCAAAACTCTAGTTGGTATCACGATTATGGAAAAAGCCGCTTTTGAGGAGAATCCAATAACTTTCCTTGAAAATAAAGGCTATCATAATGTCCGTAAAGAAAACATCCTCTGCCTACCTAAGTATAGTTTATTTGAACTGGAAAATGGTCGCAGACGACTACTTGCAAGTGCGAAAGAACTTCAAAAAGGCAATGAAATAGTGCTTCCAGTATATTTAACAACCTTGCTCTACCATTCTAAAAACCTCCATAAACTAGATGAACCAGGACATTTGGAATACATTCAGAAACACCGAAATGAATTTAAGGATTTGTTAAATCTTGTATCTGAGTTCTCTCAAAAATATATCCTCGCAGATGCAAATCTAGAGAAAATCCAGAACTTATATGCAGACAATGAGCAAGCAGATATAGAAATTCTAGCAAATTCGTTTATCAATTTGTTGACCTTTACTACTTTGGGTGCTCCTCTGCTGCCTTTAAATTTTTTTGGAAAAGATATTGATCGAAAACGGTACACAACTGTATCTGAAATCCTCAACGCCACCCTCATCCACCAATCCATCACTGGTCTCTACGAGACTCGGATTGACTTAAGCAAATTAGGAGAAGACTAATGGGATGGAGAACTGTTATAGTCAATACGCACTCTAAACTCTCCTACAAGAATAACCACTTGATTTTTAAAGATGCCTCTCGGACAGAGTTAATTCACCTGTCCGAGGTGGACATCCTGCTTTTGGAGACGACAGATATTGTTCTCTCCACTATGCTAATCAAACGCTTGGTAGATGAAAATATTCTGGTCATCTTTTGTGACGATAAACGCTTACCAATGGCATACTTAATGCCTTACTATGGTCGACACGATTCCAGTTTACAACTCTCTCGTCAAATTGCTTGGAATGAAGATGTAAAGGCGGCAATATGGACAACCATCATTGCACAAAAAATTCTCAATCAAGCTTTTTATCTGGGGAGTTGTGGTTTTCTGGAAAAGAGCCAGTCCGTCATCGATCTCTATCATGGGTTGGATTTATTTGATCCTAGCAATCGTGAAGGGCACGCAGCTCGGATTTATTTTAACACCTTGTTTGGAAATGATTTTAGTCGTGAGCAAGATAGTGATGTCAATGCTGCCTTGGACTATGGGTACACCTTAATTTTGAGTATGTTTGCGCGTGAGATTGTTTTGTCTGGCTGTATGACTCAGTTTGGCTTGAAACATCCCAATCAGTTTAATCAATTCAACCTAGCTAGTGATGTTATGGAGCCTTTCCGTCCGATTATTGACAGAATTGTCTATGAAAATCGAAACAGTTCTTTTGTCAAAATCAAACGAGAACTTTTTACTATTTTCTCAAATACCTTTCACTACAATGGTAAAGATATGTACCTGTCCAATATCATCAGTGACTATACTAAGAAAGTCATCCAAGCGCTCAATCAACCTGAGAAAGGAGTTCCTGAGTTTAGGATATGAGTTATCGATATATGCGTATGATTTTAATGTTTGATATGCCAGTTGATACCGTAGAGGAACGCAAGGCCTATCGGAAATTTCGGAAGTTCCTCATAGATGAAGGATTTATCATGCACCAATTCTCCATCTATAGCAAGCTCTTGCTCAACAACTCTGCTAATAATGCCATGATTGAGCGACTCAAGACTCATAACCCTAAGAAAGGTAACATTACTCTCTTAACCGTTACAGAAAAGCAGTTTTCTCGCATGATTTATTTAAATGGCGAACGAAATACCAGCGTAGCAAACTCCGACGCACGCTTGGTCTTTCTAGGAGAGGAGCCTAGAGATGAAGATTAATTTCCCACTATTGGATGAACCATTGGCTATTGAAAATGCCACTTTTTTAGTGTTGGAAGACCAGTTTACCTTTTCAACTATCGTCAAGCAATTCTACCAATATACTGATGATGAGGAGTTGAAGTTGTTTGATAGAAATCTAAAAGCTCTGAAAGAATCTGAGTTACTAGTGATAACGGATGTCTTAGGATACAATCTCAACTCACCTGCCATGCTCAAGCTGATACATGCTGACCTTGAAAATCAACTCAATGATAAACCAGAAGTCAAATCCATGATTGAAAAGTTGGTAGCCACGATTACAGAATTATTGGCATTTGAGTGTTTAGAAAACGAGTTAGACCTAGAGTATGATGAAATTACCATTCTAGAGTTAATCGATGCACTTGGTGTCAAAGTTGAAACATTGAGTGATACACCTTTTGAAAAGATGCTAGAAATTGTCCAGGTTTTTAAATATCTTTCTAAAAAGAAACTCCTTGTTTTCATCAATGCATCTGCCTATCTATCAAAGGATGAGTTAGTAAATTTGATAGAGTATATCCAACTCAATCAACTAAAAGTTTTATTTGTCGAACCTCGAAAAGTCTATGATTTCCCGCAGTATGTGCTGGATCAAGACTATTTCTTGAACCCTGAAAATATGGTATAATAAGAGTAATCATTGGAACCTGACGAGCTGAAGTCTGGCTGGGACGAATGGCGCGATTACGAAATTTCGTGAGAAAAATTTTTCTACGAGGTTTTAGAGCTGTGTTATTTCGAATGGTTCCAAAACAACCTTGAATAGTACATAGTATCCATTCTTGTTTTAGAGCTGTGTTATTTCGAATGGTTCCAAAACGAATCTTCAATGCTTCAGATAATTTCTCTCGTTTTAGAGCTGTGTTATTTCGAATGGTTCCAAAACTGAGTATGAACATGACTGGCTCGAAAAGAAGTTTTAGAGCTGTGTTATTTCGAATGGTTCCAAAACGTGGCTGAAGAAGTCGTTACTGAAGCGATTGTTTTAGAGCTGTGTTATTTCGAATGGTTCCAAAACTTAAAAAGTGTACTGTATATAATAACAATAGTTTTTAGAGCTGTGTTATTTCGAATGGTTCCAAAACTTCAAATTCATATTCAGGTAAGCTCATATCGTTTTTAGAGCTGTGTTATTTCGAATGGTTCCAAAACCTAATTTATTTGCAGAATTCAACACTCGAAGTTTTTAGAGCTGTGTTATTTCGAATGGTTCCAAAAACAGGGTTCAGGGCGTAGCATTACAGACGTTAGTTTTAGAGCTGTGTTATTTCGAATGGTTCCAAAACATCTTCTAGGACGCACAGATAATCCGTCTAGTTTTAGAGCTGTGTTATTTCGAATGGTTCCAAAACCTTAACTACTTCAATCAATTTTGACCAAATGTTTTAGAGCTGTGTTATTTCGAATGGTTCCAAAACTGAGTATGAACATGACTGGCTCGAAAAGAAGTTTTAGAGCTGTGTTATTTCGAATGGTTCCAAAACTTAAAAAGTGTACTGTATATAATAACAATAGTTTTAGAGCTGTGTTGTTTCGAATGGTTCCAAAACAACTATCACAGCGACATCTAATAAGTCAGAGTTTTAGAGCTGTGTTGTTTCGAATGGTTCCAAAACCGGGCTAGTGGCTTTGTATTCTCAACTGTTGTTTTAGAGCTGTGTTGTTTCGAATGGTTCCAAAACTTGGACCTTCACTGGACATCCGTCCCGTCTGTTTTAGAGCTGTGTTGTTTCGAATGGTTCCAAAACACATTAAAAGCTACTCATTTTCTAAGTAGCTTTTTTCTTATTCAAGTTTACATATTATACTCTTCGAAAATCTCTTCAAACCACGTTAGCTTCACCTTGCCGTATATATGTTACTGACTTCGTCAGTTCTATCTACAACCTCAAAGCAGTGCTTTGAGCAACCTACTGCTAGTTTCCTAGTTTGCTCTTTGATTTTCATTGAGTATTAGTCGTCACAACCCCATTCCCCTGTAGAGAAGCAAGACTGCGAGTCCTACGAACAACACTAACGCTACCAGTCTCTGACTAGCGCTATACATCTGTCTTTCTCCTCGAACTGGAAAGATAATTGCTAGAAATGCTCCACCAACTGCTCCCCCGAGATGGCCTGCTAGGCTGATTCCTGGAATCAGAACACTGCCAATAATGTTAACCACAAAAAGTGTCAGATAGGATTGCCCCAACTGCTGGATATAAGGATTACGCGTTGCATAGCGAAGAGCAATAATCGCAGCAAATAGTCCATAGAGAGAAGTAGAAGCTCCTGCTGCTAAGGATTTGGGACTAAATACAAAAACAAAGAGATTGCCCATAATTCCTGATAAAAGATAGAGAAAGAAAAACTTCTTGGATCCGAAAATTTCCTCTACTTGCCTACCAAGATAATAAAGCGAAAGCATATTGACAATGAAATGTTCCCACCCAATATGAACAAAAATGGCAGAAAAGAGTCGCCAAGCCTGCTCAGGAAAGAGGCGAATAGCTGGCCCATACATGGCTCCAAATCGAAATAGTGTATCTGCCCTGTCAAAGTTTCCGCCTGCAGTGACCAACATTAGTAAAAATACCAAGGCAGTCACTAAGAGGAAAAAACTCGTCACAGGGTAACGTCTATCAAAGATTTCCTTCATCAATTAATACCTCCTGAACAGGAATATCATGGTTTTCAGGGATAAAGTCCTGAATTTGACAAGGATATATCGTACTCAAGTATTACCAGAAAAATGTTCCAGATAGCGGTCATAATAACCTCCACCGTATCCAATCCGATATCCTTCCACTGTAAAAGCCAGACCAGGAACATGAATCAAATCAATCTGAAATGCATCCACTACTTCCAAATCTCCCTGTGGTTCCAGTAAGCCAAAGGAAGTTTTGGCTAGTTGTTGCGGATTATAGACTACAAAGTCCATGCGCCCCTTGGGATAAGTTTTGGGTATCAGAACCTTCTTGCCATCCTTCAGCGCCTGCTCAATCAGTTCCTGCGTTTGAAACTCATGAGAAAAAGAAAGATAGGTTGCGATGACCTCGGTTTCTTGGTAAAAGGGGTGTTGTAAAAGTCGTTCTGTTAAAGCTTGGTCTATAAACTGTTTTTGCTCTCGAGGTAAAGCCTTCATTTCTTGCATGACTTGCTTACGTAATTCCGATTTCATAGACACCCCCTCTACTCTGCTGCCTTCTTTTTCAGGAAACTAGAGACCGCGTCCACCCCAATAGCTAAGGATCCCTCCTTAGGACTCATCTGAGGGTGATGAAGGGCGTAGGGACTATCAATACCTAGCCAGAACATAACGCCATCAACTTTTGAAAGGAGATAACCAAAGTCTTCACCTGTCATAGCAGGCTCGATATCAATCAACTCAATTCCGTCTTTCTCTTCAAAAAAGTCCATTAGTTCACGCGCCAAGGCTGGATTGTTCTCAACAGGCAGGTAACCACCTTGCTTGAGTTCCACTTCGACTTCCATATCGAAGGCAGCTGCAACTCCTTCTGCAACTGTTTTGACCCGCTTTTGCACCAAGAGACTCATATCTTGAGTCAAGGCCCGAATAGTTCCATGCAAAAAGGCTGTGTCTGTGATGACATTGTTGGTTGTTCCAGCTTGAAAAACGCCAAAGGTCACCACCGCTCCCTCGATTGGATTAACATTGCGGCTAACCACTGACTGTACTTGGGTCACAAAGTAACTAGCAGCCACCAAGGCGTCATTAGCTTCATGTGGAAAGGCTGCGTGGCCACCTTTGCCTTTGAAACTAATCTTCACCTCGCAAGTCCCTGCAAAGAGTGTATGAGTATTGGTCGCAATCTGACCAACCTTCAAATCTGGCCGAACATGAAGCCCATAAAACTGGTCTGGCAACCAGTCTCCAAAAGCGCCATCCTCATACATGAGCATGCCACCAGCTTCATTTTCTTCAGCAGGTTGAAACAGAAAGAGCAGATTGTTCTTTGGTTGCTCCTCAAGGGCTCGCTCAAGACAGCCCAAAGCAATAGTCATGTGGAAATCATGGCCCACAAGCGTGCATACGACCTTGGTGTTGGGAAGAAAAAGGTAGTCCTGTTTGTTCGACGATAGGCAGACCATCAATGTCTGTTCGCCAACCAATGGTACGCTCTGGCTGACTTCCCTGCAAGTAAACCAAAATACCTGTCCGCCAAGTACGAACTTGAACAAAATTCTTGCCCGCAGTCAATTTCTCAATCACATCCAGCAGATAAGCCTGAGTCTTGAACTCCTCCAAGCCAATCTCTGGAATCTGGTGCAAATCTCGTCTAGTCTGAATCAAATCTAACATCTATCTATCCTCCGATATAGCAGAAAGAGGCTGGAAGAAGGGTTCCGCCTCTTTATTACTTTTACAATTATAAGGTACGAAGCGCATCCTCTAGCGCTGTTTTTTGTTGGGTTTGGGCATCAATCTCTTTAATAATGCGAGCTGGAACACCTGCCACCACCACGTTTTCTGGGACATCTTGGGTAACAATAGCTCCTGCTGCGACAACTGAACCACTACCGATTTGGACCCCTTCGATAACCACTGCATTGGCGCCGATAAGAACATTATCTCCAACACGGACTGGTTCTGCGCTCGCTGGCTCAATCACACCTGCAAGAACCGCACCTGCACCAACGTGACTGTTTTTCCCAACGATAGCACGGCCACCAAGGATAGCACCCATGTCAATCATAGTTCCTGCACCAATTTCAGCACCGATATTGATAACCGCTCCCATCATGATAACAGCATTGTCACCAATTTCAACCTGGTCACGGATAATAGCACCTGGCTCGATACGAGCATTGATAGCACGTTTATCTAGTAAAGGAACTGCTGAATTACGAGCATCTTGCTCAACAACATAGTCTTGATTTTCTACCAAACCATCGAGAAGCGGAGCAACGTCCTTCCAGTCTCCAAATAGGACATTCCCTAGTTTGACAACAGAGCTTGGTACAGCAGTTGCAAGTTGTCCTTCAAAGGTTACTTTAACACTAGTTTTCTTTTCAGCATTGGCGATAAATTGGATAATTTCTTGTGCGTTCATTTTTGTGGCAGTCATAGGCGCCTCCTAGTTCATTTTAATGATACCTATTCTACCAAAAAAGGCCTCAAATTTGAAGCCTTTTTGTTTGTTTTTAGGTATGATTTTTAGGGATGTGAGATAAAAGGTGCTGTCGGTAAAAGCAAGCCCCTACCGATACAACCTAAAAACACTCTTCACAACTATCTCCCCGTGTTTTATTGACTATTCTAGTATAGCACACTTTTAGAATTTAGAAAAGACTTTTTATTTACTTTCTTTCGCTTCTTCTATCGATAGGAAAATCATAGGTAAAATAATCAAAGCCATAGCCAGAAGAAGGGACCAATCCACTACCAATCCTAAAAATAAAACACTCAAAAGGGCAGAAGAGAGAGGTTCACTGGCACTGATAACGGAAACCACCAAGGGAGAAACCAAGGACACCGCCTTCATGGAAATAAAAAAAGCAAAAGCTGTACCAAAGAAAGCGATAATAAGGCAAATCAAGATACTCCAAATATCCAGAGTAAAGGAAAGCTGATAAACCGGCGAAAGGACATTGCTAAACAAACCTGCCAAAATCATCCCCCACCCAACCGTGGGTACAAAACCATAGTGCTTCGCAAAAGGCTGAGGCAAGATAACATTAAACATGACCCCCATGGCACTCAACAAACCCGTCACAAGGGCTAGTGGTGTCATGGATAATTGAGAGAGATCCCCCTTTGTCGCCATCAGGCAAACACCCAACATGGCAACCAAAACATAAAAAATAGCGCTTTTTGACGCTCGTTTTTGATAAACCAAGCGATTGTAAAAGAGGATAAAGACAGGACTTATAAACTGTAAAATAGTCGCTGTCGCTGCATTTGAGTATTCTACACAGAGATAGAAAAAATACTGGACTGAAAAAATCCCCAAAATAGCATAGGCTAAAAAGGGCAGGTAATTTTTCTTATCTCGCCAAATATCTAGCACTTGCGATTTTAATTGCACTGCAGAACAAATGAGCACAAGACTCCCTGCCAGTGTCAAACGCATAGAGGTAATCCAGCCAGAGGACACTTGATAATGAGTAAAGAAATATTCTCCTAAAATTCCACAGATTCCCCATATTAAGCCGGATAGAAGCGAATAAATGGTTCCTTTAATAATCTTTTTCTGATACTGATTCATACCTTTATTGTAACACGAAAGGAAAAAAGAAAAAAGTGGCAATAGAAAAGTCCCATAAGATCTATAATGAAAAGTTACCAAACAACTCATTAGAAAGAATCATATGGAACAACTACACTTTATCACAAAACTACTTGATATTAAAGATCCTAATATCCAAATTATGGATGCTATCAATAAGGGTAACTTCTCATAGTAACTTCCACTTTTACTAGAGGTGAAACTTAGTTTGGGAATTTAGCTGTTATCAATAGGAATACCCACAAGTAAATCATATCTAAACTGGAATACGATGCCCCATCTTGTCCTCATTGTGGGAAGTCAAATGAAGAAATATGACTTTCAAAAACTGTCTAAGATTCCTTACCTTGAAACGACTGGTATGCCTACTAGAATTCTGCTTAGCAAGCGTCAATTCAAGTGCTATCACTGTTCAAAAACGATGGTGGCTGAGACTTCTATTCGTCAAGAGGAATCACCAAATCCCTCGTATCATCAACCAAAAGATTACTCAAAAGCTGATTGAAAAGACTTCTATGACCGATATTTCACATCAGATAGCCATTTCAACTTCAACTGTCATTCGCAAGCTCAATGACTTTCACTTTGAGTGTAACTTTAGCCATTTGCCTGAAATTATGCCCTTGGATGTTAAAACAGTCAGGTGAGTGACTGTTTCAATCGGTAGATGAAGATGAGTTTCATTGCGCAAGATTTTTTAATCTCAGTATCATAGCTGTTCTTGAGGGTAGAACACAAACTGTCATCCGAAATAACTTTCTTCGCTACCATAGAGCTGTTCGCTGTCAGGTAAAAATTATTACTATGGATATGTTTAGTCCTTATTATGACTTGGTTAAACAGCTTTTTCCGAATGCAAAAATTGTACTTGATTGCTTTCACATTGTTCAACATCTAAGCCATGCTATGAGTTGTGTGCGTGTCCAAATCATGAATCAGTTCGATAGAAAATTCAATGAATACAAGGCCATCAAGCGATACTGGATAGTCGTAAACTCAGCGATAAACATTTTTATAGCCATACTTTTCGTATGCACTTGACCAATAAAGAGATTCTAGATAAGCTTTTGAGCTATTCAGAAGACTTGAAACACCACTACAATCTCTATCAACTCTTGCTTTTTCACTTTCAGAATAAGGAACTGGAGAAATTTTTCCGGACTCATTGAAGACAATCTAAAACAGCTTCATCCTCTTTTTCAGACTGTCTTTAAAACATTGAGAAGATTGTCAACGCTCTTCAACTACCCTATTCTAACGCCAAATTAGAATCGACCAATAATCTCATCAAACTAATCAAGCGCAATGCCTTTGGTTTTCGGAACTTTGGAAACTTCAAAAAACGGATTTTTATCGCTCTGAATATCAAAAAAGAAAGGACGAAATTTGTCCTTTCTCGAGCTTAGCTTTTCATCAACCCACTACAGTTGACAAAGAGCCAATTAAAAAAGAGAGAAGCAAACTGATTCTCTCTTAATGTATATAATATCTAGTCAAACAAAAAAAGATACGCTTACGTATCTCTGTAATGAATCGGGAAGACAGGATTCGAACCTGCGACACCTTGGTCCCAAACCAAGTACTCTACCAAGCTGAGCTACTTCCCGAGTTAAATAGAAAAATGCACCCTAGAGGAGTCGAACCTCTAACCGCCTGATTCGTAGTCAGGTACTCTATCCAGTTGAGCTAAGGGTGCTCATTATATTATGCCGAGGACCGGAATCGAACCGGTACGATCGTTACCAATCGCAGGATTTAAGTCCTGTGCGTCTGCCAGTTCCGCCACCCCGGCCTCTCTAAGCGAACGACGGGATTCGAACCCGCGACCCCCACCTTGGCAAGGTGGTGTTCTACCACTGAACTACGTTCGCACTGTTTTCTTCTATCTAAAAATGCCGGCTACATGACTTGAACACGCGACCCTCTGATTACAAATCAGATGCTCTACCAACTGAGCTAAGCCGGCTCATTTATTATATCTTAATGCGGGTTAAGGGACTTGAACCCCCACGCCGTTAAGCGCCAGATCCTAAATCTGGTGCGTCTGCCAATTCCGCCAAACCCGCATATATGACCCGTACTGGGCTCGAACCAGTGACCCATTGATTAAAAGTCAATTGCTCTACCAACTGAGCTAACGAGTCTAAAATAACTTCCGTTATCTTAAACGGTCCCGACGGGAATCGAACCCGCGATCTTCGCCGTGACAGGGCGACGTGATAACCGCTACACTACGGGACCTATGGGAGTTAACGGGATCGAACCGCTGACCCTCTGCTTGTAAGGCAGATGCTCTCCCAGCTGAGCTAAACTCCCTAGAGCTAAGCGACTTCCATATCTCACAGGGGGCAACCCCCAACTACTTCCGGCGTTCTAGGGCTTAACTTCTGTGTTCGGCATGGGTACAGGTGTATCTCCTAGGCTATCGTCACTTAACTCTGAGTAATACCTACTCAAAATTGAATATCTATTCAAACTAAGAAAACCGTTCGCTTTCATATTCTCAGTTACTTTGGATAAGTCCTCGAGCTATTAGTATTAGTCCGCTACATGTGTCGCCACACTTCCACTTCTAACCCTATCTACCCTGATCATCTCTCAGGGCTCTTACTGATATAAAAATCATGGGAAATCTCATCTTGAGGTGGGTTTCACACTTAGATGCTTTCAGCGTTTATCCCTTCCCCTACATAGCTACCCAGCGATGCCTTTGGCAAGACAACTGGTACACCAGCGGTAAGTCCACTCTGGTCCTCTCGTACTAGGAGCAGATCCTCTCAAATTTCCTACGCCCGCGACGGATAGGGACCGAACTGTCTCACGACGTTCTGAACCCAGCTCGCGTGCCGCTTTAATGGGCGAACAGCCCAACCCTTGGGACCGACTACAGCCCCAGGATGCGACGAGCCGACATCGAGGTGCCAAACCTCCCCGTCGATGTGAACTCTTGGGGAGATAAGCCTGTTATCCCCAGGGTAGCTTTTTATCCGTTGAGCGATGGCCCTTCCATACGGAACCACCGGATCACTAAGCCCGACTTTTCGTCCCTGCTCGAGTTGTAGCTCTCGCAGTCAAGCTCCCTTATACCTTTACACTCTGCGAATGATTTCCAACCATTCTGAGGGAACCTTTGGGCGCCTCCGTTACCTTTTTAGGAGGCGACCGCCCCAGTCAAACTGCCCGTCAGACACTGTCTCCGATAGGGATCACCTATCCGGGTTAGAGTGGCCATAACACAAGGGTAGTATCCCAACAACGTCTCCTTCGAAACTGGCGTCCCGATCTCATAGACTCCTACCTATCCTGTACATGTGGTACAGACACTCAATATCAAACTGCAGTAAAGCTCCATGGGGTCTTTCCGTCCTGTCGCGGGTAACCTGCATCTTCACAGGTACTAAAAATTTCACCGAGTCTCTCGTTGAGACAGTGCCCAAATCATTACGCCTTTTCGTGCGGGTCGGAACTTACCCGACAAGGAATTTCGCTACCTTAGGACCGTTATAGTTACGGTCGCCGTTTACTGGGGCTTCAATTCATACCTTCGCTTACGCTAAGCACTCCTCTTAACCTTCCAGCACCGGGCAGGCGTCACCCCCTATACATCATCTTACGATTTAGCAGAGAGCTGTGTTTTTGATAAACAGTTGCTTGGGCCTATTCACTGCGGCTGACGTAAAGTCAGCACCCCTTCTCCCGAAGTTACGGGGTCATTTTGCCGAGTTCCTTAACGAGAGTTCTCTCGCTCACCTGAGGCTACTCGCCTCGACTACCTGTGTCGGTTTGCGGTACGGGTAGAGTATGTTTAAACGCTAGAAGCTTTTCTTGGCAGTGTGACGTCACTAACTTCGCTACTAAACTTCGCTCCCCATCACAGCTCAATGTTATAGAACTAAGCATTTGACTCAGTTCACACCTCACTGCTTAGACAGACACTTCCAATCGTCTGCTTTAGTTAGCCTACTGCGTCCCTCCATCACTACATACTCTAGTACAGGAATATCAACCTGTTGTCCATCGGATACACCTTTCGGTCTCTCCTTAGGTCCCGACTAACCCAGGGCGGACGAGCCTTCCCCTGGAAACCTTAGTCTTACGGTGGACAGGATTCTCACCCTGTCTTTCGCTACTCATACCGGCATTCTCACTTCTATGCGTTCCAGCACTCCTCACGGTACACCTTCATCACACATAGAACGCTCTCCTACCATACCTATAAAGGTATCCACAGCTTCGGTAAATTGTTTTAGCCCCGGTACATTTTCGGCGCAGGGTCACTCGACTAGTGAGCTATTACGCACTCTTTGAATGAATAGCTGCTTCTAAGCTAACATCCTAGTTGTCTGTGCAACCCCACATCCTTTTCCACTTAACAATTATTTTTGGGACCTTAGCTGGTGGTCTGGGCTGTTTCCCTTTCGACTACGGATCTTAGCACTCGCAGTCTGACTGCCGACCATAATTCATTGGCATTCGGAGTTTATCTGAGATTGGTAATCCGGGATGGACCCCTCACCCAAACAGTGCTCTACCTCCAAGAATCTCTAATGTCGACGCTAGCCCTAAAGCTATTTCGGAGAGAACCAGCTATCTCCAAGTTCGTTTGGAATTTCTCCGCTACCCACAAGTCATCCAAGCACTTTTCAACGTGCCCTGGTTCGGTCCTCCAGTGCGTCTTACCGCACCTTCAACCTGCTCATGGGTAGGTCACATGGTTTCGGGTCTACGTCATGATACTAAGGCGCCCTATTCAGACTCGGTTTCCCTACGGCTCCGTCTCTTCAACTTAACCTCGCATCATAACGTAACTCGCCGGTTCATTCTACAAAAGGCACGCTCTCACCCATTAACGGGCTCGAACTTGTTGTAGGCACACGGTTTCAGGTTCTATTTCACTCCCCTCCCGGGGTGCTTTTCACCTTTCCCTCACGGTACTGGTTCACTATCGGTCACTAGGGAGTATTTAGGGTTGGGAGATGGTCCTCCCAGATTCCGACGGGATTTCACGTGTCCCGCCGTACTCAGGATACTGCTAGGTACAAAGACTATTTTAAATACGAGGCTATTACTCTCTTTGGCTGATCTTCCCAAATCATTCTTCTATAATCTTTGAGTCCACATTGCAGTCCTACAACCCCGAAGAGTAAACTCTTCGGTTTGCCCTCCTGCCGTTTCGCTCGCCGCTACTAAGGCAATCGCTTTTGCTTTCTCTTCCTGCAGCTACTTAGATGTTTCAGTTCACTGCGTCTTCCTCCTCACATCCTTAACAGATGTGGGTAACAGGTAGTACCTGTTGGGTTCCCCCATTCGGAAATCCCTGGATCATCGCTTACTTACAGCTACCCAAGGCATATCGTCGTTTGTCACGTCCTTCTTCGGCTCCTAGTGCCAAGGCATCCACCGTGCGCCCTTATTAACTTAACCTTATTTTTTCTGACCTTTCAGTCATAAACTCTTATTAATACTACAGCGTTTTTCGGTTTATTTTTCTTGTTACTATTTGATATAGATATTCAATTTTTCAATGTGCATTACTTGGTGATCTCTCACCAATGGAGCCTAGCGGGATCGAACCGCTGACCTCCTGCGTGCAAAGCAGGCGCTCTCCCAGCTGAGCTAAGGCCCCACAAGACCTCTCAAGACTAAACAAGACCAATGCGCAGTTCCTTATCCTTAGAAAGGAGGTGATCCAGCCGCACCTTCCGATACGGCTACCTTGTTACGACTTCACCCCAATCATCTATCCCACCTTAGGCGGCTGGCTCCTTTACGGTTACCTCACCGACTTCGGGTGTTACAAACTCTCGTGGTGTGACGGGCGGTGTGTACAAGGCCCGGGAACGTATTCACCGCGACGTGCTGATCCGCGATTACTAGCGATTCCGACTTCATGTAGGCGAGTTGCGACCTACAATCCGAACTGAGACTGGCTTTAAGAGATTAGCTTGCCGTCACCGGCTTGCGACTCGTTGTACCAGCCATTGTAGCACGTGTGTAGCCCAGGTCATAAGGGGCATGATGATTTGACGTCATCCCCACCTTCCTCCGGTTTATTACCGGCAGTCTCGCTAGAGTGCCCAACTGAATGATGGCAACTAACAATAGGGGTTGCGCTCGTTGCGGGACTTAACCCAACATCTCACGACACGAGCTGACGACAACCATGCACCACCTGTCACCTCTGTCCCGAAGGAAAGCTCTATCTCTAGAGCGGTCAGAGGGATGTCAAGACCTGGTAAGGTTCTTCGCGTTGCTTCGAATTAAACCACATGCTCCACCGCTTGTGCGGGCCCCCGTCAATTCCTTTTGAGTTTCAACCTTGCGGTCGTACTCCCCAGGCGGAGTGCTTAATGCGTTAGTCATGCAGCACTAAACCCCGGAAAGGGTCTAACACCCTAGCACTCATCGTTTACGGCGTGGACTACCAGGGTATCTAATCCTGTTTGCTCCCCACGCTTTCGAGCCTCAGCGTCAGTTACAAGCCAGAGAGCGCTTTTCGCCACCGGTGTTCCTCCATATATCTACGCATTTCACCGCTACACATGGAATTCCACTCTCCCTCTTGCACTCAAGTTAAACAGTTTCCAAAGCGTACTATGGTTAAGCCACAGCCTTTAACTTCAGACTTATCTAACCGCCTGCGCTCGCTTTACGCCCAATAAATCCGGACAACGCTCGGGACCTACGTATTACCGCGTATGCTGGCACGTAGTTAGCCGTCCCTTTCTGGTAAGATACCGTCACAGTGTGAACTTTCCACTCTCACACTCGTTCTTCTCTTACAACAGAGCTTTACGATCCGAAAACCTTCTTCACTCACGCGGCGTTGCTCGGTCAGACTTCCGTCCATTGCCGAAGATTCCCTACTGCGCCTCCCGTAGGAGTCTGGGCCGTGTCTCAGTCCCAGTGTGGCCGATCACCCTCTCAGGTCGGCTATGTATCGTCGCCTTGGTGAGCCGTTACCCCACCAACTAGCTAATACAACGCAGGTCCATCTGGTAGTGATGCAATTGCACCTTTTAAGCAAATGTCATGCAACATCTACTATTATGCGGTATTAGCTATCGTTTCCAATAGTTATCCCCCGCTACCAGGCAGGTTACCTACGCGTTACTCACCCGTTCGCAACTCATCCGGAGAAGCAAGCTCCTCCTTCAGCGTTCTACTTGCATGTATTAGGCACGCCGCCAGCGTTCGTCCTGAGCCAGGATCAAACTCTCATTAAAAGTTTGAGTTCTCACTCATTTCTGTCACTGACAGATTTATTGTTTTTTCATTGTTCAGTACTACAACATTAGTTGTAGTGCCCTGCACATTGGTTCGTCTTGTTCAGTTTTCAAAGGTCTTTGTCATTTGCTTCTCTCAAGTGACAACTATATTAGTATATCACAGTCGCTTTCGCTTGTCAACACTTTTTTGAAACTTTTTTAAACTTTTTTCATCAAGTGTTTCATCTGCAACATACCATAGTCCGTACGGGATTCGAACCCGTGTTACCGCCGTGAAAAGGCGGTGTCTTAACCCCTTGACCAACGGACCTGAGTTGTTATTTTCAACTCTTACTATTATACCCACTTTAAACTTTGTCAACTACTTTTTTTATCTTTTTTCTATTTTTTTGCATGACTTCCTAATGAGTACGGATGTCAAACTCTTTAAACACAATACGTAAGTCTCTTAATACTCTTTGACGACCTCGGAAGCGTTCGTTTCTTAAGACACGTTCTAACTCTTCTTGTTTATCTTTACTTTGTTTGTTTCTATAATCTCTTAGTGTCTCATGAAAGAGATAATAGTCATCTAGCCACAGACCGCCCTCACTGATACGATGACTGAGCTCACCTACTTCTTCATAAGGTTCTTTATCATATCTACGTTTTTGACTTTCTTGCTTACGGATATAGTCTAGAATTCGATTCCGGAACTTAGTCTTAAAATATTTCCTTAAACGAGGAATATCTTCTACTAGCTCTTCTTCTCTACTGATCAATTCATGCAAGCAAATCATTCCCTCTTGGTCCCAATCCGATAGCTCCCATAAATGAAGGTAATATTCATTTCTACTTTTATATACAATTCCCTGGACTTCTTTATACAATTCTTTAAACATAACGTTCCCCTTTCTAGATACAGTTTAACAGATTCAGAAACACTTTTGTCCCATTTTCCCCATTCTGTTCCCTACACCGTCTAAACTGCACAAAAAAAGAGAGGACAGGCCTCTCTCAGGGTTATAATTCTGCAATTTGGTTTAGGTTTACTTCTGCAACTGTGTCATTACCAAACATAGAGATAATCATCTTCACTTTATTGTTATCAATCTCTGTAATCTTACCAGTATAGTCTGCAAAAGCACCATCAATGATACGTACAGTTTGACCAACTTCAACATCGATATCAAACTCTTGTACAGTTTGTCCCATAGAAACCAAGATATCACGGATTTCTTGTTCCAATAATGGAGTTGGTTTTGATCTATTTCCATGAGATCCGACGAACCCTGTAACGTTTGGTGTGTTTCGAACAACAAACCAAGCTTCATCCGTCATCACCATTTCTACAAGAACATAACCTGGAAAGCGATTCTCTTCTACTTCTTTTCTCTTTCCATTTTTTTCAACTTGCACTGTTTGTGTTGGAATTTCAACACGTAAAATATTATCCAACATATTGTAGGTTTGTGCACGTTGCAATAGATTTTCTTTTACCTTATTTTCATAACCAGAATAGGTTTGTAAGACAAACCATCCTTTATCAAAACTATCCATGATACTTCCTTTCATAATAGAAGATTTCTAGCGTGAATAACTCCACAGGTCTTCTAAAAAATATTAATAAATCGAATCAAACCTGAAACAATCAACTTGTCAAAAATATAAATAATCACAACAAAGAAAGCAGTGTATTCCATGATAGACCGAAAATCTCTCCAGCTTTCCTTGCGAGTTGGCCATGTTGTGTCTTTAAGAAGTCTAAAAATATCTCCAATAAAACGCATCGCTCTCTCCTATCTCGTTTCTCTGTGTGTAGTGTACTTACCACAATGTTTACAAAATTTATTTACTTCTAGTCGTGTTGGCTTGGGGTTTCCGCTGATCTTGATTGAATAGTTTCTCGAACCACAAACCGCACAAGCTAGGCTTGCTTTTTTTAGTGCCATAACGCCTCCATCTTATCTATTATAACAAGAAAGCTAGGCTTTGACAAGCATCTTAACGAAATAGATTGACTACCGAATCCCATATCGTTTGGGCCTTTCCTTAATTTTAGCATCCGAGATAGCACGGCTAGCCTCATCTACCAGATTTTGTGCACGACTTCTAATATCAGAAAGGCTATTATCCGCCTGATTTTCTTCATTACTCTGTACTTGATTTCTTGTATTGGCTGGTGCAATTCCATTTTGCTTATAAGCATTTTCAACTGTAAAGGTACTTCCTGGAGTATAAGGTAAAATGGTATTGGCAATGTTTCTAAAGACATGGGCTGCACCGTTTGAAGTAGAGCCAGCTAGATAGTGGCTTTCATCAGTGGTAGGGAAACCAAGCCAGTGACTAATCACTACATCCGGAGTATAACCAATTACCCACTGGTCACTTGTGTATTCAGGATTGAAAACAGCTTCAGTTGTTCCAGTTTTTCCTGCCATGACATAGTCTGCAGGCGATGAACTAACACCGGTACCGTTGGTGAATGTCCCCAACATCATACTGGTCATCTTGTCAGCTACAGACTTATCAATCACCCGTTTTTGTGAATTTTTATGACTCGCAATAACCTGACCACTAGCATTTTCAATTCTACTAATAAAATGTGCTTCAGGCATTAAACCCTCATTTGCAAAGGCAGCATATGCTTGAGCCATTTGAAGAGGGTTGGTTTCGACACCACTTCCCAATGCGACACCAAGAACACGATCGACCTTTTCCATGTTGAGTCCGAATTTTTCGCCCGCCTCAAAAGCTTTGTCGACACCCAAATCATTAACAGTGGCAACAGCAGGTAGATTAAGCGATTCTGCCAAGGCTTGATACATAGGAACTTCTCGACTCGTTTTGATTCCTGCATAGTTATCAACCTTATAGCTGTCATACTGCATGGTATGGTTATCCAACTGCTTGTTCAAGGCCCAACCTGCTTCAACTGCTGGGGTATAGACAACTAAAGGCTTAATTGTAGAGCCAGGGCTACGTTTTGATTGGGTTGCATAGTTGAAATTCCGGGAATCCAGCTTTATCATTGTCAGCAACTTGACCGACAACTCCACGAACTCCACCTGTTTTCGGTTCGAGAGCTACACTTCCTGATTGAGCAAATGTTCCATCCTCTGCCCTCGGAAATAACGATGTGTTTTCATAAACAACCTGCATATTTGCTTGGTAATTTTGGTCCAGCTCTGTGTAAATGCGATAGCCATTATTGACAATCTCTTCCTCTGTTAGATTATACTTGGAAACAGCTTCATTAACCACCGCATCAAAGTAAGAAGGATAGCGATAATCTGAGATTTTTCCTTCATACTTATCGTGCAATTGCGAAGTCATATCAACTTCTGCAGCTTCGGTTTCTTGATTTTTATCAATATATCCTGCTGCAACCATATTCTGCAAGACAGTATCGCGCCGATTGGTAGAATCTTCTACGGAATTCAAGGGATTATACAGTTCCGGCCCCTTGAGCATCCCTGCCAGAGTCGCAGCTTGATCCAAACTCACTTCTGACGCAGAAACTCCAAAGTATTTCTTACTCGCATCTTCTACACCCCATACACCATTTCCAAAATAAGCGTTGTTAAGGTACATGGTTAAAATTTGATCCTTACTATATTTTTTTGTTAATTCTAGGGCAAGGAAAAATTCTTTCGCTTTTCTCTCAACAGTTTGATCCTGCGACAAATAGGCGTTTTTAGCCAGCTGTTGGGTAATGGTAGAGCCACCACCTGAACGTCCAGCAGTGACAATAGCCAAGAAGAAACGACCATAGTTAATCCCGTCATTTTTATAGAAAGAACGGTCTTCTGTCGCAATAACGGCATTCTGCAAATTTTTACTGATATCAGTCAATTCAACATAAGTTCCTTTTTGACCAGACAAGGCACCTGCCTCCTTTTCTTCACGGTCAAAAATGAGTGTTCGAGTTTTCAAGGCATTTTGCAAATCATTGACATTGGTTGATTTGGCAACAGCAAACAAATAGGTTCCAACTAGCAAGCCTGCACTCAAACCTAGTATAAGGACAATCTTTGTTAGATGATAGCGACGCCAGAATTTTCGAATTGGACCTACTTGGGCTAATTTTTTTCGATCACTGCGAGAACGACGCAAACTAGTAGAATCAGAATCCTCCGATTCACTTGTTTCTTTTTTAAAAAGAGAAAGAAATTTCTCAAATAATTTATCTAATTTCATGCGTTTATTTTATCATCTTCATCATAGGAAGACAAGAATTTAGCTATTTCCTATCCAAATAGGGCTTTTTTTGTTACAATATCTGTATGAAATTCACTTTTACTTTACCAGCCTCTTTACCTCAAATGACTGTGAAACATTTACTAGAGGAACAACTCCTCATCCCTAGAAAAATCCGGCATTTTTTGAGAATCAAGAAACACATTTTAATTAATCAGCGAGAAGTCCACTGGAACGAGGTAGTGAATCCTGGAAATATTTGTCAATTAACTTTTGACGAGGAAGATTATCCCGAAAAAGAAATCGCTTGGGGCAACCCTGACCTCGTCCAAGAGGTTTATCAAGATCAACACTTGATTATTGTCAACAAACCTGAGGGTATGAAAACGCATGGTAATCAGCCAAACGAAATTGCTCTTCTTAACCATGTCAGTTCCTACGTTGGCCAAACCTGCTATGTCGTTCATCGTCTGGACATGGAAACCAGTGGTTTGGTTCTCTTTGCCAAAAATCCATTTATCCTTCCCATTCTCAATCGCTTATTGGAGAAAAAAGAGATTTCTAGGGAATATTGGGCACTAGTTGATGGAAATATCAACAAGAAAGAACTTGTCTTCAAAGACAAAATCGGACGTGATCGTCATGACCGTAGAAAAAGAATAGTTGATACAAAAACGGTCAATACGCCGAAACTCATGTAAGCAGATTAAAGCAATTCTCAAACAAGACTTCCTTGGTTCGTTGTAAACTAAAGACAGGCCGAACTCATCAGATTCGTGTGCACCTTTCGCATCATAACTTCCCTATTTTGGGCGACCCTCTCTATAATAGCAAATCAAAGACAAGTCGCCTTATGCTCCACGCCTTTCGTCTGTCCTTTACCCATCCACTTACTTTAGAGAATTTAAGCTTCACTGCCCTTTCAGATACTTTTGAAAAAGAATTAAAAAAGAATGGATGATTGTTGTGTCATCCATTTTTCCATATAAGAAAAGCAAGACCAAGAGGCCTTGCTTTTTATCGACTCATGAATTATTTAGCGATTTTTGCGAAGTATTCAAGAGTACGAACAAGTTGTGCAGTGTATGACATTTCGTTGTCGTACCATGATACAACTTTAACCAATTGTTTACCGTCAACGTCAAGAACTTTAGTTTGAGTTGCGTCAAACAATGAACCGTAAGACATACCTACGATATCTGAAGATACGATTGGATCTTCTGTGTAACCGTATGATTCGTTTGAAGCTGCTTTCATAGCTGCGTTCACTTCATCAACAGTAACGTTCTTTTCAAGAACTGCTACCAATTCAGTAACTGATCCAGTTGGAGTTGGAACGCGTTGTGCAGATCCGTCAAGTTTACCGTTCAATTCTGGGATTACAAGACCGATAGCTTTAGCAGCACCAGTTGAGTTAGGAACGATGTTTGCAGCACCAGCGCGAGCACGGCGAAGGTCACCACCACGGTGTGGTCCGTCAAGGATCATTTGGTCACCAGTGTAAGCGTGGATAGTAGTCATCAATCCTTCAACAACACCAAAGTTGTCTTGAAGAGCTTTAGCCATAGGAGCCAAGCAGTTTGTAGTACATGAAGCACCTGAGATAACAGTTTCAGTACCGTCAAGAACGTCGTGGTTAGTGTTGAATACAACTGTTTTAACGTCGTTTCCACCAGGAGCAGTGATAACAACTTTTTTAGCTCCACCTTTAAGGTGTTTTTCAGCTGCTTCTTTCTTAGCAAAGAAACCAGTAGCTTCAAGAACGATTTCTACACCGTCAGTAGCCCAGTCGATTTGCTCTGGATCACGTTCAGCAGAAACTTTAACGAATTTACCGTTAACTTCGAATCCGCCTTCTTTAACTTCAACAGTACCGTCGAAACGACCTTGAGTTGTGTCGTATTTCAACAAGTGTGCAAGCATAACTGGATCTGTAAGGTCGTTGATGCGTGTAACTTCAACACCTTCTACGTTTTGGATACGACGGAAAGCAAGACGACCGATACGTCCGAAACCGTTAATACCAACTTTAACTACCATTAGTGATTTCCTCCTTATGAAAATCATGAAATTTTTATTGTGAAAAGAGTAACTTGAATCACTACAAATCACCTTTCAACAAACCTATTATATAACTATTTGAGTTGAATTGCAAGTATGGGCATTGTTTTTCTCTGTTAGTTTCTTTTTAAGTCTGTAAATCAAGAACTCCCTTACTATTCATATCGTAGCGATTCTACAGGGTCCATTTTACTAATTTTACGCGCTGGAAAGTAGGCTGAGACATAACCAAGTAACAGAGCGAAAACTAGAGTTCCTAAAACAGATAACAAATTTAATTCAAAAACCTTAGTGATGGATGGGTAAAAGTGACTTACAATCGCATTCGCCAAACTTCCCACCCCTTGTGCTACCAAAAAGGCTAGTAGCAAGGCGATTCCTACAATCCAGATAGCCTCGTAAATAAAAATCCCTTTGACATCACGATTCTGATAACCAACTGCCTTCATGACACCTATTTCCTTAGAACGTTGCATAATATTGATGTAAATAATAATACCAATCATGACCGCCGCTACCACAATAGCTTGTGATGAAAGTACAATCAATAATCCCTGAATGACACGAATAAAGGTAATCACAATATCAAGAACCTTCTGTTGAGAAAGCACAGTATACTTCTTATTTTTCTGTAGTTCTTCTGTTACCACTTTTGTCTGTGACGGATCTTTTAGTTCCAAGATAAAATAAGATACAGCTTTTGTAAATCCAGCTTCTTTCAAAATCGTTTCCATTTGATTAGACGGCATGAAACTGTTGCTGTCCTCCATATCATCTTCATCATTGATTACACGTACAATCTTCGTTTGAAATTGAGCAGTTTGCTAGCTTCGGCAGCATTTTCAACAATGCTGGCTGAGACTGGTTTGCCAATAAGATCAGTAGCTGTCAGATTGTTTCCTGTCTGTTCATTCCAATTTTTTAGTAAGCTGATTGGAATCGTTAATCCCTGTTCATTTGTATCAGTATAGAGGGATCCAGCCAACACTTTGTCCGTCTCATTACTACTAACAGAGATACTTGTATCCTCATAGAGACTCACTACTTGAGCATAAGAAGGCATCGTTTGACTCAGATCCATTTCTTGCCCATCTATAGTAATATTTGACATGGTCATCCCAAAAGGACTCTCCAAATATTTAATAGCTTCTTTCCCAACTGTATCCGTGATATAGTTCTTATCATCTTGGTTCAAAAAGCCTCGTCCAACATTTTTTGTGTTTAAAGCAATCTGAACTTGAGAAGGGATTTGACCTCCATTCGTATTTTCATCAATCATCGAAATCAATGCATTTCCCAAGCCGAAAGAAATTAAGACTCCTACAAAACCGATTGAGGTTGCTAGCGCAATCAATAGGTTACGCCACTTTCTTTCCATAAAGTTATTTAAAGAAAGTTTGAATTTATTTTTCAATGATAATCCTTTATTTTGTGACTTCTTCAACGACTTCACCATCCTTCATTTTGATAATCACATCTGCATATTCGGCAACCTCTGGATTATGGGTTACAATCAGTACTGTTTTCCCTGTTTGGGCTAAATTTTTAAATACTTCCAATACCATTTCTTGGGATTGAGAATCCAGCGAACCCGTTGGCTCATCTGCTACAATCATATCTGGCTGATTTACCAGTGCACGCGCGATTGCTACGCGTTGCTTTGCCCACCAGAAAGCTGTTTAACATTTTTAGCAATAAAAGGCTCCATGCCCAAGTTACTTAATTGCTCCTTTGCAATCATTGTCATCTCCCTATCAGATAAATCTTTGACATAGAGAGGTAGCTTGACATTGTCCAAGACAGATTGATGAGGAATGAGATTAAAGTTTTGAAACACAAATCCAATCTTATCTTTACGAAATTGAGTTAGTTCAATATCTGATAAGTCACGGAGGGATTCCCCTTTAAATTCTAAAACTCCTTCATATTGTCTATCTAGACCACTGATAATGTTTAGCAAACTAGTTTTGCCACAGCCTGACGGCCCGTAAATCGCTGTAATTTTTCCTTTTGCAATCTGCAGGTTAATATTCTTTAAAGCCTGCTCTTGATGTTTACCGTCCAAGGCGTAAAACTTTGAAATATTTTTAATTGATAAAATGGACATTCTTTCCTCCTTGTTTGAAACTGTTATCATCATACATCACACTTATAGAAAATCCTTTAAGCTACATCAGCACTGATTTACCCTATGGGCCTATTACTTAGAATATTCTCTCTATTGCCTAGTTTGCTTCTGGATGTATATCAAGTAAAATTCATTTTAACAAAAAAGCGACATTTCTCCAATGACAGAAATGTCACTCCTATAAACTCTTTAATGATATCTTTCTAGATCCTCGGCCCATTCATTATCTAAACTAACGATTAACTTCTCATTACCAAACATCCTCGCCATCATTTTTGCTTCTTCATACTTTTGTTTTGCTGTATCATAGTCGGTATGAATATAATATTTCCACTCCACCATCAAGACAATCGGTTGCTTTTGGAAATCTCGTGTTTTCTGCCCTATTTTATTTAAGGTCTCAACCGCTCTCTTAAAATAATGAAACAGCCCCATAATTTCTATACAAGTTAAAGAAGCTAACAAGGAATCTCTAAGCAAGTTCAAACAATCGAACTCTATCTTATCAACCTGAGAACTTAATTTGTCATGAAAACAAAGAATGGTTTTATGCTCAGATTCTTTTATCTCACCCACATTTAAACCATCCATTAACTGACAGTTGAAATACAATCTCAATTTCAACAAGTCCTCGGCTTTATATACATCTCTGGATAGTAAGTCTTGAAGACCGTCCTCAATCACACCGCTTCCGTATAAGGAATTACTAGTCGCCCTCACCTCATCTATGGCTTGAAGACAATCCACTATCATCTTCTCATCACCTGGCAAATCATCATAAAAACATTCAAAAATCTCATCAAAATATTCTTCCTTCTGCTCCTGCAACTCCTTGTTTCCATAGTCAGGGTGATGTAAAAGAAAGTACTTTAATTCTTGGTAACGCTTGGGTAATTCCTTATAGTCTGGCATCAAGACATAGGACGGAATTTCTAATCGATCTGCAATATACTCTAGTGTTTTTATCGTCGGGCGAAATTCTCCTTTTTCGATCCGCACCAGCTGACGGACTGATAATTTAGACTCATCCCCGCAAAAAATTGGACGACTAAGTCCTTTCACCTCTCTAAAAATCCTTACCTTTTCCCCTAGCTCTTTCATCTCTTACATTTCTCCCTCGCACGATTATAAAAGATTTGATTTTCAAATAAATATATGCGATGATTATACCATTTTTCAAATAGAATTACAAAAAAGAGACAGGAAATTCCTGCCTCTAGGCTGATAACAATTATTTACGGCGTCCTGGTCTTTCTTTGTAGCCATAGTAAGAATCTTCGATGATTTCTTGCATGTGGTCAACCATTGGAAGGCGTGGGTTAGCTGGTGAACATTGATCTTCGTAAGCAAGGAAGGCCAATTCGCGTGAATGTTCTTTCCATTCTTTTTCATCGATTCCTTGTGCTTTGAAGTTCATTTGGATACCTACGCGCTCACCAAGTTCGTAGACAGCTTTTGCGTAAGATTCCACCCCTTCTTCTGGAGTAGAAGCTGGAAGTCCAAGCATGCGTGCGATATCTTGGTATTTTTCATCTGCACGGTAGTAGTTGTACTTAGGCCATGTTGCTGTCTTAGCTGGACGTGTACCGTTGTAGCGGATGACGTATGGAAGCAAGATAGCATTAGTACGACCGTGGATTGTGTGGAATTGCGCACCAATCTTATGGGCCATTGAGTGAGAAATACCTAGGAAGGCATTGGCAAAGGCCATACCAGCGATTGTTGAAGCGTTATGCATTTTCTCACGTGAGTGGAAGTCTGCATTCTTAACTGAGCTTTCAAGGTTTTCGAATACAAGTTTAATTGCTTGAAGTGCAAGACCGTCAGTGTAGTCGCTAGCCATTTGTGATACGTAAGCTTCAGTCGCGTGAGTCAATACGTCCATACCAGTGTCCGCAGCAACAAATCCAGGAACTGTCAATACCAAAGCAGGGTCTACGATTGCCACGGTTGGTGTCAATGAGTAGTCAGCGATTGGGTATTTACGGTTATTTGCTTTATCAGAGATAACGGCAAATGGTGTTACTTCAGATCCTGTACCAGATGTAGTTGGAATCGCGATAAATTTAGTCTTCTTACCAAGCAATGGGAATTTGAAGGCACGTTTACGGATATCCATGAATTTGAACAAGGTCACGGAAGTCCACTTCTGGTTGTTCGTAGAAGAGCCACATTACTTTAGCAGCATCCATTGGAGATCCACCACCGAGAGCGATGATTGTATCTGGTTTGAAGGCACGCATAATCTCAGTACCACGTTCAACTGTAGTGATATCTGGATCTGGTTCTACATCAGCAAAGATTTGGTAAACAACCTTATTGCGACGAAGATCAAGTTGTTCGATGATACGATCAAGGAAACCAAGCTCTACCATGGCATGGTCAGTAACGATCATGACACGTTCAACGTCACGACATTTTTGAAGGTATTGAATTGAATCACGTTCAAAGTATGTTTTTGAAGGAAGTTTCATCCATTGCATGTTATTTCTCCGTCTTCCGACTTTTTTGATATTCAAGAGGTTAATGGCACTAACGTTATCCCCAACTGAGTTGCGTCCGTAAGAACCACATCCAAGTGTCAATGATGGCAAGAAGGCATTGTAAACGTCCCCGATACCACCGAAAGTAGAAGGTGAGTTACAGATAACACGAATAGCTTTAACAGCTTTACCAAATTCTTTAGTCAATTCTTCGTCAGCTGTGTGGATAGCTGCTGAGTGTCCAAGACCGTTAAATTCAACCATTTGACGAGCCTTAGTAATACCATCTTCACGGCTTTCAGATTTCAAAACTGCGATAACTGGTGACAATTTTTCACGAGTCAATGGCTCGTTTTCACCAACTTCTTTACATTCTGCAGCAAGAATGTTTGTTCCTTCTGGAACTGTAAATCCTGCTTGTTCTGCAATCCAAGTTGCTGGTTTACCAACGATATCAGCGTTCAATTTTGCACCAGCACAGTTTTTGCTGTTTGCTTTCACGCCGAAGCAGAATTCTTCAAGAAGAGCTTTTTCTTTTTTGTTTACAAAGTAAGTGTGGTAAGATTTGAACTCTGCTACAAATTCATCGTAAATTTCTTTATCAATGATAACCGCTTGTTCAGATGCACAGACCATACCATTATCAAATGATTTAGACATAACGATATCGTGTGCAGCTTGGCGGATGTTAGCTGATTTTTCAACATAAGCTGGAACGTTTCCGGCACCTACTCCAAGAGCTGGTTTACCACATGAGTATGCAGCTTTAACCATGGCATTACCACCTGTTGCAAGGATTGTTGCAACACCTTCGTGGTTCATAAGGGCACTTGTTGCTTCCATAGATGGTTCAGTAATCCACTGTACACAGTTTTCAGGAGCACCTGCTTTAATCGCAGCATCACGAACTATTTGAGCTGCGTGAGCTGATGATTCTTGAGCTGATGGGTGGAAGGCAAAGACAATTGGATTACGTGTCTTCAATGAAATCAATGCCTTAAAGATTGCTGTCGATGTTGGGTTTGTTGTAGGAGTGATACCACAAACAACGCCAACTGGTTCAGCGATAAGAGTCAAACCTGTTACATCGTCTTCTTCGATAACACCAACTGTTTAGTGTGGCGCATGTTGTTTACTACGTGTTCACAAGCAAACAAGTTCTTAGTTGCTTTGTCTTCAAATACACCACGTCCTGTTTCTTCATAGGCATGTAGAGCCAATTCTCCGTGGGCATCCAAAGCTGCCACTGACGCTTTAGCTACGATGTAGTCGACCTGTTCTTGGTCGAGTTTACGCATTTCCTCAAGAGCAACTAAAGCTTTTTGCACCAAGCCGTCGACATGCTTTTCAGCAGCGAGTTTCTTTTCTTCTGGTGTCACAGTTTTTTTATCAGCCATATTTTCCTCCATAGCTTTCAAGGATTGAATCCTTTGTTAATTTTTTCACAAGTTTATTATAACGCATTATTTCAACTTTGTAAACAGTTTCATAAACATTTCACAAAGAATTTTTGGTTTCTTGTGAAGTTTTTCTCATTATCTTTCCTCCACAAGCTTTTTCTTTAGAGTTTGTGAAATTTATTTCAAATATTTTTTTATTTCACAAACTTGCTTGGAAGAGGAACTTGGAAAGAAAAGGATTTGCAAGTAAGCGCTTACTTAAAGATTCTAACAATACCTCCTTTGATAAGGAGGCTTTATTTTTGTTGAAAAACACCTTGTTTAAAAGTTCCTTCATAAACGACTTCTTGTTCTGTTGTTAGTTTCCCTTTTCCTTCAGCCTGACCATTTACAAAATCACCTTCGTAGGTCCAGCCTTCTTTAGATTGAAAGGTGCCTTTTCCATTGAAGGCTCCATTGCTGAAACCACCTGTATATTGGTCCCCATTTTGGAAGGTAATGGTACCTTGCCCATTCATTTTACCGCGGACAAGACTACCATCGTAAACAATCATTCCATTATCAAGCTTTAGAACGCCTTTTCCGGGAATATTTAGAAAAAAGACGAGTACAGCACAAAAAACAATGGCAACTACTGCTAAAAGCTCTAAACGTGGACGAGTCAGATAGACACGATACTTCTCGTAAAAATTCTTAAGATTTTCCATCTTCACTCTCCTTTTCTAAACGTTCTAACCAAGATTGACAGCCCTCTTGAACACGCTGATATGTTTCCTCAAAATCTCCTGTATACCAAGGATCTGGAACACTTTCAGATGCAAATGAGTAAATCTTATCTTGACAGTCTACTGGACACATCTGACGTAGGTCAGAAACATTTGAAGCATCCATTCCGATAATATAATCAAAGACTTCAAAATCTTCCTTACTAATCTGCAGCGATGTTTTACCTTTTTCATAAGGAATCTCATACTGTTGAAAAATCCCTTGAGTTCCCTTATGAATCGGGTTACCATGTTCCCAAGAGGAAGTCGCTCGACTTTGGATTTCATAATTATCTGTCATTGATTTCATAACAAACTCAGCCATAGGGTTACGGCAAATATTTCCCAGACAGACAAAGACTAGTTTTTTCATCCCATTTCCTTTCTTTTATAGAAAAACGGGAGTTAGTAATCCCGTCTTATTTTTCAATTGCGCCTTCTAATGAAGCTGTTTCTTTCAGCGGTAATACTGTCTTGATAGCAGCTAGTTCAAAGGTCAAGTAAACTCCATCAACATCAAGAACAATTGTTCTCTTCTCAGTATCTACTTCATCGACTGTTCCGTAAAGGCCACCGATTGTAATCACTTCATAGCCCTTTTGTAGTTTATTTAAGCTTTCCATACGTTTTTGTGCTTGTTTCTTTTGAGAACGTTGCATAAAGAACATCAAGGCAAACATACCTACAAGCATGATCACAAATGTTAAATTTGGACTAATATTTTCCATAGTATTTTCTCCTTTGCAATTCAGATAAAACTACTATATCAAATTTCAGCTACTTTTACAAGATTGTGCCTTGTTTTTATGGTTATAAAAAATCAGAGTTTTCACTCTGATTTTTGTGATTATTTCAAGTTTTGAACGACTTTGACTAGATTTTCAACTGTAAATCCATATTCTGCCAATACTTTTGGTGCTGGTGCAGAGGCTCCGAAGGTATCAATACCAAGAACGGCACCATCGAGACCAACATATTTGTACCAGTTTTGAGTCGCACCCATTTCGACTGCAACACGACGACGAACTGCATTTGGAAGAATTTCTTCCTTATAAGCTGCATCTTGTTTATCAAAGACATCTGTAGATGGCATGCTGACTACACGGACTTTTTCGCCTTGACTAGCCAATTCTTTGGCAGCTGAGACAGCAAGATTAACCTCTGAACCTGTCGCAATCAAGATGGTATCAAAGTCGGCTGCATTTTCATAGACAACATAAGCACCTTTAGCAACCTTGTCGAAATCTGTTCCCTCTTCAACAGTCAAATTTTGACGTGTCAATACAAGGGCAGTTGGTGTTTTCTCACTTGTCACTGCAAGGTACCAAGCTGCTTGAGTTTCACGTGCATCTGCTGGACGGAAAACATTTAGATTTGGCATAGCACGAAGACCTGCCAAGTGCTCAACTGGTTCATGCGTTGGGCCATCTTCCCCAACTGCGATTGAATCATGGGTAAAGACATAAGTCACAGGAAGTCCTTGTAAGGCTGACAAACGTACAGCTGCCTTCACATAGTCAGAGAAGACGAAGAAAGTTCCACCGTATACACGAAGTCCACCATGAAGGGCCATCCCGTTCAAGATCGTTCCCATTGCAAATTCACGAACACCAAACTGAATGTTACGGTTCAAGCGATTGGCATCGTCTTGAAGTCCGTCAGTCTTGATATAAGTCATGTTTGAGTGAGCAAGGTCAGCTGATCCACCCAAGAAGGTTGGCAACTTAGCAGCTACAACGTTCAAAGCATCTTGGCTTGAATTACGAGTTGCTTGAGAGAAGCCATTTTCTAAAGCAGGGAAGTCCGCTGGAGTCACTTCAACTGGATCACGTCCATCAATAATGGCTTCTACTTCTGCAGCCAATTCTGGGTGAGCTTCTTTATAATCTGCAACTAATTTTGTCCAAGCTTGATAAGCTGATGCACCACGGTCTGCAACATGTTCTTTGAAATCAGCATATACTTGTTCTGGGATTTCAAATGGTTCGTAGTCCCAACCAAGGGCTTGACGAGTAGCTGCAGTTTCATCTGCTCCAAGAGGGGCACCGTGTACAGCATTGGTTCCTTGTTTATTTGGAGAACCATATCCAATCACGGTCTTCACTTCAATCAAAGATGGCTTGCCTGAAGCTTTAGCTGTTTCGATAGTAGCATGGATTGCTTCCAAGTCTGTTCCATCTTCAACCAAGGCAGTATGCCAACCATAGGCATTGTAACGGTCACGAACACTTTCTGTAAAGGAATCCTTTGTCTCACCATCCAAGTTGATGTCATTTGAATCATAAAGAACAACCAACTTGTCTAATTTTTGCAAACCTGCGTATGAAGCCGCCTCGCTTGAAACACCTTCCATCAAGTCTCCGTCTCCACAGATAACGTAAGTATAGTGGTCAAAGATATTGTAGCCTTCGCGGTTATATTTGGCTGCCAAGAAACGTTCTGCTTGGGCAAAACCAGTGGCAGTTGAAATCCCTTGTCCTAGAGGACCTGTTGTAGCATCAATTCCTGCTGTATGACCAAATTCTGGGTGACCTGGTGTTTTTGAACCCCATTGACGGAAGCTCTTGATTTCATCCATGCTGACATCTTCAAAACCAGAAAGGTGAAGAAGAGCATAAAGAAGCATTGAACCATGACCAGCTGAAAGAATAAAACGGTCGCGGTTAATCCAGTTGGGTTGAGCTGGATTGATACGAAGTTGTTTTGTAAAGAGGCTGTAAGCCATCGGAGCCGCTCCCATAACCACACCTGGGTGACCTGAGTTGGCTTTATTGATGGCATCAATACCTAGGAAACGAATTGCATTAACAGATAGATTTGACATAGAATTTCCTTTCTATTTGAGGTGATGATTGAATCACACATTCTATTTTACTATTATATGAAAAAATACATAGAATAGCAATTAAACAATTCGACGCTAGATAAGTCTTCTACTTTCTATCCTCTGGTCGCCTGATAGTAGGGAAGCAAGCGTTCATAAGCTTCTTCTAACTTTTCTAAAATCATTTCTAATGGCTGAGTTTCTATAAAAGAAACATCTGCTTTAACTAACACTTTTCGAACTTCCTGACTTCTCAACTTCTCACGTAAAGTACGACGATTTTCTTCGTTCGCCTCCCACCGTTGACTTTGACCATCAGAGTAGACTAGATAATAAATCCCTTCAACGGTTGGAATTTCTAAAACTTTGGCCTGCTTGCCTAAAGTTTGCTCATCTTTCTTACGCTCGATGAAACTGACTTCTAGTGATACTCCAAAATCTGAAGGACTTCCATATAAACGTAAAGCCATCATAGGTTCTGTCACTTGTCCGTCTCTCTGTAGATAAGCCCAGAAGTGCGGTCGCAAGCGCTGCGCTTGGTTCATCCACTGGCTAGTCTGTTGAAGTTGCCATTCTGGATGGCTCGCTTGAAAGGCTTTAGCCAGTTCTGTAAAAGCCTTTCTGGCCTCTTGACCTTTGTGGCGAAATGCCAACATTTTCTCTCGCTCTACTCCCGCTTTATCAGGATTACGATACTGCAAACCAGCAAAGTCTAGATAGTCTCTTATCTTATTCAACATTAATTTAATCTCCTCCAGCTAGCAAAAAATCAGGATAACCCTGATTTTGTTTATTCTGTATCTACAACGACATAGCGATTTGGCTCATCACCCTCAGAGTAACTAGTCACGCCATCCATGCGTGAAATAATACGATGGATAATCTTGCGTTCACTATTTGACATGGGATCTGTCTGATGACTACGGCCTTCTTCTAAAACACGAGCCGCCAATTTTTGCGCATAGGTCTGCAAGACTTCTGCACGGTGTTCAACATAATCATTAACATTGATTGTGATATAGAAGGTTCTTGAATAGCGGTTATAAAGATAATTTTGAGCCAATAGTTGCAAGGCCTTTAAAACTTTGCCATGGTAACCGATAATACGACCTGGTTCGTTGGTATCAATTTGCAGATTGATGCTACGACGATTATAATCATTCGAAATCGTCGCCTCAACGTCCATATCATCAATAATAGTTTGAACATAAGTCGTTACTTCCGTAGCTACTTGTTCAATATCAAAGCTCGGTTCCACCTTTAAGCCCAAATCTTCTAATTCTTGACTTTCAGTTCGTTCAGCTTGAGTCTCGACAATAGGAGTTTCTACTTCTTCTCCGAAACCAGCTTCTTCAAGCTGTAATTCATTTAAATCTCAATGTGCCCAGTTTCTTCTAAGATGGTGCTAGCATGTTTTTCATTTTTCAAGATTTCAGCCTTGACTTCATCAGAAACCCCTTGGCCTTCTTCTTCAATCTTTTTAATTGCTTCTACAACATGACCCAAATCAACGGTTGCTTCACTGACCGTTTTGACCGGTTCATTTTGTTCATTGATTTCTTTAGGAACACCCTTAATAGCTTGTTGATTTGCTTTAATGACAGTTGTCTCACTAATAGCTTCAATGTCAACTTGAGCTGGTTTTTTACCAAATAAACCAAGAAATCCTTTTTTCTCGCGAGAAATGACTTTGATATGAGCCTTCATTCTTGGAATATCTAATTCTTTCAATCCTTTCTGGATTGCTTCTTCAACAGTTGAACCTGTAAATACTCCCATTACCAGATTCCTCCTTATTATTTCGTTTTCTGAGCCTTTTTCTTGGCTTTTCTTTTTCTATTTTCCAAATCTTTCTGCGCCTGAGCTACAGCCTCGCGCTCTGCGATGATCTTGAATGGATTGTTCAAGAAATAGGTTTGCAAGACTTGATAAGCGTTGGACACTGTCCAGTAGAGGGCGACTCCACCTGGTGCATAAACTGCAAAGATAAAGATCAAGACCGGAATCCCATACATCATCGCCGTCGTAGCTCCATTACGCTCAGACAAGGCTTTGTTGGACAACCAAGTACTTAAAAAGGTGAATACAGCTGCCAAAATCGGAAGAACAAGTGTTGTGTCCACACCACCAAGGTTAATCCATAAGAAATGACCTGTCTTTAAAAAGTCAACTCTTGATAGCGCTTGGAACAAGGCCAAGATAACCGGCATCTGAATCAAAATCGGCCAAAGAGAATCTGACTGTCTGACACCCATTTCTTTAAAGACTTTACGCATTTCTTGCTCTAGCTTGGTTCTACTTTCCATATCACGACCTGGATATTGTTCTCGCAACGCCTTAATACGTGGTTGAGCTTCCTGCATTTTTCTGGACGCCACCATTTGCACTTGAAAGACTGGCAAGAGTACTGTACGAATCAAGACCGTAAAGAGAATAATCCCCACTCCGATACTGATATCAAATGATAAAAAGCGAATGACTTCTGCAAAGAAGTAAACAAACTTACTCCAAAAATCAGCCGAATCGGCTGTAATATCACTAGTTGTCCCATTAGTTGCACAGGCTGTCATGATAAATAGAGATAAACCTAGCAAACTAGTCAACTGTAGTTTCTTTTTCACTCCCATTTCCTTCCTGGTAAATCTTTGATAATTTTAATACGTGGAGTAGATTTTTCTCCATCTCTGCGTATCCCAAGGTTTCGACTCCTTTTCGAGCAATGACAACAAAGTCGACATCTTCTACCAGACTCCCTTTGGCATTCTGGATAATATGTCGAATCCGTCGCTTGATTTGATTTCTAGTGACGGCATTCCCAAGTTTTTTGCTAACTGATAGACCTACTCGAAAATGGTTTTTCTGGTTTTCTAATTGGTAGACAACAAATTTGCGATTGGCAAAACTTGTCCCCTCCTTGAAAATCGCCTTAAAATCTTTCTCTCTTTTTACACGAAAGTTTTTCTTCAAAACTCAACTCCATCTATTAAATTACTACTATTATACCATATTTTTCAAAAAAGCCAATCATAGCAAGGTTTTGGACAATTTCATCAGAAAAAGAAGCTGGAAAAATCACTTTCCCAACTCCTTGTACGGAATATTTTTTCTGATTTTTGTTATTTTTTCAAGCGTTCAACATCACGGGCAATGACTAGTTCTTCATCTGTTGGAATAACCAAGACACGGATTTTAGCTGCCTCTGTTGAGATGTCTCCTGTCACGCCAAAGACGTTCTTTTCTGGATCAACGTCACAGCCAAACCAAGAGATACCTGAAATAACATCTTCACGTACGTTTGCAGCATTTTCACCGATACCTGCTGTGAAGATAATGGCATCTGCTCCATTTAGGACTGCAAGGTATTGGCCGATATGTTTTTGGATACGATCAACATACATTTCATAGGCTAAAGTGGCATCGTGGTTCCCTTCTTCCATAGCAGCAATTACATCACGCATATCACTAGATTTACCTGAAACACCCATGAGTCCTGATTCACGATTAAGGACGTGACTAATGTCTTCAGGCGTGTTAAAGTCCTCTGTATATTGCATTAAGTAAGGAATGATAGCTGGGTCAATATCTCCTGTACGAGTACCCATCATCACACCACCAAGTGGAGTGAAGCCCATTGAAGTATCGACAGATTGACCACCCTTAACAGCTGTAATAGATGCTCCATTACCGATGTGGCAAGTAATCAATTTCAAGTCTTCTAATGGACGTCCCAAAAGTTTTGCTGCTTCTCCTGCTACAAACTGGTGGCTTGTACCGTGGGCACCATATTTACGAACCTTGTTTTCTGTGTAATATTTTGTTGGTAGAGGGTAGCGATAAGCTTTCTCTGGCATACTTGTGTGGAATGAAGTATCAAAAACAACTACACTGGTAATGTCTGGCAACAATTCTTTGAAGGCACGAACACCTGCTGCATTAGCTGGATTGTGAAGAGGAGCCAATAAACTCAGCTCTTCAACTTTTTCTAAAACATCTCCCTCAACAACTGTTGATTCTTTGAAATATTCTCCACCGGCAACAACACGGTGTCCAACACCAGTAATCTCGTCATAAGCCTTGATAATATCGAAACGAATCAAGTCATCCAATAAGATTTTAACAGCTTGTGTGTGATTTTCGATATCCAAAATTTGTTGTTCAGAACGGCCATCAAATTTTACAGTTGAAATTGAATCTTTCAAACCGATACGTTCAATCAAACCTTTCGCCAATACTTTTTCTTCTGGCATTAAGTATAATTGCCATTTCAAACTCGAACTTCCTGCATTGATTGCAATTGTTTGTCATAACATGATACCCCTTTTAAGCGTTTTCATCTATTATAACAAAATCTATTTTATATTTCAGTACCTTGAGTCCATTTTTGAAAATTTTCTTTAAATTTCATTAAAACACTTGCATCTTGTAGGCTAGCAAGTGGATAAACAAAAGGCTCTACTGCTATTTCACTTTTCTTCTGTAAGATAAAAATGGTCTTGGATTGTTTAGCACTAGCAAAGAGATTTTCAGGCAAACTAATCATGGCAGTCAGACTTGCCTCCTCTTTCAACCAGCCTTTCAACAAATCACTTTGAGGACTGGTCAACAAATCACTCGGAGCGAGAAAAATAGCGTATCCGTCTGACTTGAGATACTTTAGACCTTGTTCCATAAGCAAGTGATGAGCGTAAGTATGTTCGTGACTAGAAGCAACTTGATGACGCGACGCAACGGCATCATCAGGATAATAACCGACAGGCAAGTCGCTAATGACCACGTCACTTTCTTTGAGCATTTGTGGACGAACGGCATCTCCTTGGACAAAGCCAGCCTGCAAACCAATCACATCTGCCATACTAGCCGCCAAATCAATCAGCAAATCATCCACTTCCATTCCCAAGTAATCCACTTTTTTAGCAAGCGAGGTCAAGAAAGTAGCCCCCAGAATTCCCATACCAGAACCCATTTCGAGGATAGTGATTTCCTTTTCTTTAAACAACTCTTCCACAATAAACACCAAAAGTAAAGCAATAGCATCTGGTGTAAACTGGTGATTGGCCTGCAAGGGTTCTGTTTGCCCAGCCTTCATCAAGAGAAACTGGTAGGTCTTGAGCCATTCTTCTTTGCGAAGTGCTAAACGCTTAAGGGCTTGATTGTTCTCCTTGACCTGCTCTAACTCAGTTTCACCATCCAGATAAATGCTGTTTTGCTCCACCAAGGCGTCATAAAAGTTGGTCGCCAAATCACTTTGGATGACTTGGACATTCTCTAGTAAATACGTATAAGCTTGTTCAATTTTTTCAAAATCCATATTCCTATCTTATCAAATTTCCCTTCTTTTTTCCATCCTTATAGAAAAATCACTCTCTGACTAGGCGAGTGATTTTTGGGCTACTGTTAAAAAGAGTTCTGAGTAATTTCCTTGAAACAGGTCTTCAGCGCTATAGAGAATCTGACTATGCACAGATGAAAAACCATGCTCAATTAGCTGTTTTTCCAGTTCAGCTAAATCAAATCCATGATGATTAGCCTCTGTCTTGGTAAAATCAGCAAGTAGGAGTTGTCCATCTTCCTTCAAATGTTGATGAAACAGTGAAAGAGCCTCATCCAAATCAGGCATATGGTGAAGAACCCGACTGACAACAATCAGATCAAACTCTTGCTCCATAGGATTTTTCAGTAAATCTTGCTCCAAAAATTGGATATTCTTGATGTCTTGCTGCTCCGCTTTCAAACGAGCTTGCTCCAGCATTTTCTCCGAAATATCCACCAATGTTACAGACTTGACCTGCTTGGCTAGGGGCAAGGTTAACAGACCCGTCCCTCCACCGAAATCCAAAATTTCTTTGTCTGATAGAAGATCAATCTGTTTCTCGACTGCTTGACAAACCAAGTTTGCAAGAAAGATATTTTTAGGGGAATCGAAAGTTTCTGCTTTGTGGTTAAAATCATGTTTCATATTTTTAGTTTAGCACAAAGTAGCTTGATTGGCTAGGAATTCTCTTTCTTTTCAGGCTTCTCTTCTGATTTTTTCTTCTCTGCTTTTTCGCTTGAATCAGTCGCTACCTTTTCCTTTTTCTCTTCTTTAATTTTGACTGAAGGAAAGAGAAACTCATATTGACTCTTAGGCGTACGAACCACTGTCGTCAAGCTTGTTTTCTTGTTTTGATAACTCACCTGACCCAGATTAAAGGCCTGTTCCCCACTTTCTTGCTCAACCTTATCTTTGGTTCGTTTGGCCATAGCAAAAGCAACCAACTTTTCTTTATTTAGAGCATGGTCTTGATGGTGGGTGACTTGTCGGTTCAAGTAAAATTGTAACAAAAGACTAAAGATGGCTGCCATGGTGACTGCATAGAGGAGAACACCTGCCTTAACTTTTTTCTTTTTCCACACGATAGATGAACTCCCTTTCTAAGCCTTTTTGGAATTGAAAACGAAAACGCACCAGTTGATTGTCCTCGGTGATCTGAGCGGATTTGAGGCCATAAACCATTGGCTGATAACCTCGTCCACTAGCATCAGTTTTCCGAAAATCATCCGATTTAGACTTCCCTATCGCAATTTCCTTACCATCCTGCTTCATGTAGAGGCGATTGCCCTCCACTTTTTCGAATTGCGAACGGTCTAACTCTGCCTCCAACTGGTCCACAAACAAGAGCCATTCCTTTTGCTCGCTTTGTTGCTGGTAGCGAACTTCTGAAATAAGGAGCTGACTCATGGCTTGAAAGAGGAGTAAACTTCCACTGATAACAATAAGGGCAACCAAGGATTCCAACAAGGTAAAAGCCTTGACCTTATGGCTCTTTGATAGCCAACAACTGTTCTGAACCACGATAAACCTCCAATCTCTTTTCACTAGAAAACACCTGAATCTCAACTCCGTTTATCTTTACCTGATTTTGACCTGTCTGCAGAGCCATCTTAGCTACCCGCAAGACTTCTTCCTTTTGCAAGATTTTTGCTTCTTCTTGCCTATTTTTCTGAATTTGTCCCAAAAGAAGGGTAGCAATACTGGCAAAGATAGCTAGAGCAACCACTGCTTCCAGTAAAATCACTGCCCTAATTTTTTGTTTCCTGAATGCGTTTAATTTTTCCATTTCCTAGATATAATTGATAACGAATCGCTCCTTTACTAGTCTGAAATTCAACCTTAGCCAGGGACGAATTGCCCCCAGCTCGGTCAAATGTAATACTTTGTCCCGATGGTGCCTGAATTCCTTTAGGAACTGTCAACTTTTGACTGCCATTGCTAATCGTCTGCCCATCTAAGTTCAGACTAGTCTTTTGCTGGCTGGCTACACTGCGTTTGGGTTTCCCGATAGAGTTCTTCAAACTCCATAAAAAAAATCTGCTCCTCTACCGCCGCAAAAGTGGACTGAACAGAGCCGGACAAGCCCAAGGCAAGGATACTCACAAGTCCCAAAACTAAGAGACTTTCCAGCATGGTAAAAGCCTTAATCATTGACTGTACGATTTTTTCCTCCATTTTTTGTATAGTATTCATTATAAGCTTTAGCCTGTTCTTCTGTGATTCGCCCTTCTGCTTGTAATTTGCTTAGACTAGCATCTTCATTTTTATCCAAGCTATAAAGTTCTGCCTGGCTTTCCACCACCTTAACAACAGCAGCTTTTCCTTTGTCATTGACTGCTTCTTTTTGTTTGGTCAGATTAGGTACAAAGAGCAAGAGAAGTACGCTGATGATCAGTAAGACCACCAACATTTCCACAAGCGTAAAAGCCTTCACTTTCGCTTTTTTCAAGAATGTCATCATTTTTTTCATGTTAAAAATTTACCTCCATATTTTGATACATGGGCATGAGCATTGCCGCATAAAGTAAAACGATAATCAGAGCCACAAAGATAAAAACCAGTGGCTGCACCAAATTCATGGTGCGGTTAACTCGGGCAAAAAAGGCTTCCCAAGTTTTTTCAGCATAGATTTCCAACTCACTACCCAGCTTGGACTTGACTTCACCATACTCGATAATGAGACTCAACTCCTTTTTAAAGAAAGGATAGGTTGCTATGGTTTGAGAAAATTCTCGACCATTTTGCAGGGCTTGAGCCAGATCTTGACCGATTTCTTTAAAGAGCTGGGAACCTTGTTCCTGCATGATTTGAAAAATCTGCGTCAGCTCCATTCCCTGAGAAATCATATTACCCCATTCACGAGCATAATAGGCTGTTAAATAGGTCTGCACAAAGATTCCAAGAAAGGGAAGACGTGCTAAGATAGAAAAGACGCGCATCTTAGAACTTCTTTTATAAAAAGTTAGTGCTAAAAGGGCAAGTACGGAAACAACACCTACCACGCCTAGAAAGATTTGTGGCAGATTGCCAATGATTTGAGTGGCAATATTACTACTATCCAGTTGTGGTAGTAGATAGTTGCGTAGCCCCAGCATGATTAAAAGAAGAAATCCCAGCAAAATCAAGGGATAGGTCGCTACTTCAATTAGTTTTTTCTTGACCTTGGCTAGATTGTCTAGATACTCTTCTATCTTTCCCAAACTCAGGTGGAGATTCCCATGGACTTCAGCTAGGGATAACTGGGTGACAATGGCACTTGAAAATCCCAAACCTTCCATCATTTCTGAGAATGATTTCCCCTGAGACAAGCCCGTGCGCATCTGGGTCACACACTGCTTGTCCAACAAAGCACTCCTATCTAAAAAAGAGATGGTCTCCACCAGATGAAAACCGCTGGAAAAGAGATTGTTAAACAGGGTGATGATGTTTTTTTGCTTAGCTGTAGCTAATTTTTTCTGTTTCAGCCTGAAGACTTGTGATATGTCCATCTTTAAGAAGCTGGTCAATCTGTTCATTCCAGCTAGTTGGCTGGTGTTCTTGATAGTCTTTGTTTGCAAAGTCAACGATTCCTCCTCCCCCGATTAATCTCTGGTAACAAACACCTTGCAGAACGACCGCTAATTCCTCCTCACTCACACCCAACTCCAGCAGTCGCTCATAAACACCTCGAATACTCTTGGCATGGATGGTTGAAAAGACTGTCGCCCCTGTCAAACTGGCTCTGACCACTGCACGCGCCGTCTCGCTGTCCCGAATTTCTCCGATAATCAAGAGGTCTGGTCGATGACGTAAGGAAAGTTTGATGAGATTTTCATAGGTCAACCCGATTGCCTCATTCAACTGCAATTGGAGCATGTCGTCCTGCTTGATTTCAACAGGATCTTCGATGGACATGACCTGCTGTCCTTTAAAGAGAGACTTGGCCAATTCATGCATCAAGGTTGTCTTGCCACTGCCGACTGGTCCAGCAAAAAGATAAAGACCACGTTGCCTATACTGCTTACCCAATTCTTCAATGTCCTGAAACCAAAAATGCAAGTCCTGCTCCTCATCATGCAGCAAGCGAATAACTAAACTCTCATGCCCTCTATAATCGCCTACTGTAGATAAACGTAGGGACGCCATCTTCTGGTCATATTCATAATCACAGGAACCAAGTTGACTACGTCGCTTTTCTCCCACATTCATACCCGCCACAAACTTAAAGTGACTAATAACGGCCGCAAACTTTTCAAAATCATAGCAACCAATTTTACATCGCTCGTCTCCTACCCTCATATGAAGCTCATAAGCGTCTAACTTAGGGACAAAATAAATATCTTGCGCCCCTTTTTTCCGAGCTGAACGAATGATTTCTTGTGCAATTTCTTGAACCATACTTACCTCCTCACCTATACTATTCGCAAAGATTTGGGAAAATAAAAAAAGCAACTCCAAAAAGTTACTTTTTCTCTATTTTAATTTCATACGGCAAGAACGGTGCCTTTCCTTACCTGTTTGTTTTTCATAGCCTGGACGTAATTTTTCATCTGGGATAACCTGCTCATCCTGCAAAAGAGCCAAAGAATGGTATTGTTGTAAATACTCATCACATTCATCGCACCAGCGTTGGTCTTCCGGGTCCCAAAAAATAGTCATCAAGTCACTTCTACTTTTATAAAGAGGGGATTCTTGTTCCAATCTAAACCAACAAGTTTTATAGTATTTGAGAGCATCATAATACTGGTCAAATTTCTTACTTGCTACAATGTCTTCTTCCCAACCTTCTAAGAACCACCAAGGTTCAAAATCTCCGTACATTTCTATAACACGATACATATTCATTCATTCCTTTGTACCGTATATTATAACCAATTCCGCCAGACAAGAAAAGAAATATGCTCATTTCTTAATTTCCAGATAAAAAATCCAGCCATCTTATGATGACTGAATTTCTATTTGCTTATGTTCCAAAATCTTGTTACTACCTAGGCTTCCGAGATATCGTTTTCGATAATGACCTTGATTGCATGGTGGTCTGCTGCCTTACTGAAGACTTCATAGGCTTTTTCAATTTCACTTAATTTGAAATAGTGAGTTACCAATTTTTCTGGTTCAATCTTATGACTTTCAAGAGCTTTCAACAATTGTGGAGTTGTATTTGTAGATACCAAACCAGTTGTTACATTGATGTTGCGAATCCAAAGTTTATCTAAATCGAATTCAACTGGTTTACCATGTACTCCACAGTTAGCAACTGTTCCGTCTATACCGATAATCTTTTGACAAAAATCAAATGTTGCAGGAATACCAACAGCTTCGATAGCGACATCCACACCACGACCATCTGTCAAATCATAAATTTCTTTAATGGCTTTTTCAGGGTCTGAAGAATTAACTTTATGAGTCGCACCAAATGATAAAGCAGTTTCCAAGCGATTATCGTCTAAGTCCACCATAATCAATTTGGCTGGTGAGTAGAATTGAGCTGTTAAAAGAGCAGCCAATCCAACTGGACCTGAACCAATAATGGCTACACTACAACCAGGTTCTACTTTCCCTTTCAAGACACCAATTTCATACCCAGTAGGCAAAATATCTGATAGCATAACCAAGGCTTCATCTGACAAGTCTTCTGGAGTATGGTAAAGAGTGTTATCTGCATGAGGGACACGTAAATACTCAGCCTGCATACCGTCAATCAAGTGACCGAAAATCCAGCCCCCTTCGTCTTCACAGTGGGCATAAATTCCTTTTTTACAGTAGTAGCATTTACCACAGGCACAAACACAAGAAATCAAGACCTTGTCGCCTTTTTTGAAATTCGAAACTCCTTCTCCAACTTCTTCAACAATCCCAATCCCTTCGTGACCAAGAATGGTACCACTTTGGCAAGCGGGAACATCCCCTTTGATAATATGAAGGTCTGTTCCACAAATAGTAGTTTTTACGATACGCACAATAGCATCTGTTGGCTTGCGAATAACTGGTTTGGCAACGTCAACAAAAGAAGCAAGTCCTGGTTTAACATAAGTATAGGCTTTCATAAAGCACTCCTCCTTTTTTTATTTGTACTGTTTATAATATAATTGTAAGCCTTTTCATTTGTTTCTTCAAGTTTTTTTGTGATTTTTTTAACTTTTTTATTTACCAGTAAAGCAATGCAGATAAAAAGCAGAAGCTTGTCTGCTTTCATTCTTAACAAAGAGAAACTTCACTGCTGCAGAAGAACTTTCGATTAACATAAAACGATTAAACAGAGACGATATTACTGATAGATGGAGAATATTCTTCTGTATCATTGAAACACTAGGACATCCAAAACAATTGCACTTTCAGTAAATTTCTATTCTAAAATCACGAATAATCTCTGCAATATTATCTAAGTTGCAATATATATTAGACATTTTACTAACAATTTATAATATCGTTTGTCTTTAAGAGCACAATAACGGCCTTGCTTCTCACTTAACGAGATTCAAGACCGTTATTTAAGATTTTTATTTTATAGCTCTATCTTCTACTATTTGATTGTGTTGAAGATGAACTTGATGTACTGCTAGAACTACTACTTGAACTTGGTGTAGATGAGAAACTACCAATAATACTTGACCAAGCATTTTGGTAATCTGCTTCACTTCCTCCAATAGCAAAGTGATAGCTTGTCGTAGGAGCTCCCGCCTTATTAGCCCAATAACTCGTTACAGTAGCCCCTGAAAGATCCACAGTTTTTCCATTAACGGATACTTTGCCCGGCTTTTGCCCTGTAGATTTGAGGACCTGAGATTGGGTCACACTAGAATCAAGATTAAAGCGTTCATTGCCCCAAACACCAGGCTCAGCCTGTTGGATAGCATTGACCAAGTAAGCCATATATTTGGCATTTCGATAATGCCCAGCCCCCTTAGCCATCGGGCGGTTGTCATCATGCCCTAGCCAACCACCTAGAGTCAATCTTGGTGTTGACAGCATGAGCCACATATTTTCATCTTCATTAGTTGTACCAGTCTTACCAATCCAGTCTGCACGAGCTAAGCTTGAATTGATAGAAGCCAAATCCGTTTGGAAACTTGAAGTGATTCGAGATGAAATCACCTCACGAAGCAAACTCTGCATAATTGTTGCCGTTGCCTTCGAGTACACTTGAACTGGTTTGTCTTGGAATTCATAGATTACTGTGCCATCAGATGATTCAATCTTAGAAATCACATGTTTCTGATGGTAGACACCGTTATTAGCAAGTGTTTGATAACCATTGGTATGCTGGGCAACTGTGACTTCAATCCCACCACCCATAGGCAGGCTCTCGATACCGTACTCTGGAATCTCGTAACCCATTTTTTCCATATAGCTCTTAACATCGACACCTTTTTTTCACGAAGCATGCGATAAGTCCAATAGGCTGGAATATTCCATGAATAGTTTAAAGCATCACCCAAATTGACCATATCTGTGCCTTTACTACTACCATGCACAATCGGACTACCATTTGCAAAATTTGTAGGATAATTTGACAATATGCTAGCACTTCCCATCAAACCTTGGTCAATGGCAATTCCGTAGGCCAGCAAAGGCTTGGTTGTAGAGGCTGGCGAACGCTTGGTGTCAAAGGCGTGATTGTTTTGGTTAGTCTGGTAATTACGACCACCAACAAAGCCTAGAACAGCCCCCGTTTTATTGTCCATCAAAACATTCCCTACTTCAGGCTGCCCAGTCGAATCATCTACCAAATAACCATAGTTCGCAACTGCATTTTGCATGGCCGCATGGATTTTTTTATTGATCGTTGTAGTGATTTTGTAGCCGCCATTACTTAGTTCCTGCTCAGCTCTCTCATGATAAGCCTTTCGAATCGCTTCATTTTTCAACTCTTGGCTCGAAACATTGTCCTGTCGAACTAAATAATCATACATACGGTCTGTCGCTTCAGCCATAGCTGTAAAGTAGAGATAATCTCTCGAAACAGCATTGACAGTTCCTGATGGCAAGAAGTCTTGTTTGAGATTATAATCCTTGTACTGGTCGTATTCTTCCTGAGTCAGAGCACCCGTACGGTACATGTTGTAGAGAACATCCTTGGCCCGCTTCAAACCAAGTTCTAAGTCTTCATCACTCTTTAACTCTCCAGTATTTTCATAAGGAGAATAAGTAATCGGACTCTGTGGCAAACCTGCTAGGAAGGCAGCTTGGGGAATACTCAGCCTGTTGGCATCGATACCGAAAATCCCTTCAGCAGCTTGCTGGGCACCTGCAATATTCTGCCCTTTATGATTCCGACCAAAGGGAGCAACATTGAGATAAGTCGTCAAGATTTCATCCTTACTCATACTGCGTTCCAAGGCAAGGGCATCAACAATTTCTGTAGCCTTACGAGCCAAAGTCGGAGCATCTCCAACCACTTGTTGTTTGATTAACTGTTGGGTCAAGGTCGAGCCCCCGCTAGATGAGCCCAAACCTGCAAAGGTTCCCAATGTCGCCCGAATCACAGCTTTTGGCACAACCCCGTTATGTTCAAGAAAATGTTCGTCCTCAGTTGCTACGATAGCCTTTTTGAGATTGTCCGATATTTCCTCAGATGAAACAGAAGTTCGCAGTAGGTCACTCTCGATAGAAGCAATAACACTCCCATCTGCATAAACAATTTCTGAGATGGAAGAAACATTTTTAACCTGCTTGACCAAGTCCTCCGCTTGGGGAATCTTAGCTTTATCAAACAAAGCAACTCCATAACCAAGAGCTACACCAGCACCAAAAAGCCCACCGATAAAGCCTAGAATAAAGAGAGTATTCAGAATGCCCTTAATAGCAACTAAAATGCTACCTAGGATAGCCAGGACTTTCCCACCTGTCCCATCCGACTGCTTCTCTTCTGAGACTTTCTCTGGTTTTTTATGATTTATTTTTGATTTTACTAGCTGGAAAAATTCCAGCATTTTTCGTTTTAATTCATTTAATTGATTTTGCATGGATTTCCTCACTCTATCTATTATACCATAAAAGGGAAACTTTCAATAAAATAGCCACTTTCTTCCCTATTCTACTAGGCTATTGCCCAAGTTTGTGATACAATAGGTAGAAACAATATTTTATAAAGGAGAAAAGACACATGCACATTTTTGATGAGCTAAAAGAGCGTGGTTTGATTTTTCAAACGACTGATGAAGAAGCTTTGCGTAAAGCCCTAGAAGAAGGTCAAGTTTCTTATTATACTGGCTACGATCCAACTGCTGACAGCCTTCACCTAGGCCATCTTGTCGCAATCTTGACAAGTCGTCGCTTGCAACTAGCAGGTCACAAACCTTATGCGCTCGTTGGCGGTGCTACAGGTCTCATTGGAGATCCGTCCTTCAAAGATGCTGAACGTAGTCTCCAAACAAAAGACACAGTAGATGGCTGGGTCAAGTCTATCCAAGGACAACTTTCTCGTTTTCTTGACTTTGAAAATGGCGAAAACAAGGCTGTCATGGTCAACAACTACGACTGGTTTGGCAAACGATCAGCTTCATTGACTTCCTCCGTGATATCGGAAAATACTTCACTGTCAACTACATGATGAGCAAGGAGTCTGTGAAAAAACGGATTGAAACAGGGATTTCTTACACTGAGTTTGCCTACCAAATCATGCAAGGTTACGATTTCTTCGTCCTTAACCAAGACTACAACGTTACCCTTCAAATCGGTGGTTCTGACCAGTGGGGAAATATGACAGCTGGTACCGAATTGCTTCGTCGTAAGGCTGACAAGACTGGCCACGTTATCACTGTTCCATTGATCACAGATGCAACTGGTAAGAAATTTGGTAAATCAGAAGGAAACGCAGTCTGGCTCAATCCTGAAAAGACTTCCCCATACGAAATGTACCAATTCTGGATGAACGTTATGGACGCTGACGCTGTTCGCTTCTTGAAAATCTTTACTTTCTTGTCACTTGATGAGATTGAAGATATCCGCAAGCAGTTTGAAGCAGCTCCACACGAACGCTTGGCTCAAAAAGTCTTGGCTCGTGAAGTCGTAACACTTGTTCACGGCGAAGAAGCCTACAAAGAGGCCCTCAACATCACTGAGCAACTCTTTGCAGGAAACATCAAGAACCTTTCTGTCAAAGAACTCAAACAAGGACTTCGTGGAGTACCAAACTACCAAGTACAAGCAGACGAAAACCACAATATCGTGGAACTCCTCGTGGCATCTGGTGTGGTTAACTCAAAACGCCAAGCCCGTGAAGACGTCCAAAACGGAGCTATCTACGTCAACGGTGACCGCATCCAAGACCTTGACTATATCTTGAGTGACGCTGATAAGTTAGAGAACGAACTGACTGTTATCCGTCGCGGGAAGAAGAAATATTTCGTTCTTACATATTAAAAAGAAGACTGGGGGCATTTGCCATCCAGTCCTTTTTTTGCTAGACTTAAACTATGAATACAAATCTCAAACCCAAACTTCAGCGTTTTGCTTCTGCGACTGCCTTTGCCTGTCCCATCTGTCAAGAAAAGCTACCTCTAGTAGCTAGCAGTCTCAAGTGTAGCAATCACCATTCTTTTGATCTGTCAAAATTCGGCTATGTCAATCTAGCCCCTCAAATCAAGCAATCGGCCAACTACGACAAGGAAAATTTTCAAAACCGTCAACAAATCCTAGAAGCCGGCTTTTATCAAGCTATTCTAGAGGCCGTCTCTGATTTACTTTCAAACTCAAAAAATGCCAAAACAATTTTAGATATCGGCTGTGGTGAAGGATTCTATTCTCGCAAACTCCAAGAAAGGCATCCTGACAAAACCTTCTATGCCTTTGATATTTCCAAAGATTCCGTCCAAATCGCTGCCAAGAGCGAACCCAACTGGGCAGTCAATTGGTTCGTTGGCGACCTAGCTCGTCTTCCTATAAAAGACGCCAGCATGGATATCTTACTTGATATCTTTTCCCCTGCCAATTACGGAGAATTTCGTCGCGTTTTATCCAAAGACGGTATCTTGATAAAGGTCATTCCAACTAAAAATCACCTCAAGGAAATCCGTCAGAAGGTACAAGACCAGCTGACAAACAAGGACTATTCCAACCAAGATATCAAAAATCATTTCCAAGAACACTTTACCATCCTATCTAGTCAAACTGCCTCTCTGACTAAAACTATCACAGCAGAGCAGCTCCAAGCCCTACTCAGTATGACTCCTCTCCTCTTTCACATTGACCAGAGCAAGATTGACTGGAGCCAACTGACAGAGATTACCATTGAGGCTGAGATTCTGGTTGGGAAAGTACTCTAATTGACACAAAAAACCGCATTTCAAGAAAATCTGCGGTTTTAAATTTCAATTTTTAAACTATCTATCCCAAAAGTCTAAAACATTTAAAGCTTTTAGCTTCTCCATTTATTTTCGATTCGAAATAAAAAACTTATCAATAAATAGCAAGTGAAATAAGGCAAGTGTAATTCCCGATAAGCACCCATGATAAGAGATTTCTTGATGGGTAAGGGGGTAAAGATTACTATTACCCGCCAAGAGGCATGTTAAAATAACAAATAGAATCCAAAATAAATCCGTCCATTTATATTTTGAAAAATATTTTTTCCACATAAGAACACCTTCTTTCCTATAATCATATTATAATACTTTGTGTAAGCGAATACAAGAGATATGAGGTAATCAACTACGAAGAAATATAAGGCTGAAGACAGTAAAAACCAGCATTTTAAGCGTTTAAGGTGTCTATGATTTCTATCTTTTTAAGACAAGATTGACCCAAATCCACAGCATTTAAAAAAGCGAATTTCAATCGAAATTCGCTTTATAGGAAAGTGTATTGGTATAAATCTTGTATCTTAGTTCAAGTGCCAGATATCTTCGTTATACTGAGCGATTGTACGGTCAGATGAGAAGAATCCTGCTTTAGAAATGTTAACGATGACTTTATCCAACCATGCGTCACGGTCTTCATAGTCAGCAAGCATTTGCTCTTTGACTTTGATGTAGTCTTCCAAGTCAAGAAGAGTCATGAACCAGTCTTTGTTGATCAATTCATTGTAAAGACGTTCCAAGCGCTCTTTGTTTCCAGCTGCAAGAACTGCATCGCTAACGATGAAGTCAACCAATGGTTTGATAGCTTCACGAGCGTAGAATTCGCTTGATTTGTAAGCTGCTTTTGCGTAAAGGTCGATAACAGTTTCTGAATCTTCACCAAAGATGTAGATGTTTTCATCACCAACCAACTCAGCGATTTCCACGTTAGCACCGTCCATAGTACCAAGAGTCAAAGCTCCGTTCAACATGAATTTCATGTTACCAGTACCTGAAGCTTCTTTAGAAGCAAGTGAGATTTGTTCTGAGATATCACATGCTGGGATAAGGAAGCTTGCTGCAGTAACGTTGTAGTTTTCAACCATAACTACTTGCAAGTGTGGAGCTACTGCTGGATCGTTAGCAATAACTTCTGACATGCAAAGAATCAAGTGGATGATATCTTGAGCGATTGTGTAGGCTGGAGCTGCTTTACCACCGAAGAAGATTGTGATTGGACGAGCAGGGATGTTACCAGCTTTGATATCAAGGTATTTGTGGATCACGTACAAAGCGTTCATTTGTTGGCGTTTGTACTCGTGAAGACGTTTGATTTGGATATCAAAGATAGAGTTTGGATTGATTTCTACACCTTGATGTTCTTTCAAGTGACGAGCCAATTTACGTTTGTTGTGAGCCTTGATGCTTTCCAATTTTTCTTTGACAGCTGCTTTGTCTTCATAAGACAAGAGTTTTTCAAGCTCATCTGCTTCATGGTGCCAACCTTCTCCAAGAATCTCATCCAAGTAGTGAGACAATCTTGGGTTAGCATGCATGAGCCAACGACGGAAAGTGATACCGTTTGTTTTGTTGTTGAATTTTTCTGGGTAAAGGTCGTAGAAGGCTTTCAACTCAGAGTTCTTCAAGATTTCAGTATGAAGTGCCGCTACCCCGTTAACACTGTATCCGTAGTGGATATCCATGTGAGCCATGTGAACACGTCCGCTCTCATCGATAATTTGAACAGCTGGATCTTTGTATTCTGCTTTCACGCGACGGTCCAATTCTTCGATGATTGGTACCAAGTGAGGAACCACTTCTTGCAAGAATTCAAGAGGCCATTTTTCAAGGGCTTCAGCAAGGATTGTGTGGTTGGTGTAGGCAGTCATGCTACGAACGATTGAGATTGCTTCGTCAAGCTCGATACCACGTGCAGTCAAAAGACGGATCAATTCAGGGATAACCATTGATGGGTGAGTATCGTTGATTTGTACAACTGCGTAGTCAGCAAGGTCATGCAAGTTGCTTCCTTTTTCGATTGCTTCGTCGATGATCAATTGCGCACCGTTTGAAACCATGAAGTATTGTTGGAAGATACGTAGCAATTCACCTTGACGGTCACTATCATCTGGGTAAAGGAAGAGAGTCAAGTTGCGAGCGATATCTGTCTTGTCAAAGTTGATACCATCTTTAATAATAGAAGAATCAACTGAATCCAAGTCAAACAAACGCAAGCGGTTTTTAGTTGCTGTTTCATAACCAGTAACATCAATATCGTAAAGAGTTGATGTTAAAGTAAAGTCTGCAAATGGTACTTGGTAGCTACGGCTTGAACGAACCAACCAGTTTTGCTCTGTCAACCATGCATTTGGAATTGTTTCTTGTTGGTTGTTTTTAAGAACTTGTTGGAAAAGACCAAAGTGGTAGTTAAGACCAACACCGTCACCGTTCAAACCAAGAGTCGCAATTGAGTCGATAAAGCAGGCAGCCAAACGTCCCAAACCACCATTACCAAGAGATGGTTCCAATTCAACTTCTTCGACTTCGATCAAGTCTTTACCTGCAGCAGCAAGTTCTTTTTTGACATCGTCGTAAAGACCAAGGTTGATCAAGTTGTTTGACAAGAGTTTACCAATCAAGAACTCAGCTGAGATATAGTAAACTTTCTTTTTACCAGTGTTGACTGGTTTTTGGCTGCTTGCAAGCTTGCTGTAGTTAAGAAGAGCAAGGTAAAGCTCTTCATTGCTACATTCTGCAATGGTTTTATTGTAACGATTTTGTACAAATTCTTGTAGTGATAACATGTTTAAGGTGTCTCCTGATATTGTATTATTTCTTTAATTCTACCAAATTTCATTAATTCGTCGATAGATTGTTGTCAAGTCAAGTAAGCCTTCCTCGACGGCTGGTGTCAATTGATCTTCAGTCATACGCCAAGACCAGTTTCCACCAAGGGTAGATGGGAAGTTCATACGAGCTGTCTCATCCAATTCTAGCAAATCTTGCATAGTTGCAATTGCCATGAAGCTAACTGATGAAAAGACTGTACGAAGCATAGCGTGTGGAACTGTTTCGTATTCTTTACGGTTAGTATAGCGAGCCATGTACTCACGAGTCGCATCATCAATCTCGTTACGGTACCAACCAAGGACCGTGTTGTTATCGTGTGTTCCTGTGTACATAACTGAGTTAGCAGGTGCCAAGTGTGGGCTATCGATACTTTCGTCTTCTGGATTGAAAGCAAATTGAAGAATCTTCATTCCTGGGAAGCCAGTACGTTCACGCAACTCAATAACTTCGTCTGTCATGAAACCAAGGTCTTCTGCGATGATGTTTAACTCACCAAGTTCTTCCTTAACAGCTGCAAAAAGCTTGTAGCCAGGACCTTTCACCCACTCACCAGGTGCTGCTGTATCAGAACCAGCAGGGATTTCCCAGTAAGATTCGAAGCCACGGAAGTGGTCGATACGAACGATGTCGTAGATTTTGAAGCTTTCACGCAAGCGTTCAATCCACCATTTGTAACCGTCTTTGTCCATTGCTTCCCAGTCATAGATTGGGTTACCCCAAAGCTGACCAGTTGCAGAAAACTCATCTGGCGGGCATCCTGCGATGCAAGTAGCCTTACCGTTGACATCTGTCTTGAAGAGATGTGGATTTGCCCACATATCGCTTGAATCTTCCGCTACGTAGATTGGCATGTCCCCAACGATTTCGATGTGGTTGTCGTTAGCGTAAGCTTTCAATTTCAACCATTGTTGGAAGAAGAAATATTGAGTCACACGGTGGTAAACCAACTTGTCTGCCAATTGCTCACGGTAGCTTTCAAGTACTGAAGCTTTACGAGCACGAGCATCTGCATCTGGCCATTCAGTCCAAGCAAGATTGTCAAAATGCTCTTTGATAGCCATATACTCTGCAAAGAGTTCAAGCCATGATTGGTTGTCTTGAGCAAATTTCTCAAAATCTTTAACATCTCCCACTTCCAAGAAACGTTTTACCGCTTTTTCTAAAAGAGGACGACGTGCATAGTAGATTTTCGCATAATCAACTTCAGACGCATCACTACCAAAGTCAACCCCTTCAAGGTCACTTGCTTGCAACAAGCCTTGTTCCACCAAGATATCTAAATCGATAAAATGAGTGTTCCCTGCGAAGGCTGAGAAAGATTGGTAAGGAGAGTCTCCGTAACTAGTTGTTCCTAGTGGAAGGATTTGCCAGTAACGTTGTTTTGTGCGAACCAAGAAATCAACGAAGTCGTAAGCACTTTTACCAAATGATCCGATTCCGTATGCTCCTGGAAGAGAAGAAATGTGCATCAACACACCACTTTGACGTTTTTTCATAACAAGCACCTCATGTGTTTATAGTTAGATATTACATTTTTATGAACGCAAACGTTTGCGCTATTACTAGTATAGCTTATTTTCTTGATAAATGCAAGCGGTTTTAGATAACTTTTTTGATTATTTTTTTAAAATTTTTTCTTCTTACTCGTATATATATTCTTTCAGGAAACAAACAAAATAGGAATACGGGTTTCACTTATCTCATTAAGCAAAAATAAAGTGAGAATCCTCCCTGCTTTCCATTTGTAAATTAGGCAATCGTTTTCTCAACTTTTTTTAAATTTAAAACAAAACCGATTTTTGGGATTTTCTACTATTATATGACGATGAAGCGTTTACTTTTTTCACAATTTTTTTAAAAATTTTTACAAAAAACACTTGCAACCGCTTTCCGATTGTGCTATACTAATCCCATAAAGGAAAACGTTTGCGTTTCCTCATTATAAAATTTGTTATTCTTTAGGAGGAATACACTATGTCATCTAAATTCATGAAGAGCGCTGCTGTGCTTGGAACTGTTACACTTGCTAGCTTGCTTTTGGTAGCTTGCGGAAGCAAAACTGCTGATAAACCTGCTGATTCTGGTTCATCCGAAGCGAAAGAACTCACTTTCTACGTTGAAGACCAATATAAAGCCTTGCTGAATCAGCTGCAAAAGCTTACGAAAAAGAAGCTGGCGTAAAAGTTACCATCAAAACAGGAGACCAAATGGGTGGGCTTGACAAACTTTCTCTTGACAACCAATCAGGTCAAGCTGCTGACGTTATGATGGCTCCATACGACCGTGTAGGTAGCCTTGGTACTGACGGACAACTCTCAGAAGTGAAATTGAGCGACGGTGCTAAAACAGATGATAAAACTAAATCTCTTGTGACAGCTGCTGATGGTAAAGTTTACGGTGCTCCTGCTGTTATCGAGTCACTTGTTATGTACTACAACAAAGACTTGGTAAAAGAAGCTCCAAAAACTTTTGCTGACTTAGAAAACCTTGCTAAAGATAGCAAATATGCCTTCGCTGGAGAAGATGGAAAAACTTCTGCTTTCCTAGCTGACTGGACAAACTTCTACTATGCATATGGACTTCTTGCTGGTAACGGTGCTTACGTATTCGGACAAAACGGTAAAGACGCTAAAGATATCGGTCTTGCAAACGACGGTTCTATCGCAGGTATCAACTACGCTAAATCTTGGTATGAAAAATGGCCTAAAGGTATGCAAGATACTGAAGGTGCTGGCAACTTAATCCAAACTCAATTCCAAGAAGGTAAAACAGCTGCTATCATCGACGGACCTTGGAAAGCTCAAGCCTTTAAAGATGCTAAAGTAAACTACGGTGTTGCAACTATCCCAACTCTTCCAAATGGAAAAGAATATGCTGCATTCGGTGGTGGTAAAGCTTGGATTATCCCATCAAGCACTAAGAACCTTGAAGGCGCTCAAAAATTTGTAGACTTCCTTGTTTCAACTGAAGAACAAAAAGCCTTCTACGATACAACTAACGAAATCCCAGCTAACACTGAAGCTCGTACATATGCTGAAGGTAAAAATGATGAGTTGACAACAGCTGTTATCAAACAGTTCAAGAACGCTCAACCAATGCCAAATATCTCTCAAATGTCTGCAGTTTGGGATCCAGCGAAAACTATGCTCTTTGATGCTGTAAGTGGTAAGAAAGATGCGAAAACAGCTGCTAACGACGCTGTAACATTGATCAAAGAAACAATCAAACAAAAATTTGGTGAATAAAAAATTTGTTCAAGGGGGGTGGAAATCAAATCCCCCTTTGAATTTATCAATCAAAAACATATATAGTTTAGGTTTTAATTAGAAACCAGTATCCTATGAAAGGAGTTATTATGGAAAAGCAACAACCTAGTAAAGCAGCTCTGCTGTCTATCATTCCTGGGTTAGGACAGATTTACAATAAACAAAAAGCCAAAGGTTTTATATTCCTTGGTGTAACCATCGTATTTGTCCTTTACTTCCTAGCACTTGCAGCCCCTGAATTGAGCAATCTCATCACTCTTGGTGACAAACCAGGTCGTGATAATTCCCTCTTTATGCTGATTCGTGGTGCCTTCCATTTAATCTTTGTAGTTGTTTATGTACTCTTTTATTTCGCAAATATCAAAGATGCACATACAACTGCCAAACACATTAACAATGGCATACCAGTAGCACTTACCTTTAAAGAAATGATCAAAGGAATCTATGAAAATGGTTTCCCTTACCTCTTGATCATTCCATCTTATGTTGCCATGACTTTTGCGATTATATTCCCGGTTATCGTAACCTTGATGATCGCCTTTACCAACTATGACTTCCAGCACTTGCCACCAAACAAATTGTTGGACTGGGTTGGTTTGACCAACTTTACGAACATCTGGAGTTTGAGTACCTTCCGTTCTGCCTTTGGTGCCGTTCTTTCTTGGACTATCATCTGGGCTTTGGCTGCCTCAACTTTACAGATCGTCATCGGTATCTTCACAGCTATCATTGCTAACCAACCATTTATCAAAGGAAAACGTATCTTTGGTGTTATTTCCTTCTTCCTTGGGCTGTTCCAGCCTTCATCACTATCTTGACATTCTCAAATATGTTTAACGATAGTGTCGGAGCCATCAACACTCAAGTATTGCCAATCTTAGCTAAATTCCTTCCTTTCCTTGATGGTACTCTTATTCCTTGGAAAACAGACCCAACTTGGACTAAGATTGCCTTGATTATGATGCAGGGTTGGCTTGGATTCCCATACATCTACGTTTTGACCTTGGGTATCTTGCAATCTATTCCTAACGACCTTTACGAAGCAGCTTATATTGACGGTGCCAATGCTTGGCAAAAATTCCGCAACATCACTTTCCCAATGATCTTGGCTGTTGCGGCACCTACTTTGATTAGTCAATACACCTTCAACTTTAACAACTTCTCTATCATGTACCTCTTCAATGGTGGAGGACCTGGTAGTGTCGGAGGTGGAGCTGGTTCAACCGATATCTTGATCTCATGGATCTACCGTTTGACAACAGGTACATCTCCTCAATACTCAATGGCGGCAGCTGTTACCTTGATTATCTCTATCATTGTCATCTCAATCTCTATGATCGCATTCAAGAAACTACACGCATTTGATATGGAGGACGTCTAAGATGAATAACTCAATTAAACTCAAACGTAGACTGACTCAAACCCTTACTTACCTCTACTTAATTGGCCTATCGATCGTGATTATCTATCCACTGTTGATTACTATCATGTCAGCCTTTAAAGCAGGTAACGTCGCAGCCTTTAAACTAGATACTAACATCGACTTCAATTTTGATAACTTTAAAGGACTCTTTACTGAAACTCTATATGGTACTTGGTATCTCAATACCTTGATCATCGCCTTGATTACCATGGCGGTTCAAACAAGCATCATCGTACTTGCTGGTTATGCCTACAGCCGTTACAACTTCTTGGCTCGTAAACAAAGTTTGGTCTTCTTCTTGATTATCCAAATGGTGCCAACCATGGCCGCTTTGACAGCCTTCTTCGTTATGGCACTTATGTTGAACGCCCTTAACCACAGCTGGTTCCTCATCTTCCTCTACGTTGGTGGTGGTATCCCGATGAATGCTTGGCTCATGAAAGGCTACTTCGATACAGTGCCAATGTCTCTAGACGAATCTGCAAAACTAGACGGTGCAGGACACTTCCGCCGCTTCTGGCAAATTGTTCTTCCACTTGTTCGCCCAATGGTTGCCGTACAAGCTCTCTGGGCCTTCATGGGACCTTTTGGAGACTATATCCTTTCTAGTTTCTTGCTTCGTGAGAAAGAATACTTTACTGTTGCCGTAGGTCTCCAAACCTTCGTTAGCAATGTGAAAAACTTGAAGATTGCCTACTTCTCAGCAGGTGCTATCCTCATTGCCCTTCCAATCTGTATTCTCTTCTTCTTCCTACAAAAGAACTTTGTTTCAGGACTTACAAGTGGTGGCGACAAGGGATAATATATCCCCGCCACCCTTTTTCATTTTGAAGCTTGTGACTATAAAACTATCCTTGTAGCAAGCAATTTTTCTCCTAGACTTGAAATAAAGCACATTTCTCTATATAATAATACTCATATAGAAAACACCTTTTAGAAAGATACCTATGCTTCCATATCCATTTTCCTATTTTTCAAGTATTTGGGGATTTCGTAAGCCCCTGTCCAAACGTTTCGGGCTCAACTGGTTTCAGCTTCTCTTTACCAGTATCTTCCTTATCAGCTTATCTATGGTACCTATTGCCATCCAAAACAGTTCACAAGATACTTATCCGCTAGAAACCTTTATCGATAATGTCTATGAACCATTGACAGATAAGGTTGTACAGGATCTCTCTGAACACGCTACAATTGTTGATGGCAAATTAACTTATACTGGAACATCTAGTCAAGCGCCTTCTATTGTGATCGGTCCAAGTCAAAGCAAGGAATTACCTAAGGACTTGCAACTGCATTTCGATACGAATGAGCTAGTCATCAGCAAGGAAAGTAAAGAGCTGACCCGTATCTCTTACCGAGCGATTGAGACTGAGAGTTTCAAAGTAAAGACAGCTTGACCCAAGCCATTTCTAAAGACTGGTATCAGCAAAATCGTGTCTATATCAGTCTCTTCCTAGTTCTCGGTGCGAGCTTCCTCTTTGGTTTGAATTTCTTTATCGTCTCTCTAGGAGCCAGTCTTCTCCTGTATATCACTAAGAAATCACGCCTCTTTTCATTTAGAACCTTTAAAGAGTGCTACCATTTTATCTTGAACTGTTTAGGATTACCAACCCTGATTACACTTATTTTGGGATTATTTGGCCAAAATATGACAACTCTCATTACTGTACAAAACATTCTTTTTGTTCTGTATCTGGTCACTATCTTTTATAAAACACATTTCCGTGATCCAGATTACCATAAATAGGAGATTTTTATGCCCGTTACGATTAAAGACGTGGCCAAGGCTGCTGGTGTTTCGCCTTCAACCGTAACCCGTGTTATTCAAAATAAATCAACCATTAGCGACGAAACGAAAAAACGCGTTCGCAAGGCTATGAAGGAACTCAATTACCACCCCAACCTCAATGCTCGTAGTTTGGTAAGCAGTTATACCCAAGTTATCGGCTTGGTCCTTCCTGACGACTCAGACGCCTTCTATCAAAATCCTTTCTTCCCATCTGTCCTCCGTGGTATCGCCCAAGTCGCCTCTGAAAACCACTACGCCATTCAGATCGCGACAGGTAAAGATGCCAAAGAGCGTCTTAAAGCTATTTCTCAGATGGTCTATGGTAAGCGTGTAGATGGTTTGATTTTCCTCTATGCCCAAGAAGAGGACCCTTTGGTTAAGTTAGTAGCAGACGAGCAATTTCCTTTCCTTATCTTAGGTAAATCTCTATCTCCCTTCATTCCACTTGTCGATAATGACAATGTCCAAGCTGGTTTTGATGCGACAGAGTATTTCATCAAAAAAGGATGCAAGCGAATTGCCTTTATCGGAGGTACTAAGCGACTCTTCGTAACACAAGACCGTCTGACAGGTTACGAGCTAGCTCTAAAACAATACCAACTTCCTCTCGATACTAATCTGACTTACTTTGCTACTGAATTTCTTGAAGATAATGGTTATCGCTTTAGTAGACTTCTCTTCAAACACGATCCAAATATTGACGCTATTATTACCATTGATAGTCTCCTTGCTGCAGGGGTCTGTGATTACATCGCAAAACACCAACTGGATGCCCCTGTCCTCAGCTTCGACTCAGTCAATCCCAAGCTCAACTTGGCGGCCTATGTTGATATCAATAGCTTGGAACTTGGTCGTGTTTCCTTTGAAACTATTCTCCAGATCATCAATGATGCTAAAAGTAATAAACAAATTTGTTACCGTCAGTTAATTGCCCACAAAATTATCGAAAAATAAAAACCAGCTCGCGCTGGTTTTTTTGGCCACTAATTATCTGTTTCAACGAACCGTCCCAAAATATGAACATTCTCCGATACAGAAACAAAGGCGCTTGGATCCACCTGTTTCATAATCTGTTTAAATTCATTAAACTCTGCACGTGTAATGACAGTGATTAAAACTGCCTTTCTCTCGTGATTATAGGTTCCTTCTGCATCGTGGATCATAGTTGCTCCGCGGTGCAATTTTTTATGGATTTTTTCAATTACCTTGTCTGGATGATTGGTCACAATCATGGCCTGCATCCGTTTTTGCTTGGTAAAGACAGCATCTGTCACACGGCTAGAGACAAAGATGGTAATCATAGAGTAGAGGGCGTATTTCCAACCAAAGGTCAAACCAGCTATCAGCATGATGGTTCCATTTACCAAGAAAGAAATACTGCCAACATTCTTACCTGTTTTCTTGCGAATGGTCAGGCTGACAATATCTGTACCTCCACTGGAGATATTGTTTCGTAGAGCAAAACCAATCCCCAAGCCCATGACAACACCCCCAAAAAGGGCATTGATGATGGGATCCTCCGTCAAGGTCGCCACAGGGACAAACTGGATAAAGAAGGAACTCATGGATACCGTGATAAAGGTAAAGACCGTGAATTTATGTCCAATCTGATACCAGGCCAAGACCATCAAAGGAAAATTAATCGCGTAGAAAGCCAATGAAATCGGAATGTGAAAACCAAACCAGTGATTACTCAAGGCCGAGATAATCTGTGCCAAACCTGTCGCACCACTCGAATACACATGCCCTGGTTGGAAAAAGAAATTGACCGCTACTGCTGATAAAAAACCATAGACCAGAGAGGCCGAAATCTTCTCATCATATTTTTCGCGAGAGATGCTTTGTAAGACACGTAAAATTTTTATCTGATAAGCAAAGCGGCGCAGATAATAGCGCCACCGCTTAATTCGTTTTGCTTGTTTCATCTTCTTCTACTTGTAAGCTGAGTTCCTCTAGTTGTTTGAGAGCGACTGTTGAAGGAGCTTGTGTCATTGGGTCAGTTGCCTTGTTGTTCTTAGGAAAGGCAATAACTTCACGGATATTTTCTTCCCCAGCAAGCAACATAACAAATCGGTCAAGCCCGATAGCCAAGCCACCGTGTGGTGGGAAACCATAGTCCATGGCTTCAAGAAGGAAACCAAACTGGTCATTTGCTTCTTCGGCTGAGAAACCAAGAGCCTTGAACATACGTTCTTGAAGGTCTTTTTGGTTGATACGAAGGCTACCACCACCAAGTTCATAACCGTTCAAGACAATATCGTAAGCAATGGCACGAACCTTCGCCAAATCACCTTCTAATTCGTGAGCAGTCTCTTCCTGTGGTAGAGTAAATGGATGGTGGGCGCTCATGTAACGGCCTTCTTCTTCAGACCATTCAAACATTGGCCAGTCAACTACCCAAAGGAAGTTGAATTTATCGTTATCAATCAAGCCAAGCTCTTTGGCAATACGTCCACGAAGGGCACCAAGAGTTGCATTGGCCACTTCAAGCGTATCCGCCACAAAGAGAACGAGGTCCTTATCTTCAAGTGCAAGCGCTGTTGTCAATTCTGCTTGGATGCTAGTCAAGAACTTGGCAACTGGTCCGTTTAATTCTCCATCAACCACCTTGACCCAAGCAAGACCTTTGGCACCGTACTGCTTGGCTACTTCCGTCATCTTGTCGATGTCTTTACGTGAATAATTGTCCGCAGCGCCTTTGACCACAATGGCTTTTACAGCAGGTGCTTCTGAAAAGACTTTAAAGTCTACACCTTTGACCACTTCTGTCAAGTCCTGAAGCAACATGTCAAAACGAGTATCAGGTTTATCAGAACCGTAAAGAGCCATCGCATCATCGTATTTCATACGAGGGAATGGAAGCGTCACTTCGATGCCTTTAGTTTCCTTCATGACACGCGCAATCAAGCCTTCTGTGATATCTTGGATTTCTTGCTCAGTAAGGAAAGATGTTTCCAAGTCGACCTGGGTAAACTCAGGCTGGCGGTCACCACGCAAGTCCTCATCACGGAAACATTTGACGATTTGGTAGTAACGGTCAAAACCAGCATTCATCAAGAGCTGTTTCGTGATTTGTGGACTTTGAGGAAGAGCGTAAAAATGCCCTTTATTAACACGAGATGGCACCAAATAGTCACGCGCCCCTTCAGGAGTTGACTTAGAAAGGAATGGTGTCTCCACGTCGATAAACTCCAACTCATCCAAGTAGTTGCGGATAGAGTGGGTCACCTTAGCACGAAGTTTAAGATTTCCAACATTTCTGGACGACGAAGGTCAAGGTAACGGTAACGCAAACGTGTATCGTCATTGGCCTCAATCCCATCCTTAATCTCAAATGGGGTTGTCTTAGCTGTATTAAGCACTGTCAGAGCTGTCACGTTTAACTCAACTGCACCAGTTGGCAACTTATCATTGGCTTGCTCACGCGCAGCGACCTGTCCAGTCACCTCGATAACAAATTCGCTACGAAGGCTTTCAGCTGTTTCCATAATCTCTGCAGAGACTTTTTCAGGGTTGATAACCAACTGCATGATTCCTTCACGGTCACGAAGGTCGATAAAAATCAAACCACCAAGGTCACGACGACGGCCAACCCATCCTTTCAAGGTCATTTCTTGTCCGATGTGTTCCTCACGAACACGACCAGCATACATACTACGTTTCATGTTTTCTCTCCTCTTTTATTCTGTTACTATTTTACCATAAAAGCGCAGGCTCTTCATGAAAATCATCAGAAAAGTTTGCCAGTCTTTAAAAATCAAGTGAAGACTCTAAAAATTAACGCCAATACAAAAATCCGATGAAGTTCACCGGACTCTTTTATTTTGAATTTTTGCCTGCTTTACGCTTTTCAGCAATTTCGGCTGCCTTTCGAGGCAAGACAATTTCCGTTGTGTAGGCTGTCCCAAAGCGCAAGACACCTGCAATAGGGGCAAAGACAACTGCTAGATAGTTGTAGAAGAAATCGCCCTTGAAGGCATAAGCTAGCGCTCCAATGATGAAAAATAGAACGACTGCTTGAATCACTGCTAATAAAATTACTCGTTTCATGTGACCTCCTGACTCTATTATAGCATGAGAATCATCAAAAAGCTGACTAAATTATTCAAAGCGTGGAGAGAAATACTGTAGACCAGACCTTTTCTACTGATATAGGCCAAGCCCAAGCTAAAACCAAGACTAGCATAAACTAAAAATTGTTGAACATCACCTGGGAAATGAATCAAGGCAAACAAAACACTAGATACCAGAAGAAACAGAACCTGTTTGCTCTTGTCCTGCTTAGGAAAGAGATAGCGTGCCAACATCCCTCTAAAGATAAGTTCTTCTGTCAAAGGAGCAAAAATAACGACAGCAAAGAAGGAGAAGAGTGGTTGAGACAAGGTCAAGTCTGTCGCTATTTGCTGATTTACTGAAGGATCATCGGGCAGGAAGAATTGAACGACAAGAGCTAAGAACCAAACCAAGGCAGGAAGCCAAATAAATCGGTTGAAGTCACTCTTCTCAATATGAACAGGAGCTTTCTGATACCATTTGTAAATGCCGTACACGTATACTCCAGCCAAGGCCACATAGAGCAAGGTAACAGCATAGGGGGAAGCGCCTAAGGCAAGCGAAGCAGTCGCGAGCCCCTGAATGAAGCTATAGATAAAGAAAAAGGATAGAAGGGCTAGAAGAAACCAGCCGAGGTTTTTAAGTAATTTCATAAAGGTCTCCTATCTTGCTTTATAGCTGTTTTTCAATACAAAGAGGTCTGCTATTCCTAACACAAGTACCCAAGCAAGTAACATGCCGATATTAGAAAAAGATATTTCCCCACCTTTTTTATTTAAAAGATTTACAATTGGACCAATAAAAGAGTAATCCAACACTTTCTGAACCGTATCATTTTGAAGAGCAATTATAGGTAAAAAAGAAACAATTAACACAGGGAAGATACTATAAACTTGCGCTTTAGATTGAGTATCTGACACCGCACCGATTAGAAGGTTGAGAAAAATAATACTAATAGTTGCTAGGAGCAAATAGATAACGTAGGCAAATAAATAACCAGATACATCTACTTTAAGATAGATGGGAAGTACAGTCATAGCAACCAACATTATCAGAATAGGGAGAACAAGCATACTGAAAGTATATTCTGTTGCTGTCACACCACTTAGGATGAGTGATTTAAGATTTCGTTTTTCCTTATCTTCTGCCATCATAATCGATACCATATAACCACTTCCCATGCTCAAGACCATCGTCAAGCTAGAAGATAGTAAAAATAGGCTCAATTGTCCATTCTTATTTAAAAATTCATTATATAAAACAGCAATACCAAAAGGTATCAATAGAGTCGCCAATAAAGTTGAATTGCTAATAAGAACTTGCACTCTTAACCATAGTAGGGCATTTAATTTTCTAAACATCTAACTTTTCTCCTGTCAATCTGATAAAGATTTCTTCTAGTGTCGGCTCACAAGAGTGAACCATCATCAAATCTGTCGTGTCTAAATGTGGTAATTCTTCAAATGGAACTATCTGTTCTCGTCCATCATTATAAACCACACGTACTTTCTTATCCACATGGTACTTCTGGATGATATCTTGCGGACTTCCATACTCTATTAAATTACCCTTATTTAAAAGAGATAAGCGATCACAAAGCAGAGTTGCTTCATGCATATCATGCGTGGTCAGAAAAATAGTTGTCCCCGCCTGCTTTAATTCTTGTAGTAGGGTATGAATCATCTTAGATGTTGTAGGGTCTAAGCCACTAGTTGGCTCATCTAGAAAGAGAATCTTAGGAGCATTCAGAAGGGCACGGGCCAAGAACATTCGTTGTTTCATTCCTGTAGATAGTTTTTCTGCGATAGTATCTTTAGCATCTGCCAATCCAACCTGTTGAAGCACCTGAACTACTCTATCTGACTTGAGACCATATAACTTAGCATAGATGAGAAGATTTTTGTAAAGACTCATCTTTTCATAAAAACCACTGCCATCACTAACTATACCGATTTGTTCCAAATCATTTGAGGTTAAATCTTGAGAATTCTTGCCTAACAAAACTGTTTTACCTTGATCTGCAGCCAACTGACCTGTCAAGACATTGATCATGGTTGTTTTACCTGAGCCAGAAGGACCAAGAAAACCAAAGATTTCACCTTCCTTAATCTCAAAAGAAATCTGATGAAGAGCTTTTTTGCTCCCAAAACTTTTGCTTACATTTTCAACACGAATCATAGAAACTCCTTTATTTGAAATAGCGTTTTACCATAGGTAACTGCATCACATTGATATAAATATGGATAGCTCCTACAAGCAAGAAAGCTAGTAACTGAATCTCTCCTGTCAAGAAAGAAATGATAAAAAGAAAAATATATAAGACTGGCAAGACATACTGATTTAATTGGAATAAAATCCGAAAACTCTGTTCCAAATTAGCCTGGCGCTCCCCTTCATCATAAGAATTGATATATTCCAAGACATCCTTTGGTGTAGAGAAAAATGCCAAATCAAACTGACGAACAATCGAAATGGTTTTATAAAGATATTTTTTTGAGCATTGAAAACCAACACTAATGCCAAAAAAAGAAAGAGATAAGGTTAGATTGCTTCTATTTAGTACAATCTCTTCACTTACTGAAATGAAGAGAGCCAATAAAAATCGCTACGATTGCAATATTAAAAAGCAATGCTTCCAAACTCGAGATTTCGATACATTTGCACATAATAGCTTTCATTCAGATCATCATCCATTTCCTCTTGATACAAGGAGTGAAATGTTCTGCTTTTCTTTAAGAAATTGAACGTCAAAAAGAATGCTAATGAAAACCTATCAGTAAACAAATAGCTGATAGCCAGGGTATTAAGATTTTTTTACATCTAAAAATAATTCCGTTGGATTCGGCACCAGCTTTAAACATCCCTACAAAACCGCCCAAGAAACCGCCTAAGACAACAGACAGTAAAAATAACAATCCACCTTTATTTTTCTTTTTCATTTTCATTCTCCTTTTTCACTCGCTAGATTTTTGGATTTCTTTTCAATCCATTCAATTACTGGGATGAGGGCAAGAACACTCATGTAATAAATCACTTTATACTTGTTCATCACTCGTCCTCCTCCAAGCGAAATACCGATTCGACTGTTTCGTTGAAAATTTGAGATATTTTCAGGGCAATGATAATGGATGGGGTGTACTCATCCCGTTCTAGTAGGCTAATGGTCTGTCTGGAAACCCCTGCCAACTTGGCTAGTTCGGTTTGATTGAGACCATCGCGAGCTCTAAGCTCTTTTAGACGATTTTTAAGCATTCCTTTCTCCTTTTCTCTTAACTTGCTTACATTGTAACACATCTTTTTCTTTTTGACAAGCATATTTGTCAAAAAGTTTATGATTTTTGTCATTTTGCAAAAGAAAAAGGTCAGGAGTACGGTCCTGACCAGTTTATCTACTATTAAAAGCCTAATTTTTCAAAAATTTCTGAGAAGTTTTGGCTGATAGCCTCAAGTGATACTTGCACTTCTTCTCGGGTTTGGTTGTTCTTGACTGTCACTTGTCCGCTTTCAACTTCGCTCTCGCCTAGAGTGATGAGGGTCTTAGCTGCAAAAACATCGGCTGATTTGAACTGAGCTTTGAGCTTACGGTTGAGGTAATCACGCTCTGCTTTGAATCCTTGTTGGCGAAGAGCTTGTACCAACTCCAAGGCCTTGACATTTGCTCCTTCGCCCAAAACTGCGATATAAACATCTAGGGCATTTTCAATAGGAAGGGCCACACCTTGCTTTTCAAGAATGAGAAGCAGGCGCTCTACACCAAGTCCAAAACCAAATCCAGCAGTTTCAGGGCCTCCAAAGTAAGCAACCAAACCATCGTAACGACCACCCGCACAGACTGTCAAGTCATTGCCCTCGATTTCAGTGATGAACTCGAAAATGGTGTGGTTGTAGTAGTCCAGACCACGCACCATATTGGTATCAATGATATAGTCTACACCTAGATTTTCCAACATCTGACGGACAGCATCAAAATGAGCTTGGCTTTCTTCATCAAGGAAATCCAAGATAGACGGTGCATTCTCCACTGCCACCTTGTCTTCTTTCTCCTTAGAGTCCAAGACACGGAGAGGATTTTCCTCCAAGCGACGCTGGCTATCCTTAGACAAGGTCTCCTTGAGCGGTGTCAAATAGTCAATCAAGGCCTGACGATAAGCCGCACGGCTCTCAGGATTTCCAAGAGTGTTGAGGTGCAATTTGACACCTTGGATGCCGATTTCTTTCAGGAAGTGGGCTGCCATCGCGATTGTTTCCACATCGGTAGCTGGATTGCTAGAGCCAAAACACTCGACACCAATCTGGTGGAACTGGCGCAAACGCCCCGCCTGTGGACGCTCATAACGGAACATAGGGCCCATGTAATAGAACTTGCTTGGCTTTTGCACTTCTGGAGCAAAGAGTTTATTTTCCACATAGGAACGGACAACGGGAGCAGTTCCTTCTGGACGAAGGGTGATATGACGGTCACCCTTGTCATAAAAATCGTACATTTCCTTAGTTACGATATCCGTTGTGTCTCCGACAGAGCGGCTGATAACCTCGTAATGCTCAAAAATAGGCGTGCGCACTTCTGCATAGTTATAGCGCTTGAAAATTTCACGGGCAAAGCCCTCAACGTACTGCCATTTGGCAGACTCAGCAGGTAAAATATCCTGCGTTCCTTTTGGTTTTTGTAATTTCATAGGGAATCCTCTTTAAACTTAATAGTCTTATTTTACCATAAATAGAGGGATTAAGACAGTAAGAGAAGAAAATCTCGAAAGAGTCTTTTCAGAAAATTCATCAAAAACTTGCCAAATTGTCAGAATTATGAGAAAATAGAGGATATTTATCACGTGGAGGGACTGTAATGAGAGAGGATATCAAAATCAATGACCGCGCTTGGCCTTGCAAGACCAAATTATCGAAAAACTAGAGAAGGTTTTTGATACAGATGTGGAATTGGATGTTTACAATCTAGGGCTGATTTATGAAATCAATCTGGATGAAACTGGGCTCTGCAAGATTGTCATGACCTTCACCGACACCGCCTGTGATTGCGCCGAAAGCCTGCCTATCGAAATCGTGGCAGGTCTGAAACAAATCGAAGGTATCGAAGATGTCAAGGTTGAAGTCACCTGGTCGCCTGCCTGGAAAATCACACGAATCAGTCGCTACGGTCGTATTGCCCTTGGACTGCCACCTCGTTAATACTCTTCAAAAATCTCTTCAAACCACGTCAGCGTCGGCTTGTCGTAGATATATGTTACTGACTTCGTCAGTTCTATCTGCGACCTCAAAACAGTGTTTTGAGCTGACTTCGTCAGTTCTATCCACAACCTCAAAACAGTGTTTTGAGCAACCTGCGCCTAGCTTTCTAGTTTGCTCTTTGATTTTTATTGAGTATAGGCAGGCAAATCACTTTTGGAGATGAAAAGAAGCAAGCCGAGATTGGCTTGCTTTTTAAGTTTATTTTTTACCTGACTTGTCCATATTCCAGAAGTCTGTCACGGCTCCGCGTGAAGCAGATGATACGATATGGGCATATTTACCGAGGACACCACGGCTGTAGAGTGGTGGCAAGGTTGTTTCTGCCTTGCGTTTTTCAAGTTCTTCTTCGGACACGGCCATGGAAATTTCTTTGGTATCTTGGTCAACCGTAACGATATCGCCTGTACGAAGGTAGGCAATTGGTCCACCATCCTGAGCTTCAGGAGCGATATGTCCAACAACCAGACCATAAGTACCACCAGAGAAACGTCCGTCTGTCAAGAGGGCAACCTTGTCTCCTTGACCTTTACCAACGATCATTGATGAAAGTGACAGCATCTCAGGCATACCAGGACCACCTTTAGGTCCAACGAAACGAACAACGACTACATCGCCATCAACGATTTCATCTGTCAGAACGGCCTGAATCGCATCTTCTTCTGAGTCAAAAACCTTAGCTGGACCAACGTGACGACGCACTTTAACACCTGATACCTTGGCAACCGCACCGTCAGGGGCAAGGTTCCCGTTCAAGATGATAAGCGGACCATCTGCACGTTTTGGATTTTCAAGTGGCATAATGACTTTTTGACCTGGTGTGAGGTCTGCAAAGTCAGCTAAGTTCTCAGCAACAGTCTTACCAGTACATGTAATGCGGTCTCCATGAAGGAAACCATTTGCCAAGAGATATCTCATAACCGCAGGCACACCACCGACTTCGTAGAGGTCTTGGAAGACATACTGACCAGATGGTTTCAAGTCGGCCAAGTGAGGCACACGTTCTTGTATCGTATTGAAGTCCTCAAGTGACAAGTCAACATTAGCAGCATGGGCAATGGCAAGCAAGTGAAGAGTGGCATTTGTAGAACCACCGAGAGCCATAGTTACAGTGATAGCATCCTCAAAGGCTTCACGAGTCAAGATATCTGATGGCTTGAGACCGAGCTCCAACATCTTAACAACAGCACGTCCCGCTGCTTCGATGTCTTCTTTCTTGTCAGCTGATTCAGCTGGGTGAGAGGATGAACCTGGCAAACTCATACCGAGAACTTCGATAGCAGTCGCCATGGTATTAGCAGTATACATACCGCCACAGCCACCAGGTCCAGGGCAGGCATTACATTCAAGACGTTTCACGTCCTCAGCCGTCATGTCACCGTGGTTCCATTTTCCGATACCCTCAAAAACAGAAACCAGGTCGATGTCTTTGCCATCAAGATTTCCGGGTGCAATAGTTCCACCATAAGCGAAAATAGCTGGAATATCCATATTAGCAATAGCAATCATAGAACCCGGCATGTTCTTATCACAGCCACCGATAGCGACAAAGGCATCGACGTTATGACCACCCATAGCTGCCTCGATTGAGTCCGCAATAATATCACGAGATGTCAAAGAGAAACGCATACCAGGCGTTCCCATGGCAATCCCGTCCGCTACCGTGATAGTCCCAAACTGCACAGGCCAAGCACCTGCAGATTTGACACCTTCTTTAGCCAGTTTCCCAAAATCATGCAAGTGGATGTTACATGGCGTATTTTCCGCCCAAGTCGAAATGACTCCCACAATCGGTGTTTCAAAGTCCTTATCTGTCATACCAGTCGCACGAAGCATGGCACGGTTTGGTGATTTTACCATACTGTCATAAATGCTACTGCGGTGACGTTTATCTAATTCAGTCATCTTATCCCTCCCATTTCAGTTTTTACTATTATAGCACATTTTAAAAGCAATGAACAGAAGAAAATTCTTGAATTTTCAGAAAATTTCGATTAATTTGGTTGATGACCTTCTAATTTTTTCATCTTTTTTTGTCAAGTAACTTTACTTTACAAAAAAAATGTGTTATTCTAATATGGTTGATGAAAATCAGTAGATTGAATCGAATATAAATACCTAAAGGAGAAATCAAAATGGCAGTACCTGCACGTCGCACTTCAAAAGCGAAGAAAAACAAACGTCGTACACACTACAAAGTAACAGCTCCATCTGTAAACTTTGACGAAACTACTGGAGATTACTCACGTTCTCACCGTGTATCACTTAAAGGATACTACAAAGGACGTAAAATCGCTAAAGCTGCATCAGCTGAATAATAGAAGGGAGATACCATGCGCGTAAATATTACACTTGAACACAAAGAATCTGGTGAACGCTTGTACCTTACTTCTAAAAACAAACGTAACACTCCAGACCGTCTTCAATTGAAGAAATACTCACCAAAACTTCGCAAACACGTTGTGTTTACAGAAGTTAAGTAAGCATACCTAACTCAAAACGCCTTACTGGGCGTTTTTTGCTTTATTAGTTAGCAATCTATAGCTTTTCAGGAGAGATTTATGGCGTTTTATCTTTGGATGTTCCCTCTACTTTTTATCTTTCACGATATGGAAGAAATTATCGGTCTTGTCCCTTGGATTCATCTCAACGAAACCTTGCTGGCTCAAAAGGCTCCAGCTATTCTCAAGATTCACAAAGGAATTACAACAGAGGGATTTGCCCTTGCTGTTTGAGGAGTTTATCATTGTCTTATCCATCACTTTATTAGCGTATTTTAGTCAATCTAGAGCGCTCGAATTAGTTTGGTTGGGTGGATTTGTAGCCTTTGCACTTCATCTCTTTCTCCATATTGGACAATCAATTCTTCTTCGCAAGTATATACCTGCTCTGATCACTTCTATCCTTTGTTTTCCTATCAGTGCTTATTTGATTACAGACATTGTACATTTGTGGCGAGTTTCGACTAGCGAATTTTTCCTATTTTCACTAGTCGGTTCAGGCATCGTCGTCATCAATCTCCTCTTTGCTCTCTGGCTTGGGAAAAAGTATTCCGCCTGGCTTGTCCACAAAAACAAATAAAATCCCCTGCAAATCTACATTACAAGGGACTTGTGTATTATTCTTGTACTTCTTTCTGGGCGGCCTTGCCTTGGTCTAGAAGGGCTTGGACGATTTTCTCATCGCGTAGTTTGACAGAATCGTTGATCATTTCTGCGGACTTGACGATGGTTGTTTCTAGTTGGGCACGTTTCTGGCGACCCAATTCAATAGCTGCGACGATACCTTGGTTTTGAGCTACTAAACTTTCAGCCAGCTTGGTAACAGACTCAACAGCAACTGTCGGGCTTTGGGCAATTCTCTCCATTTGCGGAATCACTTCCTTGCTGGTTTCAGCTAGCATCTGAAGGGCAGCATTATTGGCATTGACAATGGCATCTGCCACGACACCTGATTTCATTGATTGTTGCAAAATACCAAGTTGGGCAATGGAAAGCTTCATTGTTGGAATCGTATTGCGACGAAGCATGCCCAATTTTTGGCGCATATCAGATGACACCTTCACAAGATTGCGCATCTGAGGTGTTGTTGCCCAGGCAACATAGAGACGGCTGACATACTCAGTATGTTGTTGTTCGAGGGTATTGACCACTTCTGCCATGCGGGCCAATTCTTGTGACTTGGTTTGGTATTCTACCGTACTTGTATCGAGTTGGTCAGCTTGGGCCTTCAGTTCGGCAGCGCGCTTGCCAGCTTCTGTCTGACTAGCTTCGATAAAGGAAATCACTCCCACTAGATTTTCAATGGATTTGGTATTGTCCTCAATCAACATCTCAGCAGAGACGATATTTCGAGCTAAGACATCTTCTTGCTTGACCACTGCGGCAGACCATGCCATCGAGCTTTTTGCTCCACTGTTTTTTTGAGTCAAAGTAAAATTCTTGTAGCGTATTTTTTTACTCTTGTTAAACAATCGTTGCAAAAAGTTTGGCTTCTCTTCTAACTCAGCAATTTCAGCGTTCTTGTATTTGACGACAAAGCCTTGCAACTCACGGTTGGTATTCTTGAGAAGATCATCCACTTGGGGAATCTGCAGTTTCTTTTGTTCTGACAAGATACGATTTACCGTATTGTTCACACCTTCTACAGCAGATTGTCCAAAATCTAAAAGAGCATTTTGATTTGTGACAAACTGGTCTACCAATTGGGGCACGTGCGCCTTGATTCCTTCTTGCTTCTCAGGGCTCAACTTTTCAAGGAAGGTCAAGGTCTTGTCTGAGCCAGTATTGGTCTCGATGATTTGGGTTGTTTTATCCACATTAGCTACCGTATTATTGGCAATCTGGTCAATATCAAAATTAAATTCTGTCATGGTTACTCCTTTGTTTCTAACCTATTCTTTACGATCTTTTTCTAGGATACGCAGACTGATATCAAAATCACGCATATCTGTTTCATTGAGTTCTCTCAGGACTTGGTCCAGCTCAAGGTCAAATTGTTCGATAGCTGCTTTAGCTTGTTGCAAACGTTCTTCTGCTCGATTATAGTTTTTAGGATTGGCCTTAATCTTCAAATAGCCTTCTAAAATCGTTTGGAATTTCTCCATCTTCAAACTATGAATGGCAGTCAATTCTTCCTTATCCCCCTCGGCAGAGGTGGCTATCTTGTCTAAAATTGCCTGATGGTCAATGGCAATATTAGCCAAGGTCTGGGACAATTCTGGAGCTAGTTCCTCTGGCTCCGCATTTTCAAGATCTACTTGACTTTCTCTATCCAAACGTTCTAGCTGAACATCGATAGTTGCCCTTACTGTACGAACCTTTTTGTCAATACGGTTGTAGACATCAGCATCGATATAGGACTTGAGACGATCCGCCTCCTGATGGATTTCCCTCAGTTCGATCAATACTTGATTAGCCAAACTCTTATAGGAATCTGAGCCTTTCTCTACCAAGACTCCCTCTAACTGATGAATATCCTTGTCCGCCTGACGAATCCGAGCTTTTAAAAGCTCAATCCGATCATCGAGCGAACGATCCTGCAAAAGAGGATAGCGCCAACGTTTATAGAGGCGATAACCACCATAGCCTAGCAGGACACAAGCCGCAAGCGGAAGAGCATATTGGACCAACAGGCCTAATAAGAACAAGAAGCCCCAAAAATAGAGACAGCCTTTCCAAAAACCATTACCCGATTTCATAAACATTCCTTATTTTCAATTTATAAGTCTATTTTAGCACAAAAGACAAAAATGAGGGCGGAAATCCCCTAGAAAAGAGTTGATTTCTTTGCTGTAGAATGGAACTTGGTAGCGCGTGGGCTAATTTCAGTGAAGCGGACTCAAACCACAAACACACTCTGAGGAATATCAAAACAAAAGCTTGAAAAATCGGAGGGGGTGTGTTAGAATGGGTTTATAGTGATGATAATTGTCTAACAAGGCAACAAAAAGCCCCAACGTTCCCGCGTTGAGGTTTTTTTGGCTTATTACCCCTTAAAGGTTATTTCTTGCGTGAGTTAAGCCATTTCTCAAACAAGGTTGTCAAAATATTGACTACTAAGGGTGCTAGAAAAATTGTGATGATAATTTCTAACATCGGCAACACCTCCCTTCATTAAAGTGAGGGGGCCAAAATATTATATCATACCAGATTTATATCATCAACATCGCGTCATTATTGGCATAGATAGACTCAGATACACCAATAACCTTACTAGCAAATCTCTAAACAAACGCAGAAATCAACATTTTAAGACAAAGCAAAAAGCCCACTGTTGTAGGCTTTCTGTAAGATATATCTTAAAATTAAAGCATTTTGTTGTAGAATTCAACGACAAGTGCTTCGTTGATTTCTGGGTTGATTTCGTCGCGTTCTGGCAAGCGAGTCAATGAACCTTCCAATTTTTCAGCGTCGAATGATACGAATGCTGGACGTCCAAGAGTAGCTTCTACTGCTTCAAGGATAGCTGGAACTTTCAATGATTTTTCACGAACTGAGATCACTTGACCTGGAGTTACGCGGTATGATGGGATATCAACGCGTTTTCCGTCAACAAGGATGTGACCGTGGTTTACGAATTGACGAGCTTGGCGACGAGTAGTCGCAAGACCAAGACGGTAAACAACGTTATCCAAACGACGTTCCAAAAGAAGCATGAAGTTGAAACCTAGGATTCCGCCTTTGATTTTTGTAGCTTGTACGAACAAGTTACGGAATTGTTTTTCACCTACACCGTAAGTGAAACGAAGTTTTTGTTTTTCAGCCAATTGCAAACCGTATTCTGACAATTTAGAACGGTTGTTTGGTCCGTGTTGTCCTGGTACGTAGTTACGACGTGCCAATTCTTTACCTGTACCTGTAAGTGAAAGGCCAAGGCGACGAGCTTGTTTCCAAGATGGTCCTGTATAACGTGACATGTGAATGTCCTCCTGATATAAATAATATTTCGGTGGAAATAGTCACTTAGAAAGCCCTGATTCGTGCAGATGCCCTTCGCCTAAACAGCCAAGGTTACTTATCATAAGACACCTGTTGACGAGCTTCATGCTTTCCTGCTGATATTTCGCACAAAATCCATTCTACCATGAATGGCTAGATTTGTAAAGGGGTTTTAAGCTTTATTTTCACTGCCAGAGAGATTGAGAAGGAGGGTAAAGGTGCTTCCTAGACCGTACTGGCTGCTGACTGTAATTTCCCCACCCAATTGATGGGCCAATTCACGCGCAATCGCAAGACCTAAGCCATGACCACCTGTTTTCATGTTACGCGAAGTTTCTACACGATAAAGGCGTTTGAAAATATTCTCCAAATCCTCTGGGGCAATCCCCTGTCCCTCATCGGTCACACTGATTGAAAGCTGATTATTTTCCAGCTTAGCCACCACTTCCAGCTTGGTTCCTGGAGCTGAGTATTTAAAAGCATTATTGACCAGATTCACCAAGATACGAGAAAGTTTGGCATAATCTCCCTCAATCCGGGCAGACTCTGGGATTACCTGCAAATGGACATCTCGCTCTTCCTGCTCAATCAAGAACTGAAATTCACTCATGCACTCAATCAAGAGCTGGTCCAAAAAAATGCTGTCTTTGCTGGTCGTTTCGACCTGATTTCTAGCTGTGTTTAGAGTCAAAAAATTCAACTCCTCAACCAGTTTATTGAGTCTTTCAGTCTGGCGTCCAATGGTTGCTAGATAATGGTCCTGTTCTCCTTCCTTGATAACCCCATCCAAAATCCCTTCTACCGTCGCTTGGATTGAAGTGATGGGGGTCTTGATATCATGCGACAGCTGGGCAATCATCAAGCCCTTTTCCCGTTCGCTTTCTTCCAAGGAATCAAATGTCGCCTGCAAATCATGGGACATTTCATTGAAAGCTTGGCCTAATTGCTGAAATTCTACAGGGCCTTGGACCTCCAGATTTGATGGAAAATCCTTGTCCGCTACCCGCTTAGCATGTTCCTTGAGTTTGCCCAATGAAGTAAAGACCGGCGATAGGAGAAAGAGACTAATCCCAGCACCGATAAAACTAGCCACGAGAGTCATACCCACTAGGAAATAAATCTCTCTTTCTTCAATTAGCATTCGCTGGATGGCCCAAAAAACCACGATAATCGTTAGAAGTGTTGAAATGATATACCCTACTAAAATATAACTTTTTAATTTCATTGACTACCTCGCGCTTTCTCAATTTTGTAGCCCAAACCCCAGACGGTTTTGATGGTCGGTGTTTCTGTACTAGCATGTTTAGCTAGCTCCTGTCGCAGAGCATGAATATGAACATTCAAGGTATTAGTATCATCCACGTAGTCTTCTTGCCAGACCTTTTCATAGAGGTCTGTTTTAGAGAAAACGCGCTCTGGATTGCTAGCTAAAAGCCATAGAAGTTCGAAGGATTTTACTGTCAAATCAAGCGCCACATCTCCGACTTGGACCTCATGACTACTGTGATTCATTCGTAAATCCCCAAGACTGACGACTTCTGACTCACCTCCACGATGAAGGCGACGCAAGATATTGTGGACACGCAAAACCAGCTCACGGGGGCTAAAGGGCTTGGCAATAAAGTCATCTGCCCCCAAACTTAGACCGTAAATCTTGTCCTGCTCGCTGGTCTTAGCCGTGATAAAGAGAAAAGGCTGATCCGGAGATTGATACTGGACCTCGCTAATCAAATCATAACCATCCATCCGGGGCATCATGATATCTGTAATAATCAAATCAATTGGTTTTCGCTTGAATATTTCTAAGGCCTCTACTCCATCATGGGCCACCAAAACCTGATATCCTGCCTGAACCAGATAACGTTGATGAATATCTGTGATTTCTACCTCGTCATCAACGAGTAAAATTGTCTTTCCCATCTATCTCTCCTTTGAAAAAAACAGTGCTATACCACAATAGTATAACACTATTTTAATCTCTTTACGAACATTCTAAACGATATCTGGATTTTTCAAATCCTAGATAGAAAGTCTGTAGCTAGACTAGTCATTTTCCTCTTTTTTAGCTTTCAAACCGAGTCCACCTAGCAGACCTGCCAAAGCTAATCCAAAGAATCCAATAGTAGCCATTGATGTTTGGGCTTCACCAGTATATGGAAGCATGTCTTTTTGGTCTTTCATGTGATCAGCCACCATTGAACTTGACACCTTGTTAGTAGACGCCATCTTGCCTTCATCAGACATTTTGCTTGAGGTTGCTGCGACTTGGTCTTGCTTCATACTTGGAGTTGCCATTGGTTGGCTGGCATTCATAGTTTTGTCCTGCTCTTTGTTAGGTATCATCTTATCCTGGCTAGCAGCTGGCACTTTAGATTTCATCTCATCTTGATTGGCACTTGGCATTTGAGCGTTCATCTTAGACGCATCTTGATGACTATTCATCATTGGAGACGGCATAGCTGAACCATTAGAAGATGGGACGAAGCCTGATTGCATCGGAGTAAGAGACTGATGTCCATTCAAGTTTACTGTCAAATCCTTAGTCGCTACGAGATTGCTCAAGTCTGCCTTGCCATCTTTCGCACCATACACTTTAATAGTAGCTTTATAGCTTTGTGTACCGTTTTGTTTCAAGAGGTCAAGAAGCTCTTTATCTGATTTGCCTTGAGTGCCTGCCAAGTCCACTTCATAGAAGTAAAGGCCTTTGCCCAATTTCTCTACTGGTGGGAGAGCTGGATTTTTAGCTGAACCGTTATCTGACCATGGGGCCTTGTCTGAAGCTTTCAAGATAAGACGAGTCAACATACCGTCACCGGCGAAGAATTCATATGGAATGACTTGGTTGACACCGGCTGTAAATGGGCCAGGGAAGTTGGCTTTGTCCAAGTAAGAAGCTGGGACATCCACTGTATCTTTAGTATTATCGGCTACACCTTTTTGTACTTCAGCTGGAGTAGTCAAGCCGTTCAAGTTAACATCCAAATCCTTAGTCGCTACAAGATTACTCAAATCGGCCTTGCCATCTTTAGCACCATATACTTTGATGGTAGCTTTATAACTTTGAGTGCCGTTTTGTTTCAAGAGGTCAAGCAAATCTTTATCTGATTTACCCTGAGTACCTGCCAAGTCCACTTCGTAGAAGTAGAGACCTTTGCCCAATTTTTCTACTGGTGGGAGAGCAGGGTTTTTAGCCGAACCATTATCTGACCATGGAGCCTTGTCTGAAGCTTTCAAGATAAGGCGAGTCAACATACCGTCACCTGCGAAGAGTTCGTATGGAATGACTTGATTAACACCGGCTGTGAATGGGCCAGGGAAGTTGGCTTTGTCCAAGTAAGTTGCTGGAACATCTACTGTGTCTTTGGTGTTATCGGCCACGCCCTTTTGCACTGCAGCTGGAGTGCTCAAGCCGTTTAAGTTGACATCCAAATCTTTTGTCGCTACGAGATTGCTCAAGTCTGCCTTGCCATCTTTAGCACCGTACACCTTGATAGTAGCTTTATAGCTTTGAGTACCGTTTTGTTTCAACAAGTCAAGAAGTTCTTTGTCTGATTTGCCTTGAGTACCTGCTAAGTCCACTTCATAGAAGTAAAGGCCTTTGCCCAATTTTTCTACTGGTGGGAGAGCAGGGTTTTTAGCTGAACCATTATCTGACCATGGAGCCTTGTCTGAAGCTTTCAAGATAAGGCGAGTCAACATACCGTCACCAGCGAAGAGTTCGTATGGAATGACTTGATTAACACCGGCTGTGAACGGTCCAGGGAAGTTGGCTTTATCCAAGTAAGTTGCTGGAACATCTACTGTGTCTTTAGTGTTGTCAGCCACACCTTTTTGCACTTCAGCTGGGGTAGTTGCTGGTTGCGCTTCATTTGCTTCACGGTCTTGTCCGGAAACTGTAGGCGCAGGATTTGTCGCAGGTTTAACCGCATCCTCTGTTTCTTTCTTAGATTCTGGTTTTGCTTGCACTTCTTCTTTTGGCGCTACCACTTGGTCTTTATCAGCGACATTCACTTTTTCTGGAGAGCTTGTAGCATCCAAGCTTGCTTTAGGTGTTGCGTCTGCCTGTTCTGAAGGAAGAGCTGTATCGACTGCTTCTTTGAGAAGTTCTGCTGGTAAGTCGCTCTTTTCACTCACCGAAGTCGCGTCTGGTACAACTTGAGCAGGGGTCGGATTGACCACATCGGCACGTACAGAACTTGGTTGACCAACTAGGACAAAAAAGCCACTGGCTACAACAACTGAGGCAACACCGACACTGAGACGGCGAATAGACCAACGAGTATATCTTTGATTTGGATTGAATTTCATAGGATTCTCCTTAGAGTTTTTCTTTATTTGATGACTCTAGTATAATCTCCTAAAATTAAAAAGGATTAAGAAAAAGTTAAAATTTTTCTTAAATCCCTCTTATAAAATACTTATATTAATTAAATCCATAAACAGACTTGGTGATTTGATAGACGACATTGGAAAGTTTGCGAGCTGGCAAGACCGAATGTTTGGTCAAACGGCTCAACATGGTCTTACGGATAGCCTGAAAGACCTCTGGATTTTCCTGCTGAATATAGGTCCACAGCTCCCGTTTTTTAGCCAGATGCTCTGCTGTGCCTGCTCGGTTGAGCAGGGCACTGGAAATCACCGTCGTGATCTCAATATGATTCAACAGATATTCTCGCATTTTGGGGTGGCTTACTTGGGATAAATCAAGCTGGTCTACCAAGAGTCGATTGACCTTGAGTTGCTGGTCAATACGCTTAATCATCACTTGCTCATTGACAGACTGGTCCTCACGCCCAATCAAATAACGATAGAAATCGACAGGCAGATAGTACATGGTCTTAACCTGCTGAAGGGGGGGTAAAGACAAAGAGATTATCGACATAAAAAGTATGCTCAGGCAGTTGGAACTGGCTCGCTCGCAACAAATCTGTCCGGTAAATCAGCGAGTGCATCATGATATACTGACCTTTTGAGAAATTTCCAACCTGATCCCAGCCAAAAATCTGCTGGACAGGCAAGACGGACTCGTAACTCATACTCTTCTTACGAGACTGACCTTCCTTTTCATATACAAAATTAGTCACAAAGGCATCAACTTCCTGCCCCTCACTCTCTAGTTCCTGCAAGGTTTCAAGAATTTTCAAGTAGGCACGAGGATCCACCCAGTCATCACTATCAACTACTTTAAAATAGCGCCCAGAAGCCTCCGCCAAGCCGCGATTGACGGCACCCCCATGGCCTTTATTTTCCTGATAGATGGCTCTAACGATGTTAGGATACTTGCTGGCCAAACGCTCAGCGATTTCCTGAGTCTGGTCCTGAGACCCATCATTGATAATCAAAATCTCAACTTGCTCACCACCAATCACTAGCGACTCCACACAGTAATGAAGATAGGCAGCAGCATTATAGCTGGGGATGGCGATAGACAATAACTTCATAATCTACTCCTTTAGGGAACTGATTTTTTCTTATACTCAATGAAAATCAAAGAGCAAACTAGGAAACTAGCCGCAGGTTGCTCAAAGCACTGCTTTGAGGTTGCAGATAGAACTGACGAAGTCAGCTCAAAACACAGTTTTGAGGTTGTAGATAAGACTGACGAAGTCAGTTACCTATACCTACGGCAAGGCGACGTTGACGTGGTTTGAAGAGATTTTCGAAGAGTATTACTCTCTCTTATCATTTCTTTCTATTCTACCATAAAGTCCAGCTTTTGAAGGACTTTTACTAGAATACAAGGGTTGCTATCTCTACTGCTACCTTGAACATCAAAAAAGAGGGGTGCTCCCTCCTTACGAATTTAATTCTGCCAAGTCATCTAGATATTGGTTGTTAATGACCGCCAAGATATAGGCATCGGCTTTCAAGAGATCATTAGGACCAAACTGGACATCCAGTGGTGAATTTTCTTGTTCACGAAATCCTAGGACATTGAGGTTATATTTGCCACGTAAATCCAGCTGGCTCAGGCTTTGACCTGCCCAAACACTCGGAATTTTCATCTCAACAATAGACACATTTTTATCCAGCTGAAAGACATCAACATTGTTATGAAAGAGAATGGTCTGCGCTAGAGACTGCCCCATTTCATACTCAGGTGAGATCACCGAGTCAGCACCGATTTTTTCCAGCACCTTCTTGGCTGTCTGGCTTTTGACCTTGGCAATAACCCTTGGTACCCCTAGACTCTTACAATGCATAACTGCAAGCACACTCGACTCTAGATTTTCCCCTGTTGCCACTACAACTGTATCACAGGTATCAATACCAGCGGTTCTAAGGAGTTCCTCATCTGTAATATCGCCCACAACTCCACGCGCCAAAACAGGCTCAAATTGATTGATACGCTCGGCGTGGTCGTCAATGGCAATGATATTCATATCTTGCTTGGCTAGGGCTGTCAGGACACTACTCCCGAAAATCCCCAAACCTAAAATTCCAATCGTACGATCTGACATAGTTCTTCCTTTCTTATCCAATACTAATATCTGCTTTCATATACTGAATCAAATCTTTCTTATCAGGCTGGTAATCCGCTAGACTAACCAGCAAGGTTAAGGGTCCAATACGGCCGATAAACATGAGCACCATGACAATGCTGAGAGCTAGCTTGCCCAGTTCTGGCGTCAGATTTGCCGTTACCCCAACTGTTGCAAGAGCTGAAATGGTCTCAAACATGAGGTAGATAAATCGCGGTGTTCCTTCTGCTGTAATTCCCAACAACATCAAGCCCAACAAGAAGGTCATCAAAAAGATAATGAAGACACTAAAGGATTTTTGGACTGTTCGAGTCTCAATGGTTCTCTGCGCAACATTAGCATGAGGTAAGCCCAGCAATTCACTACGCGCAAAAACCAACAAGACAAAGAAAGTCGTAATCTTGAGCCCCCCAGCCGTCCCTCCAGGCGCCCCACCCAGAAACATCTGTAGGATATAGATAAACAAGGTCACAGGCCGAGCTTGGGTGTAATCAATAGAGGCAAAACCAGCCGTTCTCATGCTGACGGTTTGGAAAAAACTAACCAGCACTTTCTCTGGAACACTAAGATTGCCAATGGTTCCTGGATTGTGCCACTCCGTAAAGAGTGTGGATACCGTCCCAAACAGCAAAATCCCTGCGGTCAAGAAGAGGACCAGCTTGGTGTGAAAACGCAGACGGCGTTTTTTCTTCTTGTCAAACTGGGTTGCCAAGTCAAACCAAACCATAAATCCAAGACCACCTGTGATAATCAAGCCAGCAATGACCAGATTAATCAAGGGATCCGTCTGAAAAGCCACTAAACTGCTACTGCCGAAATTATCAAAACCAGCATTACAAAAGGCTGAAATGGCTAAAAAGATAGAGGTAAAAATGCCTCGTCCCCAGCCGAACTCAGGAATAAAACGAAAACTTAGTAGAAAAGCACCCAAACCCTCCACTAGGAAAGTCGTCAAAAAAGATGGAGCTCATAAAGGCCTTCAGCGACCGAGTCTCTCCGTAACTGAAGCTCTCCTGAATGGTTTCACGACTGCGAAGACTGAGCTTTTGCTTCCCCTGAATATAAAAGACTCCGATAAAGGTCATGAGTCCCAGACCACCAATCTGTATCAAGAGCATACAAATCAACTGCCCCCAGACATTATAGGTAGTAGCCACTGGTTGCGTAGAAAGGCCAGTCACACAGACCATGGACACCGTTGTAAAAAGATGATCAAAATAAGTAGCCTGCGAACCACTTGCCTGAACAAAAGGTAAACTCAAAAGAAGAGAGCCTATAAAAATAACTCCAGCGAAACTCAGAAAAATTCGACGAGCAGGCGAAAGCCCGCCAAAGGTTCTTTCAATTTTTTTCACAAATAATTTGAATAACATATATCCATTGTACCATAAAAAGAAGAATAGTAGCTAAAACTGAGAGGCTATCTCAAGACAGAGTTCCAAAGCCTTCCCGAAAGCTTCTGAACCCCAGTCACGACTATCGTACTGGTCCAAGTCTGCTAAGGAATCAGCTGTGAACAACAATTCTCCCCAGAAAATCCCACGCAGTTGGGCTACTGCCGCAAGCGCAGAACACTCCATCTCCACAACAGCACAGCCTTCTTCCTTGCGATAAGCCACCTTTTCAGCAGTTTCCCGGTAAAAACCGTCTGTCGTCCAGGTCATGACTTCTTCATAAGGAATCCCTCTGGCTTCCAAAACCTGCTCAATAACAGCAATAGCCTCTGGCTGAATTTCCATATAACGAGAAGCTGCCACATAGTGATAACTAGCCCCTTCATCTCGCAGAGCGCGAACAGGGACTAGAAAGGTATTTTCTTCTATATCAGCCAGCACACCACAGGTACCTGTAGAAATAATCTGCTCCACACCGTAACCAATCAACCAATCCATAAACTGGGCTGCTGGAGCTGAACCGACAGGAGCCTGAGCCAAACAAAGTTCCTTGCCCTTGTAATTGATGACATAGACTGGATAGGTCTTGGTGGCAGAAACGAATTCTCCGACACAGTCCGCCCCTACTTCCCTCGCATAGCGGTCAATCTCCTCACCTAAAAAAGCATAAACACACTTCTTGGGCAAGTGCAAGTCCAACCCCTCGTGATTGGGCATGATGACCGCCTGAGGATTGTCATCAAACTCTAAAATAGGAATCGCATGTTTCTGAATCATAGCCTACCTCCTCTAATTTTGTACTATTGTATCAAAAGCTGACAGAGTGTCAAGGAGGAGAATAGAAAAAACCATCCCAGTTACGAAATGCTTTAAAATTAATCAATGAAACAAACTTGCTAAGATATAGAGTAGGTAAATGTGAGTTGGGTAAAAGATGATGGAACCCATAAAAAAGAAACAACCTAAGCTGTTCCTTTTTACTTCTATTTAACAGGTATCTCCTTAATCACGCGCGCAGGATTGCCAGCTAGAACAACATTATCTCCGAAGGACTTGGTGATTATAGCCCCCGCTCCAGCAACAACATTATTCCCCAGTGTCACTCCCGGAAGGACAATGACGCCACCACCAGCCCAGAAATTGTCACCGATAGTGATGGGCTTGCCGTGTTCGACCCCTGAATTACGTTCCTGCGGATCCAGTGGATGGAGTGGTGTTAAAAACTGACAGTTGGGGCCAATCATGGCATTGTCTCCGATACGAATCGGACAAACATCCAGCATGGTCAAGTTCCAATTAGAATAAAAATTTTCTCCTAGATGGATATTGACCCCATAATCGACCACCAGGCGTGGATTAACATAGAGATTTTTCCCAGTTGAACCAAACCAAATCTTGATAATCTCCGCCCCTTTCAAGGGGTCTAGCTCCTTGTTAAAAGCAGCCTGTTTTTGGCGAGAAGCCTGAGCAAAGGCCCGCAACTCAGGGTCAAACGGATGATAGGGTTCCCCTGCAATCATTTTCTGGTATTCACTGGTCATTGTATTCTTCTCCTTATTCCCTACTATCATATCAAAATGTTTACATATCTGACTAGGATAAGGGGTACTTCCTACAATTTATACTCTGATTTTCATCACATACTGTCTATCTTGCTAAACGAATACGGGTCACGATTCCGTCTGGGTCTGTAACTTCAAGCTGACTAGATGTCAGCCACTTAACTGGTGCATCAACTTCTTGTGCTCGCTGGGCAATCGTTAACAGTTCTTCTTTATGTGCGACTTCGATGACATAGTAGGCTAAGCCTGGCAAACCTGCCTTACGCGGAGCTAAGCCTTTTCCTCCCCATTCATTGACTGCTAAATGATGATGGTAATCTCCAGCCGCAATCCAACTAGCACTAGGTACACTGAATTTATCCTCTAGCCCTAACACTTTTTGATAAAACTGGCTGGACTTTCGACTATCCTTGACGGAAAGATGGATATGGCCCATTCTCGTACCTTCTGCTAGGATAAAGGGCTCTACTCTTTCCCCCAACTCATAAATGTCCTGCGCCGCAAGAGCCTCCGTCACTCCGATAATGCGTCCATCTTCTCGAATATCCCATGTGGAAACCGGCTTATCTCGATAGAGTTCGATGCCATTTCCCTCCAAATCTTCCAAGTAAATAGCTTCACTGTAACCATGGTCTGCACCGCCGACAAGAGGAATCTGTAAATCTGTCAGGTGTTTCAAGACATCAGCCAATGCCTTTCGTGTCGGCAAGAGAATGGCCAGATGGTAAAGGCCATAATGTTCCCTTACTTCTCCACTCTCTTGTGCTTGAATCAGCTGTACCAAGGCTTTTCCACCCAGGCCTAGAACTACCTCTGTCTCAGTTTTAGATAAGATTTCTAAACCAATAACTTGCTGATAAAAGGCTGTTTGACTTGCCAAATCCTTTACATTTAAAACTGCCTCTGCCAAATAAATGTGGCTCTTGTATTCATAGGTCATAAATAGTCCTCTTTTCTGTTGTAATATTTTTTGTTACAACAATTATATCATTCCCATCAAGAAAGTCAAGTTAGACAACTTATAGATTATGATTCTGTCAGCTTGTCTATATGGGATGATAACGAGAAAATTTACAGAGAATTGACAATAAAGCCACCTAAAATTTTTAACCAACGCTACGATAACTCTCATCTCTATTCCAAAAAGAAAAGGAGTGGATATGATATCCTACTCCTTATTCTTATCAGAAAATCTAATTAGAATTAGTCTTCTTTTTTCTTGCGAGCAACAAGTCCAAATCCACTCAAGACACCTAAAAGTCCAAGTGCTGCTAGGCTAGAGTTGGCTTCTGTACCTGTGTTAGGCAATTCTTTTTTAACTTCAACATTTTTAGGTGTTGATGGTTGAGAAGCTGGTTGGTTTGAAGTTGATGGTTCAACATGCTTAGGTATGACTGTTACTGGGACTTCTACCTCTACGATTTCTCCTGATGGTAGTTTTACTTTTACTTTAACACTTGGTTTTTGTCCTGCCGTATCAGTTGCTGGGATTTCTCCAACTTCTACGATTTCAGCACCTTTTGGTAACTCAACATGTTTCTTAACATCATCTTTGCCAATTGGAGTTCCAACCTCTACTACGATTGGGGTAGTTTTAACTGTTTCTCTTGGAGCTGGAGTCGCTTTTGGAGTGACTGTTACTGGGACTTCTACTACAATAACTTTGCCACTTGGTAATTCTACCGTTACCTTAACTGGATCTTTCTTGCCTGGCGTTGTCAAGTCTGGAATATTTTCAACCTTAGTAACCTTACCACCTTCTGGAATGGTGATACCTTTTGTGTAATCCTCTGGCGTTAACGGTGTATTCGTAACTGGTGTTTCAATTTCCTTAACAGGTGTTACATTAACTGGGACTTCTACTGTAATCACTTTGCCATTTGGTAATTCTACCGTTACTTTAACTGGATCTTTCTTACCTGGCGTTGTCAAGTCTGGAATATTTTCAACCTTAGTGACCTTACCACCTTCTGGAATGGTGATACCTTTTGTGTAATCCTCTGGCGTTAATGGGGTCTTAGTTACTGGAGTTTCAATTTCCTTAACAGGTGTTACATTAACTGGGACTTCTACTGTAATCACTTTGCCATTTGGTAATTCAACCGTTACCTTAACTGGATCTTTCTTACCTGGTGTTGTCAAGTCTGGAATATTTTCAACCTTAGTAACCTTGCCACCTTCTGGAATGGTGATACCTTTTGTGTAATCCTCTGGCGTTAATGGAGTTTTCGTAACCGGAGTTTCAATTTCCTTAACAGGTGTTACATTAACCGGAACTTCTACTGTAATCACTTTACCGTTTGGTAATTCTACAGTTACTTTGACTGGATCTTTCTTACCTGGTGTTGTCAAGTCTGGAATGTTTTCAACCTTAGTAACCTTGCCACCTTCTGGAATCTTGATACCTTTTGTGTAATCCTCTGGCGTTAATGGAGTTTTCGTAACCGGAGTTTCAATTTCCTTAACAGGTGTTACATTAACCGGAACTTCTACTGTAATCACTTTACCGTTTGGTAATTCTACAGTTACTTTGACTGGATCTTTCTTACCTGGTGTTGTCAAGTCTGGAATGTTTTCAACCTTAGTAACCTTACCACCTTCTGGAATGGTAATTCCTTTAGTATAATCCTCTGGTGTTAACGGTGTGCTCGTTACTGGTGTTTCAATTTCCTTAACAGGTGTTACATTAACTGGAACTTCAACAGTAATTGTCTTACCATTTGGTAATGCCACAGTGACTTTAACTGGATCTTTCTTACCTGGCGTTGTCAAGTCTGGAATGTTTTCAACATTCGTTACCTTGCCACCTTCTGGAATGGTGATACCTTTTGTGTAATCCTCTGGCGTTAATGGAGTTTTCGTAACCGGAGTTTCAATTTCCTTAACAGGTGTTACATTAACCGGAACTTCTACTGTAATCACTTTTCCATTTGGTAATTCTACAGTTACTTTGACTGGATCTTTCTTACCTGGTGTTGTCAAGTCTGGAATGTTTTCAACCTTAGTAACCTTACCACCTTCTGGAATGGTAATTCCTTTAGTATAATCCTCTGGTGTTAACGGTGTGCTCGTTACTGGTGTTTCAATTTCCTTAACAGGTGTTACATTAACTGGAACGTCAACAGTAATTGTCTTACCATTTGGTAATGCCACAGTGACTTTAACTGGATCTTTCTTACCTGGCGTTGTCAAGTCTGGAATGTTTTCAACATTCGTTACCTTGCCACCTTCTGGAATGGTAATTCCTTTAGTATAATCCTCTGGCGTTAACGGTGTATTCGTAACTGGTGTTTCAATTTCCTTAACCGGAGTAACAGTTACTGGAACTTCTACTACAATAACTTTGCCATTTGGTAATTCAACCGTTACCTTAACTGGATCTTTCTTGCCTGGCGTTGTCAAGTCTGGAATATTTTCTACATTCGTTACTTTTCCACCTTCTGGAATTGTAATTCCTTTAGTGTAATCCTCTGGTGTTAATGGAGTTTTCGTAACTGGAGTTTCAATTTCCTTAACTGGCGTTACATTAACTGGGACTTCTACTGTAATCACTTTTCCATTTGGTAATTCTACCGTTACTTTAACTGGATCTTTCTTGCCTGGCGTTGTCAAGTCTGGAATATTTTCTACATTCGTTACTTTTCCACCTTCTGGAATTGTAATTCCTTTAGTGTAATCCTCTGGTGTTAATGGAGTTTTCGTAACTGGAGTTTCAATTTCCTTAACTGGCGTTACATTAACTGGGACTTCTACTGTAATCACTTTTCCATTTGGTAATTCTACCGTTACTTTAACTGGATCTTTCTTACCTGGAGTTGTTAAGTCTGGAATGTTTTCAACATTTGTAACTTTACCGCCTTCTGGAATCTTGATGCCTTTAGTGTAATCCTCTGGTGTTAATGGGGTAGATGTGACTGGTGTCTCAATCTCTTTAACAGGTGTTACATTAACTGGGACTTCTACTGTAATCACTTTTCCATTTGGTAATTCAACCGTTACCTTAACTGGATCTTTCTTGCCTGGCGTTGTCAAGTCTGGAATATTTTCTACATTCGTTACTTTTCCACCTTCTGGAATTGTAATTCCTTTAGTGTAATCCTCTGGTGTTAATGGAGTTTTCGTAACTGGAGTTTCAATTTCCTTAACTGGCGTTACATTAACTGGGACTTCTACTGTAATCACTTTTCCATTTGGTAATTCTACCGTTACTTTAACTGGATCTTTCTTACCTGGAGTTGTTAAGTCTGGAATGTTTTCAACATTTGTAACTTTACCGCCTTCTGGAATCTTGATGCCTTTAGTGTAATCCTCTGGTGTTAATGGGGTAGATGTGACTGGTGTCTCAATCTCTTTAACAGGTGTTACATTAACTGGGACTTCTACTGTAATCACTTTTCCATTTGGTAATTCTACCGTTACTTTAACTGGATCTTTCTTACCTGGAGTTGTTAAGTCTGGAATGTTTTCAACATTTGTAACTTTACCGCCTTCTGGAATCTTAATTCCTTTAGTGTAATCCTCTGGTGTTAATGGGGTAGATGTGACTGGTGTCTCAATCTCTTTAACAGGTGTTACATTAACTGGGACTTCTACTGTAATCACTTTTCCATTTGGTAATTCTACCGTTACCTTAACTGGATCTTTCTTACCTGGAGTTGTTAAGTCTGGAATGTTTTCAACATTTGTAACTTTACCGCCTTCTGGAATCTTAATTCCTTTAGTGTAATCCTCTGGTGTTAATGGGGTAGATGTGACTGGTGTCTCTATTGAGACTGGAACGACTTCTACTACGTTAACAGGTACAGGTACCTCTTTAGTCGCAACTACTTTGCCATCTTTCACATACTCTACCACTACTGTCGCTGGGATTTGTACACCAACTGTTGCTGTAGGTGGTACTGTTCCTGTTTTAACTTCTGTAACTGTTACAGTAACTCCTGATGGGAGCCCTTTCACGTTATTAGCTGCTTTTTCAGCCTGTTCTTTAATAGCTTTTTCTAGTTCTTGCTTATCACTATCTTTAAGAACTGTTACACCTTCTGGAGTTACTTTTGGTAATACTGTCACTGGGACTTCTACTGTCTCTTCACCATTTACATACTTAACTTTAGTTGGTACTGTTACATCGGTTGCTCCAACTTTAGCCTTTGTATCTGGTAAATCAGCTTCTGTTGGATCTTGTACTGTTCCACCTTGTCCTGGTGTTACTGCATCTTTTACTTTAGCTATTTCAGGTTTGTCGCCTTCAACAACGTATACTTGATCAGCATTTGAACCAACGACATTTACAGTAATTTCTGCATCTTTTGTATACTTAACGCCATCTACTGTATAGGTTACTGGGACTTTTACAGTTCCTTTGTTTGTTCCTGCTTCCGATGTAATGGTTGCAAGCACTTCTTCTGTAATCGCTCCAACTTCTACATCTTTGGCACCATCTGGTAATTTAGCTTTGAAATCTGCTGAGTTTGCTACTTCTTCCGCTTTAGCTTTAGCTACTTCTTTAACTTTATCTGTAGTTTCACCTTTTGGTACTGTTACTTCACCTTTAGCAACTGGCAATACTGTTACTGGTACTTCACTTGTTCTGGAGCTTTAATTCCTTCGTAAGTTACTGCTACCGTTACTTCTTTCTTACCTGTTGTTTTTGTTAGGTCTTCTGGAATTACAGGATTACCTTTAGTTCCATTAGCTCCTGGTGTTACTGCATCTTGAACAGTTTTAGCTTCTACTGTATCACCTTCAAAGACTACCAATGATTTTGATGTTGAACCAACTACCGTTACCGGAACTTCTACTTCTTTAGATCCAACTACACGGCCTTTATCATCAGTATATTCAATAACTACCTTAGCTGGTTTTTGTTCTCCTGTAGCAGTTGTTTCAGGTTTTTCTTTCACTTCTTTAACAGTTACTGTTACACCTGCAGGAATATTATCTTTTGGTAATGCATCCACTACTTCTTGAGCTTTGCTTTAACCATTGTTTCTAAATCTGTGCTATCTTTAAGTACTGTTACTCCCGTTGGTTTAACAACTGGTAATACTTTCACAACTGCAGGTACTTCTACAAGTTTGTCTTCACCATTCTTAGCAACTACTGTTGCCTTCTTGTCTCCAGGTGTTGTTGTATCAACTGGTTCTTTATACTCAAAGGTTGTTCCTTCTGGGTATTGCTCAGGGTTAATACTTTCACTTGCATCTGGTTGTGGTTTGGCAGGGTCTTCAAATACATATTGTGTCTCAGGGCTTACTACCACTACTTTAGCTGGTACTTCTACTAAAGTATCTCCATCCAATTTCGCTACAACGACTACATCTTTTTCACCCGCTGTTGTTGTATCAACCGGTTCTTTATACTCAAAGGTTGTTCCCCTCTGGATATTCTTCTGGAGTGATACTTGATTTAGCATCTGGTTGTGGTTTGGATTTATCAGCTACAACAAATTGTGGAGTGCTATCAACTACACGAACAGTTGCAGGTACTTCTACAAGTACTTTATCCCCCTGTTTAACCACTACAGTTACTTTCTTATCTCCAGGTGTTGTTGTATCAACTTCTTCTTTGTACTCATATGTAGCATCATCTGGATAGTCTGCTGGGTCAATATTATCTTCTGGAGACGGTTGTTTCTTGTCTGCACTTACTGGAACAATTTGAGGATAGCCTGCAACAACTTTAATCGGTACATTAACAGTTTCTTCACGTTTATTATCCCCTGAACCGTATGTCACTGTCACAGGAGCTGTTAATGTGTCATCCCCAACTTTATCAGTTGTATCAGGAAGTTTAGTTTCATCTACTGTCTTCTCATTTCCTTTAGTAGTAACAGCATCTTTTAATTTTTCTGAAGATGGTTTATCTCCTTCTACTACATAAACAGGTTTTGCAGTTGAAACTTGTGGTTTAACTTTAATTGTAAACTCTTGATCTATTTCTTTCTTAGTATCAAACGTTGGATCCTCGATCAAATGGATTATCTACAACATCATATCCCATAGATTTCAAAACATCAACACGTGCTTGAACTTTTTCTTCTGGAATTTTTATCTCCTGATTTACCAGCAAGATCATCAATATTATATTTCGTATCTAATGGTGTTTCAACACCTTCATCATCTACTGAAACAAATTTTACTTTTTGCTTTTTTTCGATCGTCTTTATCATAGGTAATCTTGATATTTGCTTTTTGGATCCGTAATTTTTTTGGTGGTTTATATCCTTCTTCTGGTTTAGCAGGATTTACCGGTTCTAATGGTGTTCCATTTCCATCTTTTTGGAGTATATCCATCTTTATGAGGAATAATTTGTGTAACTTCACCAGTCTTGGTTGGATCATTTGGATCGTTAGGGGAATGGAATCGGATCTCCATCCTTACCAGTGGTTGGATCAACAGGAATCCAGCTTCCAATCTTCGTATAAGTAACTTTATCCGTTTCATCAGGGATTACTTTTGTATCTTTTGCAGGGGTTGCTGCTTCTTTAGCTGGAATTTCTTTTTTATCAGCAATATATCCTGGTAGAACGTCTACTCCAACTTTATCCCATGTTTTATTTGGACTTTCCCAATCAGTATAGCTTACTTCTTTTGTGACAAGATTAACGGTCGCTTTTCTTGTGAATGGCACCGTTTGAACAGTATCATCCTTAACTTTTTCTTCAGCCGATGTATCTGAATCTTTCTTCACATATGAAATCACACGTTTAGCTGTTGTATTCAAGTCAGATTCAGCTAATCCCTCAGGCCATTTAAGTTCTGGGGTATCCCCATTTGGATCTACTGGACTATCTTTTTCATGTGGTGTTGATGAAGGAACTTCAATGATTCTAGGTTTAACCACAATTTTGAATGTTTGAGAAGGTGCTGGTGTACCATCTTGTGCATTGATATCTTCCTTGTCATCAAAAATTGGATGATGATTATCTTGAATATGGTATTCATCACTTTCTACTTCATAACCTTGGTTCTTAAGTTCTTTGATTTTGTTGTCAACATCTGTACTTGCTGGTAATTCTGAACCAGATTTACCTGTTAAATCAAAGCTAGAAACCACTTCATTTGCGGCTCCATCGACTTTCTTCTCAATCACTACTTTAGCTGTTTGAGTAGAAGGTGTATATGTAATTGGTGATTCTCCAAATTTATCCGTTGGTGTAAATCCATCTGGAACTTTATAGCCTTGAGTTGGATCATTTGGATTTTTCGGTGTCAATTCTTGTCCATTATATACTGGAGTATAACCTGGAACATATGGAATTGTTATTGTACTAAAATCACCTGGAACCGTTGGATCAGTCGGGTTATTTGGATAAGAGATCTTATCTGGTGCTCCTTGTGGTTTCTTACCTGCTGGATAGTTTGGTACAAACGAACCAATCTCCTTATAAAGAACTTTCTTCACTTCAGGAGATACTGTTCCATTCTGTGCTGGCTTAGGAGCATCTTTTTCTGGAACAAGTTTATCCGCATTATCCACTAATAAATAATTATTAATAACTGGAGATTCAACTGAGTTATACTTACCATTAGTACCATCTGCTTTAGCATCAGTTAGTTTATCCGCTTCATTGTAAACTTCCCAATCAGAGTAAGTTACTTCTTTTGTTTCAGGATTAACTGTTGCTGTACGTTTGTAAGTTACTTTTTGCACCTCTTCAGCATATAAAGGAGTAGCATTATCTTTGTTTGCATCTTCTTCTTTTAGATACTTAATTGTACGTGTAACTTCTTTAACTAAGTCCTCACGAGTAACTCCTGCTGGATATTTACCAAGATTTCATCTCCTTCTTTTACAGGTGTATCTGCTGTTTTTGGAGATACTGGAGCTGTTGTGCTTGGATTTGTTGGATCAGTTGTTACTGTAGGATCTACTGTAATTAAGTCTAATACGTGTACCGTTACATCGGCTTCTGTTGATTTCTTACCTTCACTATCAGTTGATTGAACTTTTACAGTGTAATCTCCAACTTTAGTTGTATCTAGGTTACCTGCATCACTTACTGCGATTGTTGGTTTAGTAGAATCAACACCATCACGATCATCTTCTAAGTCAGTTGCAGATGGTTTCGCTTTTTCTAAAACTTTATCATTGTTCCATTTGTCAGCTTCTTTTGTTTTATAAACATATAAATCTTTTTTCTCAACTGCTACTGTTGGAGCTTCGTTTAGAACATTAGCGTAAGCTGGATCTGATTCGTTACCTGCTTTATCAAGCACAGTAACTTTGATACGTTTGTCAGGATTTGTTGTCTCATTCGCTTCTGTCAAATCTGTCCCTTTTGGAACTGGTACAACTAATTTACCATCGCGTACTTCAACTTTTGTTTCACCAATATACCAACCATCTTCTTTTTTATTTAAAGTAATTGGGAGTTTTACTATTTGGTAACGTAACTTTCATTGAAGTTACTCCACCAATAGCTTCTTTAATATTGTCTACCTCAGTATCAGCATCACGGTCCGTTCCATTGTTTCTATCATTGTCAGCGATATCTTGTTTTTCTCTAGGTACATCTGTTAAATTAGTATCTTTTTCTGTTGGGACAGAAATTAATAATTCTGTTGGTTGATTTTTATCAGTTTTTTCTCCATTAATGCTATCAGTATGAACTGGTTCCACAGTAGGAGTTACTGGTTTAATCGTATCGATGTAAATTGTTTTGTTGTAGTAGTAATCTGGATTGTCTGTATTTCCTAGAGCATTGAATGTATTTCTATATGGACTATTTGGATTTACAACACCGGTATTTTCTAATACTCTGTTTCCTTGTAAATCTGTAAATCCTTCTTTAATTTCTGCAGTTACCTTAAAAGTAGCTGTCCCTTTGAAATTTTTTGCCGTTGTGAAATCAATACCGAATGTTCTTGTCCCATTCTTTGCTGGATCTGAATCCCCTGCATTGAATTTCAATCTAAGCGTTCTTGTAGCTTCATCATACGATACGACTTGGAAAGGACCAGGCCAATTCCATTCATTTGCTTTTTTTAGAGAATCTTTTAATTCGACACCTTCAGGAATTTTAATTGTGTATTCATAAGCGCCGTACGTTGGTAACCCACCAACGTTTTTCACAGTAACTCTTAATTGACCGGATTCTTTGTCTTTATAGAGAGTGTCTTCTCCATAAGAGGATGTAGCATTATTACGAACAACATCTGTTGTCATTTCTAATGCAGCACCAACAGCTAAGTTGACCCCACCTACAAAATATCCATCTTCAATTTCTGTTTTACCATTTACTGGATAGGTCTTTTTAAATGCTGGTCCATCCTCTAGTGCCTTAATTGTTATTTTAATTTTTTTAGTCGTATTTGGAGTATTAATAATCGTTCTCCAGAATCCGAAACCATTACCATTCCCTCCATCACCATACGGAGTCGAAACGTGTGTTGTTTCACTATTATTATTCGCATCTTTCAGTGTTGTTAAAACTTCACCTGTGTCTGCATCTGTAACTGTGATTTCTACTTTTTCACCAGTACCAGCAGTCCCCATATTCCCATATGCACCACCCGTTAATGCACTAAGATATAATCTAGAATTCGGATTGACATTAAATTCTTCGAAATTTGTGTACCTTTTTTATTTAACTGAATATAATAGCCTTTACCGACAGCAGAATGTTCTGCATTATTTAAAGGAACACCAGGTACACTTGAGTAGTTGACACCATTTGCATAGTTTTGATTAGCTTTATTAGGCGCTAAAGGATTGTCTGGAGTAGGAGTATCGTTATACTGTCTATCAATACTTCCATTATTATCGTAAACTTTAGATGGTTTTGGTTCAAATCCAGCAGGTCTATCAGCCGCAACTTCTGTTGGAGCTTCTGGTTTAATAGCTGTTACATAATTATTTGTACCTTCTATCTTCCAACCATCAATTTCATTTTCGATTCGTTTTTCTTTCCAATTGTAAGTAATTTTCCCTAACTTCACTGGGGCTGGATTTGGACTACTAGCATTATTTCTTGAATATTGATTTTCAACAGTTGCGGATTTTGTTTCAACATCTGGAGTATTGAAATCAATATCCCCAAATTGATTTTTCAAACTTGAAATAACGTTATCTACTGGGTTAGCTCCTACCCCCCTCTTATTATTACTTGTAGGACCTTCCGCTGCTTGTTCCCCTACACCAGTAGGAGTCGCTCTAAACCCACTTTCCCCTTTACCAGGAATTGCTTTTCCGTTTCGTGGATCTTGGTTTTTATTTGTTTTTTCTACTTTAGCTTCTGTTTCTGATTTATCTTCTACAGCAGGAGACACTTTTGGCATGCTCTCAATTACAAAAGCCTTTTCTCCTAATCTTGCAACAGTTTTATCTACCTCTGCCTGAGTTGCTTTATCATTTGCTGATAAAGCTTGAGCTTCTAATAGTGCTGCCTTTGCATCCTCAATAGTTTTTGATGTTTTATTACTAATTTCAACTTTATCGATAGCTGATTGAATACGTGAAATCGCTTCTGATAACTTACTGAAGTCTACCTTTGCAATATTTTCTGGTGCTACCCTATCTTCATTAACTAAAGCTTCAGCTGAAGTTACTACTGGTTTAGAAACTGGATCTTTAGAAGGAATTTCTTCTCCCTTAGCATCAGGGCTCGCAACATTCTCTTCGTGATTTAGACTTTCTTGAGATGATGATGACTGTGGGTTAGATAAATTTGAGCTCGTTCTTGCATCGTTTCCTTGAATAGTGTCAGCTTTTGCAGTGGCTCCACCTCCAAACATCATAAGCGCTGCAATCGCTACTGATGCTGCACCAAAACTATACTTTCGGATTGAAAATCGTTGAACCTTTTGTCCATGATATTTTTTTATTCGTGAGTACATTACTACTCCTTTTCTTATATTTTTATTTACACCAAGAAAAGTCAGTAAAATCCTTAAATAGATACTAAGAAAATCCCTGACTTCACCTATTGTATAATAACTCTATCCATTCATTATGTCAAGCAATTCGATATTTTAATCGATGTGAATATATAAAAAAGCAAAGATAATTAATAACTTCAGCAATATGATTAACAACTTTCAAAAAAGATTAAAAATTACTTCATATTTACATAGAAAAAGGAGCGGATATGATATCCTACTCCTTATTCTTATCAGAAAATCTAATTAGATTTAGTCTTCTTTTTTCTTACGAGCAACAAGCCCAAATCCGCTCAAGACACCTAAAAGTCCAAGTGCTGCTAGGCTAGCATGGTCTTCTGTACCAGTATTAGGAAGTTCAGCTTGTCCTTTAGCTTCTGATGGAGCTACTGGAACTTGTGGTGCTTTACCATTTACTGGTGCTAATGGCATCGTTGGAGTTGCTGGGTTAGCCGGTGTTGTTGGTTGACTTGGGTCTGTCGGTTTCACCGGACTTGTTGGGTTTGTTGAAGGTGTTGATGGAGAACCTGGTTGAGATGGAGTGAGTGAACCTCCATTTGTAGTACCTTCTTTGACTTCTTTATAAACGTAAGTTACTTCTGTTGTTCCTTCTGTTACTTACCATTTTCATCACCTTTAGTTGAAGTTGGTACTAACACGTATAGTTTTCCATCTTTTGTATTGATTGTAGCTGGTTTGTTGTCAGTTGTGTCATATGCTGAGCTTACTGATCCGTCAGTCGTATCTTTAACATCTTCTGCGATTGTGTTTCCAGCTTCGTCTACATAATGAACAAGAACGTTTCCTGCTTTTTCGTATACATAAGTGATTTCTGTAGTTCCTTCAACAACATCACCAGTAGCTGGTTTAGAGCCGTCTTTAAGCTCTTTAGATGTTAGATAGTATTTAACACCATCTTTAGTGATTTCATCTTTTTTGTGGTCTGTTGTATCGTATTTAACGTTTAGAGAAGCATCTGTTTCATCTCTTTGATTCTCCTAGGTGGTGATGGTGTAGCAAGGTCTCAACGACTTCAAAGTCCAAGGCATCGTCGATATCATAAGAATAGAGTTTGGGCATTTCATAGGCTACTGTCTTATCCGTGTAAAAGGTCTCATCTCGTAGGTAAAGGTCCTTGCGAGAAATCCAGATACTACCGTTTGGATAGTAATAGACAGGCTCTTTCTGCCGAGCATAGTGCTTGGAAACCTGAGGAGGACGGATAAAGGACGACTCCTCCAACTGCAAGAAAAGACTACGACTCTTGTCTGCCTTAACACAGGAAATCAAATGGTCGGCTCCAGACTGACAGTAGAGTTGATAGGACTCGATGAGGTGCTCCACCTCTCTCAGGGGCGAGGTCACCTGTAGATTCACAAAGACCTGCTCTTCCTCAAAGGGCTGTAAAAAATCTCGTAAGGTCTCTAAGCTAGAGGTTGTCGAGAGGACCAGTTCTTTTGGTCTATGGACACAACGAATCTCTGGATAGGCTTGACGACAGAGTTCTAGATAGGCTAGTGAATCTGAGGAAACCCAGAGGTCACTAAATAGCTTAGAGGCTAAAGCGACTTCTATGGTATAGAAAACCAAGGGTTTACCTGCAAGCGGTTTGATATTTTTATCCACTAAGCCGCGTGAACCCGAACGGATTAAAATGACGGCTATGGGTTTAGATTTTGCTTTCATATAGTCTTCCTAGAATTGAGATAAAAAGGGCAGATAGGGTGGTGATGATGCTATTTAACCAAAGATTGGGGTCGGTAAAGAGTCCACTATAATGATAGAGAACCACTGCTATTCGCCCCAACCGGTAGAGGATGAAAAGCCCTGAAGCCAATGAACGAATGCCCGCCGATTGAAACTTGTCCTCTAAAAGATGATAGGCTGTCTCGTAGTTTCCCTTTTGATAAAGGGGCAAAAAGTAGCGATGAGCCAACGGAATAGCTAGAAAGATGCCAAACTGGGCAAACCAGAGATAGGACCTGCCTGTATAGGCATTCCCCACCAGAGTCAGAAAGGAAAGGAAAAACCACCCTCACAAAAAGGCGAGGGTGGTTCATCCGTTACAATGCTTGGGGATTTCCTAGCAAGTTCCCCCTCAAAAGGACTTTATGCTATTCTATCACAAAGACTGACCATCTGCAAGATAGACTGGCTTAGACAAGATAGCTTGGGGAAGTTTTCTTATGATTTATAAATCGATTCTCTGAAATCATCTGTGCTACGTAGATAGGCATTGTAGATTTTTTTGTTTTAACAAGTGGACCCAACTTGCAGGTGCATGGTCGGTTGCACGATCAATGTTAGCTACATCTTTTGCCATTGCTTGATTGATCAGTTCTTGCATTTGGGCAGCTGAACGAATTGTAATTTCCTTGCTACTGTTTGGTACACCAAGTTCATACTGAATGGTAATTGGTTTCAACTGATCTTGCTTACGAATACGTTTATTAAACATATCCTTCTTGAAATCAGACCATGAAGCGTATTGGTTGGCAAAGACATTTTTCAAGACGAGGCTATCAGTAATGAGTCCCACATCTTTCCTAAGCCAATCTGAATAGGTAATATCCCCATTGCGTTTAGCTTCTTCTGCATATTGATTGGATACATATGGTAAGAACCCATCTTGATAACCTTTTGCTGCCAACAATTCGTAGGCTGTCTTTCTAAACATGATATCACCAGGCGCACCCTTTGGATTGCTGAGGGCAGCATAAATCGGTGAGAACATGCTGATAAGATGATAGCCATTACGAGTATAGTTACTCTTATCACGGTAAGCTCGACGGTTGATGATATCATTGTCAATCAAGGCATCCAGACTAGTTAGTTTACTTACTTCATCATCTGTCAATGGGCGAACAGAGTTTCCAGCATGAGTTTGTTTATGGTACTTGTCCTCAATGTAGAAATTATCTATTTTTCTAAACCATTTTTTCTTGACATCATTAGACTTGGTTAGAATGGCATTGGCTTCCATAGCATCCAAGGTGTACAAGACATCGTACATACCGTGAACATACTCTTGCAAGGCTGCAGCTGATGTGAAGCGGCTTGTCGGGTCATAAGTATGCAAACGAGTTGGTGAATCCTTATCCCCTTTATAGAGAGTATTCAAGACAATGGCATCCTTATCTAGGTTGTCAGCAGATTGCAACAATCCTAAGGCATACAACTCTGCTCCCAATCCTTCACGACGACCTTTTCCTTCAAAGTAAATATGTCCGTCAGAATTGTGAACCATTTCATGGGTATAGACAGATGTCCCGTATTTATCTAACAAGCGGTCGCTGACATAGTGAACCTCTGAACCGTTGGCATAGGCTCCAGCTCCTTTACTTCCCCATACCACTTACCAGTTGGTCCAAAGAAGTTGTAGATAGAAGCAATGGCTTTATCAGACAGGGTAGCCCAGTAATACTTGCTATTGCTATCTTTCATACCAAAGCCATCTGACACCATGACTGAACGGAAGAGTTTTTCTTTGTATTCTGGTGAAAGGAGATGGTACCAGATATCGTAGTGGTCTCGTTGCCACTCAGCCGATTGGTCGACCTTAGCACGGACATACTGACGCAATTCTTCTCCTGATAAGACTGTATTATTGACACGGTCACGATAGCGTTCGTAGCCACCAAAGGCCAAGGTAGAAAGATTTGAAATCACATAAACATCTTCTTCTGGCAATGTCAATAGCGGTAGGAGCATGTTTTTTAATTTCCAACTTGGCGCCGTAATACGGTCATAGACTCCCAGTGTATAGTTACTATCCGGTGTTGCTGACTCTTGTTTGGCACGCACTTCTGGAATTGCTGATTTACTCTCTACTATATAAGCCTTAGTATTTGTCTTCAACCATTCATTATTGGTTTTAGTTGGTAGGAAGAGTTTTCTGTAAGACTCTAGTAAATCCGTCACTGTCTTGCGACCTTTTGCAGGAGCCAGGGTTGTTTCATAGGCACTTATATTATTGGATGCCTTGAGATTTTCCATACCGCTCTGACCTAGGGCAATGATGGTATCCAAGGTTGAAGCTGTGCTATTGCCATCAAAGTCAAACTTATAGGTATTGAGGTCCTTCGTATTGATATGATCATAGTTGATATTGTACCAGCGATTGAGGTAGGTCAAACCAAGTAAGAAAGCTTCCTTGTTGTTCTTGATTTTTCGCTGATGTAGGTTGCTACACTATCTCCCATCGTATTGATAGACTTGTCCATAGCTAGCACTTTACGGAGATGTTCGCCGATATTAGCCTTGACTTTTTCAAACTCTTTGTCCAAATATAGCGGATCAAGTGAAGCATCTGCCTCAATGCCCAGAACTCTTCTCATGGCTGCTGAGTCATATTCGACCCCTTGCAAATCTGCTAGGACCTGATTGGTCACTTTCGTATAGTCAGATAGAAAGACCTCTGGTGTAAAGATAAAGGGTTTACCTGCTACGCTGTACTCTGCAATTTGTGTATTTTTGAAGTCTTCTTTGTAAGTGACATCCAGATAACTGATTGTATTGTCAGCAAAATGCAGCATAAGTTTATTGATTGCAGCTTTATTGGCCTGAATATCTGTGATGATATCATTGTCCCTCATTGGTACAACGTCCAGCAGTTCTGTGGTATAGAGCTTATCAGTAGGATTGACTTGATTTCCATAGTGAACCACTAACTCTTTGTTGTAGAAAGGCATCAATTTCTCAATATTGTGATAAGCAACTTTTCGACTAGCTTGGCCTTGGCTTAACTGAGTATAGTCCACACTTCGTTGATTGTCCTTGAGTGTTTGACCTGTATCTTCTAGTGTCACTGTCATACCATAAGACTGAACCTTTTCTCTAGCCTGGTCTTGGGTGATTGGAGTCGCATAGAAATCGGCCTTCTTGTTCTCAACGGTAGTGCTAGCGTCTTTGATGTCCGCTCCCTTATATTGGTCTCCTGTGATGGCATAACCATCTCCAGTATTAACCATGCTGACAACATGATGGATACGGCCATTTTGCCATGTAGAGCCGGCTATACCTCCGACGCGTGGATAGGTTGTCGTATTGAGGATGGTTCCACTTGCTAGCGCATGAGAGACTAAAGCACCACTTTGAACTTTCCCTACAATACCTCCCGCAAATTGGTCATTGTTGCGGGCATTGCTAGAAATATTTGCATCAACGGCTACTTTATCAATCTTAGCCTTAGTACCAGATAAGAGTCCTGCTATACCTCCCACATAGTAAGGAGAAGCATCCGTATGCTTAGCCTGAATGCTACCTGTAAAGGAACTATTGCTTATTTCTGTATCCTGAGCCTTCGCTACCAAACCTGCCACTGACTTGCTACCTGACAATTGACCTTCTACAGCTACATTACTAATCTGGCTGTTAGTGGCCACTTTTGCTAGGCTGGCTGTGTCTTCTTGACTCTTAATCGCTACCGCTTTAAGGTCAATATCTTTCACAGTAGCCTTGGTCAAGTTATCAAACAAGGCTGTCTTAAGGTCATAAATCGCAAATGGCTGCCCATCACTCGCACCGATAAGGTTACCAGTGAAAGTGCCTGTCACATAGCTGGTTTGACCCTTAGCTAAGGCCACTTCATCAGCTGTCATATCAGCTCCAAGTTTAAAGGTTCCAGCGAGATTACCTTGCATGGCAGCAATCAGTTTCTTGAAGGAAGTATAGACACCGTCCTTGGCAAGCTTTTGCTTATCAACTGTGAAGCTATAGTTATCCTGGTATGCTGAGCCTTCCTCTTGAACCAGTTCATTGAAGGCAACGGTTACCTTGTATTTCCCATCCTCTGTTTCCTTAATAGAGCTAACTGGTAGCAACATTTCTTTCATCTTGTCTGATTTGACTTTGACAAAATAAGGTGACAAATCGCTTGGTACTTCTGATAAGTTCAGATAACGACGGTAGTGACCATCTTCCTTACCATAGAGCCCCACTTCATCCACATCTTTGATTTCAATTTTCTTATAGTCTAACTGAAAATCTTTCGTTGATACTTCTGTACTTTCTTGATCAGATTGGCCTAGATTATAGGTCAGGTAAGTCTTAATTGTATAAGGAGTATAGTAGTCCAATCCATCAATCGTTTGCTGAACGGATAAATCTTTCAAATCCACTTCTTTAATCAGTGTTCCATTTTGAAAAACTTGAGCCTTAGCCTTAACAAAAGCAGACGTTTGATCATCTAAGTGATAGGTGACCGCTACAGCTTTTTGGGTCACATCTTTGACAAGATTAGTAATTTCAACTGTTGGTTTGGTTTTAACAAGACTACCAACCTTGACAATCTCTTTGGTTGGCTCTACTTCTGTACGTGAGATTTCCTTGCTAGCCTCTACCTTACCATATACGAGATAATCTTCATATTCGACAGTCCTTAAACCATCTTTTCCTTCCTGAACTATTTCTCGGAGATTTTTTAAGAGGGTCGCATCTTCAATTTCTTCAGTTTCATGAGGAATGGTTTCTGTTACTGTACGATGATTGCTTGTCAAAGGCAATTCAGGAAGAGCCTCTACTACAGCAGCCTCACCCTCGTGACCCGACTCTTGTGTACCTTGAGTGCTGACGGGTTCTGTATAAGACGGCTTACTTGGCTGAACTAGGGCCTCACCTTCATGACCCAACTCTTGGGTACCTTGAGTGCTGATTGGATCTGTATACGCTGGTTGAACTGGTTGAACTAGAGCCTCACCTTCATGACCTGACTCTTGTGTACCTTGAGTGCTAATGGGTTCTGTATAAGACGGTTGCTCTGCTTGGACTAGAGCCTCACCCTCATGACCTGGTTCTTGAGTTCCTTGAGTACTGATTGGATCTGTGTAGGCTGGTTGCACTGGTTGAACTAGAGCCTCACCCTCATGACCTGACTCTTGTGTGCCTTGAGTGCTAATTGAGTCTGTATACGCTGGTTGAACGGGTTGAACTAGAGCCTCGCCCTCATGACCTAACTCTTGTGTGCCTTGAGTACTGATCGATGCTGTGTAGGCTGGTTGCACTGGTTGAACTAGAGCCTCACCCTCATGACCTGACTCTTGTGTGCCTTGAGTGCTAATGGGTTCTGTATAAGACGGTTGCTCTGCTTGGACTAGAGCCTCACCCTCATGACCTGACTCTTGTGTACCTTGAGTGCTAATGGGTTCTGTATAAGTCGGTTGAACGGGTTGAACTAGAGCCTCACCTTCATGACCTGACTCTTGTGTACCTTGAGTGCTAATGGGTTCTGTATAAGACGGTTGCTCTGCTTGGACTAGAGCCTCACCCTCATGACCTGGTTCTTGAGTTCCTTGAGTACTGATTGGATCTGTGTATGCTGGTTGCGATGGTTGAACTAGGGCATCACCCTCATGACCTGACTCTTGTGTGCCTTGGGTGCTAACGGGTTCTGTATAAGTCGGTTGAACGGGTTGAACTAGGGCCTCGCCCTCATGACCTGGCTCTTGGCTCCCCTTTGCTTGCACTACAGTTTCATTACTCTCTTGCTGTTGGGGCTCTACCACTGATCTATCTACATTTTCTAAGTTAGACTTGCTGTCATGCGCCTTCTGTTTATCTGATTGCTTAACAACGTCTACTTTATTTTTCACATATCCAATGTATGTATAACCAGGGATATCAACCGGGACTGGCAAGGCATCTCCTGCCTGAACCGATAGTTGGGTGTTATAAGCAGCTAGTGTTTCGCTAGTCAAGGCAAGGACAGTTGGAGACAGCAACTGACTGCCTAGAGCGCTTACTAACAAGAATCGACTAATCTTGCTCTTGCCATCACGTCCCTTAAGAACCACTACGACCAGCAAACTAAGGCCTGCCACTAAGGCAGCAGTTCCTAGGGAAGAGCTAGTTCCTGTGTTGGGTAGTACTTGATTGGCTCGATAAACCAGATAGTAAGTCGCATCAGATTCTTCCGCTACTTGTGGTAGGGATGTAACTAAGAGAGTCTTCTCTTCATCAGTCAAATCCGACTCTAAAACGTAAGTATAGTTAACGGTATGAGATTCTTGGGCAGATACAATCTGTAGGCCAGTTCCCATCAAAAAGAAACACGCAACAGCTACAGATACAAGGCCAACTGCCAATTTTCTTAATGAGAAATTCTGTCTTTCTTCTCCAGTAGTTTTGAAATTCATATTCCCCTCTTTTTACATTTTTAAATTAGTATATTAATTTATGGTAAAATATACAACTCCTCCCATTATACATCAATTTAAAAAAAGATTCTAGGGATAGATATACAAATAGGGTAATAATAAAAGGCATCCCTAAAATTAGATACCTAACTTCTGGAACGCCTATCATATCTCTAAATTTTTATTTCACAACAAGCTCATAACGTGTCTTACTGGTGAAGGTTTGACCGGCTTTGAGAATGACTTGATCTTTGAGGTTGCTGTGAATGGCATCTGGTAAAGCTTGCGCTTCAAGGGCAATCCCATTGTGCTGCACCATTGGCTGACCTCCTATGATGACACTCTCATCCACAAAGTTTGCTGTGTAGACCACAAAGCAAGGGGCCTCTGTCTTGAAAAGCAGGAAGCGACCTGAATTTTGGTCATAAAGGAATCCAGCATTGTCATGACCTGCAGGAAGAGCAAATGGGTGATCCAAACCGGCTACCAATTGGATTTGCTCATCGTCCTCTGCAAAGATATCCTTCAACAAGGCACCATTGTAGATGTGTTTGACCACATCACGATTACCATCTGGAGTTTTAGCCGGAACACCGTCGGGAGCGATTGGGTAAATTCCCCCAGTATTTAGCTGGAAGACATGGCGGTCAATTGTCTGTGTGAAATCACCAGACAAGTTGAAATAGCTGTGGTTGGTTGGATTAACCAGCGTATCCTGATCTGTTGTTACCTTGTAGCTGATTTCATAAGCACCAGTTTCTTCCAAGTGATAACTGATCCAGATTTTGAGGTTACCAGGGAACCCTCCTGTCCCATCTGTACGCTCTGTGTAGAGGGTCAAGCCATGTTCGCTCACTTCAACTAGTTCAAACAAGCTGGAATCCCAACCAGTTGAACCACTGTGATTACAGTTACTAGCATTATTAACCTCAAGGTCATAGGTCTTGCCATTTAGCTCAAAGGTCGCACCTGAAATACGGCCTGCCACAGGACCTACGCTAGCTCCATGCTTGGGGCTATTGCCTACATAGCTATCAAAGTCATCAAATCCCAAGATAACATTGGCAAAATTTCCAGCCTTGTCAGGCGTGACATAGCGCAGGATGGTCGCACCATAAGTCATAACCTCAAGTTGGTAGCCACCGTCCGTCTCAAATCGATAGGTCAAGACATCCTTGCCCTCAATATTTCCAAATACACGCTCTGTGTATGCTTTCATTCTCTTCTCCTTTTACTATTTCTCTCAAGCAAACAAACCATAGAAAGCGTACTGACAATCTATGGTTTATCTGATAATTTACAAACCCTCTTGTCAAGAATTCATAAACACTGTCTTACTTTTGATATTCGTGGATGATAACACCTTGTACCACACGGTTTACTGTACCTGTAGGAGACGGTGTATCTGGTTTATTTTCTACCTTGAGTGAAGTCAATAGGGCAAAGAGTTGGGCATAAACGATGTATGGGAAGACACGGTAAATATCATTCAAGACACCGCCACAACCAAGGGCCACTTCTTTGACATTTTCAAGGCCAAAGGCTTGATCACTCAAAAGCACAACACGACGAGCAATCTGGTCACCAGCGACTTCACGAACCAAGTCCAAGTCGTACTTACGAGTGTAGTCTGTCGTTGTACCAAAGACCAAAACAACTGTATCTTCGTTGATAAGAGATTTTGGACCGTGACGGAAGCCGACTGGGCTTTCATACATGGTCGCAACTTGACCAGCTGTTAATTCCAAAATCTTGAGCTGAGCTTCATGAGCAAGACCAAAGAAAGGACCAGCGCCTAGATAGATGACACGATTAAAGTCTAGGTCAACAAGTTCTTTGACATCTTCTGCATTGTCTAGAATTTTACGGGCAAGACTAGATACAACTTCAAAACGTTCAGACTTAACAGCAAATTCTGTAGGATCAAAGACCAAGAGAGCTGTCAACATCATAGATGTAAAGCTAGAAGTCATTGCAAATCCAGCGTCATTAGAGGCAGCTGGTTGCAAAAGCAAGAGATTGCGGTCATCTCCATGAGCTTGAAGAGCCAACTTACCGTCCGCTGCACAAGTAATCGTCACTTGATAAAGCTCATCCACCAAGGTCTTGGCCAAATCAACAGTCGCCACACTTTCAGGCGAGTTCCCACTACGAGCAAAGGATACAAGTACAGTTGCCACATCTTTTTTCAAATAAGTTTCTGGATTGGCAACGATATCTGTTGTCGCAATAGCATTGAAATTCCATTTGCGTTCGTCATAGACTTCCTTAAAGTAAGGTACCAAGGTATCTCCCACATAAGCAGAAGTCCCAGCACCTGTCAAGATAACCTTGATATAGTCATGTTTATCAGCAATCTCTTGTAGGAAGGCTGCAATTTCTTCACGTTTTGCTTGATAAGATTCAAAAGCTTCTTTCCATACATCAGGCTGTTGGTAGATTTCACGTGTAGTGATTTCTGCACCCAATTCGAGCAAGTCTTCTTTTGTATAATGTAGCATTGATTCCCTCTTTTTCTATCAAATATGGGAATGGGAGTAAGCCCCATTCCCATGTATATTCTATATAAAATGCTCTAACGATTTTCACGATATCACATCTTATACTCAATGAAAATCAAAGAGCAAACTAGGAAACTAGCCGCAGGCTGTACTTGAGTACGGCAAGGCGACGTTGACGTAGTTTGAATTTGATTTTCGAAGAGTATTATTCATCTTCGTCATCATCGAAGCCTGCTAACAGGTCATTAACTTTCACAATGCTTTCTGCAGCACGGTTCTTATAGTCCGCATCTGCGCCTGTAAGGCTCGCATTGATAAATTCAATCACCATTGGAAGATTCATCCCTGCGTAAAGTTCGATGTCACGACCTTCCATAATCAAACGGCTGACCACGTTACATGGTGTTCCACCGAGAAGATCCGCAAAGACTAGGAAATCATCCAAACCTTCAATAGCAGCTTCAAATTTTGCAGTAAATTCTTCTGGGCCATCTTCTGGAAGAAGAGCCACTGCATGAATGTTATCTTGTGGGCCCATAATCATTTCTGTACTGCCTTTAAGCTCCTCACAGAAGCGACCATGGCTGACCAAAATTAATGATTTAACCATAAATTATGCGCCCATTCCAAGCAAGAATTTACCGATGAATGAAAGACCTACTGCAAGAGCGATAATGATACCGATAGCTTTAGTAGAAGTCATACCTTTCTTACCAAGCAACCAGAAGATAAAGGCAGTAAAGATTGCTGGAAGCAAGCGTGGGAAGATTGAGTTCAAGATGTCTTGGAAGTCAATCATCTTTTCACCGATTGGCAATTTATAAGAAATTTCAAAGTTGATCATTGTGGCTACAAGAGCACCCATCATGAAGACACCAAGTACAGATGCAGCGTCAATCAAAGCTGTCAATGTACTTTGCATGTTGTTGATAAGGTTAACCCCTTCTTTGTAGGCAAATTCCAACTGTTTCCAACGGAAGATGTCATACGCTACTGCAACTGCAATCCAAAGGAAGATACCCCAAGGTTGGCCAGCGATAGCCATAGTTGCTGCGATAGATCCCATAATAGCAGGTACAAGAGAACCAAAGATTGTATCTCCAAGAGGAGCAAATGGTCCCATCAAACCTGTCTTGATACCGTTAACGGCATCTTGGAACCTACACCATCTTTTTCTTCCATGGCAAGGTCAAAACCAGCGATAATGGTATGGAAGAATGGTGAAGTATTGAAGAATTGAGTATGAACTTTCATCATTTCTTTCAATTCAGGAGTTCCATCCCCATACATTTTACGCAATTGAGGCAAAATCATGTAAAGGTAACCAGATGCTTGCATACGTTCGTAGTTCCAACCCAATTGGAAAGTAAACAAGCTACGTTTGTTGATTTGATTAAAATCTTCTTTTGTAAGTTTGTAATTAGAATTCGTCATCTTCGATTTCCCCACTTTCTGATGGTGTAGAAGGTGCTGCTACAGCTACTTTTTGGCTATTTTTGAAGTGAAGCACTGCTAGGAAGATACCTACGATAGAGATACCAATCATAGACAATCCTTTGAAGTTGTTCACGAAACCAATTTTTTCAGCAACATCTTTAGGTAGAGTACCGATAATACCTGCAACAGCGCCACCAAGACCTGTTACGTATGAGTAAAGAACAGTCAACATAGCTGTTAAACCGAATCCCATAGCAAGGTAGTGAAGGTTACGTTTAACTGGAAGGTAACGAAGCAAGATTGCAAATCCAAGACCTGGAAGCATACGTCCTGCAAGTGTCAAACCATCTGCAACCCATTGGTATTGTTTAACCAAATCTACTACTGTTTGTACAAATGCACCACCAAAGGCAAGGGCAAAGAAGACTGGAAGGGCACGAGAAAGAGCCCAAGGAAGAGCACCAAGAAGGTAGTTGCGTTCGATTGCTTTATAGTCAAAGCGTTCGATTGCAGCATCAATACGGTGTGCGAAGAAAGTAGTTGTCATACGTCCAAGAACGTCGAAGTATGTCAAAAGTGCTGCTACTGGTACAGCGATTGTTGTAATCGCAAGGTCTGTAGCGATTCCTTGTGAAACTGAGAATGCTGTTGCAAGAACCGCACCAGAAGTTGCGTCGATACGAGAAGCACCACCGAAGGTACCAACCCCAAGAACGAACAACTGCAAGCTACCACCGATAAACAAACCAGTTGTCACATCTCCCATGATTAAACCAGTAATGAAACCAGCAAATACAGGGGAACCTGCAGATGAAACGATCGTCAACTCATCACAGATTTGATAAGCTGAGTACAAAGTGAGAAGTAAAATTTGCCACCATTGTATCATAACAATGACCTCCTAAAAATTTTTTCCTATTTTAATAAGCTCAAAAAGTCTGAAACTGGATCATTTGGAACCATTTGAGCAGTAAGTTTAACACCTTTTTCTGCCAGTTTGTGGAAGTCTTCCACATCCTTGTCCACTACGTTAATAGAACGTGTGATGGCGCGAGTTTCTGGTGTTTGAGACATATTCCCAACATTAAGGGTTTCAAGTGGTACACCTGCTTCTACCAAACCAAGGAAACGGTCTGGTTTACGAGCAACGATAAAGAGACGTTGGCTATCGTATTTACCAGCAAGAATATTAGCTGCCGCTTTCTCAATTGGCAAAATACTCAATTTCACACCTGGTGGTGTCGCAAGTTTCAAGCCACTCTTTTCAACGTCGTTGTTGACAACTTCATCATCTACAACCATAATACGTGAAACATTTAGTTTTCCAGCCCAAAGATTGGCTACTTGTCCGTGGATCAAACGTCCATCAATACGGCATCCTACAATTGTCATAAGTTTTCCCCCTTTATGTGTTTTAGTGTAGGTTTACGAGTTAAATAAATCTCTTCTTTATATTCACCTTCTGTTTCAAAGATAATGATGCGGTTAGCACCTTCCTTTAGATAGCTATGAGGAATATAAAGCGAGAGGGTTGGGCCGACGTTCCAAAAACGTCCTAGGTTCTGCCCATTGACAAAGGCAACTCCCTTACCAAACTCAGACAAGTCTAGGTAAGTATCTTTTGGCTCTTGGACTGTAAAGTCATAAGCGTAAAAGGCTGGTTGTCCTTCTGTCCATCCTTTTGAAAAATCAATTTTCTCAGGATTGTCTAGTGGGAGTGGATAGTGTTTCCAGTTTAGTAAGAAGTGTAAATCCTTACAAACCCCTGTCCGAATTCCCTTACGTTGCGTATCTGCTAAGAACTTGTGTCCATAGTTGACACGCCCCATATTTTCTACCAAGATATCTAACCTGGATAGCGCTTTCTTTTTACCTTGATAAAAAATATCTTCCCCAATCTCTGTCTGATATTGGGTTTCGACCCACTGACCATCGACATAAAGCTGAGCTCTATCTCGACCGTCAATGATACGAAGTCTTTCTTCTTCTGCATCCCAGTTTGTTTCTGTTCGATAGAGTAGATAGCCATAGCTTTGTCCCAACTCCTCCATCTTTTTAGGATAGAGGCTTTCTACAGGACTTGACAAGCTATCCAAGGTTTCAAACAAGGAAACTTTTTCAACTAGTGGAATAGCATCCAACTCCATACTCTCTTTGTAGAGTGGTTCCAACTGCGGATACTCTGGAAAATGTGTTGCCATCATCTTCTTGACTGCCAGATATTTGGCAGTTGGATTTCCTTCTTCATCCAGAAGGGCATCGTAATCATAAGATGTAACTTGTGGCAGGTCCAAAGTCCCTCGAGCTGAGCAACCATTCATGAAGCCAAAGTTTGTACCACCGTGGAACATGTAAAGATTGATAGAGCCTTGTTCCAGAACCTCTCGAACAGCTTCTGCCAATTCTTTCGGATCTCGTGTGATAATCGGTTCTTTCCAACGATTGAACCAGCCGTCCCAGAACTCCATACACATGAGTGGCCATTTCTTACCATGCTCATCAAAGAATTCCTGCATCTGTGAAAAGTTATAAGGTGCCTTAGAACCAAAGTTCCCTGTCACAAAGAGGTCATCTTCGATTAAGGTTCCAGCTTTCAGAGTAGCTCTCCATGGACCATCTGATGTAAAGAGAGGACAGGTTACACCACGCTCTTCCATCAACTGTCGAATTGCTCTCAGATAAGCCTTATCTTCTCCATAAGAACCATACTCATTTTCAACCTGCATCATGAGGATATTGCCACCCTTGTCCAACAAATGTGGAACCAACCGTGACAAGAGCTGGTCATAGTAGCGACCGACAGCTTCAATATAAGCAGGATCTGAGGAACGAAGTCTCATATTCTTTGTTAAGAGCCAGGCTGGTAAGCCACCGAATTCCCACTCCGCACAGATGAAGGGAGAGGGACGAACGATAGCGTAGAGACCCAAATCTTGTGCCGTCTCAAGAAATCGCTTCAAATCCAGAGCTCCTTCAAAGTGAAACTCACCCTCACGAGGCTCGTGTAAATTCCAGGCCACATAAGTCTCTACTGTATTAAAACCAAGAGCCTTCAAGTTATAGAGCGAATGATACCAATCTTCTGGAGGAACCCTAAAATAATGAATGGCGCCAGATAAAATCTTAAATGATTTTCCATCGAGATAAAAATCATCTCGTATCTCAAATCGTGTCATGTTCTTACCTTCTGACAATTAAAGTTTACGCTTTCATTTGTTGATATAGTAAATATATCTCAATATCTTGCATTTGTCAATAGGTTTTCACGATTTTTTTCATTTTTCACTAAATTTTACACAAAAAACTTATAAAAATCTCGTAATCTATAGTCATAACAACATTTTAGCACCATGTATAAAAATGTAGGTTTTTCTATTTATTCCTATGTAAATTAACCTTATAGCCTATTATTCTAATTTTTTTATTCAAAAGGCTACTATTCTTTCCAGTTTTATGGTAAAATCTTTAACGGAGAAGGAAAATCGAGGTGAAAATATGGCAATTCCAAAGTATCAATATATTAAAGATGAGTTAAAGAACAAAATCATTTCTGGTCAATTTGCCAGTGGAGATAAATTCTACACTGAAGCTGAATTGATTGCAATGTATGATGTGAGTTCTATCACAGTTGTCCGCGCCTTAAACGACCTTGCCAAGGATGGCTATATTGTCCGTCAACAAGGAAAGGGTACATTCGTTTCACGCGCACGCAAACATAAACTCGTTGAGTTTTCAGATGTAGAAGTTTTTGAAACTAAAGATGATAAAGTTACCGTCCTTTCTATTGAGCGTGGAAACAAACTAAGCTACTTAGAAAAACTCGGACTACGCGGAGATCAGTTCTACTACAAGATTGAACGCGTACGCGAAACAGGTGGTGTTGTCTACATCTACCATACATCTTACATTCCAGAACAATACATCAACGCAAATTATCCAAATCTTGAATATTATAGCTCTATCTATAACCGTTTCAAATTGGATTACCACATTCACATGAATGATGAACATTTTGAAGAAATCAATGAAATAGCATTTCCAACTCCAGAACATGCGGCTTCGGTCCTCGGAGTCGATGAACAATTCCCAACCGTTTTACAAACCAAGACTACTAAACTAGAGTCTACTGGTCAAGTTCTCGCATTCAGCGAAACATACAAACGAGCGGATTACTACAAAATCAAATTCATTTCATGTGACCGTGATCACTAAGAAGAAAGCCTGAGCCTAAACGCTTGGGCTTTTTCTATACTTATTATACCACACCAAAAAGGTAGCGCTTACCTATTTTTGGAAGATTCTATAATTTGTGGAGTATTTTATAGAAATAGAACCAAAAAGATTCTACTAGATATATATATGTATCTTTTCCGACCAATCTGAAATCTTAAGTTTAAATTTTATATTTTTTTATACTTATTATAGTTTTTTGTCATCTCCTCTTGACTCTCGTTAATATAAGAAATAAAATAAAGGTGTTGATTTATGTAAACGCTATCAATATAACAATGCAATCAGGAGGTTTTGCAATGAAACATGAAAAACAACAGCGTTTTTCTATTCGTAAATACGCTGTAGGAGCAGCTTCTGTTCTAATTGGATTCGCCTTCCAAGCACAGACTGTTGCAGCCGATGGAGTTACTCCTACTACAGAAAACCAACCGACCATCCATACGGTTTCTAATTCCCCTCAATCATCCGAAAATCGGACTGAGGAAACACCTAAAGCAGAGCTTCAACCAGAAGCTCCAAAAACTGTAGAAACAGAAATTCCAGCTACTGATAAGGTAGTTAGTCGTCCAAAAACAGAAGAAAAACCACAAGAGGAAGTTAGTTCAACTCCTAGTGATAAAGCAGAAGTGGTAACTCCAACTTCTGCTGAAAAAGAAACTGCTAATAAAAAGGCAGAAGAAGCTAGCCCTAAGAAAGAGGCTGATTCTAAAGAGTCAAATACAGACAAGACTGACAAGGATAAACCAGCTGAAAAAGATGCTAAAAAAGATGAAGCGAAAGCAGAGGCTGACAAACTGGCAACAGAGGCAGGAAAGGAACGTGCTACAACTGTAAATGAAAAACTAGCGAAAAAGAAAATTGTTTCTATTGATGCTGGACGTAAATATTTCTCACCAGAACAACTCAAGGAAATCATCGATAAAGCGAAACATTATGGCTACACTGATTTACACCTGTTAGTCGGAAATGATGGACTCCGCTTCATGTTGGACGATATGAGCATCACAGCTAACGGCAAGACCTATGCCAGTGATGATGTCAAACGTGCCATTGAAAGGTACAAATGATTATTACAACGATCCAAACGGCAATCACTTAACAGAAAGTCAAATGACAGATCTGATTAACTATGCCAAAGATAAAGGCATCGGTCTCATTCCGACAGTAAATAGTCCTGGTCACATGGATGCGATTCTCAATGCCATGAAAGAATTGGGAATCCAAAATCCTAACTTTAGCTATTTTGGGAAGGAATCAGCCCGTACTGTCGATCTTGACAACGAACAAGCAGTCGCTTTTACAAAAGCCCTTATCGATAAATATGCTGCTTATTTCGCGAAAAAGACTGAAATCTTCAACATCGGACTTGATGAATATGCCAATGATGCAACAAACGCTAAAGGTTGGAGCGTTCTTCAAGCTGATAAATACTATCCAAACGAAGGCTACCCTGTAAAAGGATATGAAAAATTTATTGCCTACGCCAATGACCTAGCTCGTATTGTAAAATCGCACGGTCTAAAACCAATGGCCTTCAATGATGGTATTTACTACAATAGTGATACTAGCTTCGGAACTTTTGACAAAGATATCATCGTTTCAATGTGGACTGGTGGTTGGGGAGGTTACGACGTCGCTTCTTCTAAACTTCTAGTAGAAAGGTCACCAAATCCTAAACACTAACGATGCTTGGTACTATGTTCTTGGGCGAAATGCAGATGGCCAAGGTTGGTACAACCTTGATCAAGGCTTAAACGGTATCAAGAACACTCCAATCACTTCAGTACCAAAATCCGACGGAGCAACTATTCCATTCATCGGTGGTATGGTAGCTGCTTGGGCTGACACTCCATCTGCACGTTATTCACCATCACGCCTCTTCAAACTCATGCGTCAATTCGCAAATTCTAACGCTGAATACTTCGCAGCTGATTATGAGTCTGCAGAAAAAGCACTTAACGAGGTACCAAAAGACCTTAACCGTTATACTGCAGAAAGTGTCGCAGCGGTTAACGAAGCGGCAAAAGCCATCCGTTCACTTGATAGCAACCTCAGTCGCGCCCAACAAGAAACGATTGACCAAGCAATCGCAAAACTTCAAGAAGCAGTCAGCAATTTGACATTCACACCAGAAGCTCAAAAAGAAGAAGATGCTAAACGTGAGGTTGAAAAACTTGCCAAAAACAAGGTGATTTCAATCGATGCTGGACGCAAATACTTTACTCTGGACCAGCTTAAACGCATCGTAGATAAGGCCAGTGAGCTCGGATATTCTGATGTCCATCTCCTTCTAGGAAATGACGGACTTCGCTTCCTACTCGATGATATGACCATCACTGCCAACGGAAAAACCTATGCAAGTGATGATGTCAAAAATGCTATCATCCAAGGAACAAAAGCTTACTACGATGATCCAAACGGAACTGCACTTACACAGGCAGAAGTGACAGAACTAATTGCATACGCTAAATCTAAGGGCATCGGTCTCATCCCAGCTATTAACAGTCCAGGTCACATGGATGCTATGCTGGTTGCCATGGAAAAATTGGGTATTAAAAATCCTCAAGCCAACTTTGACAAGGTCTCCAAAACAACCATGGACCTTGAAAACGAAGAGGCCATGAACTTTGTCAAAGCACTTATTGGCAAGTACATGGACTTCTTTGCAGGCAAGACTAAGATCTTTAACTATGGTACAGACGAATATGCCAATGATGCCACCAACGCGCAAGGCTGGTATTATCTAAAATACTACAATCTCTATGGCAAGTTTGCTGAGTACTCTAACACCCTTGCTGCCATGGCCAAAGAAAGAGGTCTTCAACCAATGGCCTTCAACGATGGCTTCTACTATGAAGACAAGGACGATGTTCAGTTTGATAAGGATGTCATCATATCTTACTGGTCTAAAGGATGGTGGGGTTACAACCTTGCAACTCCTCAGTACCTGGCAAGTAAAGGATACAAACTCCTCAACACCAATGGAGACTGGTATTATGTTCTAGGCAATCATAAACCAGACGAAGCTTATCCACTATCAAAAGCTGTTGAAAATTCTGGTAAAGTTCCATTCAATCAACTTGCTTCTACTAAGTATCCCGAAGTAGACCTTCCAACAGTCGGCAGTATGCTTGCTATCTGGGCAGACAAGCCAAGTGCAGAGTACAAGGAAGAAGAAATCTTTGAACTCATGACTGCCTTTGCAGACCACAACAAAGACTACTTCCGTGCTAATTATAATGCTCTCCGCGAAGAATTAGCTAAAATTCCTACAAACTTAGACGGATACAGCACAGAAAGCCTAGCTGCACTCAAGGCAGCAAAAGATGGCCTGAATCTTAACCTCAACCGCAGCAAACAAGCTGAACTAGACGCACTAGTAGGTAAGCTCAAAGCTGCTCTTCAAGGCCTCAAACCAGCTGCAACTCATTCAGGAAGCCTGGATGAAAATGAAGTGGCTGCCAATATTGAAACCAGAGCAAAACTCATCACAAGAACTGAAGAAATTCCATTTGAAGTTATCAAGAAAGAAAATCCTAACCTCACAGCTGGTCAGGAAAATATTATCACAGCAGGAGTCAAAGGTGAACGAACTCATTACATCTCTGTACTCACTGAAAATGGAAAAACAACAGAAACAGTCCTTGATAGCAAAGTAACCAAAGAAGCTGTAAACCAAGTGGTTGAAGTCGGTGCTCCTGTAACTCACAAGGGTGATGAAAGTGGTCTTGCACCAACTACTGAGGTAAAACCTAGACTAGATGTGCAAGAGGAAGAAATTCCATTTACTACAGCGACTCGTGAAAATCCACTCTTACTCAAAGGAAAAACGCAAGTCATTACTAAGGGCGTCAATGGACATCGTAGCAACTTCTACTCTGTAAGCACTGTTGACGGCAAGGAAGTGAAAACACTTGTAAATAGTGTCGTAGCACAGGAAGCCGTTACTCAAATTGTTGAAGTCGGAACTCTGGTAACACATGTAGGTGATGAACATGATCTTGCTCCAGTCGCAGAAACAAAACCTAGACTGGATGTCCAAGAAGAAGAAATTCCATTTACCACAGTAAATCGTGAAAATCCACTCTTACTCAAAGGAAAAATGCAAATCCTTACTAAAGGTATCAACGGTCGTCGTACAAACTTCTACTCTGTGAGCACTGTCGATGGCAAGGAAGTGAAAACACTTGTAAATAGTGTCGTAGCACAGGAAGCCGTTACACAAGTAGTCGAAGTCGGAACTCTGGTAACACATGTAGGCGATGAAAACGGACAAGCCGCTATTGCTGAAGAAAAACCAAAACTAGAAATCCCAAGCCAACCATCTCCATCAACTGCTCCTGCTGAGGAAAGCAAAGCTCTTCCTCAAGGTCCAGCTCCTGTGGCAACAGAGAAAAAACTTCCTGAAACAGGAAGTCACGATTCTACAGGACTAGTAGTCGCAGGACTCATGGTCACACTAGCAGCCTATGGACTCACTAAAAGAAAAGAAGACTAAGTCTTTTCGATAAAAAATAAACAGCGAGATTGAAGCTCGCTGTTTATTTTTTAATTAATCACCCAGTCCAAGACGTTCAAAGATATCATCCACTCGTTTAGTGTAGTAAAGAGGGTTGAATATTTCATCGATTTCTTCTTGTGTGAGGCGTGAAGTTACTTCTGGGTCTGCCTCAAGAAGTGGTTTAAAGTCTACTTGGTTGTCCCAAGAGTAGGCTGTTTTTGGTTGCACCAAGTCATAGGCTTGCTCACGGGTCATACCTTTTTCAATCAAGGTCAACATGGCACGTTGGCTAAAGATGATTTTTTAAATTATTAAACTCCTATCATCTTATTTTGAATAATTTTGAATCCACGAAATCAATATACCCGAAGTCATCAAATAAGATAGTACTGAAAAAACAATAATCATTATAATTAATAAAACTTGCGACTCTAAAAATGATGTATTATATATAGTCCTTTTTATAAACTCAGGTACTTTTCTTTTTCTTGCAAAATGAATCAATAAGTTTCTAAATATCATAAAATATGCTATAAATTGCTGTGCAACTGCAATCAATAAACCAAATATTATATAAATACTGCTAATAAACCTGCTATCAGTTACGGTTGCTGACATTCCTTCAGAAATTGTTAATAGATTAATTCCATAATAAATAGTAAGTATAGATATAGGGATTGAATAGAAAAGATAAATTAATGTAGATTTTTTGAATACGCCAACTAATTGCAATAAGAAACAAAAATTATAATTGAAGTCAGCAGAGGAATTGAACCATACCATTTTAAAACAAGCGAAATTTCATTTATATACTTAATAAACATATAAACAATACCACTAATAAGTACTAAATATAAGATAATCATCCCCCAAAAATCAGAATCGCTCATATTTTTGTTATATTGAGTAGGCTTAGTTTTCTTTCTTTTAAGTTGAAAATCCTCTCCTGGAATATATGCAGGAGTTGGAATTATTTTTGTATTCTCAGAAATTTCTAATGAGTTGTTGTTAAAAAAGTGTGATAATTTATTAATCCACCCAGAAAATCTTGAACCTATCCGTGGTAGTTTAGGTAATGTTTTTCTAAGAACTAGCATAACAATACTTACAATTAATGATTGAATTATACCATCCGGTGTGGTTCTAATTACATTACTCAACCAAGCTAGTACATTGTCCACGTTCATTACCTTTACTCTCCTAATCCAAGACGTTCAAAGATATCATCCACTCGTTTAGTGTAATAAACTGGGTTAAAGATCTCATCGATTTCTTCTTGTGTAAGGCGTGATGTCACCTCTGGATCTGCTTCAAGAAGTGGTTTAAAATCTACTTGGTTGTCCCAAGAGTAAGCTGTTTTTGGTTGCACCAAATCATAGGCTTGCTCACGGGTCATACCTTTTTCAATCAAGGTCAACATGGCACGTTGGCTAAAGATAAGACCAAAAGTCGAGTTCATGTTGCGGATCATGTTTTCTGGGAAGACCGTCAAGTTCTTGACGATATTCCCAAAACGGTTGAGCATGTAGTCAATCAAAATGGTCGTATCTGGTGTGATGATGCGCTCAGCTGATGAGTGAGAGATATCACGTTCGTGCCAAAGTGCGACATTTTCATAAGCAGTAATCATATGCCCACGAATAACACGCGCAAGACCTGTCATGTTTTCAGAACCGATAGGATTGCGTTTGTGAGGCATTGCTGAAGACCCTTTTTGCCCCTTAGCAAAGAATTCTTCCACTTCGCGTTGCTCAGATTTTTGTAGACCACGAATTTCCGTTGCCATACGCTCGATAGAAGTTGCGATACTAGCAAGAACTGCAAAGTACTCAGCGTGAAGGTCACGAGGAAGCACCTGTGTAGAGATTTCTTGAGCACGGATACCCAACTTGTCGCAGACATATTGCTCAACAAATGGTGGGATGTTGGCAAAGTTACCAACCGCACCAGAGATTTTACCAGCTTCCACACCAGCAGCTGCATGCTCGAAACGCTCGATATTGCGCTTCATTTCGCTGTACCAAGTCGCCAATTTAAGACCAAAAGTTGTCGGCTCAGCGTGCACACCGTGGGTACGCCCCATCATGATGGTAAACTTGTGCTCCTTAGCCTTATCAGCGATGATGTTGGTGAAGTTTTCAAGGTCACGACGGATGATGTCGTTGGCCTGCTTGTAAAGATAGCCATAAGCAGTATCCACCACGTCAGTTGATGTCAAGCCGTAATGGACCCACTTGCGCTCTTCGCCAAGCGTTTCAGAAACCGCACGTGTGAAGGCCACCACGTCGTGACGAGTCTCCTGCTCAATCTCCAAAATACGATCGATGTCAAAGTCCGCTTTCTCACGAATCAAAGCCACATCTTCCTTAGGGATTTCCCCCAACTCAGCCCATGCCTCGTCAGCCAAGATTTCCACCTCAAGCCAAGCACGGTATTTATTTTCTTCACTCCAAATGTTCGCCATCTCAGGGCGAGAGTAACGTTCGATCATGTTGTTCATTTTTCCTTTCTTCGTAAGCTGTTGGGAATAAGTTATCTAGGTAAACCAAGATTTCTACTCAAACTCCTCTTTTCCAATAAACACAGATGGATAATGATTTAGTGTATTCAAATCCGTATCCAGCGGTAAATCATAGATAGCTAAATAGTTTCAGGGTATTGTGCAGTTAGTTCTTTATATTTAGCTTGCACCTTATCTTGGTCAGCACTAGCATACAAGACTTCCACGACTGCTCCAGTATTATCCTTTTCAACAAAAGCGTTGATAATAATTTGTATCATAGGTTTCTCCTAAAAATCTATCCCTTTCCCAAACTCAACCACACTATCCGGCAAATCACTAAACAAAGTCACGTGTCCCATTTTGCGGTTGTGCTTCGCTTCTATTTTACCATACATGTGGAGGTGGGCGCTTGGATTTTCTGTGACATATTTTTCAGCAACATCGATGTGTTGGCCGAGAACATTGAGCATAACAGCCGGTGAATGTAGTTTGATAGCTGGTAATGGTGCTCCGAGAACACCCAATATATGCGTATCAAACTGAGAGAAGTCACAGGCTTCAATCGAGTAGTGCCCAGAGTTATGTGGTCGTGGGGCAATCTCATTGACGATGATGTCGTCAGCGGTCGCAAACATTTCCACACAGAGAGTTCCAGACAAGTTGAGTTGTTCTGCGATTCGCACCGCCATGGCTTTGGCTTTTTCAGCTAGACTGTCAGAAATGCGAGCTGGCACAATGGTCTTAGATAGGATGTTGTTACGGTGGATATTTTCCTGAACTGGGAAAACCGTCACGTCCTTGCCATTTCCTGACACGATGACAGAAATTTCAAGGTCGAAGTTGACAAATTCTTCCAAAACACAGTCTGCTGAGTCAGCTAGCGCATAGGCTTCTGCCAAATCTTCTGCTGAACGAATGACCTTTTGACCATGTCCATCATAGCCACCAGTCGCAGTCTTAAGGACATAGTTTTTCGATAGGTCAATATCTGCCAAGTCTTGGCTTGAGGCCACAACCTTGTAGGGTGCCACAGTGACTTGTGCCTTGTTTGAGAGGAAGTCCTTTTCAAAGATACGGTTTTGAGAAATGCGTAGCAGGTCTGTCCCTTGTGGAAGCTGTCCTTCTTTGATAACAGCATCCAAACCATCGGCATCGACATTCTCAAACTCATAGGTCAGAACATCGCAACGCTCAGCCAACTGGCGAAGCGCATCCACATCGTTATAAGGAGCCACGATAATTTCCGCCACGCGAGAGGCCGGGCAATCCGCCGCAGGATCCAGCGCGATAACCTTGTGGCCCATGTAGATAGCAGAAATGGCCATCATCTGACCCAGTTGACCACCACCGATAATTCCGATTGTTTTAGATGAGCTCATTTGTCGACTCCTCTGCGATTTTTCCTTGTTCTTCTGCAAAATCTGCCAAAGCTGTCGCGATAGCCTGATCCTCTACTGACAGGAGACGGAGGGCAAAGAGAGCCGCATTTGTCGCACCAGCTTCCCCGATAGCCATAGTCGCAACCGGTACGCCACCCGGCATTTGCACGATAGAGTAGAGTGAATCCACGCCATTAAGGGCACGCGATTTGACAGGCACCCCGATGACAGGAAGGGTTGTTTTCGCTGCGACCATACCTGGCAAATGGGCTGCGCCACCTGCACCTGCGATGATGACCTTGATGCCACGGCTACGAGCCTCCTCCGCATGTCTGAACATGAGATCTGGTGTACGGTGGGCAGAGACAACCTTCTTTTCGTAGGCTACTCCGAAATGGTCTAAGACTTCGGCGGTTTTTTGCATGGTTGCCCAGTCGGATTTTGAGCCCATGATGATGGAAATAATTGGTTTAGTCATAATTTTTCCTTTTTTCTTCTTTTTTGATAATGGTCTTAGGTGGTGGGGACGGAAGCAAACCTTCGGTTTCATTCCTAAACTTTGAGCCTAAGGTCTCAAAGTTTCCCCGACCAGAACAGATACTGTTCTGGTCTTTTCACCACGGCGACCATTATCTTACTTTGGCTCGCTTTCGCTCGCCATGACAAATTTAGTAACTGTTAATCTTTTATAGCCTTGCTTCCGATATCAGTTCGGTAAAAGAGACCTTCTGTTTGTTGTTGGGCGAGTTCTTGGTAGATGGTGTCTTGGGCTTCTTTGACGGTGGCTGCTGTGGTGACGAGCATATAGACACGTCCGCCGTTTGATAGCAGCGCTCTGCTATTTTCCGCAAACTTAGCCCCTGCATAGTAGGTGATGATGTCGCCTTCTGTCTTGGCTGACAACTTGACACCTTTTTCATAGTCTAGCGGATAACCGTTGGATGCGACAACCACACCCAGAGTCACACCCTTATCTGTCCAAGTGATATTTGGCTCCTTGCTATCCAGAATATCCGTAATATTTTGTGCAAAGTCAGAGGTAAGACGAGGCAGGATAATCTGGGTTTCAGGATCTCCAAAGCGAGCATTAAACTCGATGACCTTAGGTCCATCAGCTGTCAAGATAAGCCCCGAATAAAGAACTCCCAGATAAGGGCGACCTTCTTTAATCATCCCTTCGAGGACTGGCTTGACAATCGTGTCAACCGCTGTATCAACCACACTCTGTGGCAAGTGTGGAACTGGCGCATAGGCACCCATACCACCCGTGTTAGGACCCTTGTCGCCATCGTATGCACGTTTGTGGTCCTGAGCTGTCGGCATGATGTAGAACTTATTGCCATTGACAAAGGCAAAGAGAGAGAACTCCTCCCCATCAAGAAATTCCTCGATAACCACACGCGCACCTGAGTCACCGAATTTATTGTCCAAGAGTATCTCATGAGCGGCTTCGACCGCTTGATCAACCGTCTCAGCAACGACGACGCCTTTCCCGAGCGCCAATCCGTCCGCTTTGACGACGATAGGCGCTCCCTGCTTTTCGATGTAGGCCTTGGCCTCCTCGAAATCTGAAAATGTACCATAGGTTGCTGTCGGAACGTCGTATTTGACCATTATTTCCTTAGCAAAATCCTTGGACCATTCCAGCTCCGCTGCAGCCCTAGTCGGACCAAAAGCCTTGAGGCCTGCTGCATTGAAATCATCCACTATTCCGGCGGCAAGAGCATCATCCGGCCCAATGAAGGTCCAAGCGATATCGTTGACCTTTGCAAATTCAATTAACTTAGAATGTTCGGAAATAGATATATTTACCAAATCAAGTCCATCTAAGGTCATCCCGTCATTCCCAGGTGCCACAAAAACTTGCTCAACGTCTTTAGACTCCAATAACTTCTTAGCAATCGCATGTTCACGACCACCCGAACCGACAACAATCAGTTTCATTCTTCAACCTCTTTTGCGAATTATTTACTAATATTATACCACAAACGTTCGTTTTAATCTTGTTTCACTTAGCATTTTAAGCCAAAAAAGGAAAGAAACTGTTTTCTTCCCTTTCGTTTTTTAATGTCTAAAGTGTCTCACGCCTGTGAAGACCATGGTCAAGCCGTATTTATCCGCAGCTTCGATAGATTCTTGGTCACGGACGGACCCACCCGGCTGGATGATGGCCTTGATACCTGCTTTGGCGATTTCTTCCACATTATCCGCAAATGGGAAGAAGGCATCCGAAGCAAGCACAGCGCCGTCAAGACGGTCTTTAGCTTGGTCGATGGCAATACGAACGGAGCCCACACGGTTGGTTTGACCTGGGCCAACGCCAAGTGTCATGTGGTCATTGGTCACGATGATACCATTTGATTTGACGTACTTGATAGCCTTCCAAGCGAACTCAAGAGCAGTAGCTTCTGTCTCAGTTGGCTGGCGTTTGGTCACCACTTGCCAGTCAGCTGGGCTTTCTTTGACCACATCTTGATTTTGCACGAGAAGTCCACCGACCACACCAGTATATTCAGCTTCCGCTTCACTCGCTTCTTGAGCGTCAAATGGCAAGGCAAGGATGCGCAAGTTTTTCTTTTTATTGGTCAAAATAGCTAGCGCCTCATCCGTATAGCTTGGTGCGATGATGATTTCAAGGAATACACCATGCATCTTCTCAGCTGTCGCAGCATCCACCTCACGGTTAAGAACAACGATACCACCAAAGATAGACACTGGGTCAGACTCATAAGCGTAGTCCCAAGCAGTCTCGATGTCATCAGCCTGACCGATTCCACATGGGTTCATGTGTTTAAGAGCCACAACGGTTGGACGATCTTTGAAGTCACGGATGATACAAATGGCAGCGTCAGCATCACGGATGTTATTGAATGATAATTCTTTTCCATTGAGCTGTTTCGCTGATGCAATGGAGTAATCCGTTGGCAAGGCTTTTTGATAGAAATCGGCATCTTGTTGAGGATTTTCACCGTAACGCATTGGTTGTTTAATGTCATAAGTCAGAGTGAGTTTTTCCGGTTTGCTTTCACCCACTTGAGCTGTGAAGTATTCTGCAATCAAGGCATCGTAAGCTGCTGTGTGACGGAAAACCTTAGCCGCCAAACGTTGACGCGTTTCGTAAGTCGTTTCACCATTGGCTGACAACTCGTCCAAAACCACAGCGTAGTCAGCAGGATCTACCACAACTGTAACACTGGCATGATTTTTCGCTGCTGAACGAAGCATAGATGGCCCACCGATATCGATGTTTTCAACTGCATCAGCGTAAGTTACGTCTGGTTTGAGAATCGTTTCTTTAAAGGGATAGAGATTGACCACTACAAGGTCAATGAGCTCGATTTGATTGTCTTTGGCCGCTTCCAGGTGACTATCCAAATCACGACGAGCGAGGAGTCCACCGTGGATATTTGGATGAAGGGTCTTGACACGACCGTCCATCATTTCTGGAAAACCAGTCACATCATCGATAGCAATGGTGTCCACCCCAGCATTATCAAGGGCAACCTTAGTTCCACCGGTCGAGATAATCTCCCAACCAAGTTTTTTAAGTTCTTGGGCAAATTCAACAATGCCCGCTTTGTCTGAGACTGAAATAAGTGCTCGTTTAGTCATTTGTTCTCCTTACTTATTAGAATAGACTGAGGAAACCTGAGTTAAATTCATCTTCTCTTATCTTTCGTGTAGCTTTTAGAATATTATTTCTTGATAAAACTGCATTTTGACTTGAAAACTCATAAAAATAATCTATTAATTCACTATTTTCAATATCAAAAGGCTCATTCATTCCAAATTCTGAATTAATAAATATATTAATCCTTTCAAACCATTCTTTTTCTACTTCTAAAAAAAACAAAAACTGGTTTTTTTCTCCACCATACTTCAAATAATTTGAAATTCGTTTCAAAAATAATACTCACTGTGAAGTTCGTAATTTTTTTATCAACATCCGATAATTTAATATCCTTTTTTTATTCAGCGAAGCAAAAAGGAACCAATTCTAAATTACAAATACGTACCCCTTGATATTTTTTTCTAGATTATCCCACTCCTCCAATAAGCGATTAGTCCCTTATCTAACAGATTTTTTTCCTTCCCCTTTTTTTCACCCAACAATGCTTTATAGTAGCTTTTTAATGTAGTAACATTCACTCTTTATAAATTTTGTGAGCAATTGATGATCTGGTTTTTTAGAAAATTTCCCGAGTATCAGTTTGATTTCTTGGTAAAGAATATTGTCTTTCTGAACTATTTTATTTTTAACATCTTCCACAGAAAAATTTTGATAGTCTTGAAACATCCTCTCTATGTAGTCTTCTTTATTTTTGGCTCGTTTAATAAATTCACGAATGTCAGTATCTTTTAATTTCCAAATACTATCAGCCACACCGGGATTATAAAGACATTGATACAAAATTGCGTTTTCATAATCGCCTTGAACGTGTGTAGGGATAATGTATCTTGTTGCAGGTTTGTATTTTTTCCCGTTAGGTTCAATCCAAGAAAATTCATTATTCGGTTGTGTTAAACATTTAAGAAAATCATTAATCACCCCTACACCGTTATCATTTTTCCATGGATTATAGTCACTGACATCTTTATCCCAGTTTTTCAACTTTTCTTTAAAACCCATATCTTATCTCCACTCCCAAACTATTCAACACCTCAGGATACAACTTATACTCTGCCTCATGAATGCGAGCTTCAAAGCTTTCAATGGTATCATCAGCTAGTCGCGGTACACGGACTTGTTTGATGATCTTACCAGTGTCCACACCAGAATCTACCCAGTGAATGGTCACACCAGACTGATCCACGTCAGCATTCCAAGCATCCTCAATCCCATGAGCTCCTGGAAATTCTGGCAAGTAGGCCGGATGAATGTTGATAATCCTGCCTTCATAAGCTGTCAGTAAAGTAGGCCCAACAATTTTCATGTAGCCTGCTAGGCAAACCCAGTCAATCTGGTGCTCTTCCAAGAGTTCGACAAGGGCCTCTTCGTAGTCTGCCTTGCTCTCAAACTCCTTGAGTTCAAAAGCATAGGACAGAACGCCAAGCTTGTCTGCACGTTCGAGCACATAGGCGTCACGATGGTCTGAAAAGACAAACTCTACTGGAAATTGTTCCGCTATCACCTGAAAATTTGAGCCATTACCAGAGGCAAAAACCGCTATTTTTTTCATTTGATGATGACACTTTCGTTTTCTTTCTTGACGATACGACCAATTTCATAGACTGGTTCATCCAACAATTCCTTGACACGACTTACATTTTCAGGGCTAACTGCTAGCATAAGTCCCACACCCATATTGAAGATTTCAAACATTTCTTCGTGTTTGATCTGACCGTATTTTTCAAGGGCTTTGAAAATCGGTAAAACTGGAACCTTGTCTTCCTCAATCTCAGCAGCCAAGTCAGCTGCAAACATACGAGGGACATTTTCGATAAAGCCACCACCAGTGATGTGGGCAATGCCGTTGATCAACTCTTCCTTGATGAGTGGCAAAACAGCCTTGACATAGATACGAGTCGGCTCAAGAAGAACTGCCTTGAGTTGCTTGCCTTCCAATTCTGGCAGGACTTCCTCACCTGTGTAATCCTCAAAGACACGACGGACGAGAGAGTAACCATTGGAATGAATCCCACTTGAAGCAAGTCCGAGAAGAACATCTCCTTCTGCCACCTTTGAACCGTCAATGATTTGAGATTTTTCAGCCACACCGACCGCAAAACCAGCCAAGTCATAGTCATCTTCGCCGTACATGCCAGGCATTTCAGCCGTTTCCCCACCAATGAGGGCAGCACCTGCCTGCACACAACCTTCTGCCACACCAGCGACAACTTGTTCTAGCTTAGCTGGTTCATTCTTCCCTGTCGCTACGTAGTCAAGGAAATAGAGTGGCTCCGCACCCGCAGCGATGATATCATTGACACACATGGCTACACAGTCCTGACCGATGGTATCGTGCTTGTCGTACTTGATAGCCAGCATGAGCTTGGTTCCGACACCATCAGTTCCTGAAATCAAGACGGGTTCTTTAACCCCAGTCTTTGAAAGGTCAAACATACCACCAAAGCCACCCAGAGCTCCCATGACACCTGCACGCTCCGTACGAGCTACGTGCTTTTTAATCCGTTCAACAACTTCATAACCCGCTTCAACATCCACACCAGATTGAGCGTACGCATTTTTATTTGCCATTTTATTTTTCCTTTTCTTTTTTTGGGGAAAGACTGCGACATATTTTTAGATAAACAATTATTTTATCTAAAAATACTAGTCAGGTCTCTAGCTTTGGTCCCATAGGAGAAAGCGTCTACTGACAAATGCTTTAGCTTTTAGTCAGTAGTGAGACGTGAAGCATAAGCATTCTTATTTGTCATTTTTATATTCCTTTTCTTTAACGGAAAATCTGTCATCTATTTGTAAAAACTGGTCTTTTCTTCCAAACTTCTACGATAGTCTTCTTCATAGTCGTAGAGAGGTGTTGGGTAGTCACCGTCAAAGTAAGCGACACAGAGACCACCATTTGGCGCATCCGTTTCAATACCAATTGAATCAATCAACCCTTCAACAGAAAGATAAGTCAGACTGTCCGCACCAATGATTTGGCGAGTTTCTTCAACAGTATGATTGGCCGCAATTAGCTCCTGACGGGTCTGGATATCAATCCCGTAGAAGCATGGATAAGCAAGCGCTGGACTACCAATGGCAACGTGAACCTCAGTCGCACCAGCTTCTTTCAAGAGCTGAACGATCCGACGAGAGGTTGTTCCACGTACAATAGAGTCATCAATCATAACCACACGCTTGCCTTTTACAACACCAGAAACAGCAGAGAGTTTCATCCGCACCCCTTGCTCCCGCAATTCTTGAGTCGGTTGGATAAAGGTCCGTTGCGTGTATTGGTTCTTGATAAGTCCCATTTCATTTGGCAAGCCTGATTCTTCCGCAAATCCCATAGCCGCACTGAGGGAAGAATTGGGCACACCGACCACGATATCCGCCTCATGCTTGAATTCACGCGCCAATTGGGCACCCATACGTTTACGTGCCGTATGGACATTGACACCGTGGATATTAGAATCAGGGCGGGCAAAATAGATATACTCCATAGAACAGATTGCTAACTGAGTATCATCTGTATAGCTATCATACTGGATGCCCTTGTCATCAATAATCACAATCTCACCTGGCTTCAAATCACGAATCCACTCTGCACCAATAACCTCAAAAGCACATGTTTCAGATGATACTACGACGGCTCCGTTAGCCATTTTACCGATAGAAAGCGGACGGAAACCATTGGGGTCAAGAGCCGCAATCAACTTGTCCTCAAACAACAGGATATAAGCAAAGCCACCTTTGACAAGGCTGAGCGCTTCCTTGATTTTGCCCATCAAGTTCGGATTATGACTGCGACGAATGAGATGAGCCAAGATTTCCGAATCCGAAGTCGCACTGAAAATCGCTCCTCTATCTTCCAATTCTTTCTTGAGAGAGGCTGCATTGGTCAGATTCCCATTATGAGCCAAGCCAAACTGCATATCGTGAAAACGGAAGAGGAAAGGCTGGATATTATCTACAGAAGCTTCGCCAGCAGTCGCGTAACGCACATGCCCAATCGCACCAGTTCCCGTCAATTTATCCAAATTAGCAGGATTTCTGAAGACTTCTGATAAAAGTCCCATGTCACGATGGCGCTTCAATTGTCCCTGATCATTGGAGAGGATTCCTGCCCCCTCCTGACCACGGTGCTGAAGACTGTGGAGTCCAAAATAGGTCAATTTAGCAGCATCTGGATGTCCCCAGATACCGAAAACACCACATTCTTCATTAAGAGATTTTACTTCATATGTCATTTTTTATACCTTTTATTTTTACATTATAGCCCACTCTTCTAAAAGAAAATTAGGAATTTCATCTGGCTCGACTCTCTTATAACTATCAACACCTACATACTGACCCAAATTAGGTTCACCGAAAAGTTCTTGACTAAGTAGTACAAGCTTCTCATTTGTTCTAATTTTTTCTTTAATTGTCGGGCTAAAGTAATAGTTTTCAGTGTAAGCAAATATTAAATAATTAAGAAAATTCAGTTTCTTCAATCGATCGCTACTGTTAAACTGACTTTTTAGAGATCTATATTTCCAATCCCTTTTATGATAAAAAGCTAGCACCATCGTCTTTTCTTTTAATGGTAAAATAGCCAGATGCAACTTCTGAATACGATTATTTTTTGAATGGTTACTCGTATCATTCACTGGATATTCATACATATCTCTAATCAACGTTAATGAGCCTTGAAACGCTATCGGTGTCTTATAGGGGAGTACCTCATGAAAAATAATTTGATATGCTCCTTTAAGATTGTTTTCAATAGCAGTTTTATGGAGTAAAATTTCATTTTGAAAATCTTCAATATCATAATCAAAAGAATTATGAAGATCTTTTATTTTTTGAGATGTATTCTCTAATGTTCTATTAGAAATCTCAGGTATTCTTAAGTATAAGGCCTTCTTGATTGTATTATCAGACATTGATTTTTCAAAATGATATTTTTCCTCCCTCCTTTTAACTAGTTCTAAAAGGAAATTTTTCAATGCAATTTGTGACAACATTTTATCGCTAGGATAAGACGTAAGATTCATTTCATTTTCATATTCCTGAAAATAGAAAGAATCACATTTACGACAAATAATTTGTATCGTTCCCGAATTGCTCACTCCCTTATCATTATCTAACAGATCGTTCCCTATTAAATAACCAGCTTGAGTTAACATGCCAGAATCAGAAATATTTTTTAACGATAACTGTGGAATGGTGTGAGAGTTGCAAAAACTTGTAGTATCTTTATCACAAAGTAAACACTTTCTTGGCTTTAAGTCCTCCTTCATTACTCTCATCTCTCTAGATAATGTTTTTTTCAATTGAATCTTTTTTTCAATATCAGGTATATCAATTAATTTATTCAAATACTTCACAAACTTTCATTTTACTTCTCAAAACACACCAATCGTCTTAGTCATCTATAGTCTTATTTCCCAGTAAAGTATTGAACTGCTGATGCAAACAGGTGCTGGTCTTTATTTCCTGGAATATTTTGGAAAAGACCATCTTCATAACGTTCTGAGTGGCCCATCTTACCGATAATTTGGCCGTTCTTGCTAGTAATTCCTTCGATGGCGTTGACTGAACCATTTGGATTGTACTTAGAATCCATACTTGGCTTGCCGTCAAAGTCTACGTATTGACTGAAAATTTGTCCATTGTCTCGGAGTTCAGCAAATTCCTCGGCCGTCACAACAAACTTCCCTTCACCGTGCGACACTGGAATGGCGTGGATATCGCCCACTTGCACTCCAGCCAACCATGGTGAGTTGGTATTGGCAATCCGAGTTTCCACCATCTTGGCCACGTGTTGGTTGGCATCATTGTAAAAGAGGGTTGGGCTAGTACTAGTAGCATCTTCGAAGTTTCCGTATGGAAGAAGACCTGATTTGACCAAAGCCTGAAATCCATTACAGATACCGATAATCAAGCCACCACGGGCGATAAAGCTATCAATAGCCACACGGACTTTTTCATTGAGCAGGATATTGACAATAAACTTAGCTGATCCATCTGGTTCGTCCGCAGCTGAGAATCCACCTGCAAAGAAGAGGATGTTAGCCTTACCGATATTGTCAACCATGGTTTCAACTGACTTGACAATGGCTTCTTCATTGAGTGTCACGAATGGCACCAAGTTAACCTCTGCGCCTTCTTTTCAAAGGCCTTAGCTGAGTCATATTCTGAGTTGGTTCCTGGGAAGACTGGGATATAAACCACAGGTTTTTCAACCTTTTCTTTAGCTTTAATCACAACATCTGATGCCACAGCTGATACTTCAGCTAGTTCTTTGGCTTGGACAAACTCTGTTGGGTAAACTTCTTCCAATTTGCCTTGGAAGGCACTGTCAAGTTTCTGTCCATCTAGCTTCACACCATTGACAGTTAGTGTGAATTCTGCTGTCGTCTGTCCAATCTTCTCTACTCCAGCGATTTCTTCAGGCGATGTGAAGACAAATCCGCCCAATTGTGCTGTCAAAGAACTTTCAAATTCAGACAAGGTCACCTCTGCACCGATATGATTTCCAAAGGTAGCAAGAGCCAAACTTTCAAGCACACCACCGTATTTGACAGCCGATGCAGATGTTACTTTGTGAGCCTTTTGAAGGGCTTCAAACTGAGTAAAGTTAGACTTAATCAAGTCAAAATCAATTTCTGCAGAGAGGGTTTGACCTGGGATGTAGTAGATATTTTCACCAGCAACTTTAAATTCTGGAGAGAACACCTTACGGCTATCTGCTGTTGTCACTCCAAAAGCAACCAAGGTTGGTGGCACCGTCAATTCTTCAAAGGTACCAGACATAGAGTCCTTACCACCGATAGATGGCAAGCCAAGCTGAATCTGAGCTTCGATAGAACCTAGGAGAGCTGCCACTGGCTGACCAAAACGCTCAGCTTGTTTATCCATGCGCTCGAAGTACTCTTGGTAAGAGAAACGAGCCTTAGACCAGTTGGCACCAGTAGCCACCAAACGAGCAGTTGCTTCGATCACCGCATAGGCAGCACCGTGGTATGGAGACCATTCAGCTACATATGGGTTGAATCCTTGAGCCATGACTGACGCAGTATGAGTCACACCGTGTTGAACTGGTAATTTCTGCACAGATGCCTCAGTTGGTGTGAGTTGGTAACGACCACCAAGTGGGTGATTAACCGTTGAGCGTCCAACAGAGCAGTCAAAGATAGTCTGTAATCCTTTTTGACTCGCATGGTTGAGATCAGATAGAACCGCAAGGGTATCAACTTCAAGTGTGTCAGCAGATGTTTGACGTTCTTCTGGAAGCTTGACATCCTTGTCCACAACCTTAGCATCGACGACCACACGCACACCATTGGTGTCAAGGAAACGACGTTCCAAGTCGACAATGATTTCACCATTCCAGTGCATGACTAGATTTGGTTTTTCAGTCACTGTCGCCACCACAACAGCATCAATATTCTCTTTGTTACATTCAGCAACGAAGGCATCTACATCCTCAGGACGCACCACAACCGCCATCCGTTCTTGAGATTCAGAGATGGCAATTTCTGTACCATTCAAGCCTTGGTATTTAAGAGGAACCTTGTTGAGGTCGATTTCAAGACCATCTGCTAATTCACCGATAGCTACACAGACGCCACCAGCACCAAAGTCATTGGACTTCTTGATGAGACGAGTGACATTTCCATTACGGAACAGACGTTGAATCTTGCGTTCTTCGATAGCATTCCCTTTTTGGACTTCAGCTCCAGCAGTTTCCACAGACTCAACCGTTTGAACCTTAGAAGAGCCCGTCGCACCACCGACACCATCACGTCCAGTCTTACCTCCAAGGAGGATAATCACATCTCCCGCTTCCGGTTTTTCACGGACAACATTGCCCTTAGGAGCCGCTCCGACAACAGCACCAAGCTCCATGCGTTTAGCTACAAAGCCTGGGTGGAAGTATTCACGAACGTAGGTTGTTGCAAGCCCAATCTGGTTACCGTATGAAGAATAACCATGGGCCGCTGTTTTAGAAATGACTTGTTGTGGCAATTTCCCAGCGCGAGTTTCTGAAATCGGTGCTGTAATATCACCCGCACCTGAGATACGCATAGCTTGGTAGACATATGAGCGACCTGACAATGGGTCACGAATAGCACCACCGATACAAGTAGCCGCCCCACCAAATGGCTCAATCTCCGTTGGGTGATTGTGGGTTTCGTTTTTAAACATGAGGAGCCAAGGTTCCTTGACACCATCAACGTCCACTTCAATTTCGACTGAGCAAGCATTGATTTCGTCTGACACTTCCATATCATCCAAACGTCCATTAGCACGCTCATAACGACCGAAAATAGTCGCCATATCCATCAAGGTTTGCGGTTTTTCAGAACGCCCCAACTCATCACGCATGGCAATATACTTATCATAGGTCGCCTGCAATTGCTTTTGGAATTTAGAAGCTGAGAAGTCGATGTTTTTCAACTCTGTCTCAAACGTCGTGTGACGGCAGTGATCAGACCAGTAAGTGTCCAAAACCTTTAGCTCTGTTTCCGTCGGCACGCGCCCGATTGACTTGAAATAGTCTTGGATAAAGAGCAAATCATCCACTTCCATAGCCATGCCCTGCTCGGTCTTGTAGCGGGCAAAGTCTTCTGCTGTATAGCTTTCAAAGAAAGTCAATTTAGGAATGGTCTTGTCTGACTCTGAAAATTCCTGCTTAGCAATCCCTGTCGTGATGTCCTTGAAACGAGAATCAACTGGATTAAGCAGATAGTTCTTGACCGCCTCTAATTCCGTCACATCGATATCTTTATTCACCAAGTAAAGTTGAGCAGTATTAACCGTTACATCACTTGAACTTCCTAGTAAAAGCAAGGCTTCCTGTGAAGATGCTGCACGCTGGTCAAACTGCCCTGGTAGGCTTTCAATCGCAAAGAAAGTATAGTTGGCAAGATCCGCCTGCACAGCCGCTTCGTCCAAAACATGGTCTGTCACCTGCTCAGAGAAGATGTGTTTCTCTGCAGGTGCAAACAAGTCCTCTGCCAAGTCAAATACATCATAAACTTGCACGATGCGAATACTTTTCAAGCTTGAAAGTCCCAAGTTGTGCTGGAGCTCTCTTACCAAACTCTCTGACTTGACCTGAAAATCAGCCTTTTTTTCAACAAAAATACGTTTATCCATCAATCCTTATTCCTTTATTTCAGCTCTTGCAATGTTCCTAAACAGCCTTGAAGCTGTTATTTCAATTCCTGCAATTTTTCCCAAACAATCTCGTAAACGTCGGTTAGTTCTCCCAATTCTCTACGGAGTGAAAAGGTCTGGGGGACCTTTTCAGCCTGAGTCCTTTTAGTTGAGAGACGAAGGTTTTCCGTTGCAAACAGATTATTTCAAACCTTGTAGCTTCTCCCAAACAACTTCATAAACATCGGTTAATTCACCTAGTCCCCTACGGAAAACATCCTTATCCATGTGGTTGCCATCCGCATCCCACAAACGGCAGTTATCTGGTGAAAATTCATCTGCCAAGATAATCTTGCCATCCTTGTCAAAACCGAACTCTAGCTTAAAGTCAATCAACTTAAGCCCAATCTCAGCAAACCAGGCTTTCAAGAGTTCATTGATTCGACGGGTTTCTTCCTTCAAGTAGGCGATTTGCTGGTCATCCGCAATCTGTAGGAATTTCACATGTTCGTCATTGATAAACGGGTCATCCAAATCATCATTTTTGTAGTAAAATTCGACAATCGGAGTCTCAAATGCGATTCCCTCATCCACACCAAAACGTTTTGAAAAGGAACCAGCAGTATAGTTGCGGAGCACGACTTCCAAAGGAATAATCTCAACCTTTTTATTGAGTTGTTCTGTATCTGAAAGTTTCTCCACAAAGTGAGTCGCCACACCAGCCGCATTTAATTTCTCAAAAATAAAAGATGAAATCTGATTATTCAAAACTCCTTTACCTGCAATCTGCTCCTTCTTGACACCATTGAAAGCAGTCGCCTGGTCCTTGTAAGTTGAAATAATAAGATTTTCATCCTCAGTTGTATAGATATCTTTAGCTTTTCCCGAATAGATCAATTGTTTTGACATTTTAAAGTTCGCCTTTCGTATTACTTGAGCACATTCTACCATAAAAAACCTAAAATTACAAGAATTTAACCGAATAAATAACGTATTACCCCCAAAAATCATAAAGAAAAAACCGCAAGAAGAATCTTTCTCACAGTTTAAAAGTCATTTAAATCTAAAAACACGAACATTACTCTTTGTTCAAAAATTGATCTAAATAATAACGCAGGTAACTTTTCTTGCCCGTAATCATCTGTAGGCGACCTTCCACCCCGTACCGAAGTTTTTCAGTCTGCTCCGAAGTCAGATTAGTCTCCGACTCGATTTTAAAGAAATTCCCTTTTTCAGTCTTAGTAGCTGTTGCATCAATACTTGTAATAGTAGAATCTAGGAAAAGTTGATTCTTGGCATCATGAGTAGTCGTATAGCGAATAGAATCACCGACCTTGATCCTTGCTACATCTTTTGAACTAAGATAAGCTGTTAGTTTGGCTTTCCCTTCTTTTTCCAAGGACGGATAGAGTTGGGCTAGTAGGGTACCTTCTGCAACCATGGTAGAATCACTGGTCTCAGGATTAAGATGAAGCACCCCATCCTCACTCGCCGTAATTTTCCCCTTGTCTAAAAGATTTCCCTGTACCTTCTTACCCGATTCTGCCTCCAAAATTTTCTGGTCTAGAAGGGTCAATTCCTGACCAACCTTTGCTAAGTGTTGGGATTTAAGAGATTCCAATTGACTGCTTAAACCTGACGCATAGGCTTGCTGGGTACCTGAACCTGCATACTGGACACGGTAAGTAGCAAGACTAGATTCTAACTGAGAAAGCTGTGCTTCAACCTGCGCAACAGCCTGGGATTTAGCTTGCGGATTTTCCTCACCCTGAGACTTGTAGGACTGGTAGAGAGAGTAGGCTAGATTCTGACTGGCCAAGGAAGCACCTGTTTCAATAGCTGACTTAGCTGTCTGATAATCACGAATTTTAGCCTCTGTTTGGCTGATGAGGTTGCCGATTTCAGCTTGGGTTTGACTAGCTGCTGCATTCTGGGACGCGATGGTCTCATTTTGTTGCGATGTACTAGCCCTAAGACTGCCTGCTTGACTGATGTAGTCGCGAAAGGTGGATTGGTAGCCAAATTTATCCTCCTCTGGAAAGTGGTTCTCCCCTTCTTGCAGGCTCTTCTGCAAATACTCCAATTGCCTTTTTTGATCCTTGAGCATGTCCAACTGACTAGCATAGGCCTCTGCTTGGACACTCTCTGCCCCTTGTTGATATTGAATCAGAAGATCCCCCTTCTTAACCAGCTTATTTTCTTCCAAATGATTGACAAGAATACGATTGTTGCTAGTTGACTGGATATTTGCAAGGATACGACTAGGCTCGACAGTAGCTCTAGTAGACAAACTCATCTCCTTCTCTGCAAATATTGCAAAGCCAAGTAAAAACACGAGCAGAAGGGACATGGGTACAATCACCCGACTGGAAAAATTATGGTAACGACGATTATAAAACTCCGCACTTTCTAAAAATTCTGGTTTCATCCTCTCCTCTTTCTAGCTATTGACCAAATGGGCGTAAAAGCCACCCTGTGCAAGCAAATCAGCATGCTTTCCTTCTTCGACAATCTTGCCCTGATCCAAGACAATAACCTTCTCTGTCCGCTCAGCAATGGTCAAGCGGTGAGCAATGAAAATCAAGGTCTTGTCTAAAGCCATAAGATTATCTACGATCCGCTTCTCTGTCAAAATATCCAAACTGCTGGTCGCCTCATCCAAAATCAAGACCGGCGCATCTGTCAAGAGAGCACGCGCCAGAGCGATTCTCTGACGTTGACCACCTGAGATTCCTGCCCCATCCGAAGTCAATTCCGTCTGGTAATTTAGTGGCATGCGCTCAATGTCCTCCCGAATCTCTGCCAATTCGACCGCCCGTAAGATATCCTCTTGAGTCGTTCCCTCCTTGGCTCCCAAAAGAAGATTGTCCAAAATCGTTCCGTTAAAGACATAGGGCTGTTGAGGCAGATAGTTGATATACTGGCGCAAGGCCTTTTTATCAATCTGATTGAGATTGACACTACCCAGACTAATCTCTCCCTGACTTGGATCATAAAAATTAACCATCATCTTGGCCAAGGTCGTCTTACCTGACCCTGAAATCCCCACAAAAGCCACCTTAGAGCCTTGGGGAATGGTCAAATTGATATCTGACAAGACATCTCGACCATAGCCATACTTGTAGGAAACCTGCTTGAAGGTCATATCTCCCTTCATCAAGCTCAAATCTTCAACCGTTTTCTTCTCCTCAAACTCAGAAGTTACCAGATAAACCTCATTCAGACGGTTATTGGCGACCTGTGCTGTCTGAAGCTTGGTTTGCAGGTTGATGATATTTTCCAAAGGATTGGTAAAGTAAACCAGCAAGGTATTATAGGTAATCAACTGCCCCAAACTCATCTTGCCATCCATGACCAGAGCAGCCCCCATCCATAGAATGCCGACATTGAGCAAGAGATGGGCAACTTTTTTCAGAGCCTTTTGCTGACTCTCTGCTCGACTATAGGTAAAGGATTTTTCAGATAATCCACAAATTCCTTGTCAATCTTTTGATAACGTGAACTTTCACTAGTCAAAGACTTGATAGTCTCAATACCGTTAATGTCCTCAATGATAGAAGAAGACAGAACCGCATTGGCTTCCATGGTATCCCGATTCATCTTTTCAAACGGCTTCATAAAGGCAAAGATAATCACTGTATAGATAGGAAGTGCCAATAAAGTCATGAAAAAGAGATTGCTATTTTGTGAAAATAAAACAAGGGAAATAATGACAACCGTTGACACATCTAGGAAAATCGAAAGGATAGTCGAAGCCAGCGCATCAATGATACTGTTAGCATCCGTGAAACGAGACACGATTTCCCCTGTTCTACGTGTCGCAAAGAAGGACATAGGTAGGTGAAAAACATGCTTGATATAGGATAAAATCACGTCAATCGACAGGCGTTGCCCCAAAACAAGTAAGAGATACTCCTGAGCGTAAGACAAGACCTGCTGGAGAATATAAACAATGACCAGCCCAATAGAAATAATCCCCAAGGTCGAACGCATCTGATCTTGGCACATAGGTATCAATGATAGACTGCAGATAATAAGAACCCACAATATTAATCACGGTTACCAAGAGCGTCGCCAAAACGATATTAGCAATCAAGCCACGCTGCTTCACTAATATAGGGATAAAAGAGAGCAGACCATTCTTTTGATCCTTATGAGGCTTATAGTCTGGACTAGGTGCCATAAAAAGAGTCACTCCTGTCCATTCTTCCTCAAAACGCTCACGTGGCAGTTTAGTCAACTTCACCCCAGGATCTGGATCAGCAATATGAATGCTATCCTTATCCTTCCCAGTCACCACATAGTAGTGGAGCAATTTCCCTTCCTTAAGCACATGGGCAACAAAAGGAAAAGTCAAATCTGGCAAATCAAAGAGCGTCATATCCGCCTTAATTGCTCGCGTCTCAAAACCAATCTCCTCTGCCACCTTGACCAAGCCCAAGGCCGTCGTCCCATCCATGGTCGTCTTGGCCAATTCTCGCAAGTGAGCCAAAGAATAATAGCTACCATAGTAGCCAAAAACCATGGCTAATGAAGCTACACCGCAGTCCATCTGATCCACCTGCGGACGATAGTGACGTTTCCCAAATTTCATATTCAACTCCTTTTCCTAAACTCATCTGATAATAACTATCTTACCCCAATCCCAAAACAAAAACTGGACTTCCTTCCCAAATGCGCCTATCTACCTCCCAAATGCACTTTTAGGATAAAAAATAGGCAGAACAAACGTCCTACCTACTAAAAATATGCTATTGAAAGGAAATTGATGTTTTACTGCTACCCTAGGCAAACTTGGAACAAATAAATCATTGATAGCAACATTTACGACATCCTATTTATTACTTCAATTTCTAATGTCCCTGCTATTTCTGAGCCACCTCTGGTGTTATCTATTCCTAGTCAGAATAGATAACACCGTTCTAAATTACGATTCATAGTTACTCCTTTTTTGATTCGTTACTATAAGACACCTATTCCCTATAGAGCGTCTACTGCTTTAAATTTATCTATTCTTTTTTTCTTTACTTCTATATAAAAGAATGAATACCATCACAAATAATGCAATCGTTGGTATATTGAAACTATCAAGCCAAGTAGGTAAAGATACTTTATTTATGTCAGCTACTAATCTGATGATTATATAGAACATCGAACTAAGTAATACCATGATTTCAGGCCAAACTTTCAGTATTGATTTAACAAATTTCATATTAAACTCCAATGTGATGCATTCTGAGACTATACTCTAGTCATTTTAGCACAGACTAACAGGTCATTCTTAACTGCTCACTCTACTCGCTTTTTATTGACCTTATATCCTAGATAAAAGAGCCCAAATAAAACAGGGTAAATTTCTGGATAAAATAGGGTATTGATTGGACTTTTCAACATCAAATACGTTGCGATGTAGATTATGAGCGATATGGTAAAATAACCCTCAGCAAAACCTAATAAGAATTGTTTCATAATAGACTCCTAAATACCTGACAAGAATGGAGGAAAAACGCTACCATTCACATACACAAAATCCTTTTGATTCATGTTCTTCATTTATAGTTTTGATTATTTTTTGACAAATCTTTGCGAAAAATACCAAAATATGCTGAGAAAAGCAACCCAACTAAAGTCCATTGCCAATTAAAGGATACTAACGAACCTGTACGAATCACATGAAGCGCGACATTAAGAGTTATTCCCAACAAAGGAAATATCGTGGCTAGTTTAGGTAACAATGTATTGAGATTATTCATTATCTAACGTCCACGACGAGCCAAATCTGAACCAAATTTGTAACCAGCATTAAAAATTTGTACAGCAGCATTCAGTACTCCTGCGATCCCAACTGCTTCCGCAAGACCAAAACCACCTTTTGTTCCCACTAATTCATCGTCAGATAATTGATAAAATTGTTCTAAGTTCATGTTCGTCATTACTCCTTTATATTATATTGCTATGTCAATGATTAAAATGAGTATTGGATAGGTAAATACTTCTGAAATATCCATAAAATTTATACTATACTGTCCAGATAATATTTTATAATCAATTAAAATTTGAACGATAGTAAAAATAATACGTATCGATAACAATACCCCTAGCAATATCACTTCTTTTTTTAAAAACATAGAAATGCCTCTCTGACTACAATCAGATTATGGTCTATTCGCATAATACCCTAAAGCTGCTCCACCTACAGGAAGTAATGAGCCTTTGATAACAATTAATAAACCTGCTCCAACTTATTCACTTTACTCTACGATTTCAAATTGATTCAAATTTTGCATGTTATACCCCTCTTTAAATAATACTAACTAAGCCAATAGTGACTCCCACTAATAAACCTACCATCCCTGAGGCTGATATAATAGCCACAAATTCGTTTGAAAAATTCATTGATTTCTCCAAAGTGTTTTATCTTATCTGAAGTAACCCCATGCAACTAGCCCTACCGCAGATAAACCACCGACAACATACCCTGCAACCTTGATTCCTACTGGAACTGCTACTACCGCTGCAGGAAGTACTCCTCCATCAACTATTGCTAGTTCTTTTTCTGTCATTTCTGCAAACTGATTATCATTTACTAAAATATTCATTTTAAGTTCTCCTTACTCTTATTCACTTTTGCTTTAAATATTTCTTTTTTATTAATATAGTATGTCAATGCTACTAACAAAATACAGATCCCCAACGATACCTTCTCTAAATTAAGTAGAGAATAAATTAATAATATGCTGTAAGCTATTAAAGCAGATCCTATATATATTTTTTTTAATATTCTATTCATAAAACTTACTCAAAGTCTTATTTCAGATTTTTTCCAACTTGATAAAGACCTGCTCCCAGTATAATAGCCCCTCCTGTTACAGAAAAACCTTTAAACGCCGCTACTCCAAACGCAACTACTAGTGGTGCAATTCCCCCATCCACATCCATCAACTCTTCTTCTGTAAGAGCTACAAAGTTCTGTTCCATTTTGTCAAAATTTGTCATCTTTTTCTCCTTTATTTCTATTTTTTAGTTTACGATTTCTGGCTCTTAAACCATTTTAAAAACCAGAATAGATAAATTACTGAATTCCTTTTCCTTCCTTTTCGTCTCACTTATCTATTTGAGAAGTGATTTAAAATGAACAGGTAAATTTCATTTATTTTAAATACCATTTGATAAACCATGGCAATAAGATTGGTAAATACATCGCGTAATCTCCTTCCTTTTCGTCTCACTTATTTATTCGAAAAATAATTCGAAAATGTACAATTAATTAAATTTTATTTGAAAAATAATTTAATGAACCACGGATAAAAACCAGTCACATACATAAACACTCCTCCTTTTTCTTCCTTATCTATCTATTCGTAATTCCCACTAAAAGTTCTAAATTTTTTATTTTTCCTGACAATAAAAAAGCAACACGACTTGCATGTTGCTTCTTGCTATTCTTTACTTTTGACGACTTCTACCACATCTCCTACACTTTGCAGTTGATCAATTTCCTCATCACTGATTTCGATATTAAATTCATCTTCCAGTGTCAAGATAAACTCCATCAAGTCAACTGAGTCAGCATCCAAATCGTCTTTCAGACTCAAGACTTCGGTCACGACAAAGTCCTCTCCCTGTCGCTCTTGGATAATGGTCACAATACGGTCAAAAATTTCTTTTTCTGTCATCTCTTTTATTCTCCTGAAAATTCACGCGCAGTCTGGGCAACTACGTCTGTTTCTAGCATAGTACGGATCTGGCGAATCGTACTATAAACAGCCTTGGCATCGCTTGAGCCATGAGTCTTGACAACCGGTGCCTTGACACCAAACAAGACTGCCCCACCAACATCTGAATAGTTGAGCTGTTTTTTCAAACCTCTGAGGCTGTCCTTGAGAAGGAGGGCACCTAGTTTCGCTCGAAGACCACCACCTGTAATAGCGGTCTTGAGCAAGCCCATGATTCCCATGGCTGTTCCTTCAATGGATTTGAGCACAGCGTTTCCCGTGAAACCATCTGCCACGACAACATCCGCAACGCCATTCATCAAATCACGCGCTTCCACATTTCCGATAAAGTTCAAACTTTCATCAGCCACTAGTAATTCATAAGTTTCCTTACGAAGCGGATCACCCTTGCTACTCTCTGTTCCATTGTTGAGCAAACCAACACGTGGTTGCGCAATGCCACGAACATTTTTAGCATAGAAGGAGCCTAGAACCGCGTATTGATGGAGGTGCTGGGCTGTATTTTCTGCATTAGCACCGAGATCTAGCATGTCAAAACCTTTCCCATCAATAGTCGGCAATGTTGACATAAGTCCAGGACGGTCGATATTCTTGATACGACCCACGATGAAGAATCCTGCAGCCAACAAAGCACCTGTATTCCCAGCGGAGAGAACAGCGTCTGCTTCGCCTTCTTTGACAGCCTTGGCCGCCAAGACCATACTAGCATTTTTCTTCTTCCGAATAGCTCTCGTAGGTTCATCGTCTGAATCAATCTTTTCATCCGTATGGATAATGCTGACGCGCTCTGTCGCTGTCAGATATTGCTTGATTTTAGCTTCATCTCCATAGAGTTGAACCTCGATATCTGAAAAGTCAGCCAGGGCTTGATTAACTCCCTCAACGATGGCCTGAGGTGCGTAATCGCCCCCCATGGCATCTACTGCGATTTTTTTCATTTCTTTTCCTCTTTTAGTAATTGTCCCCAGTCTGATAGGGAATCAATAAATTTCTTTGATTTTAGGTGAATCCCAACGTACTCTTCGTAGAGTTGATCCATAAATTGGCGTAGCTCTTGCTTGATTTCAGGCTTGAGCGAGATGGTCTCCAAGGTCTCAAAATCAATAGCTTGAAATTGATTGAGCAGATAAGGGATATTGGGATTGAGATGGCAGCGTCTCTCATCTTCATGATAATGGTCTGGACAGAGGCAGGCTCCATATTTAAAAGAAAAGTCAAAAGCCTGACCGACCCGATGGCAAAAGACACACTCATTAAAATTGAGGCTGATCCCAAATCGAGTCAAGATTTGAATTTCAAAAATATTAGTCAAAACCTGATAATCCAGACCCGCTTCCATCAATTCCAAGGTCTTTTGCAAAAAAGCAAACAAGGGAGCATCCTGCTGATTGTCCTGCAAACTAGCATCAGCAAGAGCCGCTACGTAGGTCGCATAAGCCATGACAAAGAGATCGCTATTAATCTTTGGAAAGGTCATCACCTCGTGATAATCCTCGATGTAGCTAAGTCCATCATCATTGATTCGCAAGAGAAATCGAGCTAGCACCAAGGGCTGAATAACCGGAGCCAGCTTAGACTGACCAGCGTGTTTGACAAAAAACATGCGTTTACCAGCCTGCTCAGTAAAAAAATCTTAACTAGCTTGTCATCCTCACGAAAATTGCGATTGTAGAGCACCAAGCCTTGACTCGTGATAGACTGAATCATGCTTCTCTCATGTACTCCTCAAGTCGTTTCATGGCTTCTTTGATAGTCTCCATGCTCGCTGCATAAGACAGGCGAACATAACCTTCTCCATAACGCCCAAAAGGCAGCACCAGGGATAAAGGCAACAGCCTTCTTCTGAGCAAAATCCTTGAGAAAGGCAAAGGAATCTTGATTGTAACCCGCTGGAATCTTAGCAAAAAAATATAGAAGGCACCGTCTGGTTTGATAATCTCAAAAACCAAGAGCAGTCATTTTTTTCGATAATGTAATCTCGACGCTGGATGTATTCCTTCTTCATAGGCTCCGCATCGTTTTTTTACCAGCTGTCAAGGCTTCTACCGCAGACATGTTGAGCCATAGTATTTGCGGCAGTAACCAAGTACTGGTGACTCTTAATCAACTGGGCTGTAAAGGCTGCAGGAGCGAAAATTAGACCCAAACGCCAACCGGTCATAGCATGCGATTTAGACAAACCATTGATGATAATTGCCTGATCTCTCAACATCGTTCCTAGAGACACATGGGCTTCACCTGTGTAGGTCAATTCTGAGTAAACCTCATCACAGACAACGAAAATCTCATACTTGCGTAAAACAGCTGCCAAGGCCTCCAACTGCTTCCGACTGTAGGTAATTCCTGTCGGATTTGCTGGATAGTTGAGAATTACCGCCTTGAGCTTGTCACCCTGCTCCAAAATGGCCTTCTCCAACATCTCAGGAGTCAAGACAAAACCATTTTCAGTTGTGTCAATCTCGACAATCTCTGCCCCAATTAGATTGACAATCGGTTCATAACCTGGATAGGCAGGAGCTGGCAAGAGCACCTTGTCTCCCTCTTCCAAAATAGCTGTCAAAGTAGCAGATAAGGCCTCTGTCGCCCCAATTGTAACCAAGATTTCATTTTCAGGAGCATAGTCCAGTTGGTACTTTTCCTTAACAAAGTCACTGGCTGCCTGACGTAAAGTCAACAGACCACTCATCCCTGTATAGTAGGATTGGTTCTGATCAATCGCTCGCTTGGCCGCCTCTTTGACATGATCTGGCGTTGTAAAATCAGGTTCCCCCAAGGTCAAACGCAAGACCCCAGGAATCTCCGAAATAGCCTGGTCAAACTGACGAATCAACGAAACTTGAATCTTATCTAACTGTTTATTAAATCGCTTAGTTAAGTCCATAGATACCTCCTACTTTCAAAACGTATCTCTATTATACTACAAAAGCCCCCCGACCGCAAAAATACATTAGAGAATAGCTTTCCACTTTCTATTTTACTTTTCCTGTTTACAGGTCTATAATGGTAACAGATTCTATTTGGAGGTTTTTATGTCATTTCTATCAAAAAATGGAGCAGGCATCTTGGCCTGCCTTCTCATTTCAATCGTATCTTGGTACTTAGGAGGATTCTTCCCTGTTATTGGCGCGCCTGTCTTTGCAATTTTCATAGGCATGCTTCTCCATCCCTTTCTCTCGCCTTATAAACAACTGGATGCTGGATTGACCTTTAGTTCCAAGAAATTGCTCCAGTATGCCGTTATCTTGCTTGGTTTTGGTCTCAATATCTCGCAAGTCTTCGCAGTCGGACAATCTTCACTCCCTGTCATCCTGTCCACCATTTCAATTGCCTTGATTGTTGCCTACCTCTTCCAGCGTTTCTTTGCACTAGACACAAAACTGGCTACCTTGATTGGAGTGGGTTCTTCTATCTGTGGGGGTTCTGCCATTGCAGCGACAGCGCCCGTTATCCATGCCAAGGAAAAGGAAGTAGCCCAAGCCATCTCCGTTATCTTTTTCTTCAATGTCTTGGCTGCGCTCATCTTTCCAACACTAGGGACCTGGCTTCATCTATCCAATGAAGGCTTCGCCCTCTTTGCAGGAACTGCGGTCAATGATACTTCCTCTGTAACGGCTACCGCCAGCGCCTGGGACAGTCTCTACCAGACCAATACCCTCGAATCCGCAAGCATTGTCAAACTCACACGTACTCTAGCTATCATCCCCATCACTTTCTTTCTCTCCTACTGGCAAAGCCGCGAGCAAAAAAATAAGCAAGGTTTGCAACTGAAAAAAGTCTTCCCACTGTTTATCCTTTACTTTATCCTTGCATCTCTCCTAACTACTATCCTAACCTCTCTCGGTGTGTCCAGTAGTTTCTTTACCCCACTCAAACAACTCTCCAAATTCCTCATTATCATGGCCATGAGCGCTATCGGACTCAAAACCAATCTGCTAGCTATGGTCAAATCCAGCGGAAAATCCATTGTTCTTGGAGCCATCTGCTGGATTGCCATCATCCTCACCAGTCTTGGTATGCAGACCCTTATCGGCATTTTCTAAACTCTTCGAAAATCTCTTCAAACCACGTCAACGTCGCCTTGCCATAGGTATGGTTACTGACTTCGTCAGTTCTATCCACAACCTCAAAACTGTGTTTTGAGCAGCCTGCGGCTAGTTTCCTAGTTTGCTCTTTGATTTTCATTGAGTATAACACAAAAGGTAGCCCACCAGCTACCTTTTTCTTATGCTTCCTCAATCAAGCGAGTATGTTCTCTCTTGATGCAGCGATTCATCACAATGTCATCACATCCACCCGCACGCAAGATTTCTTCCGCTTCTAGACTTTCAAGTCCTAGCTGTGCCCAAAAATCTTGGCATCAGCTTTGAGAAAATCACGCGCCACATCAGGCAAAAACTCGCTGCGACGGTAAACATTGACAATATCTACAGGAAAAGGAATCTCTGCTAGGCTTGCATAAGCCTTTTCACCCAATATTTCACCACCTGCTACCTTGGGATTGACTGGGATAATTTTATAACCCCGAGCCTGCATTTCCTTGGTCACTCGATTGCTCGTTGTTTCCTCACGGTCTGACAAGCCCACCACAGCAAGGGTTTTACTCGTTGCAAGATACTGACGAATCACGCCATCACTTGGATTGATAAATTCTTGACTCATAGAAATCCTCCTTTTTCATCAGTATAGCACATTTTGAAAAGGCTTGCAGATTTTTAATATAAAAACCTCCTAGCAGTTCACTTCTGCTAGGAGTATGTTTTATTCTAAGTGAAAACTTAAATCTTTTTCTCAATACTGAAAAGTGGAGAAAGTGGGCGTTTTTCATGGATACGTACGATAGCATCCCCTAGGAGATGAGCGATTGAAATTTGCTCAATCTTATCAATCAAACGCTCTTCTGGGAGATAGATGGTATCCAAAACAACCAATTTCTTAATAGCTGATTTTTGGATATTGTCCATAGCAGGACCAGAAAGAACTGGGTGCGTACAGCTTGCATATACTTCAACAGCACCAGCTTCCGCAAGGGCGTCTGCAGCGTGACAAATCGTTCCAGCAGTATCAATCATATCATCAATCAAGATACAAGTCTTGCCTTCGACCTTACCGATGATGTTCATGACTTCACTGGTATTCATCTTATCAACGCTACGACGTTTATCAATGATAGCGATAGATGTTTTCAAAAATTCTGCCAACTTACGGGCACGAGTCACCCCTCCATGGTCTGGGCTGACAACCACATAGTCAGAACCAACCATGCCACGACGCTCAAAATAATCCGCAATCAGAGGAGCCCCCATCAAGTGATCTACAGGAATATCAAAGAATCCTTGAATCTGGGCAGCATGCAAGTCGATTGTCAATAAACGATCCACTCCAGCTACTTCAAGCATATTTGCGACAAGTTTTGAAGTGATTGGCTCACGCGCTCTCGCCTTTCTATCCTGACGTGCATACCCATAGTAAGGCATGACAACATTGACAGATTCTGCACTCGCACGCTTCAAAGCATCTACCATAATCAAAATTTCAAGCAGATTGTCATTTACAGGCGAACTAGTTGATTGTAGGATAAAGACGTGTTTCCCACGGATTGATTCTTCGATGTTGACCTGAATCTCTCCATCTGAAAATTGACGAACACTTGATTTCCCCAACTCTATCCCAATCTCCTGCGCTACACGTTTTGCCAATTCTTGATTAGAAGAAAGGGCAAACAGCTTTAAATCAGAAAAAGACATGATTTCCTCCGGTATATATGTATCGCTTGTGCTTTTCACAAGATTTTTCCATCTACCATTGTAGCGCTTTTTGCACTATTTTTCAATCAAAAATAAAAGAAGGGTACCATATTTGTACCCTTGCATCATTCTTTTGAAAAATATTCTAGTTCATCAACTCATTGTGCTTCTCAACAAAGCGATAAGCCTGATAAAAACCATAGAGAGTAATAACCATAACCACTGGAATCGCTAAGGGTAACTCTGTCTCTAATTCAACAAACGGAGAATTAAACAGGAAGTGAGTTCCCAAGGCTAAACCTAGGAAAATAAGGCCCTGTTTCTTGCCAACCTTCTGTCCTTTATAGGCTCTGTAAAGCAAGTAAACACCTACTACAGCTAGACCTGAAAAAGTCCAGTGAGAGGCAATTCCTGAGATGATACGCTCCAAAATCCTTGAAATGGTAAAATCAAAGCCCTCTGGCAAATCTGTACGAATGTAGCCAATATCCTCAATCATTTGGAATCCCAAACCAGAAGCAATGCCTAGTAAAAACAATGATTTTAATTTTCGCACAGGAATCAAAGCTAAAACAAAGACAAGTGGCAATAATTTCAAGGGCTCTTCTACCAAAGGAGCCACAATCGCACTTTCAAAGGTATTTAAAAATGCACTATCTGGGAAAAGAACGCCTAGCAAATCATGGATATAGGTATTAGCAAAGCTAGACAACCAGCCCGAAAGGAACATTCCTCCCAATAAAGACAAGATCAAGGAGTTCTTTGGCAATTCCCATTTTTTCCCAATACGGAAAAGGAAATAAAGAGCCGGAATCATGTAAAAGAGAGCTAGAAAGATAGAAACTCCCATTAGTCCATATTCCGCACCTGACATCGAACCATCCGTATAGTAGATGGTTTCATATTGTAAACCAATACATAGCAATAAGATAAATAAATAAAATGCTGTTTTTCTTCATACACTTTCTTTCTAAATGAAGTATTTATAATTCTACCACTGTCATACTTCCTGTATCTACATCGTAAATAGCACCAGAGATAACGACATCATCTGGTATTAAGGGAGACTCGATAAGAAGTTGCATATCCTCACGCACACTCTCCTCTATATCTTGGAAGGGCAAAAAGTCCTGATCTGACACATCGACACCTAGTTCCTCTTTTAAATACTCCTGAAAAGGCCCATTTTCAAAGGTCTGAGCACCACAGTCTGTATGGTGCAACACCACAATTTCTCTTGTCCCCATTTGTTGCTGGGAAATAACTAGCGAACGAATCATGTCCTCAGTCACTCGACCACCTGCATTCCGCAAGATATGAGCATCCCCAAGTGCCAAACCTAGAGCTTGCGCAACGTGCAGACGTGAGTCCATACAGGTCACAATGGCTACTCTGGTTTTGGGTTTAAGTGGTAGATTTAACTGCCCATGTAGGGCAACATAAGCCTGATTGGCTTGCATAAACTGTTCAAAATACGACACGATTCCCTCCTTGAAAATTTGATAGTCAAATATTTCTCCTATCTTATCATTTTTAAGAGGATTTGTCACAGATTAAGCAAAAACCTTTTTCAAAACTTCCTGAATCGTTGTCACCCCAATGACCTGAATTTCCTTGGGCGGAGTGATTCCTGTCAAGGAATTCTTAGGTACATAAATCTTAGTAAAGCCCAGTTTAGCAGCTTCATTGATGCGTTGCTCGATACGATTCACGCGCCGAATTTCTCCTGTCAAGCCCAGTTCTCCCACAAAACATTCCTGAGGATTAGTTGGCTTGTCCTTGTAGCTCGAAGCAATAGCAACCGCAACAGCTAAGTCTATCGCAGGTTCATCCAATTTAACACCGCCAGCAGATTTGAGATAGGCATCTTGATTTGCAAGAGAAGACCTGCACGCTTTTCCAAAACAGCCATAATCAAGCTAGCACGATTAAAATCAAGGCCTGTCGTCGTACGCTTGGCATTTCCAAACATGGTCGGTGTTACCAAGGCCTGAACCTCAGCCAAAATAGGACGTGTCCCTTCCATGGTCACAACGATTGATGAACCAGTTGCTCCATCCAAACGCTCTTCTAGGAAAACTTGACTCGGATTGAGTACCTCAACCAAGCCACCTGACTGCATCTCAAAAATCCCAATCTCATTAGTGGAGCCAAAACGGTTTTTGACCGCTCTTAAAATACGGAAGGTATGATGGCGTTCCCCTTCAAAGTAAAGTACCGTATCCACCATATGCTCCAACATACGAGGCCCAGCTAATGTTCCTTCCTTGGTCACATGACCTACGATAAAGATGGCAATATTATTAGTTTTGGCCAGCTGCATGAGCTCAGCAGTCACCTCACGCACCTGAGAAACAGACCCCTGCACCCCTGAAATCTCAGGAGACATAATGGTCTGGATAGAGTCAATAATGAGGAAGTCTGGCTGGATGCGCTCCACCTCTGCTCGAACACTCTGCATATTGGTCTCTGCATAGAGATAAAACTCACTATCAATATCTCCCAAGCGCTCTGCTCGTAGCTTAATCTGCTGGGCAGACTCCTCTCCGCTGACGTAGAGAACCGTACCCACTTGAGACAGCTGGGTTGAGACTTGTAGGAGAAGGGTTGATTTCCCAATTCCAGGATCCCCACCTATGAGGACGAGACTTCCTGGTACCACTCCGCCTCCAAGTACACGGTTGAATTCCTCCATCTCTGTCTTGGTTCGATTGACATTGATGGAGGTCACTTCAGCCAGTTTCATGGGCTTGGTTTTCTCACCTGTTAAAGACACACGCGCATTTTTGACCTCGGCAACCTCAACCTCTTCTACAAAGGAAGACCAAGACCCACAGTTAGGACATCGTCCCAGATATTTAGGGGAATTATACCCACAATTTTGACATACAAATGTCGCTTTTTTCTTTGCGATGATAAACCTCTTTCTATATCTCTAACTCACACTCAATCACTTGGCAAAAATCAATCTTCTCATTTGGCACAAACTGGCGCATGAGCATTCGATGAGCAACAACTACCACAGTCTGATGTTCTCGATACTTAGCCATGCATTCTAGAAAACGAGACTTCATTTCCGTAGCTGTCTCATATTGAATAGGACTATTAGGAAGTAACTCCCCCTTATTTTCTAGAAACATAGTACGAGCTTTTTCAAAATTATCTGTGCCACTTTCATAGACCTGCCATTCATGTAATAATGGCTCCACTCTCAAAGGAAGTCCCGTAGTACAAACCACATAAAAAGCCGTTTCTAAAGCTCTTGTGACTGCAGAAGATATGATTATTTCAGCTGAAGGAAGCAAGAGATTTTTGCTCAGTTTCTGGGCTTGCTGCCGTCCCTTCTCAGACAAGGGTGCCAAATCTATCCCAAATCCCGTATAAGAACGCTCCTCTAACTCACGATAATCTGGCTCCCCGTGACGTACAAAGATAATCTTCATTCTAGTGCCCAGTCGATCCAAATCCACCAGTTCGCACGCCGTCAGCTGCATCTCCATCTGCAATTAAGAAAGGAGCAAAGACAGCCTGGACAACACGTTCTCCAACTTCAAGAACAACCTCTTGGTCTGTGATATTCTTCATCTGCGCTAAAATATGCCCTTCATTCCCAGGATTTCCATAATAATCCCCATCAATGACCCCAACTGAATTAATTAAAACCAAGCCCTTCTTACGAGGGTTTGAAGAACGATCATAAAGGTAAAGAACCTCAGTCGGTTGCATATAAGCCTTAACTCCTGTCGGAACCAAGACAATCTCTCCTGGCGCAATAACCGTACGCACAGCAACCTTTAAGTCGTAACCAGCCGCATGCGCTGTCTCACGCTTGGGCAATAAATTTTCATCTGTAAAACTAGAAACCAATTCAAAACCACGAATTTTCATCATCTTCTCTTTTCTATTATCATTTATTCTAGATTATTCTATCTTATTTATTCGGAAAAAGCACGAAAAAAAAGAGCACACAATTCAAATCGCTTAGGGCTGCTGGATTCCTCCCCTGACCCGCTTCACGCAGAACTGTTGCTCCACTGTCTATTATATCACATTCCTATTCATTTTAAAAGCAAAATTATTTTTTCCGTCTATTTCTAAAAAAGTCCTGCATAATAGCTGCGCATTCATCTTCCAAAATTCCCGTTTCAACCTCCACACGATGATTGAGACGCTCATCTGTCAAGATATCGTACAAACTCCCAGCAGCGCCAAATTTCTGGTTTTTAGCCCCATAGACCACGTTTGGAATACGGGCAAGTCCAATCGCCCCACTACACATGACACAAGGCTCAATGGTCACAAAAAGCGTGCAATCAAGCAAGCGCCAGCTCTCCTCACTCAGATTCGCATTCTCTATAGCCATAATCTCCGCGTGCATAACTGCTCGCTGCAGTTCCTCACGCGCATTATGCCCACGGCCAATGATTTCTCCGTCCTTGACAATCACACAACCAATTGGAATTTCATCATGTTCAAAAGCAATCTCAGCCTCTCTCAAAGCTTCCCTCATAAAGACTTCTTTTTCTTCAACTGTATAATTCATCAATTTCTCTTTTTCTACTTGTCGATTTTATTATTATATCATGAATCCCAATACAAAAAAAGCCACCGAATGCGGTGACTTTATAGGGAGATTATTATGAAAAAGAAAAGTTTAGGATATTTGTTACAACAAGTTAGGAGGTCTTCTTGTAACTGTCTATAGTATACCCGACCTATCTTAAACAAATCTTAAAAATCTCTTAGGACCAAACACTTTCTAAAATATTTGTTTGTTCACGACCAGGACCTACTGAGAAAGTAGAAATACGAACGCCAACCAATTCACTCACACGACGAACATAGTTACGCGCATTCTCAGGAAGATCTTCCAAATTACGAACTCCGGTAATATCTTCTGACCAACCTGGCAACTCTTCATAGATAGGCTTGCAACGTTTCAATTGCTCAAGACTAGCTGGATAGTAGTCAATACGTTGACCATCAAGATCATAGGCCACACAGATTTTCACAGTATCTAAACCACTCAAAACATCGATAGAGTTCAATGAAAGATTCGTAATACCAGAAACACGACGACTATGGCGCATCACAACTGAGTCAAACCAACCCACACGACGTGGACGACCAGTTGTTGTACCATATTCATGACTACTTCACGGATACGTTCTCCCACTTTATCAAACAACTCAGTTGGGAAAGGACCGTCTCCTACACGACTCGTATAGGCTTTACATACACCTACAACCTTGTCAATCTTACTTGGACCAACACCAGAACCAATTGTCACACCACCAGCTACAGGGTTTGATGACGTAACAAATGGATAAGTACCTTGGTCGATATCTAGCATAACTCCTTGTGCACCTTCAAAAAGCACACGTTTACCGTTATCAAGTGCATCATTCAAAATGACAGATGTATCTGTCACATATTTCTTGATTTGTTGACCATATTCGTAATATTCTTCAAAAATATCATCGAAATCAATCTCTTTACTGTCATACAATTTTTCAAAAAGACGATTCTTTTCAGCAAGGTTACGTTCTAAACGCTCACGGAAAATGTCTTTATCCAAAAGATCCGCGATACGAATTCCCACACGAGCAGCCTTGTCCATATAAGCTGGACCGATTCCCTTGATTGTAGTCCCAATCTTATTGTCGCCCTTAGCTTCTTCTTGCAAACGGTCTAACTCGATATGATAAGGCAAAATAACATGCGCGCGATCAGAAATACGCAAGTTATCAGTTGTCACACCCTCCTCATGAAGATAGCTCAACTCTTTTACAAGAGATTTAGGATTTACAACCATACCATTCCCAATAACAGAGATTTTTTCAGGAAAGAAAATTCCAGATGGAATCAAGTGCAACTTAAATTTCTTACCATCAATCACAATCGTGTGACCTGCATTATCACCACCTTGGTAACGTGCAATCACTTCTGCATTCGCTGAAAGGAAGTCTGTAATCTTCCCTTTACCTTCATCACCCCATTGGGTACCTACAACAACAACTGAAGTCATAATCTTGTCTGAGCCCTCAGGCTCTTCCTTTCTCACATACATGGCAGGACTCTCACCTGCAATTATATCTTACAATTTATTATAAGAAAAAATCGCCTTTTTATCAAGAAGAAACAATAGAAAGATTTGCTATTTCCAACTATTAAAAAAATGATTTAGAAAAAAATAACCAGCTATTTATTATTATATTTCTATAAAAAAAGTAAATTTGTTCGAAATTAACTCATACTGTCTCAACAAGCAACAAAACCTTGTTTCATTATCAATTTTTTTCAAGATACAAACGATAAGCAACACGATAATGGTAAACGATAAAAATCCCTACGACACCCAATGCCATATCTAACTAAATAATAAATCAAAAATTTAAAATGAAAATGTTCCCAGTCCCAATTATTACCAAAGAAAGTAGCATACTCTTCTTCGATACTGTCATAGAAATCAGTCATCTAATCATAAATATTTTTGTAGCATAAGCATACACTCCTTTTACTTTTTTTATGATTTTATTCTAACAAAAAATTATAAACAGTTATTATAAAATCCTGAATTGCTCAAATACCAACCTCAAAAAGATAACAAATAGGAAAAGTTGACAGAATAGGAAGAAATTTACTACCTAAATTAGACTATTATAGATCTTATTAACTGTGTTAAATACTAAAAGAGACTGAGGTAAAAATCTTAAATTAAGAAAAACGCATATTATCAGGCATTATAATGTACTGACCCCAAAAGGTTAGACAATTAATTTATCCAAAGGATTTAGTTCTGTATTGTACAGGGCTAAGTCCTTTTAGTTTTACCTTAATTCGTTTATTGTTGTAGTAATCAATATAGTCTACAATAGCTTGTTCCAATTGCTTAAGCGACTGAAATGACTTCTCATAACCATAAAACATCTCCGATTTCAGAATGCCAAAGAAGGACTCCATCATACCGTTGTCTGGGCTGTTACCCTTACGTGACATGGATGCTTGAATTCCCTTACTCTCTAGGAACCGATGATAAGAATCGTGTTGGTATTGCCAACCTTGGTCACTATGGAGAATCGTATTCTCGTAGTGTTTCTCTGTGAAGGCCTGTTTCAACATCGTTTTTACTTGTTCTAAGTTGGGTGAAGTTGAAAGATTATAGGCGATAATTTCGCTATTAAAGCCATCTAAAACTGGTGATAAGTAAAGCTTTTGAGTACTTGCTGGAATGGCAAATTCTGACACATCTGTGTAGCACTTTTCCATTGTTTTAGAGCCTTCAAATTGACGTTGAATAAGGTTATCTGCCTTCTTGCCAACGTCTCCTTTATGGGAAGAATATTTTCGTTTCTGTCGCATTTTAGCTTGTAAATTGAGTACTTTCATCAAGCGTTGAACTCTTTTATGATTTACCAGATAACCACGATTTCTTAGTTCTAAATGAACCCGACGACAACCATAATTTCCCTTGTGTTCGATAAAAATGGATTGAATTTCAGCTTTAAGCTCTTGGTTCTTATCTGGTTTGTCTAGCTGTTTCAAGTGATAGTAGTAGGTCGAACGAGCTAGTTTAATGGCTTTTAGAAGAATATCTAACGAAAACTCAGTCATTAATTCTTGAACAATTTCTGTCTTTCTTCTTTCTCTTTTTCCTCCTTCAATCGGAGTTCTCTCAACTTTTTTAGGATGGCATTCTCCGCTCTCAGGTACTCATTTTCTGCTTGAAGACGTTCTAATTCTGTCCTCTCTTCAGGTCTCTTTTTTGGCTTACGTCCCATTTTAGGTACTCTCCCTCTTGTTTTCTCAACAATAGTATACCCGTTTTTCTTGTATTGTGCTAGCCAGTTAAGAAGTATCGTACGACTTGGGAGGCCGTATTCAAGAGAAACTCTATCTTTAGTCCAGCCTTCATGTAAGACTTTATGAATCATTTCTTGTTTTAAATCAGGAGAATAGTAACGATTTTTTCCTTTTTTGACGAACTCTATTCCGTAACGATCAATCAATTTAATCATGTACCTAATATTAGAATTGTTTATCCCAAATTTATTTGAAAGCTTCTCTAAGCCATATCCTTGTTTTCTAAGTTCATAGATCTTAACTTTATTATTATAATAAATTAATTTCATAATAAAAATACCCCAAAAGTTAGATTATTTCTGTCTAACTTTTGGGGTGCAGTTCAAAGTTAGATTTTTCAGACTATTTTTTAAATCTTTCTCAAGGACAAATATAAAATCGTCAACACTTTGAAAACTTCAAAAAAAGGATTTTCATCGCTATAAACATCAAAAAAGAAAGGACGAAATGTGTCCTTTCTTGTTTTTCTTAACTACTCCGCCAGTAGGACTCGAACCTACGACATCATGATTAACAGTCATGCGCTACTACCAACTGAGCTATGGCGGATTAAAGCTAAGCGACTTCCATATCTCACAGGGGGCAACCCCCAACTACTTCCGGCGTTCTAGGGCTTAACTTCTGTGTTCGGCATGGGTACAGGTGTATCTCCTAGGCTATCGTCACTTAACTCTGAGTAATACCTACTCAAAATTGAATATCTATTCAAACTAAGAAAACCGTTCGCTTTCATATTCTCAGTTACTTTGGATAAGTCCTCGAGCTATTAGTATTAGTCCGCTACATGTGTCGCCACACTTCCACTTCTAACCTATCTACCTGATCATCTCTCAGGGCTCTTACTGATATAAAATCATGGGAAATCTCATCTTGAGGTGGGTTTCACACTTAGATGCTTTCAGCGTTTATCCCTTCCCTACATAGCTACCCAGCGATGCCTTTGGCAAGACAACTGGTACACCAGCGGTAAGTCCACTCTGGTCCTCTCGTACTAGGAGCAGATCCTCTCAAATTTCCTACGCCCGCGACGGATAGGGACCGAACTGTCTCACGACGTTCTGAACCCAGCTCGCGTCGCTTTTAATGGGCGAACAGCCCAACCCTTGGGACCGACTACAGCCCCAGGATGCGACGAGCCGACATCGAGGTGCCAAACCTCCCCGTCGATGTGAACTCTTGGGGAGATAAGCCTGTTATCCCCAGGGTAGCTTTTTATCCGTTGAGCGATGGCCCTTCCATACGGAACCACCGGATCACTAAGCCCGACTTTTCGTCCCTGCTCGAGTTGTAGCTCTCGCAGTCAAGCTCCCTTATACCTTTACACTCTGCGAATGATTTCCAACCATTCTGAGGGAACCTTTGGGCGCCTCCGTTACCTTTTTAGGAGGCGACCGCCCCAGTCAAACTGCCCGTCAGACACTGTCTCCGATAGGGATCACCCTATCCGGGTTAGAGTGGCCATAACACAAGGGTAGTATCCCAACAACGTCTCCTTCGAAACTGGCGTCCCGATCTCATAGACTCCTACCTATCCTGTACATGTGGTACAGACACTCAATATCAAACTGCAGTAAAAGCTCCATGGGGTCTTTCCGTCCTGTCGCGGGTAACCTGCATCTTCACAGGTACTAAAATTTCACCGAGTCTCTCGTTGAGACAGTGCCCAAATCATTACGCCTTTTCGTGCGGGTCGGAACTTACCCGACAAGGAATTTCGCTACCTTAGGACCGTTATAGTTACGGTAGCCGTTTACTGGGGCTTCAATTCATACCTTCGCTTACGCTAAGCACTCCTCTTAACCTTCCAGCACCGGGCAGGCGTCACCCCCTATACATCATCTTACGATTTAGCAGAGAGCTGTGTTTTTTGATAAACAGTTGCTTGGGCCTATTCACTGCGACTGACGTAAAGTCAGCACCCCTTCTCCCGAAGTTACGGGGTCATTTTGCCGAGTTCCTTAACGAGAGTTCTCTCGCTCACCTGAGGCTACTCGCCTCGACTACCTGTGTCGGTTTGCGGTACGGGTAGAGTATGTTTAAACGCTAGAAGCTTTTTCTTGGCAGTGTGACGTCACTAACTTCGCTACTAAACTTCGCTCCCCATCACAGCTCAATGTTATAGAACTAAGCATTTGACTCAGTTCACACCTCACTGCTTAGACAGACACTTCCAATCGTCTGCTTTTAGTTAGCCTACTGCGTCCCTCCATCACTACATACTCTAGTACAGGAATATCAACCTGTTGTCCATCGGATACACCTTTCGGTCTCTCCTTAGGTCCCGACTAACCCAGGGCGGACGAGCCTTCCCCTGGAAACCTTAGTCTTACGGTGGACAGGATTCTCACCTGTCTTTCGCTACTCATACCGGCATTCTCACTTCTATGCGTTCCAGCACTCCTCACGGTACACCTTCATCACACATAGAACGCTCTCCTACCATACCTATAAAGGTATCCACAGCTTCGGTAAATTGTTTTAGCCCCGGTACATTTTCGGCGCAGGGTCACTCGACTAGTGAGCTATTACGCACTCTTTGAATGAATAGTCGCTTCTAAGCTAACATCCTAGTTGTCTGTGCAACCCCACATCCTTTTCCACTTAACAATTATTTTTGGGACCTTAGCTGGTGGTCTGGGCTGTTTCCCTTTCGACTACGGATCTTAGCACTCGCAGTCTGACTGCCGACCATAATTCATTGGCATTCGGAGTTTATCTGAGATTGGTAATCCGGGATGGACCCCTCACCCAAACAGTGCTCTACCTCCAAGAATCTCTAATGTCGACGCTAGCCCTAAAGCTATTTCGGAGAGAACCAGCTATCTCCAAGTTCGTTTGAATTTCTCCGCTACCCACAAGTCATCCAAGCACTTTTTCAACGTGCCCTGGTTCGGTCCTCCAGTGCGTCTTACCGCACCTTCAACCTGCTCATGGGTAGGTCACATGGTTTCGGGTCTACGTCATGATACTAAGGCGCCCTATTCAGACTCGGTTTCCCTACGGCTCCGTCTCTTCAACTTAACCTCGCATCATAACGTAACTCGCCGGTTCATTCTACAAAAGGCACGCTCTCACCCATTAACGGGCTCGAACTTGTTGTAGGCACACGGTTTCAGGTTCTATTTCACTCCCTCCCGGGGTGCTTTTTCACCTTTCCCTCACGGTACTGGTTCACTATCGGTCACTAGGGAGTATTTAGGGTTGGGAGATGGTCCTCCCAGATTCCGACAGGGATTTCACGTGTCCCGCCGTACTCAGGATACTGCTAGGTACAAAGACTATTTTTAAATACGAGGCTATTACTCTCTTTGGCCGATCTTCCCAAATCATTCTTCTATAATCTTTGAGTCCACATTGCAGTCCTACAACCCCGAAGAGTAAACTCTTCGGTTTGCCCTCCTGCCGTTTCGCTCGTCGCTACTAAGGCAATCGCTTTTTGCTTTCTCTTCCTGCGACTACTTAGATGTTTCAGTTCACTGCGTCTTCCTCCTCACATCCTTAACAGATGTGGGTAACAGGTAGTACCTGTTGGGTTCCCCCATTCGGAAATCCCTGGATCATCGCTTACTTACAGCTACCCAAGGCATATCGTCGTTTGTCACGTCCTTCTTCGGCTCCTAGTGCCAAGGCATCCACCGTGCGCCCTTATTAACTTAACCTTATTTTTTCTGACCTTTCAGTCATAAACTCTTATTAATACTACAGCGTTTTTCGGTTTATTTTTCTTGTTACTATTTGATATAGATATTCAATTTTTCAATGTGCATTACTTGGTGATCTCTCACCAATGGAGCCTAGCGGGATCGAACCGCTGACCTCCTGCGTGCAAAGCAGGCGCTCTCCCAGCTGAGCTAAGGCCCCACAAGACCTCTCAAGACTAAACAAGACCAATGCGCAGTTCCTTATCCTTAGAAAGGAGGTGATCCAGCCGCACCTTCCGATACGGCTACCTTGTTACGACTTCACCCCAATCATCTATCCCACCTTAGGCGACTGGCTCCTTACGGTTACCTCACCGACTTCGGGTGTTACAAACTCTCGTGGTGTGACGGGCGGTGTGACAAGGCCCGGGAACGTATTCACCGCGACGTGCTGATCCGCGATTACTAGCGATTCCGACTTCATGTAGGCGAGTTGCGACCTACAATCCGAACTGAGACTGGCTTTTAAGAGATTAGCTTGCCGTCACCGGCTTGCGACTCGTTGTACCAGCCATTGTAGCACGTGTGTAGCCCAGGTCATAAGGGGCATGATGATTTGACGTCATCCCCACCTTCCTCCGGTTTATTACCGGCAGTCTCGCTAGAGTGCCCAACTGAATGATGGCAACTAACAATAGGGGTTGCGCTCGTTGCGGGACTTAACCCAACATCTCACGACACGAGCTGACGACAACCATGCACCACCTGTCACCTCTGTCCCGAAGGAAAGCTCTATCTCTAGAGCGGTCAGAGGGATGTCAAGACCTGGTAAGGTTCTTCGCGTTGCTTCGAATTAAACCACATGCTCCACCGCTTGTGCGGGCCCCCGTCAATTCCTTTTGAGTTTCAACCTTGCGGTCGTACTCCCCAGGCGGAGTGCTTAATGCGTTAGTCTGCAGCACTAAACCCCGGAAAGGGTCTAACACCCTAGCACTCATCGTTTACGGCGTGGACTACCAGGGTATCTAATCCTGTTTGCTCCCCCACGCTTTCGAGCCTCAGCGTCAGTTACAAGCCAGAGAGCCGCTTTCGCCACCGGTGTTCCTCCATATATCTACGCATTTCACCGCTACACATGGAATTCCACTCTCCCTCTTGCACTCAAGTTAAACAGTTTCCAAAGCGTACTATGGTTAAGCCACAGCCTTTAACTTCAGACTTATCTAACCGCCTGCGCTCGCTTTACGCCCAATAAATCCGGACAACGCTCGGGACCTACGTATTACCAGGTACGCTGGCACGTAGTTAGCCGTCCCTTTCTGGTAAGATACCGTCACAGTGTGAACTTTCCACTCTCACACTCGTTCTTCTCTTACAACAGAGCTTTACGATCCGAAAAACCTTCTTCACTCACGCGGCGTTGCTCGGTCAGACTTCCGTCCATTGCCGAAGATTCCCTACTGCGCCTCCCGTAGGAGTCTGGGCCGTGTCTCAGTCCCAGTGTGGCCGATCACCCTCTCAGGTCGGCTATGTATCGTCGCCTTGGTGAGCCGTTACCCCACCAACTAGCTAATACAACGCAGGTCCATCTGGTAGTGATGCAATTGCACCTTTTAAGCAAAATGTCATGCAACATCTACTATTATGCGGTATTAGCTATCGTTTTCCAATAGTTATCCCCCGCTACCAGGCAGGTTACCTACGCGTTACTCACCCGTTCGCAACTCATCCGGAGAAGCAAGCTCCTCCTTCAGCGTTCTACTTGCATGTATTAGGGCACGCCGCCAGCGTTCGTCCTGAGCCAGGATCGAAACTCTCATTAAAAGTTTGAGTTCTCACTCATTTCTGTCACTGACAGATTTATTGTTTTTTTCATTGTTCAGTACTACAACATTAGTTGTAGTGCCCTGCACATTGGTTCGTCTTGTTCAGTTTTCAAAGGTCTTTGTCATTTGCTTCTCTCAAGTGACAACTATATTAGTATATCACAGTCGCTTTCGCTTGTCAACACTTTTTTGAAACTTTTTTAAACTTTTTTCATCAAGTGTTTCATCTGCAACATACCATAGTCCGTACGGGATTCGAACCCGTGTTACCGCCGTGAAAAGGCGGTGTCTTAACCCCTTGACCAACGGACCTGAGTTGTTATTTTCAACTCTTACTATTATACCCACTTTTTAAACTTTGTCAACTACTTTTTTTATCTTTTTTCTATTTTTTTGCATGACTTCCTAATGAGTACGGATGTCAAACTCTTTAAACACAATACGTAAGTCTCTTAATACTCTTTGACGACCTCGGAAGCGTTCGTTTCTTAAGACACGTTCTAACTCTTCTTGTTTATCTTTACTTTGTTTGTTTCTATAATCTCTTAGTGTCTCATGAAAGAGATAATAGTCATCTAGCCACAGACCGCCCTCACTGATACGATGACTGAGCTCACCTACTTCTTCATAAGGTTCTTTATCATATCTACGCTTCTGGCTTTCTTGTTTACGGATATAGTCTAAAATCCGATTCCGGAATTTAGTTTTGAAGTATCTACGTAAGCGTGGTGTATCTTCTACTAGTCCTTCTTCTCTACTGATCAATTCATGTAAACAAATCATACCCTCTTGATCCCAATCCGATAGCTCCCATAAATGGAGATGATATTCATTTCTACACTTGTACACAATGCCTCGGACTTCTTCATACAATTCTTCAATCATATTGTTCCCCCTTTCTAGATACAGTCTAACAGATTCAGATACACTTTTGTCCCATTTTCCCCATTCTGTTCTCTACACTGCCTCAACTGCACAAAAAAGAGAGGGTTTGCCTCTCTCAGGGTTATTTTTCGTCATTCATTTTTGACTTCACTTCATCATAAGATAATGCATGAGATTCCTCTTCTACTGTTTCAGGCATCTTTCCTGTTTCATAGAGAGATTTAATTTGTGTGCTATCCAATGTTTCATATTTCAATAATGCTTCTGCAATCAACTTGTGAGTTTCACGATTTGACTGAATAATTTCAGCAGCTTTATTTCGTGCTTCATTTAATAATGAACGAACTTCCTCGTCAATTTCATAAGCTGTTTGTTCTGAAATTGATTTTTGAGGACTCTGTGCACCAAACATAGCATGGTTTCCTTCATATTGTACTGGACCAAGTTTTTCACTCATACCATACTCTGTAACCATTGCACGCGCCATTTGCGTTGCTTGTTCAAAGTCGTTTGAAGCTCCTGTAGTTTGGACATTAAAGATAATTTCTTCAGCTACACGGCCACCCATTAAACCAGCCAATTGCTCTTTCATATCTTCTTTAGATAGAAGCATTTGATCTTCCTTAGGAAGTGCAATCATGTAACCACCTGCACGGCCACGTGGTACAATTGTAACCTTATGGACAACGCGGGCATTCGACAAGACTAAACCAACAATAGTATGTCCAGCCTCATGGTAGGCAACCAATTCACGTTCTTTTTGTGAAACTGTCTTATCTTTCTTAGAAGGACCAGCAATAACTCTATCTTCTGCTTCATCAATATCTGAAGCATCAATTATCGATTTATTTCGACGAGCAGCAACTAGAGCCGCCTCATTCAATACATTCTCTAAATCAGCACCAACAAAACCTGGAGTTTGTTGGGCAACTAATTTCAAATCAACATCTTCTGCTAAAGGCTTGTTCTTAGCATGAACTTTCAAGATTGCTTCGCGACCTTTAACATCAGGACGGCCAACCAATACTTTTCTATCAAAACGTCCTGGACGCAAAAGGGCAGGATCAAGTACATCTGAACGGTTTGTCGCAGCGATAACGATAATCCCTTCATTTCCCTCAAAACCGTCCATCTCAATCAAGAGTTGATTCAAGGTTTGCTCACGTTCGTCATTACCTCCGCCAAGACCGACTCCACGTTGACGTCCAACAGCATCAATTTCATCGATAAAGATAATAGCTGGTGCTGCTTTTTTAGCATCTTCAAAAAGAGAACGAACACGACTAGCTCCAACTCCGACAAACATTTCTACAAAGTCAGAACCTGAGATACTAAAGAATGGAACACCTGCTTCTCCGGCGACTGCTTTAGCAAGCAAAGTTTTACCTGTTCCCGGAGGTCCCTCCAAAAGAACACCTGCTGGAATACGGGCTCCAAGTTTTGTAAATCGTTTTGGATCTTTTAAAAATTCAACAACTTCAACTAGTTCTTGTTTTTCTTCCTCAGCTCCAGCAACATCTGAAAATCTTACTTTAATATCTTCTTTATTTGCAGCTTTAGCCTTACTACGTCCAAAACTCATCGGGTTACGGCTATTATTTCCTCCCATATTTCCCATCATAGAGAATAGGAAGAAGAAAAGAATACCGAATGGCACAATGGATACAAGAATATTAATCCACATACCACTTGAACTTTCATGCTTAACAGTTACTTCCGCTTTATGGTCAGAAGCAAGCTTTGTAATTCTGATACCGTCGTATCTGAAGGAAGAATGATGCTTGAAAATTTCTCTACTGTTGTAGCAGATGGAGAAAAGAACTGAATGCCTGTTTCTTCTTTACTTGTTTTAGGATTTTTATAAACACCTGAAACTTCGATAACACTGCCATTTGGTTGGTAAGTCAATTCTTTTACATTGTCATCGGTAATTTCTTTTACCAATTCTGTATAATTAATTTGCTCACTTTTCCCTGCAACACTACCTGTACTAAAATACTGGTAACTTGTAACTAGGAAAAAAATAAGTAATAACCATAGAAAAGGATTTTTAATTAAACCATTATTTTGTTTTTTCATTAAAAATTGTTCTTTCTAATTTGAATATACTTCTTCTTTCAATACTCCAACATAAGGAAGGTTACGATAATTTTCTTTGTAGTCTAAACCATAACCTACTACAAACTCATTGGGAATAGTAAAGCAAGTATAGTCTGCCTCAATTTCTACAACACGTCCTTCTGGTTTATCCAACAAGGTTGCAATGTTAACAGAAGCAGCTTCTCTTTCAATAAACATATCTCGCAAATTCTTCAAAGTTTGTCCTGTATCAATGATATCCTCTACAAATAGAACATGTCTTCCTTTGATATCTTGAGTTACATCTTGCTTGATATTAATGACACCACTACTTGCTGTTCCACCATGATAGCTAGAAACCATCATAAAGTCCATTTCAATATGTGTATCAATATGTTTAACCAATTCAGCCATAAAGGGATAGATCCTTTTAAAATCCCAATTAAAATCGGATTTTTTCCTGCATAGTCTTTAGTTAGTTGGGCACCTAATTTTTTAGCAGCTTCTGTAATTTCATCGTGTGAAACGAGAATTTTTTTAATATCGTTTTCTAACATTTTTTTACCTATCTATTTTTTCTATATAAAGTACAGTGTTCATTATATCATTTTTCGTGTTTTTACTCAAATTACTGGTCGCAATTCCCAAAATTGAGACAATTTCACCAAATTGCTCAATAATCAGAGCTGATTTTCGCTTTTCCATAGGGATTTTCAAATCAATAAATAGACGTCTGAGTTTTTTTCTATATCCATTTTGAATCAAACAATCTCCTGTTTTTCGATGACGAATGTGTATTGATGTTTCGCGTGAAACAGGTACCTGCTGAATTAATTCACCTTCTAAAGGAAGTCCAAAGGAAAATAAATATCCTTGATAAGATACCTGATTTTGATAGTGTAACACAAGTTCATCTTCCTTTTCATCAGACTGAGGACTGATTTTACAAATCCGAAACTGTTGATACTCTTTTACTAATTCATAACCATTTTTAAGCGGATGACGATACTGGCTTTTAGTTTTTAAAATTTGTCTAACTTCTTCAAACTGAGCTTTTGTAAGATTCAAATCTGGAAAACGATTCAGATAAGTTTGAAGTAAAACTCTTTGTGTCGACTCAGAGTAAGATAATAGCTGATCTAAATTTTCTACATCAATATTCTTTGATAATTCAGCTATAGCTAAGTCATAATCTAAAATTTCATTACCGATGCTTAAGATTGCATTTCTAAATCGAGGATTTCTTTTTCTAATTCTGGTAAGTATGAGTTTCGAATACGATTGCGAAAATAATGATTTTCCTGATTTGATATATCTTCAAAGTGAGAAATTGGTGGAAAGTCTTTTTTCTGAAAATGCAAGAAGGGCCGAATGATTTCTATCTCCCCGACTACTTGCTTCTCCTGAATTCCTGATAGATAGCGCAAACGAGTGCCTCGAATCAAACGCATCAAAATCGTTTCCACCTGATCATCAGCATGGTGGGCAGTGACTAAGGCTGTCGCACCTGTCTTTTTCATGACCTCTTGAAAAAAATCATAACGAAAATGTCGAGCACGCGCTTCTGAAAATTCTCCTGAAAAATCGCTGATATAAATAGGAAGCTCTGCTTCAGCAGCCAACTTCCTTAATTCCTGTTCTTCCCAATCTGATTCTACTCTCTGCTTATGATTCACATGAGCCAGAATCAATTCGATTTCTAACTCTTTTTGATACGTAGATAACACCTTAAATAGAAACATAGAATCTAACCCACCAGAAAGAGCTAGCACCACCCTAGTATGCTTTTTGAAATATCCCTTCTTGAGAAAATGATTTAAAAAATCTTGTTCCCTCATTTTAGAACCTCATAAACATCCTTGGCTATCTTAGAAATCGTATCATAATCAGAATTTTTAGTGAAAATAGAAAGAATAAATGGAGAATCTGCATAGACAACACCCGTATCATGCTTAAATTCATCCGCATCTCCAATTTTATGAGCTACTTTAACAGAAACACCTTTGGCAATTCTCTCATTATCAAAATCTGTTTTAGTCAAAGAATCCAATACAAGTCCATTTTGGTTATAAATAGCTTCCATGACTTTCCCAGCCATTTTAGAAGAAATCAATTTTTCTTTGGAATCCCAATCATCTCCCATAATAGCAGACGTCTTGGATTTGAATATAGCATCAGATTGATTTGAAATGTAATATCCCAATAGATTATGAGCTACATTATCCGATTCTTTAGATACTTTTGTGATTAAGTCCTTTATAGAATACTCTTTATTATCCTCTTTTTTAGGGAGACTACCACTTCCCTCTGGTTTATAAGAACCTGGAAAATCATTGACTGCTGATACGTATTTTACAGTCGTGTCTAACTGATAAAGACCCTCATTTATTTTTTCTTGCGTATAGTAGAGATAAGGTAATTTTAAAATGCTAGCTGCATACATCTTTTCATCTTGATTGATACCAGCTTCTTTTCCAGTAGTCAGTTGCTTAACATAAATAGAGAAAGAAGTTTTCTGATATTTTTCAGATAATATTTCTTGCACTTTATTCATCCGATTATCTTCTTCAGAAGTTAATTCCTTATATACCCATCCAACTTGATCAATATGTAGAAATTCTTTCCCTTCTACAAACATGGTCTTATCAATTGAAACTTGCGAATAAGCTGATAAGGATGATTTCACTTCTTTTAAATCATAAGGACTATTGTACAGTTTAAAATCAGATTCTAACCATACTTTTTTTATTGTTGGAGTTACCTCTGATTGATCATATAAAAATCGTTTGTCTGCAGCAATAAATTGATGGTTAGATAACTTAAATACTGGAATCCCTTGTTTATTCAAGCGCCACTCGGTTATTTGAAAACTTATTTTGGGAATCAATTTTCCAGATTCCACTACTAAATCTTCATTCGCATAAACAGGAACCTCTCCATAAACCATGGGAGAACTTAATTTTTCTCTAAAATAAATACCAAAGTCAGATTGTGAAAGGTAATAAATTTCTTTTGAAGTATAGACTACTTCTTTTTCTGTGCTAACGACTTTTGAAATGGTCAAAAAACTCGGTAACAACAAAATAATTAAGAATTTACGCATTCTTCCTTTCCTTTTCTTCTTGTAAACGCAATAATTGATTTTTATCAGCCAACTCTTCCAGCTTTTCATCCGATAGACTCAAAAATTGCTCTATTACATCTAATAAATTTTCCATTTTATCACCTTGGGAGCAAGTCAGGAATCGTATAAACAGCTTCCCGATTCTTAGAATAATAATATTTTGCACGCATGTATTTAGCAGCGTAATCTTCATCTTTCAACTTTGTGGCAAAAGCTGTCTCTTTCTCCTTTTCCTCACTCAAGGTTTGATACTGAGTTTGCAAGTCTGATAACTGTTGACGTCTTTGGAGTAATTGATGATAGCTTTGAGCAAGATTATAAGTTGGTAAAATGAACAATAAAATCATCAAAATAAGAACCCAACCCATGAAACGATTACGTTTTTGTCGTTCTTTCATCAGATAGCGACGACGTTGGTGTTCATTTTGAATAAAAGAATTATTCAATTGTACGATATTTTTAGACATTTTCTTCTACCCGTGTTTCACTGATAATTTCATACATTCCTGCCGCATCTTCTTTTTTTGTACTATCTTTCATCTCCAGTACTTTTACAAGTAGCAACTTATTGCCAAAGCGAATTTCAACTTTGTCATTAACTTTCAAGTCCGTTGAACTTTTAGCCAAAATTCCATTTACCTTAATTCTACCTTTATCTGCTACTTCTTTTGCGACTGTACGACGCTTGATAATTCTTGATACTTTTAAATATTTATCTAATCTCATTTTTATTACCTCAAATTATTATTGTACCATTTTTATCCCCTTTATAGAAGAAAAATGTTAAAAGGAAATTGCTTCCTTTGATTCTTTTATCTCTAATAACCTTTCTCCAAAAATGAGCAGACCTTCTAAAATTTCATAGTCCTTCTTGTTTCGGATATCAAATACAACTTCCATTAATCCCTTATTCTCAGTTATGGCTGCTTTTAAATTCGTTGCTGATAAAGATTTAAAATAATCTTGAGCCAAGAACAGTCGCTGAGTAATTTTTTCAAATTGGACTGTAATCTTATTCTCTTTTCTTTCCACACGTTGAACAAAGACCTTGTCCAAATATGACTTGACTAAACCAATCTCTAAAAGATAAGCAACCACATCTGGGTATTCTCCAAAACGGTCCATCAGCTCTTCTTGTAACTCCTCATAATTGACACGGTTGTCAATTTGACGAATTTTCTTGTAAACTTCAATCTTATGTCGTTGATCAGAAATATAGGTATCAGGAAGATAAGCATCAATTTGTAAAATCAATTCGGCATTTCCTTTGGTCCTTATGTTCCCATTACCATGTCGTTTAGCAATAGCTTCCTCTAGTAATTGCGAATACAATTCAAAACCAACAGAATCAATGAAACCAGACTGAGACTTGCCTAAGAGATTTCCTGCTCCACGAATCGAAAGATCTCGCATTGCAATCTTAAATCCAGAGCCCAATTCTGTAAATCCTTTAATCGCTTCTAATCTCTTCTCGGAGACTTCACTGATTGATTTTTCTGGACGATACATGAGATAGGCATAAGCAATACGATTACTACGACCGACTCTTCCTCTTAACTGATACAAGGTTGACAAGCCCATATGATCCGCATTTTCAATAAATAAAGTATTGGCATTTGGAATGTCCACCCCTGTCTCAATAATGGTAGTTGTCACCAAGATATCATACTGACCTTCAATGAAATCTAGTAGAGTATTTTCTAACTGAATCTCACTCATTTGCCCATGAACATACCCAATCGAAGCCTCTGGAATCAACTCCTGTAATTCTGAAACCTTCTGATCAATTGTGTCAACTTTATTGTAAAGATAGTAAACTTGACCTCCACGCTCCATTTCACGCAAGACAGCATCACGAATCACACTATCATTCTTTCTAAGACATAGGTTTGCACTGGATAACGATTAGTCGGCGGAGTTTCAATAACAGACAAATCTCTGATTCCCAGCATAGACATGTGAAGGGTACGAGGAATCGGCGTTGCTGTCAAAGTTAGAACATCCACTTGTTTCTTCAATTCTTTCAAGGTTTCCTTATGCTTGACACCAAATCGCTGTTCCTCATCAATAATCATCAAGCCCAAATCAGCAAACATAACATCTTTTGACAAAACACGATGTGTTCCAATCAAAATATCAACTTGACCCTTTTTCAATTTTTCAAGTGTTTCAGTCTGCTCTTTTTTACTTCTAAAGCGACTCAATACATCAATATTAACTGCAAAATTTTGGAATCGTTCCTTAAAATTCGTATAGTGCTGTTGCGCTAAAACCGTTGTCGGAACTAGAACGACAACCTGTTTGTGATCATTGACTGCCTTAAAGGCTGCACGCATAGCAACTTCAGTCTTTCCAAAACCAACATCCCCAACTAAAAGTCGATCCATTGGCTGAGAAGCCTGCATATCTCTCTTGATTTCCTCAACACTACGAAGTTGATCATCCGTTTCAACATAAGGGAAGGCATCATCAAAAGCATGTTGATCCTCATCATCAGCTGAGAAAGCAAAACCCTTCAACTGGCTGCGTTCAGAATAAAGTTTGATTAAATCGTCAGCTATATCCTCTACCTGGTTCTTAACTTTTTGCTTGGCTTTTTTGAAATGACCGTCATTTAATTTATTGAGTTTAGGAGCTTTCCCGTCACTTGAAACGTATTTGGAAAGCAGATGAATCTGTTCCACTGGGATAGAGATTTGATCCCCGTTTTGGTATTGAACACTAACATAATCACGGTGAATCCCTTTGATTTCAATGGTTTCAATCCCTAGATATTGACCAATTCCATGGATATGGTGAACAACGTAATCTCCTTTTTCAAGTTCATTGTAATCTTTTAATCTCTCTGCGTTTGAAACATGTTGTCTTCGAAAACGACGTTTCAATTTCTTTTGAAAAATCTCATGTTCAGTTATCAATAAAACCTTTTCATCTACAAAATGAAAACCATGTCTGAGATTACCCTCGATTAAGTTTACAGATTCTTTACAAATACTTGACTTATCTATGGAATCCAATTTAATCTGGTATTCCTCTAAAACATCCTCCAATGTTTTACTTCCCATTGAATTGCTAGACTGCAGGATAATAGTATAATCCATTTTTTTGTATCTCTCAATTTCTTCTTTTAGAAAAGAAAATTGATTGAAAAACTCCTGCATAGGATATTGATTAAATTGATAAATTTTGTCAAACTTGAGATTTCCTAACCCTTTTTGAAGATTAGAGAAAAAGGTAACCGGACTCTGTTTTTTGTAGATTTGCTCTGTATCAGCAAAATACTGCATCTCAGAAAATGCTTTACTGTTCTGTAATTCTTCTGTAAAGTATTGTGCTAACTCCCTTTCAAAGACTTCATACTGATTCATCAATTTCTGATAATCATCAAAGAATACTGGGGTATCTTTTTCAATATAGTCAAAAACAGTCCATGTCTTATCATAACACAAAGATAAAAATTTCCGTGAATCAGAATGAATTTGTTTTTGGTTAAAACTTGAAAGAATTTCTTCTAAGTATGATTTTAAAATAGGTGATAACGTTTTTGAAATTTGTTTTTCTAAAGCTGACTGTCCTCGTTGATAATCCTTTTCTCTCAAAAGCATATCACTAGCTGGAAAGATAGTGAGTTCTGTCTGATTTTCTTTCGATAATTGTGTTTCGACTTCAAATGACCTAATACCATCGACTTCATCACCAAAAAATTCGATTCGGTAAGGTTCTAACTGGGATATTTCAAAAATATCTAAAATATCTCCTCGCAGACTAAATTCGCCTTGAGTTTGTACTTGTGTAACTTTTCGATAGCCTATCTCTTTTAACTGATGGATAAGTGCGTGTTGGTCATATTCTTCACCAACTGTTATTTTTACAATACTATCTTTAAATATATTGGGAGACGGTAAAATCAATCGACTTGCTGCGATATTACAAACTAAAATCCCTTTCTTAGATGAATCAGTCAAAAAACGCAAGGCTTCAACCCGTGAAATGATTTTTTCTTGTGAAGACATCAAAAACTCGACCATAGGGGAGTCATCTACCAAAAATGGATAGATAAGTTCCTCACCCAAGACAGATATAAGATCACTAACAAGTCCTTCTGCTTCTCCATAAGTTGACGTCAATAACACAATCTTATCTTCCTGTCTCAAACTACTAGCAATTGCTAAAGCTTTTGTAGAAGTTGACAAGCCTAACATTAATTGTCTTTTCTTATCTGTCAGATTTTGATGCCATTTTTTTATCTGATCATTTTCTGAGAATAAATCTAATAAGGCCACCATTTATCCGTTATACCTCTGCATCGTTTTTTCAAAGTTTTTCTCTTGTAAATAGTAGTTTACAGAATCGTCAACTTTGTCAATAGACTGTAAAATACCAATATAATCATCCTTGTCAAACTTACTCAAAACATGGTTAACAACTGACATTCCATTTTTAGGTCTTCCGATTCCAATCTTAACACGATTAAATGTCTGGGTTCCAATATGTTGAATAATAGACTTGATACCATTATGACCACCTGCGGATCCCTTTGCTCTTAAGCGAATCTTTCCAACTTCCATGTCAAGGTCATCGTAAATGATGAGTAAATCTTCAATATCTAAACCATAATAAGTTAATAAAGCATGAACCGCTTTTCCGCTTTCATTCATAAATGTCGTTGGTTTGACAAGATAAATTTTTTCTCCATTTAGGAAAAAGGATGCTAGGTCAGCTTGAAATATCTTATCATGTGTAAAAGTGACATTCTGTTTCTTCGCTAGTTGGTCAATCAACATAAATCCAACATTGTGTTTTGTTTCAAAATATTTATCCCCTGGATTTCCTAATCCTACAAGTAATTTGGTCATTTATTTTTCCTTTCAAAAGCCAAAAGGGTTGGAATTTTTTTCCAACCTAATTGACACTATTCATTAATTTCTTTAGACATTAAAGCGGAATTCCATGATATCGCCATCTTGAACGATATATTCTTTACCTTCTTCACGCAAGCGCCCAGCTTCTTTTACGGCCTTTTCAGATCCGTATTTCACTAGATCCTCATATGACATGGTTACTGCACGAATAAATCCTTTTTCAAAGTCTGAGTGGATAATACCAGCTGCTTGAGGAGCCTTCATACCACGTTTGAAGGTCCAAGCGCGAACTTCTTTTTCACCAGCTGTGAAATAAGTTCCCAGTCCAAGCAAGTGGTAAGCAGCGCGAGTCAACTTGTCAACGCCTGATTCTGTCAACCCAAGTGCTTCAAGAAACTCTTGCTTATCTTCATCGTCTAACTCAGAAATTTCTTCCTCAGCACGCGCAGAAATAACGACTACTTCAGCATTTTCTGTCGCTGCAAATTCACGAATTTGTTTAACATAGTCGATAGAGTCAGGTTCTGAAACCACATCTTCATCCACATTAGCAACATAAAGAACTGGTTTAGTGGTCAAAAGGAAGAGACCTTTGACAACTTTTTGTTCTTCATCTGTAAATTCAATAGTTCGAGCTGATTTTCCATCTTCAAGAACAGGTTTAATCTTTTGAAGAACATTAAACTCTGCTACTGATTCTTTATCTTTTTGCGTACGTGCCATCTTTTCTACACGCGCATATCGTTTGTTAACTGATTCTAAGTCAGCAAGAATCAACTCTAGGTTAATAGTATCAATATCTGCCAGGGGATCCACAAAAGCATCTTCACGTCCTTGCTCGCGCATGACATTTTCATCATCAAAAGCACGAACTACATGAACAATCGCATCTACTTCACGGATATTGGCCAAGAATTTATTCCCTAGCCCTTCTCCTTTTGATGCACCTTTTACAATCCCTGCGATATCTGTAAACTCAAATGTTGTTGGAACTGTCTTTTTAGGAGTAATCATTTCCGTCAATTTGGAGGCGTTCATCTGGAACTTCTACCATTCCAACGTTTGGATCAATCGTCGCAAATGGGTAGTTTGCTGCCTCTGCTCCTGCTTTTGTAATTGCATTAAATAGTGTTGATTTACCAACGTTTGGCAAACCAACGATACCTGCTGTTAAAGCCATATTTTCTCATTCTCCGTTTTCATTTCAATCCCTAATATTATAACACAAAAAGGGATAAAGTGCTAACCCTCTAACTAAGAGTTCTCAGTCAATAATTTTATTCATTTTTCGATCAAAATCATAGCGCCCCATCATGACAACATGGTCACAATTGCTACATTTGATTTTTATATCTGCTCCTACACGTGTAATTTCCCAACGATTAGCTTTTTTTCCTGTTGACTTGATGGTGCAAGCATGTGGTTTTTTCATTTCAACAAAATTTCCAACTTGATACATACTACTCTCCTTTTCTTTTTCGATTATATCATAAAAGAGGCGAGCTAGGCTCAACCTCTTTCACTTAATTTGTACGAACTGGTGTAATGAGCTGCATGAAGTCCTCATCAGTGTCTGCTGGCACAAGAGTAAATGGACGAACGGCTGAGATAAAGCTAATGGTCACCTTTTCGCTATTTAAAGCCTTAAGGGGAATCAATCAAATAAGTTGGATTGAAACTAATGGTCAAATCTTCACCAGTAACTTGATCAGTATCGATTTCTTCGTTTACTTTACCAACTTCTGGAGAGTGAACATGAGCGCTAACAACCCCATCTTTTATTTCAAGTTTTACAGTACCATTTTGAGTCGCACTTGATAAAAGGCGAGCACGCTCCATTGACTGGCGTAAGTTTACAACATCAAAAGTAATAGTAGTGTTAAAGTCTGTTGGAATCAAACGATCTGTATCAGGATAGTTACCTTCTAACAAACGAGTATAGAAGCTAATATTTTCGCTTCTAAAGAGGATTTGATTGTTGGCAAAGAAAATCTCTACAGTTTCAATATCGTCTGTAAATACTGCTGAAAATTCGCGTAGAGAACGGCTAGGAATCACGACATCAAAATCATCACTATTTTTTTCAAGCGTTAATTTTTTCTGGCTTAGACGATGAGAGTCTGTTGCAACTGTTTTTAACTCTTTGTGTTGGCTCAATACAAAATGAACACCTGTTAAAATTGGACGACTTTCTTGTGTACTTGCAGCAAAAGCTGTTTCATTGATAATTTTCTTAAGTAATTTTGTTTCAAGAATTAAAGGAGTGCTTGCTGAAATTTCTTGGATTCGTGGATATTGCTCGCTATCTTTTCCTTTTAGGGTAATTTCTGATTTGCCGCTAGTTAAAACAATTTGATTTTGTTCAATTTCTTTAAAATCAAGAGTCACATCAGGTAGACTAGATACAACATTGATAAAGAAAGAAGCTTCAAGAAGAATTGAACCTAAAGAAGTAATTAACAAACCAGCATCTTCATTTTTTTGAGAAATAAAATTTTCAATTGAAATTTGACCATTTGAACCAATTAAAGTAACACCTTCATTGGTCACGTCAATTTTGACAGTTGATAAAATTGGAATGGCATTTTTAGAACTAATAGCTCTCTTAGTAGTATTTAAAGCTTGTAGAAATAAATTTTTTTATTAATTGAAAAAAATGAATCATGGATTCTCCTTTATTTATTTTTTTAGTATTAGAAGGATAATAGTAATAATAGAGTCTGTGAAATCTGTGGAAAACAGACTTTAAACAAGTAATATCAAGTTTTTTGGTTTGTTTAAAAAATGTGGATAAAAAAGATAATAAAGTAAAAGTTATCCACAAGCTATTTAATTTTCTTTTTGATGGATTCAATTTCTAAACGTAAATTATCGTCTTCATCAATCAAAGATTTAATTTTGGCATGGGCATGAATGACTGTTGTGTGATCTTTTCCACCAAATTCCTTCCCAATTTTTGGAAGACTATTATCTGTTAGTTCTCTAGATAAATACATAGCTACTTGACGGGCTAAAACAATATTTTGAAGGCGTCTGCTTCCCTTCATTTCTTTGACACTGACACCATAAAAATTACCGACTTCATTTTGGATTTTATCAATTGGGATGACGAGCATCTGGTTAACATCTTGTTTACGTGCTCGAATAGCCTCTGCAGCGATATCGATTGTGATATCTTTAATCTTCTTCACTCTGGCAATTAAAGTGATGTCGTTGATTGCTCCTTCAAGTTCTCGGACGTTTGAATCAAATTGACCAGCTAGGTATTCTAGGGTATCACTTTGGAAATGGTAGTCTAAATGTTCTGTTTTGCTTTGTAAAATGGCAATACGTGTCTCAAAGTCAGGTGGTGTGATGTTTTGCGTCAAGCCCCAGCTAAAGCGCGTGACAAGTCTTTCTTCAAGGCCCTCTAAGTGTTTAGGACTACGATCACTAGTCAGAACAATTTGTTTTTGATTGTTATGGAGAACATTGAAAGTATTGAAAAATTCTTCCTGAGTTGCAACTTTTTTTCCACTCAGCGATTGAATATCATCAATTAACAAGAGATCGAGGCTACGGTAGGTTTTTTTGAACTTATCCATTTCACCCAGTCTCAGATGTTCAAGAAAGTCGTTTATAAAGCTTTCAGCAGGAATGTACTTAACACGCGCATCAGGAATATTTTTCAAAATCTCATTCCCAATGGCATTGAGTAAGTGAGTCTTACCAAGGCCAGGTCCTCCATAGATAAAAAGAGGATTATAGGTCAAGGCCAAATCTTCAGAGACAGCCAAGGCGGCTGATACTGCCCAAACATTTCCATCCCCTTGGATAAAATTATCAAAGGTATACTTTTCTTTTAATCCAGTATCCGAATAAGGAATAGATGCTAACTTTGGACTATAGTTATAGAGAGTTGAATTTGGAGCTTCTTCAACTTGTGGGATAATCGTATCTTGAGGCTTGGTGAAAATATAGTGGGGAGTTATTTCAGCATCATAAATCTCAAAACCAGCTACTACAATGATATCTTTTAGTTGTTTTTCCCAGACCATTTCCATTTCAGATCGTGGTAAAAATATGGTGGCAACATTTTCCTCTATCTTAATGAGTTCAGCTTGAATAGCATAGAAATCATACATGGATCGAGTCAGTCTTTCTTGAGCAAATTCTAATATACGATTCCAAAATTGTTTTTCTTTCACTCCATTCTCCTCCTTTACTATTTAAAAGTTTAATACTAGATCTATTTTACCATAGAAAACAAGAATTTTCCACAAGCTGTGAAAAATAATCCACAATGTTACCAAGTTTTATCCACAGGTTGGGGATAAAGGCAGGAACTATTGATTTATTAAGCTTTTTATTAAAAAAAAGAGTGGATAACCCTGTGAGATAAAAAAATAAAAGAACAGCCTTATTTCAGGCTGTTGATAATTCTACTGTATTCTTCTGGATTTGAGAAAGCAATAATGATTTTTCCGCTATCTTTTTTAGACAGTTTGATTTCTACATCTAATCCGAGTAGTTTTTTTAACTGTTCTTCTTCATTTTGTATGAAATGATTCGTTTTTTGAAGTTTCTTTTGTTTTTTCTCTGTCAGAAGAGCTTCTAACTTCCTTACAGAAATGTCTTCCTCTATAATTCGTTGAAAGAAATAGTCTTGTTGTTCCTTATTCAACCCAACTAGAGAACGCGCATGAGCTTGTGATAGTTTGCCATTTTCTACTTCTGAGATAATCTGTTCTGGCAAGGACAGCAAGCGAATAGAGTTGCTGATATAAGGACGAGACTTGCCCATTTTATCTGCAATTTCAGCATGGGTAAATCCTTTCTCTACAAGAGATTCATAGGCGCGTGCTTCTTCTATTGGATTTAAATTTTCTCTTTGCAAATTTTCAATGATGGACTGGACCATCATCTCTTGATCTGAAAGCTGTTTAACAACAGCTGGGATAGACCTTAGACCAGCTAAAAGTGAAGCCCGATAGCGTCTCTCTCCTGCAAGGATTTCATAACCAATAACAGGAGATTGACGAACAATAATCGGTTGAATGACCCCATTTTCTTTGATAGACTGTGCTAGTTCATGTAGTTTCTCCATCAAATTCTTTTCGAGGTTGATAGGGATTTTTTTGTATATCTGTGATAGAAATCATTTCAAATTTTTCCATGATTCTACACTAACACATCTCTTCTCCTATGTAAAGCTTTATTTACATAGATGTCAATTAAGATTCTAAATCACCTGAACTCTTGTCAAGTTTAATAGATGTAGTTTCTTCTTTACCGTTACGATAGTAAGTTATCTTAATGGTGTCCCCGATAGAATGATTGTAAAGAGCACTTTGTAAGTCTGTTGATGAAGAAATGTCTTTGTCGTCTACTTTTGTAATAACATCGTATTTTTCAAGGTGACCATTGGCAGGCATATTACTCTGCACAGAACGAACAACGACACCAGATGTTACATTGCTTGGAATATTCAGTCTTCTAAGATCACTTGTATTAATATTTGAGAGATTGACCATTTGGATGCCCAAAGCTGGACGAGTCACTTTTCCGTTCTTTTCTAACTGTTCAATAATATTGATAGCATCATTTGCAGGGATTGCAAAACCAAGACCTTCTACAGATGTTCCTCCATTTGTTGCAATTTTACTTGAGGTAATTCCGATAACCTGTCCTTGAATATTGATTAGTGGGCCACCAGAGTTACCTGGGTTAATAGCAGTATCAGTTTGGATGGCTTTTGTAGAAATGGCTTGTCCATCTTCAGATTTTAAAGATACATTTCGATTAAGACTAGATACAATACCCTGAGTGACAGTATTTGCATATTCAGAACCCAATGGGCTACCAATGGCAATAGCAGTTTCTCCTACGGTTAGCTTACTAGAATCACCAAATTCCGCTACTGTTGTCACTTTTTCTGAAGAGATTTTGACGACAGCAATATCAGAGAAAGTATCCGCTCCGACGATTTCTCCAGGTACTTTAGTTCCATCTGACAAACGAATATCTACTTTGCTGGCACCATTTATAACGTGATTATTGGTGACGATGTAAGCTTCTTTGTCATTCTTTTTATAAATAACCCCAGATCCTTCACTAGAGATTTGCTGAGAATCTGTGTCAGTATCATCATTGCCAAATACGCTATTTTGTCTGTTTGCCGAATAAGTAATAACAGAAACAACAGCATCTTTTACTTTGTTGACAGCCTGTGTTGTTGAATTTTCGTTCTTATAGGCAGTCTGTGTAATGGTGCTATTGTTGTTCGAGCTACTTACACCACTTTTTTGAGTTAGTTGAGTTATTGAAAAACTACCCAAGGCTCCACTAAAAAAGCTAATGACGATAACGACTAATAATTGAAACCATTTTTTGTAAAATGTTTTTAGATGTTTCATATTTGCCTCCATTTGTTTGAAATTACTGAAAGTATAAACTGACTAGCTTAATTATAACTTAAAAACAAAAGTTTTTCACAGATTGTGGATAACTTTTAAAAATCTGTGATTTTCTAGGTGAAATTTAACCTTTTATTTTGTGAATAAGGTGTGAAAAAATAGAGAATATGTTAGAATAGAGTCATGAAAATTAAAGTTGTAACAGTTGGGAAACTGAAAGAAAAGTATTTAAAAGATGGTATTGCAGAGTATTCAAAACGAATTTCTCGATTTGCTAAGCTTGAAATGATAGAGCTAGCAGATGAAAAAACACCAGATAAGGCCAGTGAATCAGAAAATCAAAAGATTTTAGAAATAGAAGGTCAGAGAATTTTATCAAAAGTTGGTGACCGTGATTTTGTTATTGTGTTAGCTATTGAAGGGAAAACTTTCTCCTCAGAAGAATTTAGTAATCATTTGGAAGAAGCTTCTATAAAAGGATTTTCTACTCTTACTTTTATTATTGGGGGAAGTTTAGGATTGTCATCATCTGTAAAAAATAGAGCTAATCTTTCTGTTAGTTTTGGCCGCTTAACCTTGCCACATCAGTTAATGAGACTAGTCCTTGTTGAACAAATCTATCGGGCTTTTACAATACAGCAGGGCTCCCCCTATCATAAATAGAAAATTGACTTTCAATTGAATTTTTGGTAGAATAATTGTATTAGGTCTCATAGCTCAGCTGGATAGAGCATTCGCCTTCTAAGCGAACGGTCGCAGGTTCGAATCCTGCTGGGATCAATATAGTAGCAAAGCTGGGAATTTTCCCGGCTTTTTTCTTAAAAAAGTACACTTGGGGAGAAAAAAATGACAGTTGAGAGAATTTTATCTAAAATGAAATTCCATTTTGTATAATTGTTTTTGTAAGTTAGCTTACAGGAAAAAAAAACATTTTAGGAGATTTTATTATGAAAAACACAGTTAAATTGGAACAGTTTGTAGCTTTGAAGGAAAAAGACTTGCAAAAGATTCAAGGTGGGGAAATGAGGATAGCAGATAAAATTTTTCTTTAATTTGTTTAAAAAGAAGATAAAGGGGATCAGAATGGATTTTTTTCTTAGTAGTAGATTTTTATATTATATTTTTTTAATTATTAGTCACAGTTACCATTTAATTTGTAAAGGTCAAATAAAAGCAAAGGAATTATACGTTTTTGGTGCTTATACATTACTATTACAAATAATCCTTGGTCTTCCCTTCTATTTTCTATCTTTAGATGAATTAGGGATTGTAACATTTTTATTTCCTTTGGTATTATATTCCTATTTTAGATGGATTAAACAGTATGAGAGGGATAAAGGATTATTCCTAAGTTTACTACTATCTCTTTTATATGAGAGTCCTCACACCTTTCTGTCCGTAACTTTCTCCTCTATAACAGGAGACAATTTTGTTTTACAATATTATGGCCTATTCTTTTTCGTTGTAGCGGTGTTGACTTATATCGTCATCGTAACAAACATTCGTTATTTTCATTTGGAACTAAACTATTTTGACAAAGATTATCTCTATCCTTTCTTGAAAAAAGTCTTTTTTGCTTTACTACTGCTACATGTTGTATCTTTCATTTCAGATATAGTAAGTACAATTAAACATTTGAATAGTTTTGGAAGTATTTTGTCGTCTATTGTCTTTATTTCTCTACTTTTGATCTTCTTTGCAATGAATTCGCATAAAGTTCAAATGGAGAAAGAGATTGCTTTGAAGCAGAAGAAATTTGAACAGAAACATTTACAGAATTATACAGACGAAATTGTTGGCTTGTATAATGAAATACGTGGGTTTCGACATGACTATGCTGGAATGCTGTCAGTATGCAGATGGCAATTGACAGTGGTGATTTAAAGGAAATTGACAGAGTTTACAATGAAGTTTTGGTCAAAGCTAATCACAAACTACGTTCAGATAAGTACACTTACTTTGATTTGAACAACATAGAAGATTCAGCTTTACGAAGTTTAGTTGCTCAGTCAATTATCTATGCTAGAAATAATGGTGTAGAGTTTACACTGGAAGTAAAAGATACGATTACCAAGCTCCCAATCGAACTATTGGATTTAGTGCGTATCATGAGCATTTTATTGAACAATGCTGTCGAAGGATCGGCTGATAGTTATAAAAAGCAGATGGAAGTAGCAGTTATTAAGATGGAAACTGAAACAGTGATTGTGATTCAGAATTCATGTAAAATGACGATGACTCCTTCAGGAGATCTATTTGCTTTAGGATTCTCTACTAAGGGAAGAAATCGAGGAGTAGGATTAAATAATGTGAAAGAACTACTAGATAAGTACAACAACATTATTTTAGAAACAGAGATGGAAGGAAGTACATTTAGACAAATCATTAGATTTAAGAGGGGAATTTGAATGAAAGTTTTAATTTTAGAAGATGTTATTGAACATCAAGTGAGACTAGAGAGAATATTAGATGAAATTTCGAAAGAATCGAATATTCCAATATCTTACAAGACAACAGGAAAAGTTCGTGAGTTTAAGGAGTATATCGAAAATGATGAAGTGAACCAGCTTTATTTCTTAGATATCGATATTCATGGAATTGAGAAAAAAGGGTTTGAAGTTGCCCAGTTTATTCGTCATCACAATCCTTATGCTATTATCGTCTTTATCACCAGTCGGTCAGAGTTTGCGACTCTAACCTATAAATACCAGGTATCAGCCTTAGATTTTGTTGATAAGGATATCAATGATGAGTTATTTAAGAAGAGAATTGAGCAAAATATATTCTACACGAAGAGTATGTTACTTGAAAATGAAGATGTTGTAGATTATTTTGACTACAATTACAAGGGAAATGATTTAAAAATCCCTTACCATGATATTTTGTATATTGAAACGACAGGGGTCTCTCATAAATTACGCATTATTGGTAAGAATTTTGCCAAAGAGTTTTACGGTACCATGACAGATATTCAGGAAAAGGACAAACATACTCAGAGATTTTATTCTCCTCATAAGTCATTTTTGGTAAATATAGGCAATATCAGAGAAATTGATCGAAAAAATCTAGAAATTGTTTTCTATGAAGACCATCGTTGTCCTATTTCAAGATTAAAAATTAGAAAATTAAAAGATATTCTAGAGAAAAAATCTCAAAAGTGATTGACAATTAGTAAGAAATTGATATAATGGTTATATCTGCTACAGATAGAAGGTCCGTTGGTCAAGGGGTTAAGACACCGCCTTTTCACGGCGGTAACACGGGTTCGAATCCCGTACGGACTATTTTATCCGCCATAGCTCAGTTGGTAGTAGCGCATGACTGTTAATCATGATGTCGTAGGTTCGAGTCCTACTGGCGGAGTATAGATAAAAGGGAACATAGTGTTGTTCCCTTTTTTGTATCAATTTGTATCACCAAGCATCTTCATAAGGAAGTCTGTTATTTCTTGAGGACTTTCTTTTTTTCCATGTGCAATCCAAGTTTGGCAGACACCAAAAAGTGCGTGAGTTAGATAGATGCTACTGTATTCTAATTCAGTGGTATTGAGATTCAGTTGCATAAATCGCTTTTGTAAATCTGTACTGAGCATGATATGAAGTTTATTTCGTAAGAAATTTTGGATTTCTTTGGTCCCATTTTCAGAAAGAAGGGCAGCTAGAAGTGGTTCTGACTCTAGATATTCAAATACTTCTAGAATAGCGTCTCTTTTGTGATGAGCATGTTTTTGAAAAATATATTCAAATGTATGAAATAGTTTGCTTTGATAGTGCTCAATCATATCATACTTATCCTTATAGTGAGTATAGAAGCTGGAACGACTAATTCCGGCTTTTTCTGCTAACTTGACAGTAGAAATTTGATCAAATGGCTGTTCCATCAGTAATTGTACCATAGCATTTTCAATAGTTCGCTTTGTTTTTAAGCGTTTGTTACTTTCTTGCATATTTCCTCCTTATAAACAAATTAGACTATATGTCTAAAAATGGATTTTTTATCTTGTAATTTAGATTTTTTATTGTATAATCTATTATATCAAAATTTTAGACAATATGTTTAAAAAAGGAGAAACTATGTTTAAAGAATGGAAAGCAATTTTTAAAAAACCAACTTTTATTATTGTCATGATAGGGATTTCTCTTATTCCCGCTCTGTACAATATCATATTTTTGTCATCAATGTGGGATCCATATGGTCAAGTGTCTGACTTACCTGTGGCAGTTGTCAATAATGATAAAGAGGCTTCCTATAATGGTAATAGCATGTCTATAGGAAAAGACATGGTGTCTAATTTAGAGCAAAATAAATCATTGGATTTTCATTTTGTAGATGAAGAAGAAGGTAAGAAGGGTCTAGAAAACGGTGATTATTATATGGTAGTCACTTTGCCAAGTGACTTGTCTGAAAAAGCAGCTTCTATTTTAACGGATCACCCAGAGCAAATGCAAATCGATTATCAGACTTCAAGTGGTCATAGCTTTATTGCCAGCAAGATGAGTGATTCTGCAATGACACAATTAAAGCAGAGTGTTTCTACCAATGTAACCGAGACCTATACTAAAGCTTTATTCAACAAAATGGTCGATTTAAAGGATGGTATGAGTCAAGCAGCTTCTGGAAGTGAAAAACTAACTGATGGAGCGAATCAGTTAGTGGCAGGAAGTCAAACATTAACTACTAACCTAAACTCTTTAGCAGATTCAAGTTTAACATTTTTAAATGGAACGGAGCAGTTTACTAAAGGATTATCCTCTTATGTCTCTGGTGTTGAACAACTTCATCTTGGCTTAGGAAATTTTAATAGTGGTTTAGTTACATATACTGGTGCAGTGAGTCAATTAGATAGCGGATTAGGTCAATTATCTTCTAAAAGTCCTGAATTAGTAGGAGGAATCAATCAACTATATACTGGTGTAGAGTCCTATACTGGCGGTGTTTCTCAGCTCAATGCTGGTCTTAATCAATTTTCATCTGGTGTTAGTGCTTATACAAACGGAGTGGGAAGTCTTGCAACAGGTGCTAATCAGTTATCCAATCAATCAGCTACACTTCGAATGGGTATGGAGCAATTAAGTGAAGGGATTCAACAACTTTCTAGCAAGTTAGATGCTTCATCTGAGAAAAAAGATCAAATTGCTCAATTATCTTCTGGTTTGAATCAGTTAAATCAAGCTATTCAAAATATTGATGTTGGAGATACAAAACAATTAGATTCTGTTTTATCAAGTATAGTATCTCTTTCTAATCAAATGTTAGCAAGTGCTCAGTCTGATAAAGCGACTACATTAGCTAATATTCAATCGACAGCAGCTTATCAATCTTTGACAAGTGAGCAACAAGCTGAGATAAGTGCTTCTGTATCTCAAAATTCGACTGATAGTATTCAATCAGCACAGTCAATTGTAGCTTTAGTTCAAGGTTTACAAGGAAGTTTAGAAAACTTACAAAATCAATCTTCTAATCTTTCGATATTAAAAAATCAAGTTAATCAAGTATTACCGCTTGCTTCTACTTCTTTAACAGGATTGTCAAGTGGATTAACAGAGATACAAGGAGCTGTTGCTAGCAAATTAGTTCCTGCCAGTCAGTCTATTACATCGGGTGTAAATGCATATACTGCAGGTGTTGATAAAGTTTCTCAAGGCGCAAGTCAACTAAGTGAAAAGAATTCCACCTTGACAGGTAGTCTGGATCAACTAGTTTCAGGCTCAACTACCTTGACACAAAAATCTTCTAACTTGACAGCAGGAGTTGGTCAATTAGTTGAAAAAACTCCGGAATTAGTGTCTGGTATTGAAAAATTATCAACTGGCTCTAACCAATTGAATCAAAAGAGTCAAGAATTGATAGCAGGAGTTGATAAATTACAGTCAGGCTCTAGCCAACTAGCTGACAAATCCAGTCAGTTAATTTCAGGTGCTTCTCAATTAGAGAATGGAGCTAATAAATTGGCAGATGGATCTTGGAAGCTTGCAGAAGGTGGAACAAAGTTAACTTCTGGATTGGAAGATTTACAGACAGGAGTTGCTTCTTTAGGACAAGGACTAAGTAATGCTAGTGATCAACTTAAATCAGCATCAACGGAATCTAAAAATGCAGAGATTTTGTCAAATCCACTCAATCTTTCCAAAACAGACAATGACCAAGTTCCTGTAAATGGAATCGCAATGGCTCCTTATATGATATCAGTTGCTCTTTTTGTTGCAGCAATATCAACAAATATGATCTTTGCGAAGCTGCCTTCAGGACGTCATCCAGAGAGCCGTTGGTCTTGGTTGAAATCTAGAGCTGAAATAAATGGTATGATAGCTATTTTAGCAGGAATTTTGGTATATGGAGGAGTTCATCTTATTGGTCTAACTGCAAATCATGAGATGAGAACATTTATCCTCATTATCCTAACAAGTTTAGTATTCATGTCCATGGTGACCGCTTTAACAACATGGAATAGCCGTATAGGAGCTTTCTTTTCTCTTATTTTGCTTTTATTACAGTTAGCATCAAGTGCAGGTACTTACCCACTTGCTTTGACAAATGATTTCTTTAGAGCCATTAATCCTTGGTTACCAATGAGTTATTCAGTTTCGGGATTACGACAAACAATCTCTATGACAGGAAATATTCATCATCAAGTCATTTTCCTTGCCGTTATATTAGTACTATTTATTTGTTTAGGTATGTTAGCCTATCAACCTAAGAAAATGGAAGAAGATTAAAAAAATCGACCAACTGGTCGATTTTTTATGTCTTAGATGACTTTCGTTTGTGATTATAGATTCCAAATAGTAAAAGAGAAGTAAAGGAACAGATTGCTCCAGTAATAAAACCATTGGGAATGAAGAAAAGTGTAATAGTTCCTTTCCCATTGGGAACGTCAACTTTCATAAATCCAGTTTGAGCTTGTTTAATTTCTATTTTCTTACCATCTTGGTAGGCAGACCAACCTTTGTCATAAGGAATGGTGAAGAAAATAGATGTATCTTGTTGGACATCATATGTAGCAAAAACTTTGTTTTTAGAAGTTGATACTGTTACAGGCTGTTCTTTAATTTTTTGAATTGCCTCGGTGAAAGTTTTGGTATCTAAACGATAGAAGGTAGGAGATTCAAATGATACTTGTGAATTTCCAGGGAAACTAACATTGATATTGAAAATCTTTTTCTCTTTTGTATAGCCTAGATTAAAGAAGGAGAAGACATTATCAGTTGTAAAAGTTTTCTTTTTCCCATTGACAAGGATGTCAACCTTTTTTTGTTTGTCATTAGAAAAGTGAAGGTTTGTGAAAGAAAGATAAACTTGGCTGTTTTCTGGCACTTCAATTTGATACTGTATTGATGCATCCTCATTTGAAGAACTTGTGACACTAGTCAAATCATTAGTATTTTCAGTTTTTTCATAGGGGATTGGAGAAAAATAATCAAAATCGACGTTAGCAAGTTGATTTAAAAACGAGGCCTGATTATCTAGAGTGTGTTCAGTGAACTTGACATCATTGTAAACAGATTGACTAGCAAATGCAATCGGAAGAGAGTATTGATTTTCATATAGGGTAAGATTATCTTTTTGATATACATCTTGGAAACCATACTTATCAATAGGGTTTTCTGAGATATTATACTGGATGCCAAATAAACTATCAGCCAAAATACTATTATTTGCATAGCGTAGATTGAGATTAGTCCCAGAGGATTTAAACCCAAGTTTATCCAAAGTAGAGCTTGCTGAACGATTTCGAACAGATGAAAATTGAGAGATTCCATTGTAGTTGAATTTCATACTGTCATTTCCTGTCTGAGTCTCTAGTTTCTCAGTACGAGTAAATTGATTTCCAATATATGTTGAGAAAGATTCCATAGCTGGGATATCTCGATTATATGCACTTCGAGAAGCAAAGCCCCATTCTTTAGCAATTCCGTCTATTTGAGATGAAGCATTTAAACTCATTTCAACCATTATAAATAAAGAGATTAGAATGGCAAACAGATTTACAGAGATAAACTTTTTGATAACTGCAAGGAGTAAAAGCGAATAGACAACTAAAAATTCAAGAGTCAGCAGAATATTCAAATCTGTTAAAAAAGAATAATGTGATTTTAGATAGATGGTAGCTAAAAATCCTGTTACTATAAGAAAAAGCGAAACTAAAAATTTCCATATTTTAATTTCTTTCAGACGATTTAAGACTTCCGCTGCTGTGTAAATTAACAAGGTAGAGAAAATCCAAGCATAGCGATGTAAAAACATGTTTGGAGTATGCATGCCTTGCCAAAATAAATCAAGAGCTTCAATATAAAAGCTTGTAATTAGAAATGTAAAGAAGATTGCATAGATAAGTTTCACGTGAAACTTAATAGATTTCAGCGTAAAAAATAAAATGGTCAAAATAAAGGGGAGTAGTCCGACAAAAATCATTGGGATAGCCCCATACTTTGTTGTATCAAAGGAACCAATGAATTGCTTAGCAAAAAAATCAAGATACCAGCTACTTTCAGTTTGAAACTTTGTAACTTCAGTCAATTTCCCCATGTGTCTGTAAATCAAACAGAGTAGGAAGAGTCAGAATCAAACTAGCCATACCAGCTAAAACGGAGGTGATTATGAAATCAAGAAAAGATGATTTTCGAGTTTTAAAGTCCCAAGAAATTTGACAGAGATACCAGAAAATAAGAAACAATGCTGTCATATAGCCAAAATAATAGTTTTGGATAAATAAGATTGACAGACTTGTAAAGTACAATAGGAATTTCTTTTCAGTTATCAGTAGCTGCAAACCAGTTATAATTAAAGGAATCAAGATAAAAACATCTAGCCAGGTTTTTATCTCTAATTGACTGACAGTGAAACTCATCAGAGCATAGGAAGTAGATAAAGCTAGTTTTAAAGGCTTAGGAATCGATTGAAATAATTTATCTAAGCTAAAGTAAGTTGACAAACTAATCAATCCAAATTTTAAGAGAGTTGTCAGATAGACAGCATCTGGCATATTCGTTAGATCAAAAAAGTAAACTAGTGGTGAAAGGAAACTACCCAAGTAATAACTAGATAGGGCATAGAAATTCAATCCGAGGCCACTTGTAAAGGTGTAGAACAAACTACCATTTCCGTGTAGGATATTTCTTAGAGCTATATCAAAAATAACGTATTGATGAAACCCATCTCCTAATAGTGGAGATGTTTCGCTATTCCAGTAGATACCTTGAGATAGATATACTCCTATCATAATGATTATGGGAATGATGAAAGAAACAAAATAGGCCCAATATGTTTTAAAAAATAATTTCATGTTACCTCATAAAATGTTAGAAAACTCAGCTGGTTAACCCAACTGAGTTTTGAATTTTTTTAGTCTTTCCAAAGTTCTTTAACTTTTGCTTGTACTTCTGCATTCTCTAGGAATTCATCATAGGTTTCATCGATACGGTCAATGACGCCATTTTTAGACAAGACAATGATATGGTTGGCTAGAGTTTGAATAAACTCGTGGTCATGGCTGGCAAAGATGATTGATTCTTTAAAGTTTTTCAATCCATCATTCAAGCTTGAGATAGATTCCAAGTCCAAGTGATTGGTTGGATCATCGAGGACAAGGACATTTGATTTCAAGAGCATAAGTTTTGAAAGCATGACACGAACTTTTTCTCCCCCTGACAAGACGTTGACAGGTTTGTTAACCTCATCTCCAGAGAAGAGCATACGGCCTAGGAAACCGCGTAGGAAAGTATTGTCATCTTCTTCTTTACTTGCGAATTGACGCAACCAGTCAAGGATTGACTCTCCTCCTGCAAAATCTGCCGAGTTATCTTTTGGCAAGTAAGAACGGCTAGTAGTAACTCCCCACTTGACAGTTCCTTCATAGTCAATGTCTCCCATGATTGCACGAATTAATGCAGTCGTTTGGATGTCATTTTGTCCAATAAGCGCTGTCTTATCACCTGGACGCAAGATAAAGCTGATATTATCTAAAATAGTCTCACCATCAATCTTTACAGTTAGATTTTCTACTGTCAAGAGATCATTACCAATTTCACGTTCCGCTTTAAAGTTGATAAATGGATATTTACGACTAGATGGAACAATTTCTTCTAGTTCAATCTTATCAAGCATTTTCTTACGTGATGTTGCTTGTCTTGATTTAGAAGCATTGGCAGAGAAACGAGCAACGAATTCTTGCAATTGCTTAATTTTTTCTTCTGCTTTAGCATTACGGTCTGCTAGCAATTTAGCAGCGAGTTCAGAAGATTCCTTCCAGAAGTCATAGTTTCCGACATAGAGTTTGATTTTTCCGAAGTCAAGGTCGGCCATGTGAGTACATACTTTGTTTAAGAAGTGACGGTCGTGGGATACTACGATAACAGTGTTATCAAAATCAATCAAGAAGTCTTCTAGCCATGTAATTGATTGAATATCCAAACCATTGGTCGGCTCGTCCAAAGAAGAACATCTGGTTTACCAAAAAGTGCTTTGGCGAGGAGAACCTTTACTTTTTCACCGTTGGCCAATTCGCTCATATTTTGATAGTGCAATTCTTCTGGGATATTTAGGTTTTGAAGGAGTTGAGAGGCTTCACTTTCTGCTTCCCATCCTCCAAGCTCGGCAAACTCTCCTTCAAGTTCGGCAGCACGCACTCCATCTTCGTCTGAGAAATCTTCCTTCATGTAGATGGCATCTTTCTCTTTCATGATGCTATAAAGTTTTTCATTTCCCATGATAACAACATCAATGGCACGTTCATCTTCATAGTCAAAGTGATTTTGACGAAGAACAGATAGACGTTCATCTGGACCAAGAGAGATGTGACCAGTAGTAGGTTCGATATCTCCAGCTAAAATTTTTAAAAAGGTTGATTTTCCGGCACCATTAGCACCAATTAATCCGTAAGTATTTCCTTCTGTAAATTTGATATTGACATCATCAAAAAGTTTGCGATCACTAAAACGTAGTGAAACATCAGATACTGTAAGCAATGTTTTTCTCCTATATATGTAATATATTTATTCTACTAGAAAATACGGAAATATTCAAATTTTTATCTGTCAATTTTGTGTAAATTAAATTTACAGCATACTTTACACAAATCCGTAAATAGCAAGGCTGATTTATTTTGATAAATTACGGTTATTTCATTAAAAAAATGCTATAATTGAAGGGACTATATCGAAGGAGAACAAAATGACTAAACCCATTATTTTAACAGGAGACCGTCCAACAGGAAAATTGCATATTGGACATTATGTTGGAAGTCTCAAAAATCGAGTATTATTACAGGAAGAGGATAAGTATGATATGTTTGTGTTCTTGGCTGACCAACAAGCTTGACAGATCATGCTAAAGACCCTCAAACTATTGTAGAGTCTATCGGAAATGTAGCTTTGGATTACCTTGCAGTTGGATTGGATCCAAGTAAATCAACTATCTTTATTCAAAGCCAAATTCCAGAATTAGCTGAGTTGTCTATGTATTATATGAATTTAGTGTCATTAGCACGTTTGGAGCGCAATCCAACTGTCAAGACAGAAATTGCTCAGAAGGGATTTGGAGAAAGCATTCCGACAGGATTTTTGGTTTATCCAATTGCACAAGCAGCTGACATCACAGCCTTTAAGGCCAACTATGTTCCTGTTGGGACAGATCAGAAACCAATGATTGAGCAGACTCGTGAAATTGTTCGTTCTTTTAACAATGCATATAACTGTGATGTCTTGGTAGAACCGGAAGGTATTTATCCAGAAAATGAGAGAGCAGGGCGTTTGCCTGGTTTAGATGGAAATGCTAAAATGTCTAAATCACTCAATAATGGTATTTATTTAGCTGATGATGCGGATACTTTGCGTAAAAAAGTGATGAGTATGTATACAGATCCAGATCATATCCGCGTTGAGGATCCAGGTAAAATTGAAGGAAATATGGTTTTCCATTATCTAGATGTTTTTGGTCGTCCAGAAGATGCTCAAGAAATTGCTGACATGAAAGAACATTATCAACGAGGTGGTCTTGGTGATGTGAAGACCAAGCGTTATCTACTTGAAATATTAGAACGTGAACTGGGTCCTATTCGTGAGCGCCGTATTGAATTTGCTAAGGATATGGGAGAAGTTTATAATATGCTTCAAAAAGGTAGTGAAAGAGCGCGTGAAGTTGCGGGTCAAACCCTATCTGAGGTTAAAGGAGCAATGGGACTTCATTACTTTAACTAAGTTTATTTTACAAGAAACTATCATTTCTATCTCAAAGAAAAGATAGTTTTTATTTACCCCTGTAATATTTGACAAATTTTTATAGAATGGTATGATAGATACAATATAAAAAGAGTCAAGCTCAAAAAGAAAGAAAAGAGGAAACTTCGAATGTCTAATTGGGACACTAAATTTTTGAAAAAAGGTTTTACCTTTGATGATGTATTGCTTATTCCAGCTGAAAGTCATGTGTTGCCTAACGATGCAGATTTAACAACTAAATTGGCAGATAATTTGACTTTAAATATCCCAATTATTACCGCTGCCATGGACACAGTTACAGAGAGTCAAATGGCCATTGCTATTGCTCGTGCAGGCGGTCTCGGAGTTATCCATAAAAACATGTCAATTGCTCAACAAGCAGACGAGGTTCGCAAGGTAAAACGTTCTGAAAATGGAGTTATTATTGATCCGTTCTTCTTGACGCCTGAACATACAATTGCTGAAGCAGATGAGCTTATGGGTCGTTACCGCATCAGTGGTGTTCCAGTTGTTGAAACACTTGAAAATCGTAAATTGGTTGGTATTTTGACAAACCGAGATCTTCGTTTTATTTCAGACTATAACCAACCAATCTCAAATCATATGACCAGTGAAAATCTTATTACTGCTCCTGTGGGTACAGATCTTGCAACAGCTGAGAGTATTCTTCAAGAACACCGTATTGAAAAGCTTCCTTTGGTAGATGAAGAAGGTCGTCTTTCTGGTTTGATTACTATCAAAGATATTGAAAAAGTTATTGAGTTTCCAAATGCTGCTAAAGATGAGTTTGGTCGTCTATTAGTTGCAGGTGCAGTAGGTGTTACTTCAGATACATTTGAACGTGCAGAGGCTCTTTTTGAAGCAGGAGCGGATGCGATTGTTATTGATACTGCACATGGTCATTCTGCAGGTGTCTTGCGTAAAATTGCTGAGATTCGTGCTCACTTCCCAGATCGTACTTTGATTGCTGGAAATATTGCAACAGCTGAGGGTGCCCGTGCTCTTTATGAAGCGGGTGTAGACGTTGTCAAGGTTGGTATTGGACCAGGTTCTATCTGTACTACTCGTGTGATTGCAGGTGTTGGTGTTCCGCAAGTAACAGCTATCTACGATGCTGCAGCTGTTGCGCGTGAATATGGTAAGACTATCATTGCTGACGGTGGAATCAAGTATTCTGGAGATATTGTAAAAGCACTTGCGGCTGGTGGAAATGCTGTTATGCTTGGATCTATGTTTGCTGGAACTGATGAAGCTCCAGGCGAAACTGAAATCTTCCAAGGACGTAAATTCAAAACTTACCGTGGTATGGGATCAATCGCTGCCATGAAGAAAGGTTCAAGCGATCGTTACTTCCAAGGCTCTGTCAACGAAGCAAACAAACTCGTTCCCGAAGGAATTGAAGGTCGTGTTGCTTATAAAGGAGCGGCAGCTGATATCGTTTTCCAAATGATTGGCGGTATCCGATCTGGTATGGGTTACTGTGGTGCAGCTAACCTTAAGGAACTACACGATAACGCTCAATTTATTGAAATGTCTGGTGCTGGTTTGAAAGAGAGCCATCCTCATGATGTACAAATTACGAATGAGGCACCAAATTATTCTATGTAAAAAACAATGAAAAGAACTCCCGTGAAAACAGGAGTTCTTTTACGATGTTGTCAATTTTGATTTACAGTAACTTTACCATCCTGAATAGTGAAGATACTTAGATTTTCTGGCAGATTTTGAAGATGGTCTAAGCTTGTTGTTGTAATAAAGGTTTGGATTGACTGAGAAATCGTTTCTAATAATTTTAGTTGTCTAGTGTTGTCAAGTTCACTCATAACATCGTCAAGCAGTAATATTGGACATTCTGTAGTAATGCTTTCCATTAATTCGATTTCTGCTAATTTTATAGAAAGGACGAGACTACGATGTTGGCCTTGACTTCCGAAACTAGCATCCATCCCATTTATATAAAAAGAAATGTCATCTCGATGAGGCCCAACACCAGTATTCTTTTTAAATAAATCTCTGGACCTACTTTTTTCTAAAGCAATTTTGAAAGATTCTGATAAGTCTTCTTTGTCAGTTGACTTTACAGAAGATTGATAGGATATTGACAACTCTTCAATCTGATTAGAAAGTTCAAAATGTTTCTTACGGCCAAATGATTCTAGTTTTTTTATGAAATCTAAGCGGTGATTCATTACACGACATCCATAATCGACTAGCTGATCATCTAGTACTGAAAGGAAGGTTTCATCTATTTTTTGAGCTGATTTTAGATAGGTATTTCTTTGCTTAAGAATATGATTATAATTGGTTAAATCTGATAAATAGATTGGCTTAATTTGCCCAAGCTCCATATCAATAAATTTTCGTCGAACTGAAGGAGCTCCTTTAATTAGTTGTAAATCTTCAGGAGCAAATAAGACAACATTCATGTGTCCGACATAATCTGAAAGTCGTGCCTGTTTTAAATGATTAACTTTTGTCACACGGCCTTTTTGTGTTAGTTCGATTTCTAGAGGAATGGATCCAGTTTTTTTCTGAACGAGACCTGAAAGATGAAGTTGTTCCTCATCAAAATGAATGAGATTTTTATCTGTTCGAGTTCGATGACTGCGTGTTAAGGCTAAAAAATAGATAGCCTCTAACATATTTGTTTTACCTTGTGCATTGCGTCCTAAAAAGACATTTAATTTAGGATTAAAGTCTATTTTCGTCTCTTTGTAGTTACGAAAAGTTTTGAGAGATAGGTGTTGTAGCCACATGATTATCTACCAGGGAATCGTGGAGCTTGTTTGCTTTTTAGTGATGAAGTAGGTTTAGAGTTGTCTTTCTTTACTCTCTTATTCATCTCCTTGACAAGTTTAGCGATTCGTTCTTTTTCAACTTTATCATCTTGGTATTCATCCTGTTCTTCAGAAGTAGGTTGTGTCAACAAGATGTCAATATTCATGTCAGGGATGTCAACTTTATCACCAATACGAAGTTTTTTACCACGACGATTTTCTAATTCCCCATTAAAGTAAACAGAATGTTCAGAGAGAAATGATTTAATAGCTCCTCCGCTATGTGTAATTCCAAGTTCTTTGAGTAGTGCTTGGAGGGTAATAAATTCTTCAAATAATTTGTATTCCATAATTCACCTCAATCTTTGGTATTATACCATATTTTCCTAAAAATAGTGAGAGAAACAAGGAGTAATGTAAGCGATTTTTATTTCAAAAGTGTTACAGGGAACAAGAAAATTTCAGGTTTTCGTGATATAATAGAATTCTGTATATAAGGAGGTAAATCATGGAGTTAGTGCATGGAATTTCAACACATTTTATCCAATCAAAAAAGTTTAAAACGAACAAAATAACCGTGCGTTTTACAGCTCCATTATCTCTTGATACGATTGCAGGTCGCATGTTGAGTGCGAGTATGCTAGAGACTGCTAATCAGATGTACCCCACTTCTCAAGATTTGAGAAGACATTTGGCCAGTCTATACGGTACAGATATGTCAACCAATTGTTTCAGAAGAGGGCAAAGTCATATTGTAGAATTGACATTCACATATGTTCGTGATGAGTTTTTAAGTAAGAAAAATGTGCTAACTTCTCAGGTTTTGGAACTAGTAAAAGAGACTCTTTTCTCACCCGTGGTAGTTGATAATGGATTTGATCCAGCCTTATTTGAAATTGAGAAAAAGCAATTGCTAGCAAGTTTAGCATCTGATATGGATGATTCTTTTTATTTTTCACATAAAGAATTAGATAAATTATTTTTTCGTGATGAATGTCTCCAATTGGAATACAGTGATTTACGAAATCGTATTTTAGCTGAAACTCCACAAAGTTCTTATTCTTGTTTCCAAGAATTTTTGGCTAATGATCGAATAGATTTCTTTTTCCTAGGTGATTTTAATGAGGTTGAAATTCTAAATGTATTAGAATCATTTGGTTTTAAAGGTCGAGAAGGCGATTTGAAGGTTCAGTATTGTCAACCTTATTCCAATATCCTTCAGGAGGGTATGGTTCGGAAAAATGTGGGACAGTCCATTTTAGAGTTGGGCTATCATTGCTCTGCTGAATATGGTGATGAGCAACATTTACCCATGATTGTAATGAATGGTTTACTGGGTGGATTTGCTCATTCTAAGCTCTTTACAAATGTCCGTGAAAATGCTGGCTTAGCTTATACCATTTCAAGTCAGCTTGATTTATTTAGTGGATTTTTAAGGATGTATGCTGGCATTGATCGAGAAAATCGGAACCAGGCTCGTAAAATGATGAATAATCAACTGCTTGATTTAAAAAAAGGTTATTTTACAGAGCTTGAGCTAGAGCAGACCAAGAAAATGATTCGTCGGTCTTTGTTGCTTTCTCAAGATAATCAATCTTCATTGATTGAACGTGCTTATCAAAATGCCTTACTTGGAAAATCTTCAGCAGAATTTAAAGGTTGGATTGCAAAACTTGAGCAAGTTGACAAAGATGCTATTTGTAGAGCAACTAGTAATGTGAAATTACAAGCAATTTACTTTATGGAAGGAATAGAATGACAAAGGTTGTTTTTGAAGAAAAGTACTATCCAGCTGTAAAAGAAATGGTTTATCGAACTCGTTTGTCCAACGGATTGACAGTTGCTCTTTTGCCTAAAAAGGAATTTAAAGAGGTTTACGGGAGTGTAACTGTACAGTTTGGTTCGGTAGATACGCTTGTAACAGAAGTTGACGGATATGTAAAAGAATATCCTGCGGGAATTGCTCATTTTCTTGAACATAAATTATTTGAGAGAGAAGATGCTAGCGATTTGATGTCGGCTTTTACGAGTCTAGGTGCAGATAGTAATGCCTTTACAAGCTTACAAAAACAAACTATCTCTTTTCAGCAACGGATCATTTTTTAGAAAATTTGGACTTACTTGATGAATTGGTAACATCAGCACAATTTACTGAAGATTCTATTTTAAGGGAGCAGGATATTATACAGCAAGAACGAGAAATGTATCAAGATGATCCAGATTCGTGTTTATTCTTTTCAACTTTAGCGAATTTGTATCCTGGTACACCTTTAGCAACTGATATAGTTGGAAGTGAGGAGTCAATTTCCCAAATCAATCTAACTAATTTGCAAGAAAATTTTACAAGATTTTACAAACCTGTAAACATGTCTCTGTTTTTCGTTGGTAATTTTGATGTGGAACGAGTACAGGACTATTTTGAAAGCAAAGAACTGAAAGATTTAGATGTTCAGGAAGTAGTAAGAGAAAAGCTTGTTTTACAAGATGTAAAGCAAACAGACAGTATGAGAATGGAAGTGTCTTCTCCCAAACTAGCGATTGGTATTAGAGGTAAGCAAGAAGTTGCTGAAGCGGATTGCTATCGATATCATATTTTATTAAAATTATTGTTTGCAATGATGTTTGGTTGGACTTCGGATCGTTTTCAGAAATTATATGAATCAGGTAAAATTGATGCGTCCTTATCTCTGGAAGTTGAAGTAACAAGTCGTTTTCATTTTGTTATGTTGACAATGGATACAAAAGAGCCAGTTGCTTTATCTCATCAGTTTAAAAAGGCTATTCGTAATTTCACAAAGGATATAGATATTACAGAGGATCATTTAGACATTATCAAGAGAGAGATGTTTGGAGAATTTTTCAGTAGCATGAACTCTCTTGAATTTATTGCAACGCAATATGATGCTTTTGAAAATGGTGAGACAATTTTTGATTTGCCGAAAATTTTACAGGAAATTACTTTGGAGGATGTCCTTGATGCTGGACATCATTTAATAGATGATGGTGATATAGTTGATTTTACAATATTCCCATCGTAGTAACCTATCATAATCGATACTAGAAAGAAGGAATGACAAGTATGAGGAAAAAAAAACAATTGGTGAGGTTTTACGTTTAGCTAGAACCAACCAAGGGTTGACTTTAGAAGAATTACACAAAAAAACAGAAATTCAGTTGGATATGTTGGAAGCGATGGAAGCTGATGATTTTGATCAACTTCCTAGTCCATTTTATACTCGTTCTTTTTTGAGAAAGTATGCGTGGGCAGTTGAGCTAGATGAGCGAATTGTCTTGGATGCTTATGATTCTGGGAGCATGATTACTTATGAGGAAGTAGATGTTGATGAAGTGGAGTTGACAGGTAGGAGACGTTCAAGTAAGAAAAATAAGACATCATTTTTACCTTTATTTTATTTTATACTCTTTGCACTATCGATTGTCATTTTTGTGACTTATTATGTTTGGAATTATATTCAGACTCAACCGGAGCGTTCATCTGCGTCTAGTTATAGTGTAGTCCAAGCAACAAGCTCGACTAGTTCTGCAACTCCATCTTCAAGTAGTGGTTCATCAAGTAGCTCTTCGAATATTGAACCAGTTATAAGTGTATCAGGTGAAGGAAATTATGTAGAAATCGCTTATAAAACAAGTAAGGAAACCGCAAAATTGCAATTATCGGTTTCAGATGCTAGAAGTTGGGTTAGTGTTTCAGAAAGTGAGCTTGAGGGTGGTGTGACCTTATCACCGGATAATAAAAGTGCAGAAACAACAGTTTCAACAAAAAATCCTGTGACCATTACTTTAGGTGTTGTCAAAGGTGTTGCTTTAACAGTAGATGATCAGACTGTTGATTTATCGAAATTAACAGCTCAAACTGGACAAATCACTGTAACCTTTACTAGAAATTAAGGAAAAAAGAATGAAAAAAGAACAAATTCCCAATCTCTTAACAATAGGTCGAATTCTCTTTATACCTATTTTTATCTTTATTTTAACGATAGGAAATTCGCTAGAAAGTCATATAGTAGCAGCTATTATATTTGCTATTGCCAGTATTACCGACTATTTAGATGGATATTTAGCTCGTAAATGGAGTGTGGTTAGCAACTTTGGGAAGTTTGCGGATCCAATGGCGGATAAGTTACTAGTAATGTCGGCTTTTATTATGCTGATTGAGTTAGGTATGGCTCCAGCTTGGATTGTTGCAGTGATTATTTGTCGTGAGTTGGCTGTGACAGGTTTAAGGCTTTTATTGGTTGAAACTGGTGGAACAGTTTTAGCAGCAGCAATGCCTGGAAAAATTAAAACTTTTAGTCAGATGTTTGCGATTATTTTCTTGCTATTACATTGGACTTTGCTTGGTCAAGTTCTACTTTATGTAGCCTTGTTTTTCACTATCTACTCTGGCTATGATTATTTCAAGGGTAGTGCCTATGTATTTAAAGGGACATTTGGTTCGAAATGAAATCAATAATTGATGTAAAAAATCTTTCTTTTCGCTATAAGGAAAGTCAGGAATACTATGATGTGAAGGATATTACGTTTCACGTGAAACGTGGAGAATGGCTTTCGATTGTAGGGCATAATGGTAGTGGTAAATCAACGACGGTTCGCTTAATTGATGGTTTACTGGAAGCAGAATCCGGAGAGATTGTAATTGATGGTCAACGATTGACTGAGGAAAATGTTTGGAATATACGTCGTCAAATCGGTATGGTTTTTCAAAATCCAGACAATCAATTTGTTGGAGCGACTGTTGAGGATGATGTTGCCTTTGGTTTGGAAAATCAGGGACTTTCTCGTCAAGAAATGAAAAAGAGAGTGGAAGAAGCTCTGGATTTGGTTGGCATGTTGGACTTTAAAAAGAGAGAGCCAGCGCGTCTATCAGGTGGCCAAAAGCAACGTGTGGCTATTGCAGGTGTTGTAGCCCTAAGACCAGCTATTTTAATCCTAGATGAGGCAACGAGTATGTTGGATCCTGAGGGGCGTAGAGAACTGATTGAGACAGTAAAAGAAATTCGAAAAGACTATGATATGACGGTCATTTCCATTACACATGATTTGGAAGAAGTCGCCATGAGTGACCGTGTATTGGTCCTGAAAAAAGGGGAAATTGAATCAACTAGTAGCCCAAGAGAACTTTTCTCTCGAAATGATTTAGATCAAATTGGATTAGACGATCCTTTTTCCAATCAATTAAAACATTCTTTGAGCCAGAATGGCTATGATTTGCCTGAAAATTATTTGACAGAAAGTGAGCTAGAGGATAAACTATGGGAATTGCTCTAGAAAATGTGAGTTTTACGTATCAAGAAGGGACTCCCTTAGCTTCAACAGCTTTGTCGGATGTTTCCTTGACGATTGAAGATGGTTCTTATACGGCTTTAATTGGGCACACAGGTAGCGGCAAATCAACTATTTTACAACTTTTAAATGGTTTATTGGTGCCAAGCCAAGGGAGTGTGCGGGTTTTTGATACCTTAATCACATCGACTTCTAAAAATAAAGACATTCGTCAAATTAGAAAACAGGTTGGCTTGGTATTTCAGTTTGCTGAAAATCAGATCTTTGAAGAAACGGTTTTGAAGGATGTTGCTTTTGGACCGCAAAATTTTGGAGTTTCTGAAGAAGATGCGGAGCAGATTGCGCATGAGAAACTGGCTTTGGTTGGAATTGATGAATCACTTTTTAATCGTAGTCCGTTTGAGCTATCAGGTGGACAAATGAGACGTGTGGCCATTGCAGGCATACTTGCCATGGAACCAGCCATATTAGTCTTAGATGAGCCCACAGCAGGCCTAGATCCCCTGGGAAGAAAAGAGCTGATGAATTTGTTCAAAAAACTCCATCAGTCAGGGATGACAATTGTCTTGGTAACGCATTTGATGGATGATGTTGCTGAATATGCAAATCAAGTCTATGTGATGGAAAGGGACGTTTAGTTAAGGGGGGTAAACCAAGTGATGTCTTTCAAGATGTTGTCTTTATGGAAGAAGTTCAGTTGGGAGTACCTAAAATGACAGCCTTTTGTAAACGATTGACTGATAGAGGCGTGTCATTTAAACGATTACCGATTAAGATAGAGGAGTTCAAGGAGTCGCTAAATGGATAGTATGATTTTGGGGCGTTATATCCCAGGGGATTCGATTATTCACCGGTTGGATCCACGCAGCAAATTACTGGCTATGATGCTACTGATTTTAATCGTTTTTTGGGCTAATAATCCCTTGACGAATCTAATTCTTTTTATAGCGACAGGGATTTTTATTGCCTTGTCAGGAGTATCTCTTTCATTCTTTATTCAGGGCTTGAAATCTATGTTTTTCTTGATTGCCTTCACAACTATTTTTCAACTGTTTTTCATTTCTAATGGGAATGTTGTATTTGAGTTTTCGTTTGTGAGAATTACGGATTATGCTTTGCAACAAGCTGGAATTATTTTTTGTCGCTTCGTATTGATTATTTTCTTTTCAACTTTGTTAACTTTAACTACCATGCCTTTAAGTTTGGCATCAGCTGTTGAAGCTTTATTAGCACCTTTAAAGCGTGTGAAAGTTCCAGTTCATGAAATTGGCTTAATGCTATCTATGAGTTTGCGTTTTGTTCCGACCTTAATGGATGATACGACGCGGATTATGAATGCACAGAAAGCGCGTGGAGTGGATTTTGGTGAAGGAAGCATTGTTCAAAAGGTGAAGGCTATGATTCCCATTTTGATTCCTCTTTTTGCGACAAGTTTAAAACGTGCGGATTCCTTGGCTATTGCTATGGAAGCGCGTGGTTATCAGGGAGGAAAAGGCAGAAGTCAATACCGACAACTGAAATGGACTCGAAAGGATACGCTGACCATTCTTGTTATTATCGTACTTGGTTGTTGCTTATTTTTCTTAAAATCTTAGTAGCTTTCAGGAATTCATAAAAAATTACTGTAACAGTTTTTGATATAAAGGTAGGGATATGAACCGTTTTAAAAAATCAAAATATGTCATTATTGTTTTTGTCATTGTTCTGCTTGTGTCAGCTCTCTTAGCGACGACTTATTCAAGTACAATTGTGACAAAATTAGGAGATGGAATCTCATTGGTTGATAGAGTTGTTCAAAAACCTTTTCAGTGGTTTGATTCTGTCAAATCAGATTTGGCTCATTTGACACGAACATATAATGAAAATGAAAGTTTGAAGAAACAGATTTACCAATTAGAAGTTAAATCAAATGAGGCGGAAAGTTTAAAGACAGAAAATGAACAACTGCGCCAATTGCTTGATATGAAGTCCAAGTTGCAAGCCACAAAGACTTTGGCAGCAGATGTTATTATGCGTTCTCCGGTATCTTGGAAGCAGGAGTTGACCTTAGATGCAGGCAAATCAAAAGGGGCTTCTGAGAATATGTTAGCAATTGCAAATGGTGGTTTGATTGGGAGTGTTTCAAAAGTAGAGGAGAACTCTACCATGGTCAACCTTTTGACAAATACGGAAAATGCTGATAAGATTTCTGTTAAAATTCAGCATGGTTCTACTACAATTTATGGAATTATTGTTGGCTATGACAAAGAAAATGAAGTTCTTAAAATTAGCCAATTAAATAGTAATAGCGATATTAGTGCGGGAGATAAGGTGACAACTGGTGGATTAGGAAACTTTAATGTTGCTGATATTCCTGTTGGTGAAGTGGTTGCCACAACGCATAGTACGGACTACTTGACACGAGAAGTAACAGTTAAATTAAGTGCAGATACTCATAATGTGAGTGTTATAGAATTAGTGGGGAATTCATAATGAGACAGTTGAAGCGAGTTGGAGTATTTTTATTGCTTCCTTTCTTTGTTCTAATTGATGCCCATATTAGCCAGCTTTTGGGCTCATTTTTTCCCCATGTACAGTTAGCCAGTCATTTTCTATTTTTGTTTCTCTTATTTGAGACGATTGAAGTATCAGAGTATTTCTATTTAGCTTATTGTTTTGTAGTGGGTTTGGTTTATGACATTTACTTTTTCCACTTGATAGGGATTGCGACTTTGTTGTTCGTCTTATTGGGGGCATTTCTCCATAAATTTAATAGCGTTATTTTATTGAATCGTTGGACGAGAATGTTGGCAATTATTGTCATGACTTTTCTATTTGAGATGGGAGCTTATATACTTGCATTAGTGGTAGGTTTAACTGTGGATAGTATGTCTTTATTTATAGTCTATAGTTTAGTACCATCAATGATTTTGAACCTTATATGGATGATTATTTTTCAGTTTATTTTTGAAAAGATTTACCTATAAGAAAGAAATAAAAATGTAACAAAGGCGTAATATTCATTAGGCCTTTTTTTGGTATACTAGTAATGTCTTTAAAAGAAGGAGTATCTACGAAATATGAAGAAAAAAATCTTAGCGTCACTTTTACTAAGTACAGTAATGGTTTCTCAAGCAGCTGTTTTGACAACTGCGCATGCAGAAACGACTGATGACAAAATTGCTGCTCAAGATAATAAAATTAGTAACTTAACAGCACAACAACAAGAAGCCCAAACAAGTTGATCAAGTTCAGGAGCAAGTATCTGCCATTCAAACAGAGCAATCAAACTTGCAATCTGAAAATGATAGACTACAAGAAGAATCTAAAAAGCTTGAGGGTGAAATTACAGAGCTTTCTAAGAATATTGTATCTCGCAATGATTCATTACAAAAACAAGCTCGTAGTGCTCAAACAAATGGAGCTGCAACAAATTACATTAATACAATTGTAAACTCAAAATCAATTACAGAAGCTATTTCACGTGTTGCTGCAATGAGTGAAATCGTATCTGCAAACAACAAAATGTTGGAACAACAAAAAGCAGATAAAAAAGCTATTTCTGAAAAACAAGTAGCAAACAATGATGCAATTAATACGGTTATTGCAAATCAGCAAAAACTAGCTGATGATGCTCAATCATTAACTACAAAACAAGCTGAGTTGAAAGCTGCAGAATTGAATCTTGCTGCTGAAAAGGCTACTGCAGAAGATGAAAAAGCAAGTTTACTTGAGAAAAAAGCTGCAGCAGAAGCAGAAGCTAAAGCAGGCTGCAGAAGCAGAAGCAGCTTATAAAGCTAAACAAGCAAGTCAACAACAAAAAGTCGTTGCTTCTGGAAATACAACTTTTACAGCAGAAGTTCAAGCAGTATCAACTACTTCTTCGTCATCTAGTTCGTCTGAATCATCTTCAAGTAGTGCTTCAGCGGAATCAACAAGCTATGCTCCTGCACCAGTGAAACAACATCCGACATACAGTACAAATGCATCAAGCTATCCTGTAGGTCAATGTACATGGGGAGTAAAAACTTTAGCACCATGGGCTGGTGATTACTGGGGTAATGGCGGTCAATGGGCTGCAAGTGCAGCAGCTGCAGGTTTCCGTACAGGTTCTACACCACAAGTTGGCGCGATTGCATGTTGGGATGATGGAGGATACGGTCACGTAGCAGTTGTTACAGCAGTTGAATCATCAACTCGTATTCAAGTTTCTGAGTGTAACTATGATGGAAGTGGAACTCAACCAATCGGAAATTATCGTGGATGGTTTAATCCGACAGCATCAAGAGGTACTGTAAGATACATTTATCCAAACTAATATACTGATTATTACTATACAAAGGGTGAGATCTTATTAATCTCACCCTTTGTATAGTGCTGGAAAAATTAATTTCATTATATAATTACTTGAACTTATTTTCTATTTTTATAATTATTTAATTAAAGTAAAATGAAACGTAGAAATTTAGTACGAGTGTAGCATGTTAATAAAAAATGGTTTCTAAGGGAGTCGGTGTTGAAGTTATGTTTAGGTATAAAATAAATGTTGATGTTAAAGAGTGGGATTTATTTTTAGAAAATCATCCTCAAGGAAATTTATTGCAGAGTAGTGATTGGTCCAAGATAAAGGATACTTGGGGGAACGAGAGAGTTGGTTTTTATAAAGATAATCAATTAGTTGGAGTAGCAAATATCTTAATTCAGCCGCTACCATTAGGATTCTCTATGTTTTATATTCCACGAGGTCCAGTAATTGACTATGAAGATAAAGAACTTCTGAAATTTGTTCTTTTAACGTTGAAAAAACTTGCTAAAAAAAAACCATGCAATAATGGTTAAATTTGACCCAAGTTTATTTATCAGTAGAGGTCTTATTGACCAAGAAACTGTCCAAAATTCTATGACTTTAGCAATTGTCGAAGAACTGAAAAAAAATAAAGTTTATTGGACAGGCTTAACAAAGGATATGGCAGAAAATATACAACCACGTTTTCAAGCTAATATTCATAAAGAAAATTTCTCACTGGAACAACTTTCTAAGTCTACTAGACAGGCTATCCGAACTGCAAGAAATAAAGGATTGGAAGTAAAATTTGGTGGACTTAATTTATTAGATGAATTTTCATTTTTAATGAAGAAAACAGAGTCTCGCAAGAATATCAGTTTACGAGGCAAAGATTATTATCAGAAGTTACTGGATACTTATCCTGACCACTCCTTTATCACACTGAGCTATTTAGATCTACCTAATAGACTGAAAGAAGTTGAGCAGCAACTCGAAAAGAATCTAGAAACAGCGCAGAAGTTTACAGATAAAACGAAAGAAGGTAAAATAAAAGAGAATCAGCAAGAGAGAAAACGATTAGAGGAAGAAATTTCTTTTCTTAAGAGCCATATTGGCAGAGGGGACAGTGTTGTCCCATTATCTGGTACTTTAACTATCGAATTTGGGAAAACTTCTGAGAACTTATATGCTGGAATGAATGAAGAATTTAGACACTATCAACCTGCTATTCCTACATGGTTTGAGACAGCTCAACATTCTTTTGAACGAGGAGCTGAGACTCATAATATGGGTGGAATTGAAAACAATTTAGAGGGTGGGTTAATTAACTTTAAATCTAAGTTTAATCCTACTATTGAGGAATTTGCTGGTGAGTTTAATTATCCAACTAGTTCATTATATTTTTTGTTTAATCTAGCTTATAAAATTCGTAAGAAACTTCGAAGTAGATAAAATAAACTAATGATTTTACCGCTATATTAAATTTTAAAAAATTTAGCTATTAGAGCATCCCAGCAGTATATGTTGGGATGCTTTAAATTTAGAGTTTTTATTAGTAATTAAATGCTAAATTCCCAAACTAATTTCCACTTTGGTCATCCAAGTGGAAGTTACTTTGAGAAGTTAGCAGAAATTCCCTTACTTTAAAAATCTGCTAAAATAGCTTGAAAATATTGAAAAAGTATGGTAAAATGAAACTTGTCGTGTGAACGATAATACTCATTCTTGATGAATTGTGAAACAGTTGCCCTTGGGTCGTTTTGCGAGTTGAAGTCAAGAAGAGGAAAAAAACAAAAAGGAGAAATACTCATGGCAGTAATTTCAATGAAACAACTTCTTGAGGCTGGTGTACACTTTGGTCACCAAACTCGTCGCTGGAACCCTAAGATGGCTAAGTACATCTTCACTGAGCGTAACGGAATCCACGTTATCGACTTGCAACAAACTGTAAATACGCTGACCAAGCTTACGATTTCATGCGTGATGCAGCAGCTAACGATGCAGTTGTATTGTTCGTTGGTACTAAGAAACAAGCAGCTGATGCAGTTGCTGAAGAAGCAGTACGTTCAGGTCAATACTTCATCAACCACCGTTGGTTGGGTGGAACTCTTACAAACTGGGGAACAATCCAAAAACGTATCGCTCGTTTGAAAGAAATCAAACGCATGGAAGAAGATGGGACTTTCGAAGTTCTTCCTAAGAAAGAAGTTGCACTTCTTAACAAACAACGTGCACGTCTTGAAAAATTCTTGGGTGGTATCGAAGATATGCCTCGTATTCCAGACGTAATGTACGTAGTTGACCCACATAAAGAGCAAATCGCTGTTAAAGAAGCTAAAAAATTGGGAATCCCAGTTGTAGCGATGGTTGACACAAATACAGATCCAGATGATATCGATGTAATCATCCCAGCTAACGATGACGCTATCCGCGCTGTTAAATTGATCACAGCTAAATTGGCTGACGCTATCATCGAGGGACGTCAAGGTGAAGATGCAGTAGCAGTTGAAGCAGAATTTGCAGCTTCAGAAGCTCAAGCAGATTCAATCGAAGAAATCGTTGAAGTTGTAGAAGGCGACAACGCTTAATTTATATAAATAGTAATTACCTAGGAGGGCGGGGCTTAGCCCGGCTCTCCTATTTTTAAAAAATATAGGAGAATCAAAATGGCAGAAATTACAGCTAAACTTGTAAAAGAGTTGCGTGAAAAATCTGGTGCCGGAGTTATGGACGCTAAAAAAGCGCTTGTAGAAACAGACGGTGACATCGAAAAAGCGATTGAATTGCTTCGTGAAAAAGGTATGGCTAAGGCAGCTAAGAAAGCTGACCGTGTTGCTGCAGAAGGTTTGACTGGTGTTTATGTTAACGGTAATGTTGCAGCAGTTATTGAAGTAAACGCTGAAACTGACTTCGTTGCGAAAAACGCTCAATTCGTTGAATTGGTAAATACTACAGCTAAAGTTATTGCTGAAGGAAAACCTGCTAATAATGAAGAAGCACTTGCTTTGACAATGCCTTCAGGTGAAACTCTTGAAGCTGCATACGTATCTGCAACAGCAACTATCGGAGAAAAAATCTCATTCCGTCGCTTTGCATTGATTGAAAAAACAGATGCACAACACTTTGGAGCATACCAACATAACGGTGGACGTATCGGTGTTATTTCAGTTGTTGAAGGTGGAGACGAAGCACTTGCTAAACAATTGTCAATGCACATCGCAGCGATGAAACCAACAGTTCTTTCTTACAAAGAATTGGATGAGCAATTTGTTAAAGATGAGTTGGCACAATTGAACCACGTAATCGACCAAGACAACGAAAGCCGTGCAATGGTTAACAAACCAGCTCTTCCACACTTGAAGTATGGATCAAAAGCTCAATTGACTGATGATGTTATTGCCCAAGCTGAAGCTGACATCAAAGCTGAATTGGCTGCAGAAGGTAAACCAGAAAAAATCTGGGACAAAATCATCCCAGGTAAAATGGACCGCTTCATGCTTGACAACACTAAAGTTGACCAAGCTTACACACTTCTTGCACAAGTATACATCATGGATGACAGCAAGACAGTTGAAGCATATCTTGAATCAGTTAACGCTTCAGTAGTTGAGTTCGCTCGCTTTGAAGTTGGTGAAGGTATCGAGAAAGCTGCAAACGACTTTGAAGCTGAAGTTGCAGCTACAATGGCAGCAGCCTTGAATAACTAATAATAAAAAGGAAGCCAAATTGCTTCCTTTTTTCTATGTAGTCGATCTTTATAGGGCTTTCTATTTTTAAGGTATAAATAAAAAGCCCTATAATAAGGGCTAAGTGTATTTAGGAGACTACACTTCAAATTCATAGAGTGCTGTAGAGAGATAACGTTCACCGTTATCTGGTGCTAGAGCAAGAACTTTTTTACCTGTACCTAATTTCTTGGCAACCTCAATGGCTCCGTAGATAGCTGCAGCTGAAGAAATCCCTACAAGGAATCCTTCTTTTCCACCAATTTCACGGCCGAGTGTTAGTGCATCGTCTGATGTTACACGAACGATACCATCATAAGCCTTTGTATCCAGTGTATCAGGAATAAATCCAGCTGAGATACCTTGAATTTTGTGTGGTCCAGGTTTTTCACCAGATAGAATAGCAGATTCGTCTGCCTCTACTGCAAAAACTTGAATGTTAGAATTTGCTGATTTGAGTGCATGAGAAACACCAGAAATCGTTCCACCGGTACCCACTCCAGCAACAAAGGCATCTAGTCCATCTTTACCGAAAGCAGCTAGTATTTCAGCTCCTGTTGTTCTTTCGTGTACTTCTGGATTAGCTGGATTGTCAAATTGAAGAGGAAGGAAACCATCACGTTCAGCAGCGATTTCTTGAGCCTTAGCAATAGCACCTTTCATTCCCTCGCTGCCAGGAGTTAGGACGAGTTCAGCGCCATAAGCTTGGATAATCTTACGTCGTTCTACACTCATAGTTTCAGGCATAACGATGACGACTTTATACCCTTTAGCAGCACCTACCCATGAAAGTCCAATACCAGTGTTTCCACTTGTTGCTTCAACAATTGTAGAACCTGATTTCAGAATACCGTCTTGTTCAGCTTTTTCAATCATGCTAAGAGCAATACGATCTTTTACAGAAGAACCAGGGTTGAATGCTTCAAGCTTTACATAGACGTTCGCAGCACCTTCTGGCACGATGTTGTTGAGTTTAACAATTGGAGTTTGACCGATTAATTCAGTAATATTGTTATAAATAGACATATGAATACCTCTTTGTATAAGATATTTCTAGTATAACGCTATCTATACCATTTGTAAAATATAGAAATCCTATCGAAGTGATAGGATTTTTTTATATCATAGGTCTAAGCCATTAATTTTTAGCCTATTGTGATAAGCTAATTCTAGTAAATAGGTGTAAAGTGGAACGATATCCGTTTTCTTAGGGAATTCAAATTTATGAGAACTAAAATGCTCATTATGTGCTTTTAAAAAGACATTTTCTAAATAAGTAATAGTAATTTCACTATCATCTATACCTGCTCCAGCAGTTTCCATTTCAACGTTAACAATGTTCATCAAAAAGATTGATTTAATAGACATCTTACGACCGGTAGCGCCTTGTTTATCTGTAAAGATGATACGTATATTTGTAAATATAATTGAGTCACGAATCAGTTTATATCCACTTTGAATTTCTTCATTTTCTAGTAGATATTGTCCATATTCTTTGATAAGAGTTTCTTTGTTTGCTCGCTAAAGTTACCAGCGAGTCCTTGAATGAATTTACCAAATGCCATATTTTTCTCCTTTGTTTACACTAAGTTTACAGGAACTTCAACTTCTCGTAAACCTTGATCAGTTAAAGTGACTTTTCCATTAAAAAACTCTACAAGTGCAGCTTTAATATTTTCTTTTTCTTCTTTATCAACATAAATCATTGTATCGACTTGATCTGTAAAGTTTGTCTCAAGTTCCATGAGATCATGTTCCTTAAGGAAGTTACTGTACTCTTGGTACTGAGCGTAAGACATTTGAATAGCAATGCCAGCTTGTTCCTTTATTTCAATGATGCCAATTTCTTTGACAGCTAAGGCAACACTGCCGGCGTAAGCACGAATCAATCCTCCAGCGCCTAGCTTAATGCCTCCAAAGTAGCGTGTCACTACTACACAGACATTAGTAAGATTGTGATTTTCTAGTACCCCAAGCATGGGAACGCCAGCAGTACCACTGGGTTCACCATCATCACTTGTCCGTTTGATTTCACTATGTTCCCCAATAATGAAGGCAGAGCAGTTATGCGTAGCTTTGTAGTGTTCTTTTTTGATGGCAGTAATGAAGTCACGAGCCTCTTCTTCGCTATAAACACGCTTGGCATGACAGATAAAGCGGGATTTTTTGATTTCTTCTAGGACTTGTCCGTCCTCTTTAATTGTTCTAAATTCCATGATTTAATTGTACTAAAAAATCATCTAAAGCGCTAGGTTTTTACGAATAAAGAAGTATGAAAGTAAATCCAAACTATCTCGGTCGGTTGTTTACGGAGAATGAATTAACTAAAGAGGAACGTCAGTTGGCAGAGAAACTTCCAGCAATGAGAAAGGAGAAAGGGAAACTTTTCTGTCAACGTTGTGATAGTGCTATTTTAGATGAATGGTATTTGCCCATCGGTGCTTACTATTGTCGGGAGTGCTTAATTATGAAGCGAATTAGGAGTGATCAAGCTTTATACTATTTCCCACAGGAGGATTTTCCGAAGCAAGATGTTCTTAAATGGCGTGGTCAATTAACTCCTTTTCAAGAGAAGGTGTCAGAGGGACTGATTCAAGCAGTAGATAGGCAAGAGCCAACTTTAGTTCATGCGGTGACAGGGGCTGGAAAGACAGAAATGATTTATCAAGTTGTAGCTAAGGTGATCAATGCGGGTGGTGCAGTATGCTTGGCTAGTCCTCGCATAGATGTTTGTTTGGAGCTGTACAAGCGCCTGCAAGATGATTTTGCTTGCGAGATAGCCCTCCTACATGGAGAATCAGAGCCGTATTTCGAACACCACTAGTTGTTGCGACGACCCATCAGTTATTGAAGTTTTATCAAGCTTTTGATTTATTGATAGTGGATGAAGTAGATGCTTTTCCTTATGTTGACAATCCCACGCTTTACCATGCTGTCAAGAATAGTGTAAAGAAGAATGGCTTGAGAATCTTTTTAACAGCAACTTCTACCGATGAGTTAGATAGGAAGATTCGCATCGGAGAATTAAAACGATTGAGTTTGCCTAGACGGTTTCATGGAAATCCGTTGATTATTCCAAAGCCTGTCTGGTTATCGGATTTTAACCACTGTTTAGAGAAAAATCGGTTGTCACCAAAATTAAAGTCCTATATTGAGAAGCAGAGAAAGACAGCTTATCCGTTACTCATTTTTGCTTCAGAAATTAAGAAAGGGGAGCAGTTAAAAGAAATCTTACAGGAGCAATTTTTAAATGAGAAAATTGGTTTTGTATCTTCTGTAACAGAGGATCGATTAGAGCAGGTACAAGCTTTTCGAGATGGAGAACTGACAATACTGATCAGTACGACGATATTGGAGCGTGGAGTTACTTTCCCTTGTGTGGACGTTTTTGTGGTAGAAGCGAATCATCGTCTCTTTACTAAATCTAGTTTAATACAGATTGGTGGACGAGTTGGACGAAGCATGGATAGACCGACAGGAGATTTGCTTTCTTCCATGACGGGTTAAATGCTTCAATCAAAAAGGCAATTAAGGAAATTCAGCAGATGAATAAGGAGGCGGGGCTATGAAGTGCTTGTTATGTGGGCAAACTATGAAGGCTGTTTTAACTTTTAGTAGTATCTTGCTGTTGAGGAATGATGACTCCTATCTTTGTTCAGACTGTGATTCTACTTTTGAGAGAATTGGAGAAGAGTATTGTCCAAATTGTATGAAAATAGACTTGTCAACAAAGTGTAAAGATTGTCAACTTTGGAGTAAAGAAGGAGTTGAGGTCAGTCATAGAGCGATTTTTACTTACAATCAAGCTATGAAGGATTTTTTTAGTCGGTATAAGTTTGATGGGGACTTTCTTTTAAGAAAAGTGTTCGCTTCATTTTTTAGTGAGGAGTTGAAAAAGTACAAAGAGTACCAATTTGTCGTCATTCCCCTAAGTCCCGAAAGATTGCTTGAGAGGGGATTTAACCAGGTTGAAGGTTTAGTTGAAGCAGCAGGATTCTCTTTTCAAGACTTACTAGTGAAGAGAGAAGAGCGGGCCAGTTCTTCTAAAAATCGTTCAGAACGCTTGGCAACAGAATTTCCGTTCTTTATTAAAAGTGGAATCACTATTCCTAAAAAAATCCTACTTATAGATGACATTTATACTACTGGAACAACTATAAATCGTGTGAAGAGATTGCTAGAAGAAGCTGGTGCTGAGGATGTAAAAACATTTTCCCTTGTAAGATGAGGAAAAAATTTGCAAAAATAAAATGAAAGCGTTATAATAAAGTCAGAAAAACAAAAATGTTTAGAAAGAAGGTACTCATATGATTAAATATAGTATCCGTGGTGAAAACCTAGAAGTAACAGAAGCAATTCGTGATTATGTAGTTTCTAAACTCGAAAAGATCGAAAAGTATTTTCAAGCTGAACAAGAGTTGGATGCTCGAGTTAACTTGAAGGTGTATCGTGAAAAAACGGCTAAAGTGGAGGTGACGATTCCGCTTGGCTCAATTACTCTTCGTGCAGAAGATGTGTCTCAAGATATGTATGGTTCAATTGACCTTGTAACCGATAAAATTGAACGTCAGATTCGTAAAAATAAAACAAAAATCGAGCGTAAAAATAAAAATAAGGTAGCAACTAGTCAATTATTTACAGATGCTTTGGTGGAAGATACAAATGTTGCCCAATCCAGAGTTGTTCGTTCAAAACAAATTGATTTAAAACCAATGGATTTGGAAGAAGCTATTCTACAGATGGATTTGTTGGGACATGATTTCTTTATCTATGTGGATGTTGAAGATCAGACAACCAATGTGATTTATCGTCGTGAAGATGGCGAGATTGGCTTGTTAGAAGTTAAAGAATCTTAATTTCAATATGTGTAAAGGAAGGTTTACTAAATTGTAAACCTCCTTTCTTATAATTGATAGAATTACTGATTACACTTTTAAAAAGTCGCTTTTTGGTGGTTATTATGGTATAATGGGTGCCAAGAGGTTTGGAATGAAAAAATTTTATGTAAGTCCTATTTTCCCCTTAATATTAGGAATAGTGGCGTTCGGAGTGCTATCTGTGCAACTTGTTTTTGTAACGAATACACTGGTAACGCTATTTCTTTTGCTACTTATTTTGGGTTCATATATTTTACTATTCATCCATCAGAGAGACTACTACTCAAAGAGTGAAGTAGAACAAATCCAGTATGTAAACCACCAAGCTGAAGATAGTTTGACAACTTTGTTAGAACAGATGCCTGTCGGAGTTATTAAACTAGACTTATCGTCAGGTGAAGTTGAATGGTTCAATCCTTACGCTGAATTGATTTTGACTAATGAAGTGGGGGAGATTGATGTTGCATTAATTCAAACAATTATAAAGGCGTCTGTGGGGAATCCAGGTTCTTATGCCACCTTGGGTGAGACTCGCTATTCGGTTCATATGGACAAGGTATCTGGTGTTCTTTACTTCTTTGATGTGTCTGGAGAATACGAAGCGACTGTTGAGTTAGTGACGAGTCGTCCGGTTATTGGAATTGTTTCCGTTGATAACTATGACGATTTAGAAGATGCGACATCGGAGTCTGACATTAGTCATATTAACAGTTTTGTAGCCAATTTTGTTTCAGAATTTGCTGGGAAGCATGCCATGTTCTCCCGTCGAGTAAGTATGGATCGTTTTTATCTGTTTACGGACTACACGGTGCTTGAGGGCTTGATGAATGATAAATTTTCTGTTATTGATGCATTCAGAGAAGAGTCGAAACAGAGACAGTTGCCCTTGACCTTAAGTATGGGATTTTCTTATGGTGATGGAAATCATGATGAGATAGGGAAAGTTGCATTGCTCAACTTGAACTTGGCTGAAGTGCGTGGTGGCGACCAAGTGGTTGTTAAGGAAAACGACGAGACGAAAAATCCAGTTTATTTTGGTGGTGGGTCTGCTGCCTCAATCAAACGTACACGGACTCGTACGCGTGCTATGATGACGGCTATTTCAGATAAGGTTCGTAGTGTGGATCAGGTTTTTGTAGTTGGTCACAAAAATCTAGATATGGATGCTCTTGGCTCTGCTGTAGGTATGCAGTTGTTTGCCAGCAATGTGACTGAAAATAGTTATGCTATTTATGACGAAGAACAAATGTCGCCGGATATTGAACGAGCTGTTTCATTCTTAGAAAAAGAAGGAGTTACAAAGTTGTTGTCTGTTAAGGACGCAATGGGGATGGTGACCAATCGTTCTTTGTTGATTCTTGTAGACCATTCAAAGACAGCTTTAACTTTATCAAAAGATTTTTATGATTTATTTACCCAAACCATCGTCATCGACCACCACAGACGGGATCAGGATTTCCCAGATAATGCAGTTATCACTTATATCGAAAGTGGTGCAAGTAGTGCCAGTGAGTTGGTAACGGAATTGATTCAGTTCCAGAATTCTAAGAAGAATCGTTTGAGTCGTATGCAAGCAAGTGTTTTAATGGCTGGTATGATGTTGGATACTAAAAATTTCACCTCACGAGTGACTAGTCGGACATTTGATGTTGCTAGCTATCTCAGAACGAGAGGAAGTGATAGTATTGCTATCCAAGAAATTGCTGCGACAGATTTTGAAGAATATCGTGAGGTCAATGAACTGATTTTACAAGGGCGTAAATTAGGTTCAGATGTACTAATAGCAGAGGCTAAGGACTCGAAATGTTATGATACAGTTGTTATTAGTAAGGCAGCAGATGCCATGTTAGCTATGTCAGGTATTGAAGCGAGTTTTGTTCTTGCGAAGAATACACAAGGATTTATCTCTATCTCAGCTCGCAGTCGCAGTAAGCTGAATGTACAACGGATTATGGAAGAGCTGGGAGGTGGAGGCCACTTTAATTTGGCAGCAGCTCAAATTAAGGATTCAACCTTGTCAGAAGCAGGTGAAAAACTGACAGAAATTGTATTAAATGAAATAAAGGAAAAGGAGAAAGAAGAATGAAAGTAATCTTTTTAGCAGATGTTAAAGGAAAAGGAAAAAAAGGCGAAATTAAGGAAGTACCAACAGGGTATGCGCAAAACTTTCTTATCAAAAAGAATCTAGCCAAAGAAGCGACTGCTCAAGCTGTAGGTGAACTTCGTGGTAAACAAAAATCTGAAGAGAAAGCTCACGCTGAGATGATTGCAGAAGCAAAAGCAATTAAAGCCCAACTTGAAGCAGAAGAAACTGTTGTAGAATTTGTTGAAAAAGTTGGTCCAGATGGCCGTACTTTTGGTTCAATTACGAATAAGAAGATTGCAGAAGAATTGCAAAAGCAATTTGGAATTAAGATTGATAAACGTCATATCCAAGTGCAAGCTCCGATTCGGGCGGTTGGTTTGATTGATGTGTCAGTGAAAATCTATCAAGATATCACAAGTGTGATCAATCTTCGTGTGAAAGAAGGGTAAATTTACACTTTCTTGACAAGATTGTAAAAGGAAGGGAAGTCTGATGGCAGAAGTAGAAGAGTTACGAGTACAACCTCAAGATATCTTAGCTGAGCAATCCGTTTTAGGGGCTATCTTTATTGACGAGAGTAAGCTTGTTTGTGCGAGAATATATTGAGTCTCGGGACTTTTTTAAGTATGCCCATCGATTGATTTTCCAAGCTATGGTTGATTTATCCGACCGTGGCGATGCTATAGATGCAACAACGGTTCGTACCATTCTGGATAATCAAGGTGATTTACAGAATATTGGTGGCCTGTCTTACCTAGTTGAGATTGTCAATTCTGTGCCAACTTCTGCTAATGCGGAGTATTATGCTAAAATTGTTGCAGAAAAGGCTATGCTACGGCGATTAATCGCCAAGTTGACAGAGTCTGTCAATCAAGCTTACGAGGCTTCGCAACCAGCTGATGAAATCATTGCTCAGGCAGAAAAAGGCCTGATTGATGTCAGCGAAAATGCTAATCGAAGTGGATTTAAGAACATTAGAGATGTGTTGAATATCAACTTTGGAAATCTGGAAGCTCGCTCGCAACAAACGACCGATATTACAGGTATTGCGACAGGCTATCGTGACCTGGATCATATGACGACTGGACTTCATGAGGAGGAGTTGATTATCCTAGCAGCCCGTCCGGCGGTTGGTAAGACAGCCTTTGCCTTGAATATTGCTCAGAATATTGGGACTAAGTTGGACAAAACGGTTGCTATTTTTTCACTGGAAATGGGTGCGGAAAGTCTAGTGGATCGTATGTTGGCGGCAGAAGGTTTGGTGGAATCGCATTCTATCCGTACGGGTCAATTGACTGATGAGGAGTGGCAAAAATATACTATTGCTCAAGGGAATCTAGCTAATGCAAGTATCTATATCGATGATACCCCAGGAATTCGGATTACAGAGATTCGTTCTCGTTCTCGTAAACTGGCTCAAGAAACTGGTAATCTTGGTTTGATTTTGATAGACTATTTGCAGCTTATCACGGGAACTGGTCGGGAAAATCGTCAACAAGAGGTTTCAGAAATTTCACGTCAGTTGAAAATTTTAGCTAAGGAACTGAAGGTTCCAGTAATCGCTCTAAGTCAGCTTTCTCGTGGTGTAGAACAACGTCAGGATAAGAGACCGGTCTTGTCTGATATTCGTGAATCTGGGTCTATTGAGCAGGATGCTGATATCGTAGCCTTTCTTTATCGCGACGATTACTATGAGCGTGGTGGAGAAGAAGAGGAAGGCATACCGAATAATAAGGTAGAAGTTATTATCGAGAAAAACCGTAGTGGAGCTCGTGGAACGGTGGAATTAATTTTCCAAAAAGAATACAATAAATTTTCAAGTATCTCAAAGAGGGAGGCATAAGATGTCAGATGCATTTACAGATGTAGCCAAGATGAAAAAAATAAAAGAAGAAATCAAGGCACATGAGGGACAAGTCGTAGAAATGACTTTGGAGAATGGTCGTAAGCGCCAAAAAAATAGATTGGGTAAGCTAATTGAGGTTTATCCATCCCTATTTATCGTTGAATTTGGGAACGTTGAAGGAGATAAACAAGCTAATGTTTACGTTGAATCCTTCACTTACTCAGATATCCTTACAGAAAAGAATTTGATTCATTATCTTGACTAAAGTGAGAAATTTTCTCACTTTTTCTTTTTTCTCCGAATAGTTTAAGTGAAGGTAATCTTCGATTTATATTATTTTTCAAGGAGGAAGAATGAAAAGTTCACCATTTAAAGTAACAGAGTCAGGATTTTCTATTAGAAAGTCAGTTAAAAAGGTTGTTCCTTTTTTAGTAGTAGGGCTGATGTTGTCGGCTGGAGAAAGTGTTCATGCAAACAGTTCTTATGCTCGTGGAGATGATTATCCTGCTTATTATAAAAATGGGAGTCAGAGTATTGATAAGTGGAGGATGTATTCTCGTCAGTGTACTTCATTTGCTGCTTTTCGCTTGAGTGGAGTAAATGGTTTTGAGCTTCCAGGAGCTTATGGTAATGCTGGTGAATGGGGTTATCGTGCTCGTCGTGAAGGTTATCGTGTCGATAATAAACCAGCAATTGGAGCTATTGCTTGGTCTACTGCAGGAGGTTATGGTCATGTTGCTTGGGTTTCAAATGTGATGGGAGATAATATAGAAATTGAGGAATATAACTATGATTATAAAGGTAATTATAATAAACGAATTGTAAAAGCAAACAAGATGACCGGTTTTATTCATTTTAAAGATTTATCAAGCAATTCTAAAGAAGTCCCAAGCAGTTCAAAAGATTCGACAAGCAATCATGTTGTGACCAGTCAATCGTCATCTTTGATGAGAGGAACTCATTATTTTAAGGTGGAGACTCCTATTAAAGATCAACCATTATTGAATGCAACTCCACTTGCATATTATTCTCCAGGTGAGAGTGTTCATTATGATCAGGTGATTGAAAAAGATGGCTACAAATGGTTAAGTTACATTTCGTATAGTGGAAATCGTCGTTATATTCAGTTGGAGGGAGTGACTTCGTCACAGAATCAATCAGTAAATAAATCTAATCATGGTTCAAATAATGGATTGACTGTGGGTTGGAAGAAAATAAATGGTAGTTGGTATTATTTCAAATCAGATGGTTCTAAGGCGACGGGATGGTTGAAAGATGGTTCTACCTGGTATTATTTGAAATCATCTGGTGAAATGCAGACAGGATGGTTAAAGGAAAATGGGGTTTGGTATTATCTGGATAGTTCAGGGGGCAATGAAAACAGGCTGGTATCAAGTTTCTGGTAAGTGGTATTATTCTTACTCTTCAGGTGAGCTAGCTGTTAATACAATAGTAGACGGTTATACTGTAAATCATAATGGTGAGTGGGTTTAATTTTAAGTAATTGAATCTGAACAGGAGAGAAATCTCCTGTTTTTTTGTTTAAAATAGAGTTTTTATGAAGAATTAAGATATCTGAATTGAATTCAAAACTATAATTTACTATAGAAAATGAAAAGAATGAAAAGAAAGAAAAAAGAAAGCTAGTAAAATATGCTTTACTTTCTTGAGAATTTTCCATGTTTTTGAAATATAATATATCAATAACAAAGTATATATAATATAATGTATACCTTGATTTCACTCAAAAAAAGGTTTATAATGTACATAAATATGATTCTTAAAAAGAGGTACACAAGATGAACAAAAAGAAAATGATTTTAACTAGCTTAGCAAGTGTTGCTGTTTTGGGAGCGGCATTTGTTGCATCTCAACCGTCAGTCGTGAAAGCTGATGGCAAACCAGTAGCTACTCAACCTGCTGGAGATTCTCAGCCTACACCTGCGGCTGAAACTCCAAAAACTGAAGTAGAAAAAGCTAAAGAAGCTGAAAAAGAAGCTAACGCTAAAGTTGATGAAGCTCAAGCAAAAGTAGATACGACAACTACTGCAGCTGATGAAGCAACTACTAAGCTTGAAGCAGAGAAAAAAGAAGCAGCAGAAGCTGATGCTGCAAAAATTAAAGCTGAAGAAGCTAAAAAAACTGCTGATGATGAACTAGCTGCTGCTAAAGAAAAAGCTGCCGAAGCTGATGTTAAAGCTAAAGAAGAAGCTAAAAAAGAAGAAGACGCTAAAAAAGAAGAGGCTGAAGCTAAAGAAACTTTAACTGAAGCTTTGAAACAAATTCCTGATAACGAATTGCTTGACAAAAAAGCAAAAGAAGAATTATTAAATGCTGTAGAAGCTGGTGATTTAAAAGCTGGTGATGTTCTTGCTGAATTAGCAGATGATAACGAAAAAGCTGAAGCTAATAAAGAAACTGAGAAAAAATTAAGAAATAAAGACCAAGCTGCTACTGCTGATGCTGGTGCAACTCAAGCTAACCCTTCAACTAAAGATCAACTTCCAGAAGATATTAAAGCTGGGATTGACAAAGCTGAAAAAGCTGATGCTGCTCGTCCTGCATCAGAAAAACTTCAAGATAAAGCTGATGATTTAGGTGAAAATGTTGATGAGCTTAAAAAAGAAGCGGATGCATTAAAATCTGAAGAAGATAAAAAAGCTGATACATTAACTAAGAGAGATGAAACTCTACAAAAAACTAAAAAAGCTCTTGAAACAGCAAAAGCAAATGGTTCATCTGAAGAAATTGTTAAAATTTTAGAAGATGTTGCTAAAAAAGCAGAAGCAGCTCGTGATGCTGCACAAAATGACTTTGATCAAGCTGCTTTAGATACTAAAGCTGTTGCTGACGAATTAAACAAACTTACTGATGAGTACAACAAAACTCTAGAAGAAGTGAAAGCTGCTAAAGAAAAAGAAGCGAACGAGCCAGCTAAACCAGTAGAAGAAGAGCCAGCTAAACCAGCAGAGAAAACAGAAGCTGAAAAAGCTGCTGAAGCTAAAGCAGAAGCGGATGCTAAAGTTGCTGAATTAGAGAAAAAAGTTGCTGAAGAAGCTAAAAAAGTTGAGGAAGATACTGCTAAAGCTGAAAAAGAAGCTGCTGACGTAACTGCTGCTCAAACTAAAAAAGAAGAAGCTGAAAAAGCTAAAGCTGACGCAGAAGCTGAATTAGCCAAAGCTAAAGAAGAAGCTGAAAAAGCAAAAGCTAAAGTTGAAGAAGAAGTTAAAAAAGAAGAAGAGGCTAAAAAAGAAGAAGCTGAAACTAAAACAGCTCTTAAAGACGCTTTAGATCAACTTGAAGAAGATGCGATTGCAGAAATCCATAAAGATGCAAGTATAACTGATAAAGAAAAAGCAATAGCTGATAAAAAAGCTGAAATTGGTAAAGAAGCTATTCTAGATGCCGTTGAAAAAGGTGATTTATCTGCTAAAGATATTCTAAAAGAATTAGAAAACGACTATAACACTAGAAACAAAGCTCCTGAAAAAGTTGATGAAACTAAAAAATTAGATGCTGAAGAAGCTAAAAAAATTGATGAAGCTGCTAAAAAAGAAGCTTCTAAACCAATCGTTAAAAAACTTACAGATATTGCTGATGATTTAGCTGAAAAAATTGAAAAATTAACTAAAGAAGCTGATAAAGATAAAGCAGATGCTGCTGAAAAAGCTAAGGCAGTAGAAGAGAAAAATGCTGCCTTAGATAAACAAAAAGAAACCTTAGAAAAAGCTAAAGTTGCTCTTGAAACAGCTAAAACGAATAAAGCTGATCAAGATGTTATCGATAAATTACAAGATGCTGTAACTAAACTAGAAGGTTCTGTCGCTTCTGCTAAAGCTTCTGTTGATGAAGCTCAAGCTAAATTTGACGAAGTTAACGAATCATTACAAGCGCGTAAAAATGCAATCGATACACTAACTGACGATTACAACGCAACTTTAGGTTATATCGAAAACTTAAAAGAAGTTCCTAAAGGTGAAGAACCTAAAGATTTCAGTGGTGGCGTAAGTGATGATGAAGCACCTACTGAGCCTGCTAAGGAAGCAGATGAAGTTCCAACTGTTCCTGATGCTCCAGAATTCACTGGTGGGGTAAATCCTGCTGACGCTCCTTCTGACGATGCTAAACAACCTGACGAAGTACCAACTGCTCCTAATGCTCCAGAATTTAATGGTGGAGTAAATCCTAGTGATTCTCCTTCTGACGATGCTAAACAACCTGACGAAGTACCAACTGCTCCTAATGCTCCAGAATTTAATGGTGGAGTAAATCCTAGTGATTCTCCTTCTGACGATGCTAAACAACCTGACGAAGTACCAACTGCTCCTAATGCTCCAGAATTTAATGGTGGTGTGAATCCTAGTGATTCTCCTTCTGGAGATAATGAATCTGATTTCACTGGTGGGGTAAATGATGCAACACCTCCTACTATAGCCGATGCTCCAGAATATACAGGAGGCGTTAATAGTGTAGAAGCAGCAATTAACGAAGTTCCAGAATATACAGGAGGTGTTAATAGTGTAGAAGCAGCAATTAACGAAGTTCCAGAATATACAGGAGGTGTTAATAGTGTAGAAGCAGCAATTAACGAAGTTCCAGAATATACAGGAGGTGTTAATAGTGTAGAAGCAGCAATTAACGAAGTTCCAGAATATACAGGAGGCGTTAATAGTGTAGAAGCAGCAATTAACGAAGTTCCAGAATATACAGGAGGCGTTAATAGTGTAGAAGCAGCAATTAACGAAGTTCCACAATATACTCTTACAACAGCAGGTACTAACAAGGATAATACTTATCAAGCGCCAGCAGTAAAAACAGAAGATAAAAAAGAACTTCCAAATACTGGTGGTAAAGATAATGTTGCAGTTGCATCATTAGGATTCCTTGGATTGTTCCTTGGTGCCATTCCATTTGTGAAACGTAAAAACTAATTCATTTCGTAGTTTGAAAGAGAGGGAGTAACTTCCTTCTCTTTTTACTATTATCTTAGTTTCTCTCAGGGAACTCTTCCTAATGGTATTTTTTGGTGCTTTCCTTTATAATGGGTGTATGGATAAGAAAAAATTATTATTGATTGATGGGTCTTCTGTTGCTTTTCGGGCGTTTTTTGCGCTCTATCAGCAGTTGGACCGTTTTAAGAATGCGGCTGGTTTGCATACCAATGCGATTTATGGTTTTCAGTTGATGTTGAGCCATTTGTTGGAGCGGGTTGAGCCGAGTCATATTTTGGTGGCTTTTGATGCGGGAAAGACGACCTTCCGGACAGAGATGTATGCAGATTATAAGGGTGGTAGGGCTAAGACTCCGGATGAGTTTCGTGAGCAATTTCCCTTCATTCGTGAGTTGCTGGATCATATGGGGATTCGTCACTATGAGTTGGCTCAGTATGAGGCTGATGACATCATTGGGACATTGGATAAGCTAGCAGAGCAGGATGGTTTTGATATTACCATTGTCAGTGGGGACAAGGATTTGATTCAGCTGACGGATGAGCATACGGTGGTTGAAATTTCCAAGAAAGGTGTGGCTGAGTTTGAGGCCTTTACGCCAGAATATCTTATGGAAAAGATGGGCATTACACCGACGCAGTTTATCGATCTCAAGGCGCTCATGGGTGATAAGTCGGATAATATCCCTGGAGTAACCAAAATTGGTGAAAAGACGGGTATCAAGCTCTTGCTGGAGCATGGCTCACTCGAGGGGATTTATGAGAATATCAATGGGATGAAGGCTTCTAAGATGAAGGAAAATCTTATCAATGATAAGGAACAGGCCTTTTTGTCTAAAACACTAGCGACCATTGATACCAAGGCACCGATTGAGATTGGTTTGGAGGATTTGGTCTATAGCGGTCCAGATGTTGAAAATCTCGGGAAATTCTACGATGAGATGGGTTTCAAACAGCTCAAGCAGGCTTTAAATGTGTCGTCAGCTGATGTGGCTGAGAGTTTGAACTTTACTATCGTTGACCAAATTAGTCAAGATATGCTGAGTGAAGAGTCTATCTTCCATTTTGAGCTTTTTGGGGAGAATTACCATACGGACGATTTGGTTGGTTTTGCCTGGTCTTGTGGGGATAAGCTCTATGCCACAGATAAACTTGAGCTTTTGCAAGAGCCGATTTTCAAGGACTTTCTAGAAAAAACACCTCTGAGAGTGTATGACTTTAAGAAGGCTAAAGTTCTCTTGCATCGTTTTGGTGTGGATTTGCAGGCGCCTGCTTTTGATAGCCGTTTGGCTAAATACCTCCTTTCGACTGTGGAGGACAATGAAATTGCGACCATCGCTAGTCTTTATGGTCAGACTTATTTGGTTGATGATGAGACTTTCTATGGTAAGGGAGTCAAGAAGGCCCTTCCTGAACGTGAGAAATTCTTGGAGCATTTAGCTCGTAAGCTTGCAGTTTTGGTCGAAACAGAGCCTATTTTGCTTGAAAAACTCAGCGAAAATGGGCAATTAGAGCTTCTTTATGATATGGAGCAACCTCTGGCCTTTGTCCTTGCTAAGATGGAAATTGCTGGGATTACGGTCAAGAAAGAGACTCTTCTTGAGATGCAGGCTGAAAATGAGCTTGTCATTGAAAAACTCACTCAGGAGATTTACGAACTGGCTGGTGAGGAGTTTAATATCAACTCGCCTAAGCAGTTGGGGGTGCTTCTCTTTGAAAAATTGGGGCTACCTCTAGAATACACTAAGAAAACCAAAACTGGATACTCGACTGCGGTGGATGTCTTGGAACGCTTGGCTCCTATTGCGCCAATTGTTAAGAAAATCCTGGATTACCGTCAGATTGCCAAGATTCAATCGACTTATGTGATTGGCTTGCAGGACTGGATTTTGGCTGATGGCAAGATTCATACTCGCTATGTGCAGGATTTGACCCAGACTGGGCGTTTGTCTAGTGTAGATCCAAACTTGCAAAACATTCCTGTGCGTTTGGAGCAGGGCCGTCTCATTCGTAAGGCTTTTGTACCTGAGTGGGAGGATAGTGTGCTGCTCAGCTCGGACTATTCACAGATTGAATTGCGTGTTTTGGCGCATATTTCTAAGGATGAGCACTTGATTAAGGCTTTCCAAGAGGGGGCAGATATCCATACTTCGACAGCCATGCGGGTCTTTGGCATTGAGCGTCCTGAGGATGTGACTGCAAACGACCGTCGCAATGCTAAGGCAGTTAACTTTGGGGTGGTTTATGGAATTTCAGACTTTGGCTTGTCTAATAATCTGGGCATTAGTCGTAAGGAAGCCAAAGCCTACATTGATACCTACTTTGAACGCTTCCCAGGTATTAAAAACTACATGGATGAAGTGGTGCGTGAGGCGCGTGATAAGGGCTATGTGGAGACCCTCTTCAAGCGTCGTCGTGAGTTGCCAGATATCAATTCGCGCAACTTCAACATTCGTGGTTTTGCGGAGCGGACAGCTATCAACTCTCCTATTCAGGGTTCGGCGGCAGATATTCTCAAGATTGCCATGATTCAGCTGGATAAAGCCTTAGTTGCAGGTGGTTATCAGACTAAGATGCTTCTACAAGTTCACGATGAAATTGTCCTTGAAGTTCCTAAATCTGAATTAGCAGAGATGAAAAATTAGTGAAACAAACTATGGAAGAAGCCATTCAACTCAGTGTTCCCCTCATCGCAGATGAGAATGAAGGGGCAACCTGGTACGAGGCTAAATAAAAAAGTTATGTAGAGTTTGAAGCACTTGTTTTCAAACTCTTTTTCATGTTTTTCTGTAAGCAGTTTCCTTGACATTTTTTTGGTTTTGCGCTATCATATGTCCATATAATATATGGGAGTCTGTGTACAGTCTGAGAGGAAGCGTTAAGCTTCGACCGCACTTGATCTGGGTAATGCCAGCGTAGGGAACAATACTTAGTCTATTCTGCACCTTTTCCATATATGGTAAAGGTTTTTCTTTTTGTCAAAGGAAAACGAGAAGAGGAGGTTCTTATGAAAGCAAGCATTGCCTTGCAAGTTTTACCCCTATCACAGGGGATTGATCGGATTGCTGTTATTGATCAGGTCATTGCCTATCTGAAAGCTCAAGAAGTGACTATGGTGGTGACACCATTTGAAACGGTCTTGGAAGGGGAGTTTGATGAGCTTATGCGCATTCTCAAAGAAGCGCTGGAAGTGGCAGGGCAGGAGGCAGACAATATCTTTGCTAATGTCAAAATAAATGTAGGAGAGATTTTAAGTATTGATGAGAAACTTGAAAAGTATACTGAGGCGACAGATTAGTCTTTTGGGCTTTCTAGGAGTCTTGTCAATCTGGCAGGTAGCAGGTTTTCTTAAACTTCTCCCCAAGTTTATCCTGCCTACACCTCTTGAAATTCTCCAGGCCTTTGTTCGTGATAGAGAATTTCTCTGGCACCATAGCTGGGCTACCTTGAGAGTGGCTTTACTGGGGCTGGTTCTGGGAGTTTTGATTGCCTGTCTCATGGCTGTACTTATGGACAGTTTGACTTGGCTTAATGACCTGATTTACCCTATGATGGTGGTCGTTCAGACTATCCCGACCATTGCCATAGCCCCTATTCTGGTCTTGTGGCTCGGTTATGGGATTTTACCCAAGATTGTCTTGATTATCTTAACGACAACTTTTCCTATCATCGTAAGTATTTTGGACGGTTTTAGGCATTGTGACAAGGATATGCTGACCTTGTTTAGTCTGATGCGGGCCAAACCTTGGCAAATCCTGTGGCATTTTAAAATCCCAGTCAGCCTGCCTTACTTTTATGCAGGTCTGAGAGTCAGTGTATCCTACGCTTTTATCACAACCGTGGTATCTGAGTGGTTGGGAGGTTTTGAAGGACTAGGTGTCTACATGATTCAGTCCAAGAAACTGTTTCAGTATGATACCATGTTTGCTATTATTATTTTGGTATCGATTATCAGTCTTCTTGGTATGAAGCTGGTCGATATCAGCGAGAAATATGTTATTAAATGGAAACGTTCGTAGCATTAGAATGTTTTTGAAAAAGAAAAGAGGAAAGAAAATGAAGAAAACATGGAAAGTGTTTTTAACGCTTGTGACAGCTCTTGTAGCTGTTGTGCTTGTGGCCTGTGGCCAAGGAACTGCTTCTAAGGACAACAAAGAAGCAGAACTCAAGAAGATCGACTTTATCCTAGACTGGACACCAAATACCAACCACACAGGGCTTTATGTTGCTAAAGAAAAAGGCTATTTCAAAGAAGCTGGAGTGGATGTTGATTTGAAATTGCCACCAGAAGAAAGTTCTTCTGACTTGGTTATTAACGGAAAGGCACCATTTGCAGTGTATTTCCAAGACTACATGGCTAAGAAATTGGAAAAAGGTGCAGGAATTACTGCCGTTGCCGCTATCGTAGAACACAATACATCAGGAATTATCTCTCGTAAATCTGACAATGTAGCTAGTCCAAAAGACTTGGTTGGTAAGAAATACGGAACTTGGAATGACCCAACTGAACTTGCTATGTTGAAAACCTTAGTAGAATCTCAAGGTGGAGACTTTGAAAAAGTAGAAAAAGTACCAAACAACGACTCAAACTCGATTACACCGATTGCCAATGGAGTATTTGACACTGCTTGGATCTACTATGGATGGGATGGAATTCTTGCAAAATCTCAAGGCGTAGAGGCTAACTTCATGTACTTGAAAGACTATGTCAAGGAGTTTGACTACTACTCACCAGTTATCATCGCAAACAACGACTACCTTAAAGACAACAAAGAAGAAGCTCGCAAAGTCATCCAAGCCATCAAAAAAGGCTACCAATATGCTATGGAGCATCCAGAGGAAGCAGCTGATATCCTCATCAAAAATGCACCTGAACTCAAGGAAAAACGTGACTTTGTCATCGAATCTCAAAAATACTTGTCAAAAGAATACGCAAGCGACAAGGAAAAATGGGGTCAATTTGATGCAGCTCGCTGGAATGCCTTCTACAAATGGGATAAAGAAAATGGTATCCTTAAAGAAGACTTGACAGACAAAGGCTTTACCAATGAATTTGTGAAATAATGACAGAAATTAGACTAGAACACGTCAGTTATGCTTATGGCGAGGAGAGGATTTTAGAGGATATCAACCTGCAGGTGACTTCAGGAGAAGTGGTTTCTATCTTAGGCCCAAGTGGTGTAGGAAAGACCACCCTCTTTAATCTAATCGCTGGGATTTTAGAAGTTCAGTCAGGGAGAATTGTCCTTGATGGGGAGGAGAATCCCAAGGGCCGCGTGAGTTATATGTTGCAAAAGGATCTGCTCTTGGAGCACAAGACGGTGCTTGGTAATATCATTCTTCCCCTCTTGATTCAAAAGGTGGATAAGGCAGAAGCTATTGCTCGCGCAGATGAAATTCTTGCGACTTTCCAGTTGACAGCTGTAAGAGATAAATACCCTCATGAACTCAGTGGTGGGATGCGCCAGCGTGTGGCCTTACTTCGTACCTATCTTTTCGGTCACAAGCTCTTTCTCTTAGATGAAGCCTTTAGCGCCTTGGATGAGATGACCAAGATGGAACTACACGCTTGGTACCTTGAGATTCACAAGCAGTTGCAATTGACGACATTGATTATTACCCACAGTATCGAGGAGGCCATCAATCTTAGCGACCGCATCTATATCTTGAAAAATCGACCTGGGCAGATTGTTTCAGAAATTAAATTAGATTGGTCTGAAGGTGAGGACAAGGAAGTCCAAAAGATTGCCTACAAACGTCAAATCTTGGCAGAATTAGGCTTAGATAAGTAGAAAAATGGGGAGTTGGTGAAGATTATCCTTTACCAGCGCCCTTTTTCTTTTAAAAATGAGAAAATTTCGGTATAATAGTCAATTATACCGAAATCATTCTATAATCGTTGATACATAAGGGTTTTATGTATCGCTTTTTTTATTTTGTGGACTTTTTTAAGAACTTTTTATTTTTTCGAGGGCAGTTTCAAAGAATGAGACTGCTCTTTTTTGGTTCTCTTTTGATAAATGGCTGTAAGTGTCCATAGTTACAGATATTTTTGCATGGCCAAGCCGTGTCTGTATTTCCTTGTAAGGTAGACCAGCATTAAGCAAGATACTAGCGTGAGTGTGGCGGAAAGCATGAAAGCCTAAATCAGTACAGTTAGCATTTTTTAAGTGCTTATGTAGGCGATAATCAACCTTTCGAGTATTGACATAGTTGTCAAAGCTATCAGAGAATACTTTCTCATAGGTTAAGCCAATGTTTCTACCGTTTTCTGCTTGTCTTGATCGGTAGAGACGAAGCATGAGCACTGTTTATGATCGATATCTAGAACTCTATAGCTTGATTTTGTCTTAGGACTGTTTACCTGGTTTAAAATGTTGAGTGTTTTGTTAATATCGATCGTTCCGTTCTGCAGGTCAATATCAGACCATTCCAGGGCCAGACATTCACGGATGCGCAGTCCAGTAGCTAGGAGCGTTTTATAAAGCACAGTATCATAGAAATTGATAAAGGTATTCTCCAGATTATCGAGATAGGAAAGAAAGTTTTTAAGTTCCTGATCTTGAAAGTATTTAATTTCTTGTTTATCTCTTGTTATCTTTCTAGGAATAACAACATCACGAGCAGGGTTATTATCCAATGCCTGGATAGAAACTCCATACTGTAGAATACGTTTATTTAAGGCGTGAAGGTGATTGTATTCTTTATACCCCGTTCCGTCCTGATTGTACTCATCCGCCCACTTATTTACCTGAGTTTGGATAATAACAGGAGTAAGTTTATCTAGTTTGTAAGTACCAAATGAGGGCAAGAGGTAATTATTTAAGCAGCCTTTTATCTTTATCTGCGTGTTAGTCTTTATGGTATGTTGGTAGGTTTGCCAAAATAAGTCCACAAGTTCGCTATAGGTTGTTATATGCGAGCGTTGTTTCCGTGTAGAGCCGTTTTTCTCAAATTCTACCTTAGCCTGGGTGACCTTGTTTTTGAGTTCTTTCTTTGTTCGTGCTGATATGGTAGTCTTGACCTTCTTACCAGTAATAGAATCAATGCCAAGATAGATACTGGAGCGGTAGACTGCTGATCCGTCTTTTTTCGTGTGTTGTGTAATTTTCATGGTTTTACTCCTTTTCCATCAGCAGGCAAGCAATTAGAAAAGATTTTGAGTTTGTACCATGCGAGGAGCTACGAGAATGCCCCTATTTTCGATTTTAAGCAGTCGGACGGTAAATTGTACCAGAATACAAAACAAGGCGAATATGGGGGAGTTTTTTATTTTAAGTTATGTTTACTAGAATATAAAAAGAAAAGTGGCTCTATAATATTTGTAGTGGGTACCCCCCTATAGATATTATGGAGCCTATTTTGTTGTAGAAAAAAAGTCCCATAAGATCTATAATGAAAAGTGACCAAACAACTCATTAGAAAGATTCATATGGAACAATTACATTTTATCACAAAACTACTCGATATCAAAGACCCTAATGTCCAAATTATGGATATCGTGAATAGAGATACACACAAGGAAATCATCGCTAAACTAGATTATGAGGCACCATCTTGCCCTGATTGCGGAAGTCAAATGAAGAAATATGACTTCCAAAAACCCTCTAAGATTCCTTACCTTGAAACTTCTGGTATGCCTACCAGAATCCTCCTTAGAAAGCGTCGTTTTAAGTGCTACCATTGCTCGAAAATGCTGGTCGCTGAGACTTCTATCGTCAAGAAAAATCATCAAATCCCTCGTATTATCAACCAAAAAATTGCGCAAAAGTTAATTGAAAAGACTTCTATGACTGACATTGCCCATCAGCTTTCCATTTCAACTTCAACTGTCATTCGTAAACTGAATGATTTTCACTTTAAGCATAACTTTAGCCAACTTCCTGAGATTATGTCCTGGGACGAGTATGCCTTTACCAAGGGAAAAATGAGTTTCATTGCACAAGACTTTGATAATCTCAACATTATCACCGTTCTTGAAGGTAGAACACAAGCTATCATCCGAAATCACTTTCTGCGCTACGATAGAGTCGTTCGTTGTCAGGTGAAAATCATTACTATGGATATGTTTAGCTCCTACTACGATATTGCCAGAAAACTTTTCCTAACGCTAAAATCGTTCTTGACCGCTTTCACATTGTACAACACTTAAGCCGTGCTATGAGTCGTGTCCGTGTTCAAATCATGAATCAGTTCGATCGAAAATCTCATGAATACAAGGCCATCAAGCGCTACTGGAAGCTCATTCAACAAGATAGTCGTAAACTCAGTGATAAGCGATTTTATCGCCCTACTTTTCGTATGCACTTAACGAATAAAGAGATTCTAGACAAGCTTTTGAGCTATTCAGAAGAGTTGAAACACCACTATCATCTCTATCAACTCTTACTTTTTCACTTTCAGAACAAGGAGCCAGACAAATTCTTCGGACTTATTGAGTACAATCTAAAACAGGCTCATCCTCTTTTTCAGACTGTCTTTAAAACCTTTCTCAAGGATAAAGAGAAAATCGTCAATGCCCTTCAACTACCCTACTCCAACGCCAAATTAGAAGCAACAAATAATCTCATTAAACTCATCAAACGCAATGCCTTTGGATTTCGGAACTTTGAAAACTTCAAAAAACGGATTTTTATCGCTCTGAATATCAAAAAAGAAAGGACAAAATTTGTCCTTTCTAGATCTTAGCTTTTCTTCAACCCACTACAGTTGACAAAGAGCCAGAAAAGTAGCCGTATCAAATACGGCTACTATCACGTTATGGATCTAAAATCCAAATGTAAACTTTATGGAGCTAAACTCCTAATAGCTGTATTGTAATATAATTATTAAAAAAATGTCAAGAGATTAGAAAAAGGTATAATTCTTTTTAACTTTTTCGTTAATTTTTGTCCAATGTGTTATCAGATACTTTCATTTTTTTCCGATTGGATCTAATCTATTTTTTTCTTTAAAAATTCTATCTTTGCTGATTGTTTGAAGGTTATTACACTTGGCATAAGAACGCTTAATGTATTTTTTGTAGTATTGAGTTAATTCAATAACGTCATTTATTTCTGATTGTGTCCGTTTAAGGTTATCATCGTCTATTATCTTAGGTTGAATTATTTCGTTTGAAAATTGTTCTGTATAAGCTTGGTAGACATCCGATAAAGGCGACTTCAGTAATTGCATTATTGGAATCTAAATATTTTAGGTAGGCAAATAAATCTTTGTGTAATTTTCCCATATATTCATCAAGCAAAATAGAAGGATATTCCGCAATGACTTCGTCTATGAGTACAGTATCTATTTGATTTTTAGATGTTAGAGGAATTACTGTAAGTGTTTTTTTATAGGGACTATCTACTTTGTCTAAGACAATAGCCCAATGATTATTTGATAATTCTCCGCCTATATTTACACCGAACTCTACGAATACCAGAGAACCACGACTGAATTTCCAATATTTTCTTTTTTGAGTCTTGGCTTCAAATAAGAATTGTTCAGATTGTCTTTTAACTGCTGGTGCAAGAAATCTGTATTTAGAAGATGTATGCTTTGCTTTACCAAGTTTATAGAGTTTTTCAACTTCTATGTAGTTTTGTTTGGTTTGTTCAAAATATGGATTTTCTTTGTTCATTTTAATTCTCTCTATATGCCCACGATTTCGCCGATGGTTTAGAAGATATTAGTCATCTCTATTTGTCAATTTTGTCGTTTTTTGCGCTTTAGTCTGTAAAATTGGCTTTCTATTCTTCAATTTCCCCTGTTTTTGCACAATAGACCTTAGAAATAGGGGCGCTATTGGCGAATATGGGGGAGTTTTTAATTTACGATGATTTCTCCAACAGGGATAAAATCTTTTTGTTTTGAAGATTTTGCGATTAAGTCGTATTGATCAGCGGATTTTTCATATCCAAGGGAAAGAGTAGTATTGTCGTCTGGTAATTTTTTAGCAAACTCAGATATAGACATCCGAAATACGGTAATTGCATTTTGCTGATTAGTTGTAGCAGAATTTGAATTGATTGCGTCCATAGTCTCTTTTGCGCTATCTTTAGCCGTTCCAGTTAGCAAAATCATGATTGTATCATGCGGTTCGGATGAATCTGAATCGATTACGTTATTTTGAATTTTTACGCTTATTGCGCCAGTTGATTCAGGATCTAATTTTGATTTGATTTCAGAAATTAGATTATCGTATTTACTGTTATCTACTTTGGTTTTTGTGTTTGTTGAAGTAGTATTCTTTTGCTCCGTTTTTGCTTGTTCTGAGCTATCTTTAGTAGCTGATTGATTGTTAGAGCAAGCTACTAGAACGGTAGCAGAAAGTAAAATAGCTGACGTGCTTAGTAATTTTTTCATAAGTGATCTCCTATATGCTGATGTTTTCTAATAAAAGATGGGGGATTTTTATAGAATCTTCTCAAAAACCATTGTAGCCTGAATACGGTCACCACCGCCTAGTCCTTTGCTTCCCCCATTGGCAGTAGTAATGGTATGCAGGCGATAACCTTTTGAAGCTTGTTTATTGATAACATCTTCTAATTCTGTAAGGTTTCCTGATCCAGTGCCGAAAAACTTTTCTTTCAAAGTTACCTGAAGGACAACGTAGTGTAGTCCATTTGCTCCAGAAGCAGTGGAAAAACTACCTTCTTGTTTTACAGTGTCAAAAAATCCCATGGGGGTTACTCCTTTTCGTTGTCTCTCTCAGATAGTTTTTGAACTAAATCAAAAGCTATTTTTTTATCATAGTCATTTAAAGAAATATAGTTGATTAAAATATCTGCAAAATTTGTATTTTTCTCTTTATCAGCATTTATTAGTTCTTCAATTGTAAACATATACGATGGGCTATGATTAAGCAATCCTTTTCCAAAATTGTCATACTTTACAGGATTATTTATATGTTCTTCAACGTTTTTGTACGCTGAACTAAGTTCATTTATTTTTTCAATATCTATATCGTTAAGTAATTTTTTAAATTCTTTACTTTGGATTATTTTTTTAAAATATTTTGTTCATCTTCGTGCCCTAATAAGTAAGCGACACTTACTCCGAAGTGATCAGCTAAAGCTGACCATATATTTTCATCTCTAGGTTTTCTAATTTCATTTTCGTAGTACATTAGTTGACTATCGGATACTGTTATATCGTATTCTTCTTTCAAAATGTTTTTGAGTTTATTTAAAGATATTTTTTCTTTCTCCCTCAGTTCTTTAAGTTTAATTTTCATGTGATACCACCTAATTCAAGTACTTTTTGAATTGATTATATCATAGTAAAAAAATATTATCTACAAAAAATTCTCAAAAAAAGAACAAAAACGCTTGACATTCTCAAAATAAGATTATATAATCAATTTGTTCTTGAAATGAGAATAAAAAAGGGAAAGGAGAAAGAAAAATGCTTATCACACAAGAACAGGCGAAAGCATTAAGGAGGAAAAAAGCTGATTTACAACTAAAAAATTATGAGCTGGCTTTTGAAATTGGTGTAGCACCAAGAACAGTTCCTAAAATTTTGAACGGAGATTATAATGCTCCTAAGAGAATCTATATGAGCGTAATGGAATGGCTAGCTAAAGATTATTAGAAAGGAGCGAACTAATCGCAATACTACTCTACATTTACAGATTTCTCATGTGGTGCTTTACTACTGGGGATTGATAAACGGATCTAGCTAACTATTTGCTAGTGTAATTTGCTTGCTACCTATGGCAGTATCAAGGGTTTGTAGGGGTTCATATTCTCCGATTTTACCCTACTTTAATGCCTTACCTTGGTACTGTTTTAGGTGGCAAGCACGAGTAACAAGAAGAAAGGAGCCAACCAATGGAATTGGTTTACATGGACGGCAGAAAAGAGCCGTATACACTGAGCAGTATCGTTGCAGAATGCGCTGAAATTAAGCACAGACATTTGAAGATTTGCTGAATAAACACCGAGAGGACTTTGAGAGTTTTGGAAAGGTGACATTTAAAATTTCACCTTCAGAGAGTGGGCAAAATGTACGGGATTATATTTTGAACGAGCAACAAGCAACATTGCTGATCACTTATTTACGAAATACAGAACCCGTAAAAGAGTTTAAGAAGAACCTGGTCAAAGCCTTTTTTGAAATGCGTGATGAACTTTCTAAGCGCTATCTTCAAAGAGAACTGGAAAAGCCGAAGCGCAAGACCTTAACCGAAGCTATCAAATCATGGGAGAATGCACCTAGGCATCCTTATAGTACCCTTACAAACTTATTGCTAAAGGGAGCGACAGGGAAAAACAAAGCCCAACTCATGCAAGAGCGAGAAAGTGAAAACGGTATTGACAGTTTAACCAGTGATGAACTGACAAACTATCAGCGCTTGGAAGATATGGCAATAGCTATGATTAACTTGAATAGGGGGTATTCAGAAATTAAGGAATTAATTTTTAAAGTATAGGAGTATAGAAAATGGAAAATGATTTTAAGACAGTTACAAATGCCAAGGGGTTAGAAATTCCCAAGTATCCCAAGGATTTTAAAAAGCTAGTTGAGAAAGACAGACAACTAGCCGAATATCTTTGTATGAACTACGAGAACTTGGACAGTGAAGACCTGGGCGCATTTCTTGAAACGGTGGAGCAGGGATTCAGCTGGATTCTGGATCTTATCGAAAGTAAAGACTTGCTTTATAAACCAAAGTCAGGTAGTAATCATGCAAAAAGAAAATAAAAAAATCACTTGCTCAAATTTTAGACGAGGCGAGCAAGCGACAAGATTAAGGATATAGAAATTTTTTCTATGCTTTGATTATAGCAAAAAATCTCTATTCTATCAAATATCTAAAGAAAAACCGAAGAGCAGGCAAGCAATTAGAAAAGGTTTTGAAATCAAGCGCTGACAGGGTGATTCTAAGGCCTTGTTTAGCTGAAAGATGGGTAAATACTCACGAAACACCGCTACAAGCGTTCGCCAACTTGGGGCAAACGTCCAGCGTTTTGAGTGGTGCTAATTACGTATAGGAAATAGGCAAGAAAAAGGCACAGGAAAACAATATGACATTAAACATAGAGGAAATTCAAGAGCAAGGGAGCAGACTTGGAGATGTGCTTCCCAGAATTGAATTAGTAAGACAGTTGAGCAATTCGCTGATAATGGCGAAAAATAACGGATTAGATTCTGCAATCTTATCTGGACAGATGGCAGAGGGCTTGGCCGTTATTCGTGACCAGATGGAACAACTCTATAGGGAGTTGGACGGGATTGCAGTTTATCTCCTTAATTGTGAGAATTTTGAAGAATTGGGGTACAAGTCAGATGATAACACCAGATATAAGAAAAATGACACAAGCAGAATTTGATAACTTCATGGCTGATTTAAAGATAAACGACCCGAATTTTTTCCAGTTTATCGTTGATTTTATCAATAAAAAAGTAACCGTTCAAGAAGTTGAAGCTTTCAAAAAGATGGAAACTGAAGTGCAACAGTTATATATCAAGAATTATAAAGCGAGGGCATGACATGAATGAACTAGATTTAAGCAATACACAGGCGCTTATTTTTACCGTGATTTTGATTGGCATTCTCATTTACCTAAACCACCGAGACCGCAAAAAGAGCGCTCAAATGGAGCGAGAAAACAGGAAACTAGGAGAAAGACCTAGTGAGAGTTTAAGCCCTGACTATGGGAGATATATCCAGCTTGCAGGTGTTAAGCCATGGGGGTATTAAAATGTTTGAAAAAATGATTGAAGATTTAAAGTCTAAGATTTTGGAAGCAGTGGAACGGTATTTAAAAAGCCATGAGAAAGTGCCACAAAAAAGATTAGATTTGATCAGCAAGGTAGAACTAAAGGAAGAACTGGGCATAGGAGATAAAACCTTGATAAAATGGGAAGGTGCGGGACTACCACAGTATATACCGCCTATTGAAGATACTAGAAAAGCGTATTATAAAATCTCAGACGTTTTAAAGTTTTTGGGGGTAGATGATGGCAAAGACTAAAATATATTTTTGGTTAAAAGTTGATAAGAAGTTTTTTGATAATCTTTTTATTAAACGACTTAAAAATATGCCTGGTGGCTACACTATGACAGTGATTTATATCCGTCTTATGTTGGAAAGTTTAGAAGATGATTGTATTTTGTACTATGAAGGATATTTTGATAGTTTGGTACAGGAATTAGCTTTAAAGCTGGATGTTTCTGAAGATGATATCAATATGACGGTTGCATATTTTACAAAATTCGGACTGATTCAGATAGACGATGATGGACATGCTACATTGTCACAAGCAAAAGCCATGGTTGAGAGTGAAACAAACTGGGCAAAATACAAGCGAGAACAAAGAAAAAATAGTCAAGATTTACCAAAATTGGAGAATGTCCAAAATAAAAAGACTATTTCCAACTCATGTCCAACAGAGATAGAGAAAGAGAATAGAGTTAATAGTAAGAGTAATAATTTATATTTAGATAATATATTGTCGGGAAATCCCGACTACAATTTTCCTACTTGGCTTGAAGAAACAGCTATAAAAGATTTAGAGAAAACAAAACATAAAGAACTTTGGATTCCTATTGCTTATCTGAATCAAGTAGCTAACAAGAGATATAAATTTGTTGATAAGACAAAAAGGCTTTTACTAGCACGATTCAAAGAAGGCTATACACTTGATGATTTTAAACAGGTGATAGATATTAAAACGGCAGAATGGAAGGATAGTCCTGAATTTTCTAAGTATCTGAGACCCGAAACACTTTTTGGATCTAAGTTTGACGGTTATTTGAATCAAAAGCCTAAAAGCATAAAAGGGAAGTCTGAAGATAACTTCCCAGACCTACCATTTTAGGAGTTGCAAAGATGAAGGAACAATTTAAAGAGTTCAATAACAAAAAAATATCGGATAAAGTTTGCGATATTCACCAGGTAAATTACTGGGAAATTTCTATACCTGTCGTAGGGAGTTCAGAAAGAAAAATACAACCATTTTGCCCTGAGTGTGTGAAGGGGGAGATTAAACAAAAAGAGCAAGACTTGTTACAGCAGTTTGAGGACAGTCAGGCTTACTTTAAAACTTATGATGTCTTAATGCGTGATAGTACAATTCCTAAAGAGTTAAAGGGGGCGACATTTGATAATTTCTTTGTTAAACGACAGAGGAGCGTCAGATGTTAGAGTTTGTAAAGGGGCAAGCCCAGAAGTATCTTGCAGGTATGACGGGGAATACTTTAATCAGTGGTAGTACAGGAATAGGGAAAAGTCATTTATCTCTTGCACTTGCTAAAGAAATCAATGAAAGTTTCAGAGAGAAGAACGAGCCTAAGAGTGTCTTATTTGTCAGCTTAACCGAGATTATCAAGCAGATAAAAGAAGGCTGGGCTTATGGAAGAAATGCAAACTTAACAGAGTATGAGGCAGTTAAAAAGCTTGTTGATGTAGATTTTCTAATTATTGATGACCTCGGGGCAAAAAACGGAACAATAACTCCTAAGAGCGATTGGGAACAGGATTTCTTGTTTGATATTATCAATAATCGAGAAACTACGATTTTCAACACGAACCTAGATAGCAGTGAATTGCGAACGGTTTACAATGCTAGAAACTCAAGTAGAATTTTGAAAGGTTTAGAGGGGAACACTTTTAAGGCTTTCACAATCAAAGATAAGCGATATACGATTAACACAGTGAGGAGAGAGAAAGGTTAATAGATATGGATGAAATGAATTTTTCAACAGAAAAAGGCTTTATTGTCTACGAAAAATGTGGTATAATAGAGATAGAAAAAGTTCCAAGGTTTGGAGAGATAACTTTAGTCTACTCAGATGGGAAATTTACTCATCTAGTCAAAAAAGAAACTAAAAAATAAGTCTATTGAGAACAACTCAGGGGCATACCGTAAGCATATGATGCTAGTGGTATGTCCCTTTTTGTTTGCATAGAAAGGGGGTGAGTATTATGGCAGGAGATACTTCTTTAGGGTATATAGTAGCCAATAAGTTTTCTATGGATCCAGAGAAAAGACAGAAAGTCTTTTCTCAGTGTAAAAAAGAAGATGATAGCTTAGAACAACGGAAACAAGAAATACTAGAAAAATATGCTAACAAACAAGACAAACCAAAATCTAGAAAAAATGATTCTAAAGGCTCGGAGAGTCATAGAAGAAAAGCTAAGAGCAAAGAATTTTAGAAAAAATTATAAACAAAAATCAGATATTAAAAGATGAAGGAGCAAAAAAATGACAACTAACTTAGCTAAACAAAAAGAAAATCTAGAAGCTTATATCCGAAGTACGGGTTATAACACTAGAGGGATGAACGTAGAAAATAATCATGTACTCATTGAAAAACCAATCCTTGATAGTTACGAAGATGAACATCAACGTAAAGAACTGGTTGATCTAGTAAATGTTATTGAGACTCGTACCCGTGGTGGGAAGTATGAAGTGACTGACTTTGAATCTGATTCATTACAAGAAGTTAGCGAAAATTCGGTTGAGAGAACAGAAGCAGATAAAAAGAAAACTATCAGCGTTGATTACTTAGTTAAATTATTCAGTGGAAAACTTGATTTTTCACAGGAACAATTAGATGATGGCCAATATAATTTAACGGATTTTCTTGGTAAGAAGATTATTAAATTAAAACGTAGAACACGAAATAGAGAGATTGGGAAAATTCTCCAAACTGCGAAAGTGCAGACTGCTACAAGTATGGACGACTTGAAATCTATTGTTTCTTTAATCAATCCAGAGCGCAATGTATCTATGGTTATTAGTCAATCACTATTTAATGTCTTAGACAAAATGAAAGACACTTCAGGAAATTATCTTCTTAAAGTTGATAAAGAGGCAGGAACAAGTGAAACATTCTTTGTAGATAACTTTTTAATTGTAGATGATACAACATTAGGGAATAAAGGTGATAAAAAAGGCTTTATCGGAGATCTAGAAAACTTTGTTACTTTGTTTGATCGCAAGAAAGATACACTTAGTTGGATGAATGCGAATGACTATTTTGGGAAACGGTTGATTTTACATACCCGATTTGATGTAAAAAAAGTTGAAGAAGATTGTGGTTACTTTATTCAATGGAACTAGGAGAAAGAAATGGATATTAATCAAGTATTTGATACACTGGATGATTTAGATAATAAAAAAAGTAAGATTAATTCAGCACGAGAACAGTTAAGCGAAAAAAGGAAAAGCCTGTTAGGCAATCAAACAGTTTCATTTGAGAACATAGATTCTTTTTTGTCAAATAACTTAGAATCTTTAGAGCAGCTGGAAAAGATGGAAAAAGCTATTAATGGCCTTCAGGAAAAATTTGATAGTGATTTTTCAGAAGCTAATGCAGTCATCTTTGAATACATTTTTAAAGAGACTAAGCAACGGATGGAAACTAAGAAGATCTATAAACAATACCGAAAGAAACTTAGACGAATTCTGGACGCATATGATGAAATTCAAGAACTGAAGAAGGATGTAGAAGAAATCCATACAGGTGTAGTCAGAGAAATAAGTCAGAGATATTCTCTATCGCCGTATCGAACAGAAGTAAGTCCGCTTACTGTCCTACCATTCTTAAACCCTGATTCTAGCGGATGGATGAATTTTTCTAAGGAATATCGGGACATTAAAGTGTATTTAGAAAAATAGGGAACAAATTAAGTAAGGCTAGTGATATATGGCTCAAACAAAAGAAATATCGCTAGTCCTACTTTTATGCTTTACTAAGTTTCACATAACAAAGTAAGCATAAACTGAAAAGAAGTAATAGCTTGAAAGCAAGGTATATCAGGGGTTTACAGAATGGAGTGAGTTTCACAGAATGTAAGATATGAGAAACTGAGGGGATAAATTAAAGAAATTTCCCTTGAACTTGTCATATTGAAGAGTTGTCAAACTTAAAACAGCAATACCTTCTAACTTGAGTATTAGTAGGCTTTCAGCATTTTTTGTCAGTTTGACAGAATTTACAATTTGACAAATTGCAAGATAAATAATTTTTAAAATTTAAGTGGAGGTACTTACCGATGTACGAGCTGAGTAACAGAGACCTGGACGGGATAGATATTGAGTTAGGGCGATATAGAACGATTGCTAATAAAATTTATTTGAGAAGACAAGAGTTGATACATAATAAGAAACATAGCGCTGAAGATTATACTGGTGGGCAAGGCAAGACAGTATATAGTCCTACTGAAGCAATCATCATTAGAATTGAAGAAGACCAAACACTAAGATATTTAGAAGGCTTCAAACTAATTGTAGATACCTTGATGGAAAACTTAATTGAAAGTGATCTAGTCATTTTTAAAATGAGATTTTTAGAGGCTGGTATGACCTGGGAAGACGTGGCAGAGAAACTAAATAAAACTACCCGTTATATAAATAGCCGTAGAAAGGTAATCGCTAAAAGATTTGTTGAGTTGAAAGGATATTGACTCCCCCCACCTTTTAAAAAATCTTTCTGGCCAGTAGGGTACCGGTGAAGGGAACTTTTTCCAAGTCGGAGCACTTCAGACAAAAAGGGGGTAAAAACTTTAATATTTTTTAAAAATTCAAATAATTTTTCTTGACAATGTATGTAGTAAGTGATAGAGTTTAAATATAATATCAACGGCTCCCTTTGCGTATGCACAGAATATTGCTGATAGGGAGTTTTTTTAGAACTGTGGTATAATAAATTAATGGAGGTGGATGTAATGAATATGGAAAAATTTGCAGACCACATTATTGCAGTTGCTAAGGAAAATAAATTACCAATTACTAATCTTCAACTTCAAAAAGTCATGTATTTTACTTTTAAGTTAGCAAAAGAAGATAATATTATTGATGAACAAGTTCTTAAAGAAATGTATGATCAACCATTTGAAGTTTGGCAGTATGGCCCGGTTATTAGAGAACAATATTTGAGGTTCAGAAAAATTTGCATCAGAAATTATTATTGGTTTTTTTGAACAAAATCCAATTCTAGAACCATTAAATTCTGTGATCATAGAATTGTTAAAGGTAGACGTCTTTATTTTGATCGATATCAGCCATCGACTTCCATTTTGGATGAACAATAGTAACAAAATTTGTGGTTATACTAGTACGGTAAAATATCAATTTGAGGATATTTAACGATGGAATTATTAGAAAAAAGTTTTATAGGATTAGAAAAAAAGTCTCTCTGGTGAACATCAAGAATTTATTGATTATTTCTCAGCGTTTCTAAAAAAATCCTCAAATTTTAATGGAAAAACAACAGATGCAAAACCTCAAAGTGATATTACAAAAAAAATATCATCAAATGTAGTTAGACCATCAGGCGAAAAAACAGGCTATGGAACAAAAGAAATAAAAGATGACTTAAAAAAATTAATTGGAATTGCCCAAAAAGGTGAGCTTTTAAGAGTAGATTATGCTGAAATAACTCAAGCTGTTCTAAATGTCGATCAAGATAAAGAAAAATATTTCAGATAATTTAGCAGATTTTTTTAGTGGCTGTAAAAAAATGAATATTACAGTATTTTTAACAGAATTTAAAAATAAAGTTCTGAAGCAAGATAAAGATAAATTAACTTCTCCTCAAAAGTCTGAGGAGAATGCAATAATTTGTGTAGGAAAGGCAATTGAACATGCTAGGTTAGCTCACGTTCAATATAATTATTTATATTTAGAATCTCAAAAATAGAATTAATAGTTTACATAAGAACGTAAAAAAAGCTGAAACAGATATTTTAGAATCGAAAAAAAGCTAAACAATGAGATTAATAAATTATCTGAAAAGCAAAAATCTGTATATACAGACTTTATTGCAATTTTAGGTGTTTTTGCATCGTTTGTATTTGTTATGTTTGGTGGCTTTAGTGCTCTGTCTTCCATTATTGAATCAATAGGTCGTGCGAATATTTCAATGGCTAAGGTTATATTTATTTCATCAGTTTTGATAGGTTTTTTGATTACTGTCCTATATTCACTTATCTATTGGGTGTCATTGATAATCGATAAAAAAATAGTTTATAAGAGTTGTGACTGTGAAGGAGTATGTTATAAAGCTAAACATATTTATGGTAAACACAGATATTATATTACAATTGTTGGTATATGCTTCATTGTAGCATTTGTAATAGCTGTTTGTATAATGACAGGAATAGTAAAGTGAAAACTGTTTATTTGCAACATTAATAAATTTTTGTAGTCTATTAGATAGTCATTATTATGCATTAATTTAGATAAATAGTTTCCTGTTTAAGCTAAATATAAAAAAGCACGTCTGACCGTGCTAGTTTCTTGCCTGCTGAACTCGTCAATATTACGCCCTTTTCAGGGCTCTTTTTTGTGGACTTTTTTAGGAACTTTCAAGAAAAACTAAGGCGATTTAATGCCTGAATATTTTTAAAGAAAGTCAGTATTTTCAAGGGCTGAGCTCTAAAAATTTGACTTATAGAGTGTTAAATGATAGTATAGTCAAAGATAGTCAAGGTTTAAAGAGAGAGGTGGGTTTGTAATGAGATTTAAAAATACATCGGATCATATTGAGGCCTACATCAAGGCGATTTTAGATCAATCTGGAATTGTGGAGTTGCAACGGAGTCAGTTGGCAGATACCTTTCAGGTTGTTCCTAGTCAGATTAACTACGTGATCAAGACACGCTTTACGGAAAGTAGAGGCTACTTGGTTGAAAGTAAGCGTGGTGGCGGAGGCTATATTCGTATAGGACGGATTGAGTTTTCTAGTCATCATGAAATGCTCAAGGAGCTGCTTTACTCAATTGGTGAGCGGATTAGTCAAGAAATTTATGAGGATATTCTACAGCTTTTGGTTGAGCAGGAATTGATGACCAAGCAGGAGATGAATTTGCTAGTATCAGTAGCTTTGGATCGCGTTCTAGGAGAAGAAGCTCCAGTCCTTCGTGCAAACATGCTACGACAGGTCATACAAGAGGTAGATAGAAAAGGGAAGTAAGATGAACTATTCAAAAGCATTGAATGAATGTATCGAAAGTGCCTACATGGTTGCTGGCCATTTTGGAGCTCGTTATCTAGAGTCTTGGCACTTGTTGATTGCCATGTCCAATCACAGTTATAGTGTGGCAGGGGCAACTTTAAATGATTATCCATATGAGATGGATCGTTTAGAAGAAGTCGCTTTGGAACTGACTGAAACGGACTATAGCCAGGATGAAACCTTCACGGAATTGCCGTTTTCTCATCGTTTGCAGGTTCTTTTTGATGAAGCGGAATATGTGGCGTCAGTGGTCCATTCTAAGGTGCTAGGGACGGAGCACGTCCTTTATGCGATTTTACATGATGGCAATGCCTTGGCGACTCGTATCTTGGAGAGGGCTGGTTTTTCTTATGAAGACAAGAAAGATCAGGTTAAGATTGCTGCCCTTCGTCGAAATTTAGAAGAACGGGCAGGCTGGACTCGAGAAGACCTCAAGGCTTTACGCCAACGTCATCGTACAGTAGCTGACAAGCAAAATTCTATGGCTAATATGATGGGCATGCCCCAGACTCCGAGCGGTGGTCTTGAGGACTATACGCATGATTTGACAGAGCAAGCGCGTTCTGGCAAGTTGGAGCCAGTCATCGGTCGGGACAAGGAAATCTCGCGTATGATTCAAATCTTGAGTCGGAAGACAAAGAATAATCCTGTCTTGGTTGGGGATGCTGGTGTCGGGAAAACAGCTCTGGCGCTTGGGCTTGCCCAGCGTATTGCTAGTGGTGATGTACCTGCAGAAATGGCTAAGATGCGCGTGTTAGAGCTTGATTTGATGAATGTTGTTGCAGGGACACGTTTCCGTGGTGACTTTGAAGAACGCATGAACAATATCATCAAGGATATTGAAGAAGATGGCCAAGTAATCCTCTTTATCGATGAACTTCATACCATCATGGGTTCTGGTAGTGGGATTGACTCAACTCTAGATGCGGCCAATATCTTGAAGCCAGCCTTAGCGCGTGGAACTTTGAGAACGGTTGGTGCGACTACTCAGGAAGAATATCAAAAACATATCGAAAAAGATGCGGCCCTTTCTCGTCGTTTCGCTAAAGTGACGATTGAAGAACCAAGTGTGGCAGACAGTATGACTATTTTGCAAGGTTTGAAGGTGACTTATGAGAAACATCACCGTGTGCAAATCACAGATGAAGCGGTTGAAACAGCGGTCAAGATGGCTCATCGTTACTTGACTAGCCGTCACTTACCAGATTCTGCTATCGACCTCTTGGATGAGGCAGCAGCAACAGTGCAAAATAAGGCTAAGCATGTAAAAGCAGACGATTCAGGTTTGAGTCCAGCTGACAAGGCCTTGATGGATGGTAAGTGGAAACAGGCAGCTCAGTTAATCGCAAAAGAAGAGGAAGTGCCTGTCTATAAAGACTTGGTGACAGAGTCTGATATTTTGACCACCTTGAGTCGCTTGTCAGGTATTCCAGTCCAAAAACTGACTCAGACTGATGCTAAGAAATACCTAAACTTGGAAGCTGAATTGCACAAACGTGTCATCGGGCAAGATCAAGCAGTTTCAAGCATTAGCCGTGCGATTCGCCGCAACCAGTCAGGGATTCGCAGTCATAAGCGTCCGATTGGTTCCTTTATGTTCTTAGGGCCTACAGGTGTCGGTAAGACCGAATTGGCTAAGGCTCTAGCAGAAGTTCTTTTTGATGATGAATCAGCTCTGATCCGCTTTGATATGAGTGAATATATGGAGAAATTTGCAGCCAGCCGTCTCAATGGAGCTCCTCCGGGCTATGTGGGTTATGAAGAAGGTGGGGAGTTGACCGAGAAGGTTCGCAACAAACCCTATTCCGTTCTCCTCTTTGACGAAGTAGAAAAGGCCCACCCAGACATCTTTAATGTTCTCTTGCAGGTTCTGGATGACGGTGTCTTGACAGATAGTAAGGGACGCAAGGTCGATTTTTCAAATACCATTATCATCATGACATCGAACCTTGGTGCGACAGCCCTTCGTGATGATAAGACGGTTGGTTTTGGGGCTAAGGATATTCGTTTTGACCAGGAAAACATGGAAAAACGCATGTTTGAAGAGTTGAAAAAGGCTTATAGACCTGAATTCATCAACCGTATTGATGAAAAGGTGGTCTTCCATAGCCTATCTAGCGACCATATGCAGGAAGTGGTGAAGATTATGGTTAAACCTTTAGTGGCAAGTTTGGCTGAAAAAGGCATTGATTTGAAATTACAAGCTTCAGCCCTGAAATTGTTGGCAAATCAAGGATATGACCCAGAGATGGGAGCTCGTCCACTTCGCAGAACCCTGCAAACAGAAGTGGAGGACAAGTTGGCAGAACTTCTTCTTAAGGGAGATTTGGTGGCAGGCAGCACACTTAAGATTGGTGTTAAAGCAGGCCAGTTAAAATTTGATATTGCATAAAAATGGAGAATCAGGAGCAATCTTGATTCTCTTTTTTGCTACTTTTTTATAAAAAATAATAAAAAACTATTGACAAAACAAAAATATAGTTTATAATAAAAAACATAGATAATAAAAATATCAAAAATTATAAAAAGGCAATGCGTTTATGAAAAAGAAAACAGCAGTGGTATTTGGAACCTTTGCTCCGCTTCATCAAGGTCATATCGATCTGATTCAGCGAGCGAAGCGACAGTGTGACCGGGTTTGGGTTGTCGTTTCAGGCTATGAGGGAGATAGAGGGGAGCAGGTAGGCTTAACGCTTCAAAAAAGATTTCGCTATATCCGAGAGGCCTTTGGTGATGACGAGTTGACCTCTGTCTGCAAGTTAGATGAAACCAATCTTCCTCGTTACCCTATGGGTTGGCAGGAGTGGTTGGACCAAATGTTAGAGGAGATTTCCTATGATGAAACCCAGCAAGAACTAATTTCTTTGTGGGAGAAGCAGACTACCAGCAAGAATTGTCTAATCGTAGCTTTGAGACTGTCTTGCAAGAAAGAAAGTTTGGTATCTCAGCGACTATGATTCGAGAAAATCCAAGCAAATATTGGAAATATATTGCTCAACCCTTCCGACGTCAGTTTACAAAGAAAGTGTTGATTATGGGAAGTGCCAGCAATGGGAAGACCACTTTAGCCAAGGATTTGGCTAGGTATTACGATGCACCTGTCAGTCTGGAATACGCACGTGAGTACCAGATTAAAAACAATGTCCGCGACGATGAATTGACTCCAAAAGATTACTATTATCTTCTTTTGGGACAGTATGATCAGACATCTAAGTTAATCGATAGCAATGCCAATCGAGGTCTAGTGATTGCTGACACAAACTCTTTAGTAACCAAAGGCTACTATGATTATTACATGGAGACTGAGGACCAAGGGGACTTATCAGGAGAAACCTTTGACAATCTCTTTGTCTCGATCTTGGCTAAGGAAAAATGGGACTTGATTCTCTTTGTGCAACCTATCGGCTCCTATATCAATGATGGGTTTAGAGATATGACCATGGCAGAAGACCATATTCGTCATAGTTTTTCCCAGCATTTGGACCAGATGAGAGAGCGATATTTAACCACCATTCCACTAGTTTATCTAGCAGAGGATTATCTAGGAAATTATGAAGCAGCAAAAGTGGCTATTGATGCCATTTACCAAGCAGATTAGGAGAAAATTATGAAAAAACTAACTGAAAAAATCACACAATTTATCGAAAACTTTAAAAATGTCCATGCGGAAGCCCGCAAGATCGGTTTTGCAGGAATCATGTACCTGCTCTGGAAAGATCTTTTTGTCGGCCGTAGTCTTTTCCAGTGGTTGTATCTCATCGTCTTGTCGAGTGTTCCCTTGATTTTAGAGTTCACTCAAAATACAGAAAGTCATGACTGGATGAGCTTGTTTGCATCTTGGACTGGGATTGTCTGTGTTATCTTGGTAGCAGAAGGGCGTGCAAGCAATTATCTCTTTGGGGCCATTAACTCTGCTATCTATTTGGTTTTGGCTATGAATGCGACTTTTTATGGTGAAGTTTTGACGACTGTTTACTTCTTTGTCATGCAGCCGATTGGCCTCTATGCTTGGCTGTCCAACCGTATCAATGATCAAGGAAAAGTAGAAGAATCTCACTTTGAAGCTAAGAAATTATCTGTGCTTGACTGGCTCAAGTACTTAGCCTTGACTGCTATCATTTGGATTGGTATGGGCTTGGCTTACCAAAGTATCCATAGTGCTCGCCCTTTCCGTGATAGTGTTACCGATGCGACCAATGGTGTTGGCCAGCTCTTGATGACACGTCTCTACCGTGAGCAATGGGTTTTCTGGATTGCAACTAATCTCTTTAGTATCTACCTTTGGTGGGGTGAAAATATCCATATTCAAGGGATGTACTGGGTCTACACACTCAATAGTCTAGTAGGTTGGTACCAATGGACTAAGGCAGTTCGTAAGGAGGCTTAACATGACTGACACGATGATTCCAGCTGGGATGACAGAAAAAGAATATTTTGAAATTCATGCCAGTCAGGAAGAATTTTTAGACTGGTACTACAAGCAAGAACTCCCTCAATACGAAAAACCAAGTGTGACGGTGGATATGGTAGCATATTGCTTTGTAGAAGGAAAAATCAAGCTTTTATTAATTCGTCGCAAGGCTCATCCATATCAAAATTGTTTGGCCTTAGTTGGAGGATTTATGGACAAGGGCGAAGATGCTGCGCATGCCTGTCAGCGCGAGGTGAGAGAAGAAGTCAATCTCGATCTTCCTTTGGAAAAAATCGAGCAATTGATGACCGTATCGACCCCCGGCCGTGACCCACGGGGCTGGACAGTGACCATTGCCCACTTGGTTTATCTGCCTAGTCGTGCATTAGAACTTGTTCAAGCAGGAGACGATGCCAAGGATGTCGTTTTCGTAGATGTCGATTTTCAGACAGGCAAGTGCTTCTTAAAGGGAGTAGAGTTGGAGGAGCAAGCCTTCGCTTTTGACCATTATGCCATTATCCAAGAATCCATCAAACGAATCCAAGGCCGTCTCGACTGGAATCCGACCTTCCTTTATCTGCTGGAGGAGGAGTTCACTGTCTACGAAGGAACTGAACTGGTCAATCTTATCAACCCCGGTCGTCCAATCGTCAGCAATAACTTTCTCGTAAAAATACGGAGAATATGTAGAAGAAGTCGGACTCAAACGAGTGCCTAAAAAGAAACCAAGAAAAAAACCTATCGATTGAAATAAAAAAACGAGGTCGGGACAAAGTTCCTGACCTCTTTATCTACCATCATGAGATGGTTTTGTGTTGCGACTACTTTTATGGGTGGCTATCTTTCTTAGAATTGCTCAACAGGTGAGTAAAAAAGTCTTTGTATCGATACTTGAGATATTTTTCGTGTAGGAATAACAAAGCTATATAGAAAATCAAAAAGATTGTAGTCAGATAAAACACATCAAATGTAGTTTGTCCATAGTAAGTGGCTGACTGATAAGAGCCAATAGCTACCAAAATCAACCAAGGCAGATATTTGTAATACTTGTTTGACATAAACCTATACCTCCTATATCCTATTTCAATGTTATTATATTCCTTTTTACTTGAGAATGCAAGCGATTACACAAAAACAAATTCAAATTTTTAATAGAAAAATCTCCTGTTTTTCTGTTTTATTACGAATAGAAGAGTAGGAGGAGTAAATGTATCTAAAGTATTTAAGATTTTTAAAATAGTTTAGATAAATTGTTGACATATTTAAAGCCAAATGTTACAATTATATTACAAAAAGATTTCTTTATATTTCTAAAACATTACAAAGGAGTAGAAAAATGAAAAAGAAAACCTATATCAAATTGATGGCAGCAACTGTATTGGCTTCTACCTTGCTATTAGGAGCTTGTGGAAATAAAAAGGAAACAACTCAAGCAAGCAGTTCTGTTAAGACAAGCCAATCATCAAGCTCAAAAGCAGCTTCTTCTAGCAAAGAAAGTAAAACTCAGAAGTCCTCAAGTTCAGCTTCATCTGAAAAGACCAAATCATCTACTGACCAGTCTGCAGCAACTGCGACACCTGCACCAGAGCAAAGACAAGGCCAAGAAGTGTCTAATCAACAGGCAGCTAGTCAACAAACTGCTACTCAAGCTCCTTCAACTCAGCAAGGTTCTCAAGCTCAGTCTAACCAGTCAGGCTATGATCCAACAACTGACCGCAAACTTCAAGACAAGCAAGCAGAACACAACAAACGCTACAAGGGTGTTTAACCATGGTTGATGGTGATTTCTCAGCAGCTGCAGGCAACTGGAAGGGTGCCAATGGTGAAACCATCACAGTTTCATCAGGAGGCAAATTCACAGTAGAATCTGCTGATGGAAAGAAAGAAAACTACTCTATCAGAGACTATTCTTATACTCTTGATGATGGTAAGTATAATGCCAAAATTGGTGGGGGAAAAATCATCCAAATTACAACAGGAGCGGATGGTAAGGTTTCCAGTGTTGCTTTGAATCAATAATAACGATCAGTATTTGAATATTTACAATCAAAGAAAATCCGTCAGCTCAATAAGAGTTGACGGATTATTTTATACTTGTACTTGGGTTAGAAATTCTTCTGTAGTAAGAATTTGAGCAAATTCATCTTGTAGAGAAAGGAGGTTAATCTCATGGATAGTCTCAGGAGAGATGGCCTGACCGTTTTTGTTAGATAGGGTAAAACTGGCAGTAGCATCTGCTAGTAAAGTGACTCTAAAACCAAGATTTGCTGCCATTCGTGTCGTAGTAGATATACAATGAGGCAGAGTCAAACCAACAACGATTAAATGAAAAATCTGATTTTTTCGTAAATAGGTTTCAAGATTTGTTCCAATAAAGGCGCTATTAACTGTTTTTTGAAAGACAGGTTCTGCAGTAACTGGTTCAAATCCACTTTTAAACTCCTGATTTTGTTTGTTATGAAATTGCGACTGGGGATTGTCAGATATGTGTTGAACGTGTAAGACTGGAAGAGCGTGTTTACGAAAGTATGCCAGTACCCTCAATGCTTGATGTTCAGCTTGAGGATTATTTCGTTCTCCCCAGATAGGGCTATCAAATGCTTTTTGCATATCGATAACCAGTAGAGCAGTATGAACCATTTTAAGCCTTATCCAACTGCAAGAGGGCTTCAATCTCTGCTAGGGTGCTAGCTTGTGAAATGGCTCCACGAAGTTTAGCTGCACCAGATGTTCCACGGAGATAATGAGGGGCTAGTCCACGGAATTCACGGACTGCAACGTTTTCTCCTTTAAGTGCAATCAAGCGTGTTAAGTGTTCATAGGCAATTTTCATCTTGTCTTCAAAGGTCAAATCAGGTAGGATTTCTCCTGTTTCAAAGTAATGGTTGATTTGGTTGAAGAGGTAAGGATTTCCCATGGCAGCGCGGCCAATCATAACTGCGTCAGCCCCGACTTCTTCGATACGCTGTTTGGCTTCTTGGACAGTACGGATATCACCGTTGGCGATGAAGGGAATCTTGGTCAAAGCTTGAGCGACCTTGTGAAGGGTCTCAAGGTCTGCGTGACCTGTATACATTTGCTCACGGGTACGACCATGCATAGCGAGGGCAGAAACACCTGCAGCTTCAGCAGCGAGGGCATTTTCTACTGCAAGAGACGGGTCAGCCCAGCCGGTACGCATTTTGACAGTAAGTGGGATATCAAGGACAGATTGAACCTTGTTGATGATAGAGTAGATCTTGTCTGGATCCTTGAGCCACATAGCGCCAGCTTCGTTCTTCACGATTTTATTAACTGGGCAGCCCATGTTGATATCCACGATATCGGTTTTGGTGTTTTCTTGGATGAATTCTGCTGCGCGTGCTAGGCTGTCTTCATCACTACCAAAAAGTTGGATAGAAACAGGGTTTTCGCCTTCATCGATATGAAGCATGTGCAGGGTTTTTTCGTTGTTGTATTGGATTCCCTTGTCAGAGACCATTTCCATGACAACGAGTCCAGCTCCGAGCTCTTTTGCGATAGTACGAAAGGCTGAGTTAGTCACGCCAGCCATGGGTGCTAAAACGGTACGATTGGGAATCTCAACATTGCCAATCATAAAAGGTGTATTAAGATTTGTCACGAATGAGTTCCTCCAGGTCGTTTTCATCAAAGTTGTAAGTAGTTTGGCAGAATTGACAAGTGATTTCTGCCCCGTGGTCTTCCTCTTTCATTTCCTGTAAGTCTGAACTTGGAAGGCTGGCAAGAGCGTTCATAAAGCGTTCATGGCTACAGTCACATTGGAAACGGATTTCTTCTTCAGAAAGTCGCTTGTAGGCTTCGTCACCGTAGATTGCTTTGAGGAGGGCTTCGATATGGTCTTCACTTTCCAGAAGGGTCGAGATAGCTGGCATTTCTTGGATGCGTTTCTCAAAACGGGCAATCTCTTCTTCCTTGGCTCCTGGTAAGACTTGGACTAGGAAACCACCTGCAACCTTGACCTTGTCTTCCTCATCCAAAAGGACATTGAGGCCGACTGCTGAAGGTGTTTGTTGGCTTTCAGTCAGGTAAAAGGCAAGGTCTTCACCGATTTCCCCAGAAATGAGGGGAGTCATAGAGTTGTAAGGATTTCCAGTACCGTAGTCTGTGATAACGAGGAATTGGCCATTGCCGACAAAAGGTCCAACTAGGACTTCACCAGTTGCAGTCTTTTTGATGTCAACACCAGAATTTTGAACATAGCCTTTGACATTCCCCTTGGTATCAGCGACGGTGATAATAGCACCTAGAGAGCTAGATCCCAGTACCTTCACTGTTAGTTTGGTATTTCCTTTTTCATTGGCTGCGAGAATCTGGCTAGCGATAAGAGTTCGACCAAGCGCTACAGTTGAGCTAGCTTGGGTTTGGTGTTTTTCTTGAGCAGTGCGGACGGTTTCTGTGCTATCAAGGACAAAAGCACGAAAGGCTCCGCTTTCTGATATTGTTTTAATAATTTTATCCATAGCTACTATTTTAGCATAAAAATGCCCAAAGGGGGAGCCGTGTGTTTGCTGATTTTTAGGATAATGGACCAGGAAATCAGCATGAAAATAAAAAGAGAAACAGATTATTTCAGCATTTGTAAGATTTATGCTATGCTTAAGGTAGAAAATGAAAGGGGTAACAAATGTATTTAGGAGACTTGATGGAAAAGGCTGAATCTGGCCAATTTTCAATCCTTTCCTTTCTATTACAAGAGTCTCAGACGACTGTCAAGGCTGTAATGGAGGAAACAGGATTTTCAAAAGCAACCCTAACCAAATATGTCACCCTTCTCAATGACAAGGCTTTGGATAGTGGCTTAGAGCTGAATATTCACTTAGAAGATGAAAATCTGCGTCTATCGATCGGTGCAGCGACCAAGGGGAGAGATATTCGGAGCTTGTTTTTGGAGAATGCTGTTAAATATCAGATTCTTGTTTATCTTCTCTACCACCAACAGTTTTTAGCCCATCAGCTGGCTCAAGAATTGATGATTAGTGAGGCTACGCTTGGTCGCCACTTAGCTAGTCTAAATCAGATTTTGTCAGAATTTGACTTATCCATCCAAAATGGACGGTGGCGAGGTCCAGAACATCAAATTCGCTATTTCTATTTCTGTCTTTTCCGCAAGGTTTGGTCCAGTCAGGAGTGGGAAGGTCACATGCAGAAACCAGAGAGAAAACAGGAGATTGCCACTTTAGAAGAAATCTGCGGTGCAAGTTTGTCTTCGGGTCAGAAATTGGACTTGGTTCTCTGGGCTCATATCAGTCAACAACGTCTCCGTGTCAATGCCTGTCAGTTTCAAGTGATAGAAGAGAAAATGCGAGGGTATTTTGACAATATTTTCTACCTTCGTTTGCATCGAAAGGCTCCGTCCTTTTTTGCTGGGCAACACCTTCCTCTAGGAACTGAGGACGGTGAGATGATGATTTTCTTCTCTTTCCTCCTATCCCATCGCATTCTTCCCCTTCATACTATGGAGTATATTCTTGGTTTTGGAGGGCAGTTGGCAGATTTACTGACACAATTGATTCAAGAAATGAAGAAGGAGGAGTTGCTGGGTGATTATACAGAGGATCACGTTACTTATGAACTCAGTCAGCTTTGTGGTCAAGTTTATCTATACAAGGGCTATATCTTACAGGATCGCTACAAGTACCAGTTAGAGAATCGTCATCCTTATTTGCTGATGGAACATGATTTTAGGGGAACGGCAGAGGAGATTTTTCATGCTCTACCGGCCTTTCAGCAGGGGACAGATTTAGATAGGAAAATTCTCTGGGAATGGCTCCAGTTAATCGAATATATGGCTGAAAATGGTGGTCAGCATATGCGGATTGGTCTGGATTTGACATCTGGTTTTCTTGTCTTTTCAAGGATGGCAGCCATTTTGAAACGGTATTTGGAATACAATCGTTTTATCACTATTGAAGCCTATGATTGTACTCGGCATTATGATTTGCTGGTTACCAATAACCCGATTCATAAGAAGGAACAGACCCCAGTTTATTATTTAAAAAATGACTTGGATTTGGAAGATTTGGCAGGGATTCGTCAGTTATTATTCACTTAAAAGGCTTGGTTGTTCCAGGTCTTTTTTGTGAAATTCACATAATCTCCTCACATTTTTTAAAAAATTAAAAAAAGTTGATGAACAAGAAAGCGCTTTATTTTGTATACTAGTTACTGTAAAGAGGAAACATCCTCAAGATCTTTATCAGGAGGACAGCACATGTCACAAGAAAAATACATCATGGCTATTGACCAGGGAACTACAAGTTCTCGTGCCATCATTTTCAACAAAAAGGGGGAAAAGGTTAGCTCGAGTCAAAAAGAGTTTACTCAGATTTTCCCTCAGGCAGGTTGGGTAGAGCACAATGCCAATGAAATTTGGAACTCTGTTCAGTCAGTTATTGCGGGTGCTTTCATCGAAAGTGGTGTCAAGCCAAATCAAATCGAAGCAATCGGAATTACCAACCAGCGTGAAACAACTGTCGTCTGGGATAAGAAAACAGGGCTCCCTATCTACAACGCTATCGTTTGGCAATCACGCCAGACAGCACCTCTGGCTGAACAACTAAAAAGTCAAGGTTACGTGGAAAAATTCCATGAAAAGACTGGTTTGATCATCGATGCTTACTTCTCTGCTACCAAGGTTCGTTGGATTTTGGACCATGTAGAAGGCGCTCAAGAGCGAGCAGAAAAAGGGGAATTACTCTTTGGTACTATTGACACTTGGTTGGTTTGGAAATTGACTGACGGTGCGGCTCACGTGACCGACTACTCAAATGCAGCCCGTACCATGCTTTATAACATTAAAGAACTCAAATGGGATGATGAGATTTTGGAAATCCTCAACATTCCTAAGGCTATGCTACCAGAAGTTCGTTCTAACTCTGAAATCTACGGTAAGACAGCGCCATTCCATTTCTACGGTGGAGAAGTGCCAATCTCAGGTATGGCTGGTGACCAACAGGCAGCCCTCTTTGGACAGTTGGCCTTTGAACCAGGTATGGTTAAAAATACTTACGGAACAGGTTCTTTCATCATCATGAATACTGGGGAAGAGATGCAGTTGTCTGAGAACAATCTTTTGACAACCATTGGTTACGGTATCAATGGCAAGGTTTACTATGCCTTGGAAGGTTCTATCTTCATCGCAGGAAGCGCCATTCAGTGGCTTCGTGACGGTCTTCGCATGGTTGAAAATTCACCAGAATCTGAAAAATACGCTCGTGATTCTCACAACAACGATGAAGTTTATGTTGTTCCAGCCTTTACAGGTCTAGGAGCTCCATACTGGAACCAAAACGCTCGCGGTTCTGTATTTGGCTTAACTCGTGGAACAACTAAAGAAGACTTTATCAAGGCGACTTTGCAATCTATCGCTTATCAAGTGCGTGACATCATCGACACCATGCAAGTGGATGCGCAGACAGCTATCCAAGTCTTGAAAGTAGACGGTGGTGCAGCTATGAACAATTTCCTCATGCAGTTCCAAGCTGACATTTTGGGAATCGATATCGCACGCGCCAAAAACTTGGAAACAACAGCTCTAGGGGCAGCCTTCCTAGCAGGTTTGTCAGTAGGCTACTGGAAGGATTTGGATGAGTTGAAACTCTTGAACGAGACAGGAGAACTCTTTGAACCATCTATGAACGAATCTCGCAAGGAACAACTCTACAAGGGCTGGAAGAAGGCTGTGAAAGCAACTCAAGTCTTTGCGGAAGTAGACGACTAATACTGGAAGAATAAAGCGACTCAGTTAGAAAGTGTGTAAATATGGAATTTTCAAAGAAAACACGTGAATTATCAATTAAAAAAATGCAGGAACGTACCCTGGACCTCTTGATTATTGGTGGAGGAATCACAGGGGCTGGTGTAGCCTTGCAGGCGGCAGCTAGCGGTCTTGAGACTGGTTTGATTGAAATGCAGGACTTCGCAGAAGGGACATCCAGCCGTTCAACAAAATTGGTTCACGGAGGTCTTCGTTATCTTAAGCAATTTGACGTAGAAGTAGTATCAGATACGGTTTCAGAACGTGCAGTGGTTCAACAAATCGCTCCACATATTCCAAAACCAGATCCAATGCTCTTGCCAGTTTACGATGAAGATGGAGCGACCTTTAGCCTCTTTCGTCTGAAAGTAGCCATGGATCTTTACGACCTCTTGGCAGGAGTTAACAACACACCAGCTGCTAACAAGGTTTTGAGCAAGGAAGAAGTTTTGGAACGCCAGCCAAACTTGAAGAAAGAAGGTTTGGTAGGAGGTGGGGTTTACCTTGACTTCCGTAACAACGATGCGCGTCTCGTGATTGAAAATATCAAACGTGCCAACCAAGACGGTGCCCTCATTGCTAACCACGTGAAGGCAGAAGGCTTCCTCTTTGACGAAAGTGGCAAGATTACAGGTGTTGTAGCTCGTGATCTCTTGACAGACCAAGTCTTTGAAATCAAGGCCCGTCTGGTTATCAACACAACAGGTCCTTGGAGCGACAAAGTACGCAATTTGTCTAATAAGGGAACCCAATTCTCACAAATGCGTCCAACTAAGGGAGTTCACTTGGTAGTGGATTCAAGCAAGATCAAAGGTTTCACAACCAGTTTACTTTGATACAGGTTTGGGTGACGGTCGTATGGTCTTTGTTCTCCCACGTGAAAACAAGACTTACTTTGGGACAACTGATACAGACTACACAGGTGACTTGGAACATCCAAAAGTAACTCAAGAAGATGTAGATTACCTACTTGGCATTGTCAATAACCGCTTCCCAGAAGCCAACATCACCATTGATGATATCGAAAGCAGCTGGGCAGGTCTTCGTCCATTGATCGCAGGCAATAGCGCTTCTGACTACAACGGAGGAAATAATGGAACCATCAGTGATGAAAGCTTTAACAACTTGATTGCGACTGTTGAATCCTATCTTTCTAAAGAAAAAACGCGTGAAGATGTTGAGTCTGCTGTCAGCAAGCTTGAAAGCAGTACCTCTGAGAAACATTTGGATCCATCTGCAGTTTCTCGTGGTTCGAGCTTGGATCGTGATGACAATGGCCTTTTGACCCTTGCTGGTGGTAAAATCACAGACTACCGTAAGATGGCTGAAGGAGCTATGGAGCGCGTGGTTGACATCCTTAAAGCAGAATTTGACCGCAGCTTTAAACTCATCAATTCTAAGACTTACCCTGTTTCAGGTGGGGAATTGAACCCAGCAAATGTGGACTCAGAAATCGAAGCCTTTGCGCAACTTGGAGTGTCACGTGGATTGGATAGCAAGGAAGCCCAGTATCTCGCAAATCTTTATGGTTCAAATGCTCCGAAAGTCTTTGCCCTTGCTCACAGCTTGGAACAAGCGCCAGGACTCAGCTTGGCAGATACCTTATCCCTTCACTATGCAATGCGCAATGAGTTGGCTCTGAGCCCAGTTGACTTCCTCCTTCGCCGTACCAACCACATGCTCTTTATGCGTGATAGTTTGGATAGCATTGTGGAGCCAGTTCTGGATGAAATGGGACGATTCTATGATTGGTCAGAAGAAGAAAAAGCAGCCTACCGTGCGGATGTTGAAGTAGCCCTTGCTAACAACGATCTAGCGGCATTGAAAAATTAAGAAAAACTAGAAGTGAGGGAACAAGCCTTCCTTGCCTTCCCTCTCCTTCTTTAAAATGGAGACAACGATATGATGAAAGAATTATTTGGAGAATTTTTGGGGACTTTAATCCTTATCCTCCTAGGAAATGGTGTTGTAGCAGGTGTGGTTCTTCCCAAAACCAAGAGTAACAATTCAGGGTGGATCGTCATCACGATGGGATGGGGAATTGCTGTAGCCGTTGCGGCCTTTGTATCTGGCACGCTCAGCCCAGCCCACTTAAATCCAGCTGTGACATTTGCGATGGCCTTAAAAGGAACGCTCTCTTGGGGTTCTGTTTTCCCTTATATTCTAGCCCAATTCGCAGGAGCGATGGTGGCTCAGATTTTGGTTTGGTTGCAATTCAAACCACACTATGAGGCGGAAGAAAATGCAGGAAATATTCTAGCAACTTTCAGCACTGGACCAGCTATCAAAGATACTGTGTCAAACTTGATTAGTGAAATCCTTGGGACTTTTGTCTTGGTATTGACAATCTTTGCTTTGGGTCTCTATGACCTTCAAGCAGGGCTAGGAACCTTTGCAGTGGGAACCTTGATTGTCGGTATCGTTCTTTCACTAGGTGGGACAACTGGTTGTGCCTTGAACCCAGCTCGTGACCTTGGACCTCGTATCATGCACAGTATCCTTCCAATTTCAAACAAGGGAGACGGAGACTGGTCTTATGCCTGGATTCCTGTTGTGGGACCTGTTATCGGTGCAGCCTTGGCTGTGCTTGTATTCTCACTTTTCTAATCTAGAAAACAATTATGTTGATAGAGCTTGAGATGAAAATCTCAGGCTTTTTTATGTGAAAAATCTCACTTTTGTTTTCTGATATTTTATGCTAAAATATTAAAAATCAAATTTTAATTCTAAAGTTGGTAACTAAGATGGGAGCGTTACATGTCTAATTCATTTATCAAATTGTTAGTCTCTCAATTGTTTGCAAATTTAGCAGATATTTTCTTTAGAGTAACAATCATTGCTAACATATACATTATTTCAAAATCAGTAATTGCCACGTCACTAGTTCCCATTTTAATAGGGATATCCTCTTTTGTTGCGAGTCTTTTAGTTCCTTTAGTTACTAAAAGGATAGCGCTAAATAGAGTTTTATCTTTATCCCAATTTGGAAAGACTATATTATTGGCGATACTGGTAGGAATGTTTACCGTAATGCAATCCGTAGCGCCTTTGGTAACCTATCTATTTGTTGTGGCAATTTCAATATTGGATGGTTTTGCAGCACCTGTTTCCTATGCTATTGTGCCACGCTATGCGACCGATTTGGGTAAGGCTAATTCAGCCTTATCAATGACTGGTGAAGCTGTTCAATTGGTGGGTTGGGGATTAGGTGGACTCTTATTTGCAACAATTGGTCTCTTACCTACCACGTTTATCATTTTAATCTTGTATATCATTTCTAGCTTTTTGATGTTATTTCTTCCTAAGGCTGAAGTGGAGGTGCTAGAGTCAGAAACTAATCTTGAAATTTTGCTCAAAGGTTGGAAGTTAGTTGCTAGAGATCCTAGATTAAGACTTTTTGTATCAGCAAATTTATTTGAAATTTTCTCAAATACGATTTGGGTTTCGTCTATCATACTTGTCTTTGTAACTGAGTTATTAAATGAAACGGAAAGTTACTGGGGATATTCTAATACAGCATACTCTATTGGTATTATAATTAGTGGCTTAATTGCTTTTCGGCTATCTGAAAAGTTCCTCGCTACTAAGTGGGAAAGTATTCTTTTTTCTCTTATAGCCATGGCAATAGTGACGCTGACTATTCTATTTTTTCCAAATGCACAGATGTTTTTAGTATTTTCAGCTTTAGTTGGTATGTTATCGCAGCTAAAAGAAGTTCCTGAAAGTGTATTTCTTCAGGAAACAGTAGAGGAAAATCATTTGGTTAATGTCTATTCCGTTCTGGAAGTGATTTCGACACTAGCATTTTCAGTATTTGTTTTGCTAATGAGCTATATTACTGATAATTTTAGTATTAGCATCAGTTTTTAGCTATCAGCCATCTGTCTGATGATAGAAGCTATTTTAATTTATATCAGACGAGACTATTTTAAATGAGAGACCGGGTAAGAAGTCTTTAAAAATCAGAAAAGCGCATAGTATCGGGTGTTGAAAAAACTTGATATTGTGCGTTTTATTATGAAATTGAATTATGAAGAGAAAGTTCAAATCCATGAACTAAAAAACAAGGAATCAGCTTAAAGCAACTTTCAACTATATTTGGAGTAGGTATTTCTAAACTAACATACATTTTTAGTTTGTTTTGATCGTTATGGGATTGAAATTGTCAAGAAAGGGCAGAATCGCGATTATTCTCCAGAATTAAAACAAAAAATGATTGATAAAGTTCTTCTTGAAGGTCGTTCGCAAGGAAGTGCTAGTCTTGATTATGCCCTCCCAAACCAAGGAATGCTTCCAAATTGGCTGGCACAATACAGGAAAAACAGGTATACTATTGCTGAGAAAATAAGAGGAAGGTTAGCTAAAATGGGACGTAAACAGAAGAAAACTTGTGAAGAAATGACAGAATTAGAACGATTTAAGGAGGAGAATGAACGCTTACGTACTGAGGTAGCTTACCTAAAAGAGTTAGAGGAAAGAGTCGAAGCTTTACAGCTAAAAAGTCAGAATCCTTCACTGGTTCCTTCATCAATTTTTTGTTCTTGAATTTTATTTATTGTGTGAATAATTTTGTCTCATTATTGGGGTTCAGTACTAAGAGTCATTTGGATTTTTTATTTTAAGAAATAAAATAACAGAAGTATTTATAGTTTTTAAATTATGGTATAATGAATAAAGTTAACTATCTTTGGTAATATGATAGGAACTAATCTTAAAAAGATAAATCATGAGATGAGAAAAAGAAAAAAGGAGTTTGGCTGGTATGAATTATTTCGAGGGGAATGAGTTTTTCCTTCTTTTGTTTGTAGTTTTACTAATTGGTTTTGTAGTAAACTTTTTTGAAAAACGTAAGGACTACTATATTTTGGTGCTCTCCCTCTTATTTGCAGGAGCTATTTATGGCAAGAGTAGAGCAATGATTATCTATTTACTCGCCTTTGTCATTTATCAATATTTTCTAGTTTTTCTAGCACAGAGTATAGAAGTAAAGCGGATGAAACCTCTGATTTTCCTTTCTATTTTTCCTTTGGTGATTAATAAAGTCTTTGCCCTGACTTCTCTGCATTTGTTGGCCTTTATTGGAATTTCTTACATGTCCTTTAAGACTATTCAGATCATGCTGGAGATATCGGATGGCTTGATTAAAGAAAAGATTAGCATAAAAGACTACCTGCAATTTTTACTTTTTTTCCCTACAGTTAGTGCTGGTCCGATTGATCGGAGTAGGAGATTTTTAAAAGAGATAAACGAGGTCATGCCTCGAAAAGAGTATCTAGAGTTAGCAGGGGACGGTGTGTATCGTATCGTTTTAGGTCTACTTTACAAGGTTGTTTTGTCAACCTATGTGTACCAGATGATACTCGCTCTAAGCAATACTGGTACAGTCGTTTACTCAATCAAGTATATGTACCTCTATACCTTGTATCTGTTCTTCGACTTTGCAGGCTATAGTCTAATGGCTGTCGGAAGTAGTAACATTCTAGGTATTCAGACACCGATGAACTTTAACAAACCTTTCTTGAGTGTCGATATCAAGGATTTCTGGACCAGATGGCATATCACTTTGTCGACCTGGTTGAGAGATTTGTATTTTCAAGAGTATTGATGCAGGTTATCAGGAAAAAATGGTTTAAAAATAGACTACACAATGCAACCTATGCCTATATGGTCAATATGTTGGTCATGGGTTTTTGGCATGGTCTTAGTGTTAGCTACATTGTTTATGGTTTTTATCACGGTGTCTTGATGGCTGGATTTGAAGTGTATCAAAAGAAAAGCACTTTTTATAAGAAAAATAAAAACAAAAATTGGTATAAACTACTAAGTTGGTTTGTGACCATGAATTTGGTTATGATTGGTTTCTTTATCTTTTCAGGTGAACCCTATAAAATCTTACTTACGATTTTAAAGAGATAAGAAATTGAAAAGAGATTGGACGGATCGAAGGGATAGGATAAAACGAGATGATTAAACTAAAAGCATTTTTGCTATCGCTTGTGCTCGTAATTGCGACGCTTGCCCTTTTAAATGTGACATACGTCAAGAAGATTGATGATTATTATAAAGTAAAGGATAACAGTATTCGCTATAGCACTTCGTATGAAAAGTATAAAAGTAGAGATATTCTGACAAGCAATATTACTCCCAATACATTTGTTTTATTGGGATCATCTGAGTTGGTTGCGACGATAAATGAAGACTATCATCCCAATAAAATTTTTAACTACAACGATTTTAATATCATGCAGATTGGGACCAGTTATTCACAAAACATCATTCAGGCTACGACCTTGGGTTCTATTGAAGGATCTATGACTAAGCGAAAAGTGGCTATAATAGAGTCGGTTCAGTGGTTTGAAAAAGATGGGACTCATCAGGATGCCTTTTTGAATAAGGCTTCTCAGGAACATATTTTTCAGACACTCTCTAATAAGAAAATTAGCAAAGATACCAAGGAAAAACTTATTGATAGAATTATTGAAATAACTAAAGGGAATAAGCTTCAAAATGACCTTTATAAGAAATATAAGAGCTACTTCATAGAAGGTAAAGGAACCTTTATTGATAAGAAGTTATTAGAGTTAGATAATACGATTTATTCCTTTAAACTCAAACAGATTTTTTATCAAAAACATGCCAAATCAGATTATCCTTCACTAGGGGATAAAACTCCAGACTATGATTGGGAGAAAATGACGAATCAGTTTGTAGAAGAGGTCAAAAAGAAAACAGACAATAATGATTATGCTGTTGATAATAACTACTACAATACTTACTTAAAAGATCGCTATGCATCGTTGAAAGATTCCAATAAAGATTTGAGCTATCTGGAGTCACCAGAGTATTCAGATATGGAACTCTTCTTGACAGTTGCCAAGGAATTGGGCATTGAAGTTGAGGTCATTATTTTCCCAGTAAATGGTAAATGGAATGACTACACGGGTGTCTCAAGAGAGATGCGGGAGAAAACTTATAAAAAAATAGAAGATGTCGCAAAAAGCCATGGTGCAACGGTATTAAACTATGGAAACAGAGAGTATGATGATTACTTTTTATTTGACGTGATGCACGTTGGAGTGAAAGGATGGATGGAAGTTGAAAAAGAACTTTACAAATTTGCAAACCAAGATAACTAACACACACCGTTTAATCTTGTGGACGTTATTTTTCTATACGGTTATCTTAAGCATCGTGATTTATTGTTTTGTGACCGATTTTTTCGAACATTCAAGAATTTATCTATAGTGAATTTTTAGGATTACATACTATAAAAAAACTCTAGATAAAGGGAACTGCACCGATAAAGTGAGACATAAGATAAGGCTCTATAATATTTATAGTGGAGACATCCTCTATAGGTAGTATGGAGCCTACTTTTATTGTAGCCCCATATAATTTATACTGAAAAAGCATTCAAGCTATCATTAGAAAGAATCATATGGAACAAATTAATATTACTGAAACGTAGTGAAAATAGACGGGTAAACAATTGAAAAAAACTAGTCTATAAAGTGGTATAATAGCAGAAAAAAATAAATTAGTAAGAAATTGATTTTATTTTTAGCGAAAAATTACAGAAATGAATGGTTTTTCTTGATGAAACAGAGAAAAGAATTGTACCTCTTTTTTGGTCGGACAGCCTTGTATTTTATTATCTTTCTAGGGCTACTTTACTTTTTTAGCTATCTTGGTCAGGGTCAAGGAAGCTTTATCTATAATGAATTTTAACTTGAAGGAGAATCCTTATTATGTCAAATAAACCAATAGTAGATATGATTGAAACTATTGAGCATTTTGCTCAGACCCAGCCTAGCTATCCTGTTTACAATGTTTTGGGGCAGGAACACACTTATGGAGATTTGAAAGCTGATTCGGATAGTTTGGCTGCAGCCATTGACCAACTAGGCTTGCCTGAGAAGTCTCCTGTGGTTGTTTTTGGAGGCCAAGAGTATGAGATGTTGGCAACTTTTGTAGCGCTGACTAAGTCAGGTCATGCCTACATTCCAATTGATAGCCATTCGGCTTTGGAGCGAGTTTCAGCTATTTTAGAAGTAGCGGAGCCAAGTTTGATTATTGCCATCTCAGATTTTCCATTGGAGCAGGTTTCTACGCCAATGATGACTCTAGCTCAGGCTCAAGAAGCCTTTGTTCAAGGGACAAGCTATGAGATCACGCATCCAGTCAAGGGCGATGATAACTACTACATTATCTTTACTTCTGGTACAACTGGTAAGCCTAAGGGAGTGCAGATTTCACATGATAACCTCCTCAGCTTTACCAACTGGATGATTACGGACAAGGAATTTGCGACGCCAAGTCGTCCGCAAATGCTGGCTCAGCCCCCCCTTATTCTTTTGACTTGTCTGTCATGTACTGGGCACCGACATTAGCACTTGGTGGTACACTTTTCGCTCTTCCTTCAGCTATTACTCAGGACTTTAAGCAACTCTTTGCGACCATCTTTTCATTGCCAATCGCCATCTGGACATCAACCCCTTCTTTTGCGGATATGGCCATGTTGTCTGAAGACTTTAATAGTAAGAAAATGCCTGGAATCACGCATTTCTACTTTGATGGCGAAGAATTGACGGTTAAAACAGCTCAAAAACTGCGCGAGCGTTTCCCAAATGCCCGTATTATCAATGCTTACGGCCCAACAGAAGCGACAGTGGCCCTGTCAGCAGTTGCCGTGACAGATGAGATGCTAGCGACTCTCAAACGCCTACCAATCGGCTATACCAAGGCTGATTCTCCAACCTTTATCATTGACGAGGAAGGAAATAAACTGCCAAATGGCGAACAGGGAGAAATCATTGTTTCTGGACCAGCTGTTTCAAAAGGATATATGAACAATCCTGAAAAAACAGGGGAAGCCTTCTTTGAGTTTGAAGGTCTACCAGCCTACCATACAGGAGATGTGGGAACTATGACAGATGAGGGCTTGCTTCTCTACGGCGGACGCATGGACTTCCAGATTAAGTTTAACGGTTACCGCATTGAGTTAGAAGATGTCTCTCAAAACCTCAATAAGTCTCGCTTTATCGAGTCTGCTGTCGCTGTTCCGCGCTATAATAAAGACCACAAGGTGCAAAATCTTCTAGCCTATGTCATCTTAAAAGATGGTGTTCGTGAGCAGTTTGAGCGTGATATCGATATTACCAAGGCCATTAAGGAAGACTTGACAGATATTATGATGTCTTATATGATGCCGTCCAAATTCCTTTATCGAGACAGTTTGCCACTGACTCCAAATGGAAATTGATATCAAAGGATTGATTAATGAGGTAAATAGGAGATGATGGAGTTCTTTAAACAGCTTCCTCATTTAGAGCCATACGGCAATCCTCAGTATTTTGTCTATGTGATTGTTGCAACCTTGCCCATCTTTATCGGCCTCTTTTTCAAGAAACGCTTTGCCTGGTACGAGGTATTGGTTAGTCTCTTCTTTATCGTTACCATGCTGGTAGGTGGGAAGACTAATCAATTGGCTGCCTTGGGCATTTATCTGTGCTGGGAAATATTGCTCTTGCTTTTCTATAAGCACTATCGAAAAAGTAAGGATGGTAAGTGGGTTTTCTACCTAGTTAGTTTTCTGTCCCTACTGCCGATTATCTTTGTCAAGGTGCAGCCAGCTATCAATGGAACGCAGTCTTTGCTTGGCTTTTTGGGTATTTCTTACCTGACCTTTCGTTCGGTTGGGATTATCATCGAGCTGAGAGATGGAGTGATTAAGGATTTTACCCTCTGGGAATTTCTCCGTTTTCTTCTCTTCATGCCGACCTTTTCAAGTGGCCCAATCGATCGCTTTAAGCGTTTTAATGAAAATTATCAGACCATTCCTGATCGGGATGAGTTGATGGATATGTTGGATGAATCTGTTCGCTATATTATGTGGGGATTTTTGTACAAGTTTATCCTGGCTCATATTTTAGGAGAAACTTTACTACCTCCTCTGAAGAATCTAGCCCTGCAGTCAGGTGGCTTCTTTAACCACTATGCCTTGGCAGTCATGTATACCTTTGGTCTGGAGCTTTTCTTTGACTTTGCAGGTTACTCTATGTTTGCCTTAGCCATTTCAAATTTGATGGGAATTCGTAGCCCTATCAACTTTAATAAGCCTTTTTTATCAAAGGATTTAAAGGAATTTTGGAATCGCTGGCACATGAGTCTCTCTTTCTGGTTCCGTGACTTTGTCTTTATGCGAATGGTCATGGTATTGACCAGAAAGAAGGTCTTTAAGAATCGCAATGTCACTTCAAGTGTGGCCTACATTATAAATATGCTGATTATGGGATTTTGGCACGGTGTGACCTGGTACTACATCGCCTATGGGCTCTTTCATGGGATTGGACTGGTCATCAATGACGCTTGGGGTCGTAAGAAAAAAACACTCAATAAGGAACGGAAAAAAGCAGGGAAAGCTGCTCTACCTGAGAATCGCTGGATTCAGTTGCTTGGCATGGTTGTCACCTTCCATGTCGTCATGCTATCATTCTTGATCTTTTCTGGATTTTTGAATGATTTATGGTTTAAAAAATAAAAGGAAATAAAATATGGATATCAAATCAGAAGTTATCGAAATTATTGATGAGTTGTTTATGGAAGATGTTTCTGACATGATGGATGAAGATCTTTTTGATGCAGGTGTCTTGGATAGTATGGGAACGGTTGAGTTGATTGTGGAGATTGAAAACCGTTTTGACATTCGTGTCCCTGTAACAGAGTTTGGTCGTGACGACTGGAATACAGCCAATAAAATCATAGCTGGTATTGTGGAGCTACAAAATGCTTAAACGCTTATGGATGATCTTCGGACCGGTCTTGATAGCTGGTTTGTTGGTTTGTCTGCTTATCTTTTTCTATCCTACTGAGATGAATCATGATCTGGGAGCTGAGAAGCGTTCAGCGGTGGCTACTACCATTGAAAGTTTTAAGGAGCGGAGTCAAAAGGTCAGAGCCCTATCTGATCCAAACATGCGTTTTGTTCCCTTCTTTGGCTCCAGTGAATGGCTTCGTTTTGACAGTGCTCATCCTGCAGTCTTGGCTGAGAAATACAATCGCTCCTACCGTCCTTATCTTTTAGGACAGAGAGGAGCTGCTTCACTCAATCAGTATTTTGGGATGCAACAGATGTTGTCACAGCTAGAGAATAAACAAGTTGTGTATGTTATCTCACCACAGTGGTTCAGTAAAAATGGCTATGAGCCAGCAGCCTTTCAGCAGTATTTTAATGGAGACCAGTTGACCAGTTTTCTGGAAAATCAATCTGGAGATCATGCTAGTCAATATGCAGCGACTCGCTTACTACAGCAGTTTCCCAACGTAGCTATGAAGGATCTGGTTCAGAAGTTGGCAAGTAAAGAAGAATTGTCGTCTTCAGACAATGAAATGATTGAATTATTGGCTCGGTTTAATGAACGTCAAGCTTCCTTTTTTGGTCAGTTTTCAGTTAGAGGCTATGTCAATTATGATAAGCATGTGGGTAGATATTTAAAAACCTTACCAGATCAGTTTTCTTATCAAGCCATAGAAGATATTGTTAAGCAGATGCCGAAAAGAATACTTCTAATAATGATTTAGGAATGGAAAATTATTTCTATAATACGCAGATTAAGAAGGATTTGAAGAAATTAAAGGATTCTCAGAAAAACTTTACCTATCTCAAGTCGCCAGAATATAATGACTTGCAGTTGGTTTTAACACAGTTTTCTAAATCCAAGGTAAACCCGATTTTTATCATTCCACCTGTTAATAAAAAATGGATGGACTATGCTGGTTTACGAGAGGATATGTACCAACAAACGGTGCAGAAGATTCGCTACCAGTTAGAAAGTCAAGGGTTTACCAATATAGCAGATTTTTCTAAGGACGGTGGGGAAGCTTTCTTTATGAAGGATACCATTCACCTTGGTTGGTTAGGTTGGTTGGCATTTGACAAGGCCGTTGATCCTTTCCTATCCAATCCCACACCAGCTCCGACTTACCATCTGAATGAGCGCTTTTTCAGTAAAGACTGGGCGACTTACGATGGAGATGTCAAGGAATTTCAATAGATAATAGTATGGAAGAGTTCAAGAATGAAACTGGTTTTCACGTTTTTTCTTGACTCTTTTTTTGGTTGTGATATAATTAACCAGTAAATAATTTTTCAAAGAATAGTATTTTTCCCTTAAAAAAGAGAAGTCCAAAAGGAAAGGAGTCAGATATGAGACAGCTAGCTAAGGATATCGATGCTTTTTTGAATGAGGTGATTTTGCAGGCGGAAAATCAGCATGAAATCCTAATAGGTCATTGCACTAGCGAGGTGGCTCTGACCAATACCCAGGAGCATATCCTCATGCTCTTGTCAGAGGAATCTTTAACAAATTCAGAGTTGGCGCGTCGCCTCAATGTCAGTCAGGCAGCAGTTACCAAGGCCATTAAGTCTTTGGTCAAGGAAGGGATGTTGGAAACATCTAAAGATCCTAAGGATGCGCGTGTGATTTTTTATCAGTTGACTGATTTGGCTCGTCCAATCGCTGAGGAGCACCATCATCACCATGAGCATACACTTTTAACCTATGAACAAGTGGCGACTCAGTTCACTCCAAATGAACAAAAAGTGATCCAGCGGTTTTTGACTGCTTTAGTAGGAGAAATCAAATAATGAGATATATTACGGTAGAGGATTTATCCTTCTATTATGATAAGGAGCCCGTTCTTGAACATATCAATTATAGTGTTGATAGTGGGGAATTTGTTACCTTGACAGGGGAAAATGGAGCGGCTAAGACGACACTCATCAAGGCCAGTCTTGGAATCCTCCAGCCACGCATTGGAAAGGTGACTATTTCAAAGACAAATACGCAGGGTAAGAAATTGAGAATAGCTTACCTTCCTCAACAGATTGCCAGTTTTAATGCAGGTTTTCCGAGTACGGTGTATGAGTTTGTCAAGTCAGGTCGCTATCCACGAAAGGGTTGGTTCCGTCGATTGAATGCTCATGATGAGGAGCATATCAAGGCTAGTTTGGACTCAGTTGGCATGTGGGAACACCGAGACAAACGCTTGGGGTCTCTATCTGGGGGACAAAAGCAGAGAGCAGTTATTGCGCGCATGTTTGCTTCTGATCCAGATGTGTTTATCCTAGATGAGCCAACAACAGGGATGGATGCAGGCAGTAAAAATGAATTTTACGAACTCATGCACCACAGCGCCCATCATCATGGCAAGGCTGTTTTGATGATTACCCATGACCCTGAAGAAGTTAAGGACTATGCGGACCGCAATATTCATCTAGTTCGTAACCAAGATTCGCCATGGCGTTGTTTCAACGTTCATGAGAATGATCAGGAGGTGGGCCATGCTTAGTTTGTTATCTTATGACTTTATGCAACGTGCCTTTCTGGCCGTTATTGCCATGAGTCTTTTCTCGCCGGTATTGGGGACCTTCCTTATCTTGCGCCGTCAGAGTTTGATGAGTGATACCCTCAGCCACGTCTCGCTTTCAGGTGTAGCCTTTGGTCTGGTACTAGGGATTTCTCCAACTATTTCTACTATTGCCATTGTCTTGATTGCGGCAGTCTTCCTGGAGTATCTCCGTACGGTTTACAAGAGCTTATGGAAATAGGGACAGCTATCCTCATGTCGACAGGTCTGGCTGTTTCTCTGATTGTCATGAGCAAGGGTAAAAGCTCTAGCTCAATGAGTTTGGACCAGTATCTTTTTGGTTCAATCGTGACTATCAGTGAAGAGCAGGTTATTTCCCTCTTTGTCATTGCGGCGGTTGTTTTGATTTTGACCTTCCTCTTCCTTCGTCCAATGTATATCTTGACCTTTGATGAGGATACGGCCTTTGTGGATGGTTTGCCAGTTCGTACCATGTCCATTCTTTTTAACATGGTGACAGGGGTGGCCATTGCCCTTATGATTCCTGCTGCAGGAGCTCTTTTGGTATCGACTATCATGGTCTTACCAGCTAGTATTGCCCTTCGTCTGGGGAAAAACTTTAAATCGGTTATGCTGCTTGCCAGTGCTATTGGATTTTTGGGAATGGTAGCAGGACTTTACATTTCCTACTATGCAGAAACACCTGCAAGTGCAAGTATTACCATTATTTTTGTAACTGTCTTTTTACTCATCAGTTTAGTAAGACGTTTTATCAAATAGGAGACTAACGTGAAAAAAATTAGCTTATTGCTAGCCAGTCTATGTGCCTTGTTTTTAGTGGCTTGTTCCAATCAAAAGCAGGCAGATGGCAAACTAAATATCGTGACAACCTTTTATCCTGTCTATGAATTTACCAAGCAAGTCGCAGGAGATACGGCTAATGTAGAACTCCTAATCGGTGCTGGTACAGAACCCCATGAATATGAACCGTCTGCCAAGGCAGTTGCCAAAATCCAAGACGCAGATACCTTCGTTTATGAAAATGAAAACATGGAAACATGGGTTCCTAAATTGCTAGATACTTTGGATAAGAAAAAAGTCAAAACCATCAAGGCGACAGGCGATATGTTGCTCTTGCCAGGTGGTGAGGAAGAAGAGGGGAGACCATGACCATGGAGAAGAAGGCCATCATCATGAGTTTGACCCCCATGTTTGGTTATCACCAGTTCGTGCCATTAAACTTGTAGAGCACATCCGTGATAGCTTGTCAGCAGATTATCCGGATAAAAAAGAGACCTTTGAGAAGAATGCTGCTGCCTATGTTGAAAAATTGCAAGCCTTGGATAAGGCTTATGCAGAAGGTTTATCTCAAGCTAAACAAAAGAGCTTTGTGACTCAACACGCAGCCTTTAACTACCTTGCCTTGGACTATGGGCTCAAACAAGTCGCAATCTCAGGACTTTCTCCAGATGCAGAGCCATCAGCAGCTCGCTTGGCAGAATTGACAGAGTACGTCAAGAAAAATAAAATTGCCTATATCTACTTTGAAGAAAATGCTTCACAAGCCCTTGCTAACACACTTTCAAAAGAGGCAGGTGTCAAAACAGATGTCCTTAATCCTTTAGAAAGTCTGACAGAAGAAGATACCAAGGCTGGCGAAAACTACATCTCCGTCATGGAGAAAAATCTCAAGGCTCTGAAACAAACAACGGACCAAGAAGGCCCAGCAATTGAGCCTGAAAAGGCAGAGGATACCAAGACAGTACAAAATGGTTACTTTGAGGATGCAGCTGTCAAGGACCGCACCTTGAGTGACTATTCAGGTAATTGGCAATCAGTTTATCCTTTCCTTGAAGATGGAACTTTTGATCAGGTCTTTGACTACAAGGCTAAGTTGACTGGTAAGATGACTCAGGCTGAATACAAGGCCTACTATACAAAAGGCTATCAGACAGATGTGACTAAGATTAATATCACTGATAACACTATGGAATTTGTTCAAGGTGGACAAAGTAAGAAATTCACCTACAAGTATGTTGGTAAGAAAATCTTAACTTACAAGAAAGGCAATCGTGGCGTGCGCTTCCTTTTTGAAGCCACAGATGCAGACGCTGGACAGTTCAAGTATATTCAGTTTAGTGACCACAATATCGCCCCAGTTAAGGCAGAACATTTTCATATTTTCTTTGGAGGCACAAGTCAAGAAGCCCTCTTTGAAGAAATGGATAACTGGCCAACCTACTACCCAGATAACCTATCTGGACAAGAAATCGCTCAAGAAATGTTGGCGCATTGATGAGAAACCGACTAGTTCATAGGAGCTAGTCGGTTTTTGGATACTAGATGGTAACTTCATTATAGACCTTTCAGATACCTAAGGAACGTAATCGGTAACCGATGACAAAAATAGTATACACATCAAATTTAGATCATCAACCTCACTTAATGCTTGAACTATTGGAGTGCGGTCCACTGCAATGATGTTTTTTTGAGTCTTTTAAAGGGATTAACCGTTACTTGTTTCGTTTCTGTGTCCACGACTTGTAAAGCTCAGATAGTATGTTGATAATCAACGGAGTTAGAAAGAACGATCATGGTGCACTAATTCTTTACCAGTTGTTTTAGCAAGAGATTAGACGACAATGTGACAATTCGCCTCTAATTATTGACATTTCAGGAAAAATAGCAGTAAAAACTGCACAGCCTTCTTTAAATGTGCTATAATACAGGAAAAATAATGATGGAGGTCACGATAATGGCAACATTTTTGATGATTTTTGTGGTGGTTTGTGTGCTCCTATTGGTGATAGTCACACTGAGTACAGTTTATGTGGTTCGTCAGCAGTCGGTGGCGATTATTGAACGCTTTGGGAAATACCAAAAGGTTGCCAATAGCGGTATTCACATTCGCTTGCCTTTTGGAATTGACTCGATTGCAGCGCGGATTCAGTTGCGCTTGTTGCAAAGCGATATTGTGGTTGAGACTAAGACCAAGGATAATGTGTTCGTTATGATGAATGTAGCGACTCAGTACCGTGTCAATGAGCAGAGCGTGACAGATGCTTACTATAAACTCATGCGTCCAGAATCTCAAATTAAATCTTATATTGAAGATGCCCTTCGCTCTTCTGTTCCAAAATTAACCTTGGATGAATTGTTTGAGAAAAAAGATGAGATTGCCCTTGAAGTTCAACACCAAGTAGCAGAAGAAATGACCACTTATGGCTACATTATCGTGAAGACCTTGATTACCAAGGTCGAACCAGATGCAGAAGTTAAGCAATCCATGAATGAAATCAATGCGGCGCAACGTAAGCGGGTCGCAGCGCAAGAATTGGCGGAAGCAGACAAGATTAAAATTGTCACTGCAGCTGAAGCCGAAGCAGAAAAAGACCGCCTTCATGGTGTGGGGATTGCCCAACAACGTAAAGCGATTGTGGATGGATTGGCAGAGTCTATCACAGAACTCAAGGAAGCCAATGTTGGTATGACAGAAGAGCAAATCATGTCCATTCTTTTGACCAACCAGTATTTGGATACCTTGAATACCTTTGCCTCTAAAGGAAATCAAACGATCTTTTTACCAAATACGCCAAATGGTGTGGATGATATCCGTACACAAATCTTGTCAGCCCTTCGCGCTGAGAAGAAATAATAGACTAAAGAGCCTGGAGTCAGGCTCTTTTTAGTGTTCGTGAGAGATAAGTCTTAGCTATTCATAAAAGTTACTAACAGGTTGTGGATAAGTGTGGATAACTTCTGATTATTTTAGTGATAATTCTTATTTGTGTGACCAATTTAGTAACTTTTGAGGATTATAAAGTAGTTTTAATTGCTGAAACTCAAGAGTTAAGCACAGTTTGGGATAGTTATTCACAGATTGTGGATAATCTTGGGGATTGCAGATTTTTTATTATTTAGCGATGACTTGGTAACCAGCTAAGTGTAAAGGTTAGTTGTTCAGCTTTTAAGAGGTTTTGGTGTTGAATAGTTGATACGAGTGTTTTATCCAGTCGGCATTCTTTTACAAAGTTAAAATGGCTGTGGTTTTGCTCAGCATGAATATCTAGCCATTTATCTTCTTTGGCAAGATAGACTCGGAGATGGTCAAAGAGAGGAATTCCGAGGTCATAGTTTGGTTTGCCTGGACAGGTCGGATAAAAACCGAGAGCTGACCAGATGTACCAGGCTGAGAGACTGCCATTGTCTTCATCGCCAGGATAGGCTTCCCAACTTGGGTGAAAAGCTTTCTGACGGAGCGTCTTGATGAGAAGAGCAGTGTAGTCAGGGTAATCGCTGTAACGGAAGAGATAAGGAATGTGGAAGCTAGGTTGGTTGGAAATAGCGAGTTGTCCAAAAGGAGCAGTAGCCATTTCGCTCATTTCGTGAATCTCGTAACCATAGCCCGTTGTTTCAAAGAGGGGGAGCATCCTGACAGACTTTCAAAAGATAGTTGCTAAAGGTTTCTTTTCCACCCATAAGTTGGATTAAGCCTGGGATGTCGTGGATGACGCCTAAAGTTGCTTGGATGGCAGAGCATTCGGCATAGTCGCGTCCCCAACTATAAGGAGAGAAGTCAGGACGGAAGTTGCCTTGATTGTCACGCGCTCGCATGTAACCTATCTCAGCGTCAAATAGATGGCGGTAATTTTGTGATGAAGTCTTGTAGATTTCAGCGATTTCTATTTTCCCTAGTTTTTCAGCACAGCTAGCGATACAAAAATCGCTATAGGCATAGTCTAGGGTGTGGCTGACGCTTTCGTGGTGGTCGGTAGAGAGGTAGCCCAGTTCTTGGTATTGGGCTAGTCCGTGGCGACCATTGATACCGAGAGGGTCGGACTTGCTGGCTGTTTCAAGCATGGCTTGGAGGAGTTCTTCTTCTAGGTCGGGGGCCATGTCCTTGCAGGCGCTATCGGCGATAATACCGTCTAAAAGTGTACCTGGCATCATACCCCGTTCATCTGGAGCCAGCCATTTTGGAAGGAAACCAGTATCGCGGTAGTTATTGAGAAATCCTTCTAAGAAGCGGTGGTAGTGTTCCGGTATAATAAGGGCAAAGAGGGGGAATGTGGTGCGGAAGGTATCCCAGAAACCATTATTGCTAAAGAGGACACCGGGCTTTACAGTTCCAGTAGCCAAATCTTTGTGGATGGCTTGCCCTGATTCATCAACCTCATAAAGTCTGAGGAAAGAGGAAGAGTCTGTAGAGACAGTGGTCAAAGAAGGTTCGGTTAGCTTCTCCTGTCTCTATAATGTCAAAACGATGGAGGAGATTTTCCCAATCCGCTTGGGCACTTGCTTTACAGCCTTCAAAATCTTCTTGAGGTAGATTAAGCAGAGCTTGAGAAGGAGAGATGAAAGAAGTCGCTAGCTGAATTTCAGCATGACTATCTGCCAGGTCGATTCGCCAGTCTCCACCTTCTTGGCTGATAGCAAGGATATCCGTATTCATTTGCAGGACAGTGAACATCGTTAGTGGATTTTTGTTGGTTTCAGTTTTTCCTTCTTGTCGCAGGGCAAGATTCCGCTTATCTACTTGCTCTACGGTCAGTTCATCTGCTGCGTGGAGATAGAGGGAGAGGGCTTTTCCTTGCTTTTGCTCCAAACGAATAGAAGCACCGTAGCAAGTCGGTGTAAGCTGGCTTTCAATCTGATAGCGCAGGGAGAAAATCTTCAGATAATGGGGTTGGAAAGAGGTCTTATCTATGTCATAGGAAGATTGGCGGTGAAAGAGGCTGTCTCCACCTAGTTGACTTGTGACAGGTGTCAGAAGGAGCCAAGAGTAGTCCCCAATCCAAGGGCTGGGCTGGTGGGTTAAACGAATCCCCTGAAAGATAGGCAGATGCGGATCGAAAAACCAAGATCCCTCCTGGTCGCTGGTCTGGGGTACAAAGTAATTCATCCCAAAAGGAACGCCTGTGTATGGCAGGGTATTTCCCCGAGAAAGGCATGCTTGCTGGCAGTTCCAAAGCGGGTATCGATGGTTTTAAGTAGTGGTTTCATGGTCTTTCCTTTAGCTGTTTTTCTACATTATATCAGAAAAAGAGGGCCTTTAGAAAAGGAGCTTCAAAGATAACTATTTTGTAGAAAAATGACTATCATTTGTGTATGTATTTTCTGTCTCAAAAGCTATATACTGAAAATGAAACTTGTTTGAAAGAGGATACTGCACGATGATTTATTCAAAAGAAATTGTTAGAGAATGGCTAGATGAAGTAGCAGAACGGGCTAAGGACCATCCAGAGTGGGTGGATGTTTTCGAGCGTTGCTACACTGACACTTTGGACAATACGGTTGAAATTCTCGAAGACGGTTCAACTTTTGTCTTGACTGGGGATATTCCTGCTATGTGGCTTCGGGATTCGACAGCCCAACTCAGACCTTACCTGCATGTGGCTAAAAGGGATGCCCTCTTGCGTCAGACCATCTCAGGTTTGGTCAAGCGTCAGATGACCTTGATACTCAAGGATCCTTATGCCAATTCCTTCAACATTGAGGAAAACTGGAAGGGACACCACGAGACAGACCACACCGACCTTAATGGCTGGATTTGGGAACGCAAGTACGAGGTGGACTCGCTTTGCTATCCTTTGCAGTTGGCTTATCTCCTCTGGAAAGAGACTGGCGAGACTAGTCAGTTTGATGAGACTTTTGTCGCAGCGACTAAGGAAATTCTTCATCTGTGGACAGTGGAACAAGACCACAAGAACTCTCCTTATCGTTTTGTCCGCGATACGGACCGCAAGGAAGATACCTTGGTAAATGATGGCTTTGGCCCTGATTTTGCAGTGACAGGCATGACCTGGTCAGCTTTTCGTCCGAGTGATGACTGCTGTCAGTATAGTTACTTGATTCCGTCCAATATGTTTGCTGTAGTAGTCTTGGGTTATGTGCAAGAGATCTTCGCAGCATTAAACCTAGCTGATAGCGAAAGTGTTATCACAGACGCTAAGCGTCTCAAAGCGGAGATCCAAGAAGGTATCGAAAACTATGCCTACACAACCAACAGCAAGGGCGAAAAGATTTACGCCTTTGAAGTGGATGGTCTAGGCAATGCCAGCATCATGGATGATCCAAACGTACCAAGTCTGCTGGCTGCGCCTTATCTGGGCTACTGCGATGTTAACGATGAAGTGTATCAAGCCACTCGTCGTACCATTCTGAGCCCTGAAAATCCATACTTCTACCAAGGAGAATACGCTAGCGGTCTCGGAAGTTCTCATACCTTCTATCGCTATATCTGGCCAATCGCCCTTTCTATCCAAGGCTTGACAACAAGAGATAAGGCAGAGAAGAAATTCTTGCTGGATCAGCTGGTTGCTTGCGATGGTGGTACAGGTGTTATGCACGAAAGCTTCCACGTGGATGACCCAACTCTCTATTCTCGTGAATGGTTCTCTTGGGCCAACATGATGTTCTGTGAATTGGTCTTGGATTACTTGGATATCCGCTAAGGAACACGCTTTTAGCGTAACTGATTCTTGGAAAGAATCACAAATTTACATTTAAAACGTTAACAATAAAAAAATTTAAATTTAGAATGAGGTTTTACTTCATGGAAAATGTTGTTGTACATATTATCTCACATAGTCACTGGGACCGTGAGTGGTACTTGCCTTTTGAAAGCCACCGTATGCAGTTGGTGGAATTATTTGACAATCTCTTTGATCTCTTTGAAAATGACCCTGAGTTCAAGAGCTTCCACTTGGATGGTCAAACCATTGTCCTTGATGACTACTTGGAGATTCGCCCTGAAAATAGCGACAAAGTCCAACGATACATCGACGAAGGCAAACTTAAAATTGGTCCTTTTTACATCTTGCAGGATGATTACTTGATTTCAAGTGAAGCCAATGTCCGCAATACATTGATTGGTCAAGCAGAATGTGCAAAATGGGGCAAATCTACTCAGATTGGTTACTTCCCAGATACTTTTGGAAATATGGGGCAAGCTCCTCAAATCCTTCAAAAATCAGGCATTCACGTGGCAGCCTTTGGTCGTGGTGTGAAGCCGATTGGATTTGACAACCAAGTCCTCGAAGACGAGCAGTTTACATCCCAGTTTTCAGAAATGTACTGGCAGGGTGCGGACGGAAGTCGTGTCCTCAGTATCCTCTTTGCTAACTGGTATAGTAATGGGAATGAAATTCCAGTTGATAAAGACGAGGCCTTGACCTTCTGGAAACAAAAATTGTCAGATGTGCGTGATTATGCTTCGACCAACCAATGGTTGATGATGAACGGATGTGATCACCAGCCTGTACAGAAAAATCTGAGCGAAGCCATTCGTGTGGCAAATGAACTTTTCCCAGATGTAACCTTTGTTCATAGTTCTTTTGATGAATATGTTCAAGCCGTGGAAAGTGCCCTACCAGAGCAATTATCAACGGTTACAGGTGAGTTGACCAGTCAGGAAACAGACGGCTGGTACACACTTGCCAACACTTCTTCATCTCGTATTTATCTCAAACAATCCTTCCAAGAAAATAGCAACCTCCTAGAGCAAGTTGTAGAACCCTTGATGATTATCACTGGGGGTCATAACCACAAGGACCAGTTGACCTATGCTTGGAAAACACTTTTGCAGAATGCGCCACATGATAGCATCTGTGGCTGTAGCGTGGACGAAGTTCACCGAGAGATGGAAACTCGTTTTGCCAAGGTCAACCAAGTAGGAAACTTTGTTAAGAGCAATCTTCTTAACGAGTGGAAGGGCAAAATCGCTACAGCTAAGGCTCAAAGTGACTATCTCTTTACTGTCATTAACACAGGCTTGCATGATAAGGTTGATACTGTCAGCACAGTGATTGATGTTGCGACTTGTGATTTTAAGGAATTGCACCCAACAGAAGGTTATAAGAAGATGGCTGATCTTACCTTGCCAAGTTACCGTGTGGAGGATTTGGATGGTCGTCCTGTAGAGGCTAAAATCGAAGACCTTGGGGCTAATTTTGAGTACGATTTACCAAAAGACAAGTTCCGCCAAGCTCGTATCGCTCGACAAGTGCGCGTGACCATTCCAGTTCACCTAGCGCCTCTTTCTTGGACAACCTTCCAATTGTTGGAAGGAGAGCAAGAACACCGTGAAGGCATTTACCAAAACGGAGTGATTGATACGCCATTTGTAACGGTGAGTGTGGATGACAATATCACAGTTTATGACAAGACAACTCACGAAGCCTACGAAGATTTATCCGCTTCGAAGACCGTGGTGACATCGGAAACGAGTATATCTATTTCCAACCAAAAGGAACAGAGCCAATCTATGCAGAGCTTAAGGGCTACGAGGTCTTGGAAAACACAGCTCGCTACGCTAAAATTTTGCTCAAACATGAATTGACCGTGCCTGTCAGTGCAGATGAAAAGCTAGAAGAAGAGCAAAAAGGCATCATCGAGTTTATGAAGCGTGAAGCTGGACGTTCAGAAGAATTGACAAGCATTCCTCTTGAAACTGAGATGACTATCTTCGTTGATAATCCACAAATCCGTTGCAAGACTCGCTTTACCAACACTGCCAAAGACCACCGTATCCGTCTCTTGGTCAAGACTCATAACACGCGTCCAAGCAATGATTCTGAAAGCATCTATGAGGTGGTGACACGACCAAACAACCCAGCTGCTTCATGGGAAAATCCTGAAAATCCTCAACACCAACAAGCCTTTGTTAGTCTGTATGACGATGAAAAAGGTGTGACTGTATCCAACAAGGGATTGAATGAATACGAAATCCTAGGAGACGACACCATTGCAGTGACTATTTTGCGTGCATCAGGTGAGCTAGGTGACTGGGGTTACTTCCCAACACCAGAAGCTCAGTGTTTGCGTGAGTTTGAAGTTGAGTTTGCGCTTGAATGCCACCAAGCCCAAGAACGCTTCTCAGCTTTCCGTCGTGCTAAGGCCTTGCAGACACCATTTACCAGCCTTCAGCTTGCTAGACAGGAAGGAAGCGTGGCTGCGACTGGTAGCCTCTTGAGCCATTCTGTTCTCAGCATACCGCAAATCTGTCCAACAGCCTTTAAGGTAGCTGAAAATGAAGAAGGCTATGTGCTTCGTTACTACAATATGTGTAGCGAAAATGTGCGTGTACCGGAAAGTCAACATCTCTTCCTTGACCTACTTGAACGACCATACCCAGTTCATAGAGGCCTCATTTCACCACAAGAGATTCGTACAGAATTCATCCAAAAAGAAGAAATTTAATTTCAACAAGTAAACATAAAAAGAAAGGAGGGGCGAAAAAGTAAGAACTAACTGCTGATTCGCCCCTTTTATGGTAAAAACAATGACCATTGCAACGATTGATATCGGAGGGACTGGGATTAAGTTTGCCAGTCTGACTCCTGATGGGAAAATACTGAATAAGACAAGCATTCCAACGCCTGAAAGTTTGGAGGATTTACTAGCTTGGTTAGACAAACGCTTGTCAGAACAGGATTATAGCGGGATTGCTATGAGTGTTCCAGGTGCAGTCAATCAAGAAACAGGTGTGATTGATGGCTTCAGTGCCGTGCCCTACATCCACGGATTTTCTTGGTATGAGGCGCTTAGCTCTTATCAGATTCCTGTCCATCTAGAAAATGATGCCAACTGCGTTGGACTCAGTGAACTACTAGCCCATCCAGAACTTGAAAATGCAGCCTGTGTCGTGATTGGGACAGGGATTGGCGGAGCCATGATTATCAATGGTAGACTTCATCGAGGTCGTCACGGTCTGGGTGGAGAATTTGGCTACATGACAACCCTTGCCCCTGCTGAAAAGCTCAACAACTGGTCGCAACTAGCGTCAACTGGAAATATGGTGCGCTACGTGATTGAAAAATCTGATCAGACTGACTGGGACGGTCGCAAGATTTACCAAGAGGCCGAAGCAGGAAATGCCCTTTGTCAAGAAGCCATTGAGCGCATGAACCGCAATCTGGCGCAAGGCTTGCTCAATATCCAATATCTCATCGACCCAGATGTCATCAGTCTGGGAGGCTCTATCAGTCAAAATCCAGATTTCATCCAAGGTGTCAAGAAGGCTGTTGATGACTTTGTCGAGACCTACGAAGAATACACGGTCGCACCAGTTATCCAAGCTTGCACCTATCATGCAGATGCCAATCTCTACGGTGCCCTTGTCAACTGGCTACAGGAGGAAAATCAATGGTAATTTTTACAGGAATTAGTGACAAACAAGCACAAGCTATTAAGGTTTTAAAAGGTCACATTTCTCTACCAGATGTGGAAGTAGCTGTCGCTCAGTCTGACCAAGCCTCTATCTCTATCAAGGGTGAGGGTGGCCACTATCAACTAACCTATCGCAAATCCCACCAACTCTATCGTGCCTTGTCCTTGTTGGCAACAGCTCTAGTAGAAGGTGATAAAGTAGAGATTAAGGAGCAGGCGGCTTATGAAGATTTGGCTTATATGGCAGACTGTTCGCGAAATGCAGTGCTGAATGTCGCTTCTGCCAAGCAGATGATTGAGGTTTTGGCTCTCATGGGCTACTCAACCTTTGAGCTTTACATGGAAGACACCTACCAGATTGAGGGGCAGCCTTACTTTGGCTATTTCCGTGGAGCCTACTCAGCTGAGGAATTGCAGGAAATCGAAGCCTATGCCCAACAGTTTGACATGACCTTTGTGCCTTGCATCCAGACCTTGGCCCACTTGTCAGCCTTTGTTAAATGGGGTGTCAAAGAAGTTCAGGAGCTCCGTGATGTGGAGGATATCCTCCTTATCGGCGAAGAAAAGGTTTATGACTTGATTGATGGCATGTTTGCTACTCTATCTAAACTACAAACTCGCAAGGTCAATATCGGGATGGACGAAGCCCACTTGGTTGGTTTGGGACGTTACTTGATATTGAACGGTGTTGTGGATCGTAGTCTCCTCATGTGCCAACACTTGGAGCGCGTGCTGGATATTGCTGACAAATATGGTTTCCACTGCCAGATGTGGAGCGATATGTTCTTTAAACTTATGTCAGCAGATGGCCAGTACGACCGTGACGTGGAAATTCCAGAGGAAACGCGTGTCTACTTAGACCGTCTCAAAGAACGTGTGACCTTGGTTTACTGGGACTATTATCAGGATAGCGAGGAAAAATACAACCGCAATTTCCGCAACCATCATAAGATTAGTCATGACCTTGCCTTTGCAGGTGGTGCTTGGAAGTGGATTGGTTTCACACCCAATAACCATTTCAGCCGTCTCATCGCTCTTGAAGCCAATAAAGCCTGTCGTGCCAATGAGATTAAAGAAGTCATTGTGACGGGTTGGGGGGACAATGGTGGTGAGACCGCTCAGTTTTCTATTCTACCAAGCTTGCAAATCTGGGCAGAACTCAGCTATCGCAATGACCTAGACCGACTGTCTGCACACTTCAAGACCAACACAGGTCTATTGGTTGAGGACTTTATGCAGATCGACCTTGCCAACCTTTTACCAGATCTACCAGGCAATCTCAGTGGTATCAATCCCAACCGCTATGTCTTTTATCAGGATATTCTCTGTCCGATTCTTGATCGACACATGACACCTGAACAGGACAAACCCCACTTTGCCCAAGCTGCTGAGATTCTGTCAGAAATTAAAGACAAAGCAGGCATCTACGCTTATCTCTTTGAAACTCAAGCTCAGTTGAATGCTATTTTAAGTAGTAAGGTTGATGTTGGACGACGCATTCGTCAAGCCTATCAAGCGGATGATAAAGAAAGCCTGCAAGAAATCGCCAGACAAGAATTACCAGAACTCAGAAGCCAAATTGAAGACTTTCATGCCCTCTTTAGCCACCAATGGCTGAAAGAAAACAAGGTTTTTGGCTTGGATACGGTCGATATCCGTATGGGCGGACTCTTGCAACGCATCAAACGAGCAGAAAGTCGTATCGAGGCTTATCTGGCAGGTCAGATTGACCGCATCGATGAGCTAGAAGAGGAAATCTTACCATTTACTGACTTCTACGCAGACAATGACTTCGCAGCCACAACAGCCAACCAGTGGCATACTATTGCGACAGCTTCAACGATTTATACGACCTAAAAACAAGAACACCTTTCCTTGGGCAGAGTGTTTCTCGTGAAACATCCCTTTCTTCAAAAGTACTCCACATAAAATAATTTGTGGAGTTTTTTCTATAATTAGTAGTTTAACCTAACCTTCAAATAGGAGTATACTAATAATGTAATCGTTATCAAAAGTCTAAAAAGGAATTTTTAGATGGATATCAAAATAAAAAAGGGAGGAAATTATGAATAAGTTTTCAAAAACCTTGAGAGACAACTGGATCTTTCTCTTAATGGTTTTGCCAGGGGCACTCTGGTTGATTCTATTCTTCTACATTCCAGTATTTGGAAACGTGGTTGCCTTTAAAGACTACCACATGACCAGTAATGGATTTATAGATAGTATCGTGAATAGTAAATGGGTCGGACTCGATAATTTCAGATTCTTGTTTAGTTCAAAAGACGCCTTTATCATCACTCGAAATACTGTCCTCTACAATCTAGGCTTTATCTTTATCGGTTTGATTGTATCAGTAGGGATTGCTATCATCTTAAGTGAACTCCGTTCTAAGAGAATGGTTAAGATCTTCCAAACTTCCATGTTGTTCCCTTACTTCTTGTCTTGGGTTATCATCAGTTTCTTTACAGATGCTTTCCTAAACATTGATAAAGGTGTGTTCAACCATTTCCTAGAATCTATTGGGATGAAGGAAATCAATTTCTACGCTGACTTGGGTATTTGGCCTTATCTCCTACTTTTCCTTGGTATTTGGAAAGGCTTTGGATATAGCAGTGTCATGTACTATGCGACAATCATGGGAATTGATCCAACCTACTACGAAGCAGCAACCGTGGACGGGGCCAGCAAATGGCAACGAATTCGCAATGTAACCATTCCGCAGTTGACACCATTGGTAACCGTATTGACCATTCTTGCAGTCGGAAACATCTTCCGTGCAGACTTTGGTCTCTTCTACCAAATCCCCCACAATGCTGGTCAGCTTTATAACGTAACCAACGTCTTGGACGTATATGTTTATAATGGTTTGACTCAGACAGCGGATATCGGGATGGCTTCAGCGGCAGGTCTCTATCAATCAGTAGTCGGCTTGATTCTGGTTGTCCTATCAAACTTACTTGCAAGACGAGTTGATCCAAACTCAGCCTTGTTCTAGAAAGGAGGAGAATATGGCAGAAAAGAAAATTAAAAAAGAGAAAATTGATAATGTCGGCATTCACTCCTTCAGTAAGAAAGCAGATATCTTCTTTAGTACTATTTCTGGTTTGATCGCCCTCTCTTGTATCCTACCCTTCGTATTCGTTATTGTTATTTCAGTGACAGATGAAAAGAGTATTCTCCAAAATGGATATAGCTTCTTCCCATCCCAATTTGGATTAGACGGTTTTGAATTTTTGGCACAGTTTAAGGATAAAATCCTCCAAGCCCTCTTCATCTCAGTCTTTGTAACCGTAGTTGGGACATTGACAAATGTCTTTATCACAACAACTTATGCCTACGCCATTTCACGGACAACCTTTAAGTATCGCAGATTCTTTACGATCTTTGCCCTTCTTAGTATGTTGTTCAACGCTGGTTTGGTACCAGGCTATATCGTGGTAACTCGTTTACTTCAACTTGGTGATACAGTTTGGGCCTTGATTGTTCCAATGCTTCTCTCACCATTTAACATCATCTTGATGCGTTCCTTCTTCAAGAAGACCATTCCAGAAGCTATTCTAGAATCCGCTCGTATCGATGGTGCTAGTGAGGCCCGGATTTTCTTCCAAATTTGTTTGCCATTGTCACTACCAGGTATCGCAACCATCACGCTCTTGACAGCTCTTGGTTTCTGGAATGACTGGTTTAACGCCCTTCTTTACATCAAGAGTGACAACTTGTATCCATTGCAATATTTGCTCATGCAAATCCAACAAAATATGGACTACATTGCAAAGCAGTCGGTCTATCTGGTCAACTGGGAGTTGCTCTACCAAAAGAAACAGGTCGTATGGCCATGGTTGTGGTCGCAACCCTTCCAATCGCGATTTTGTATCCATTCTTCCAACGCTACTTTGTAAAAGGTTTGACTATCGGTGGTGTGAAAGAATAGTGCTTGTCGAGAAAAAACATTTCTCATTTTCCAACTTCCCTTGCGTGAAGTTAAAATCATTATATTGTTTATAAGTTTAAAAATAAAAAAAGGAGTTTTTGTCATGAAAAACTGGAAAAAATATGCTTTTGCATCTGCTAGCGTAGTCGCTTTGGCTGCTGGTCTCGCTGCTTGTGGAAACCTTTCAGGTAACAAGAAAGCTGCTGACTCAGCTTCAGGTGATAAGACTGTTATCAAAATGTACCAAATCGGTGACAAACCAGATAACTTGGATGAATTGCTAGAAAATGCTAACAAAATCATCGGAGAAAAAGTTGGTGCCAAATTGGATATCCAATATCTTGGATGGGGTGACTACGGCAAGAAAATGTCAGTTATCACATCATCTGGTGAAAACTATGATATCGCCTTTGCAGATAACTACGTTGTAAATGCACAAAAAGGTGCTTATGCTGACTTGACAGAATTGTACAAAAAAGAAGGTAAAGACCTTTACAAAGCACTTGACCCAGCTTACATCAAGGGTAATACTGTAAACGGTAAAATTTACGCTGTTCCAGTTGCAGCCAACGTTGCGTCATCTCAAAACTTCGCCTTCAACGGAACTCTTCTTGCTAAATACGGTATCGACATTTCAGGTGTAAACTCATATGAAACACTTGAACCAGTCTTGAAACAAATCAAAGAAAAAGCTCCAGATGTAGTGCCATTTGCGGTTACTAAGAACTTCATCCCATCCGATAACTTTGACTACCCAGTTCCAAATGGACTTCCATTCGTTATCGACCTTGAAGGGGACACTACTAAGATTGTAAACCGTTACGAAGTGCCTCGCTTTAAAGAACACTTGAAGACTCTTCACAAATTCTATGAAGCTGGATACATTCCAAAGACGTAGCAACAAGCGATACTTCATTTGACCTTCAACAAGATACTTGGTTCGTTCGTGAAGAAACAGTAGGACCAGCTGACTACGGTAACAGCTTGCTTTCACGTGTTGCTAACAAAGATATCCAAATCAAACCAATCACTAACTTCATCAAGAAAAACCAAACAACACAAGTTGCTAACTTTGTTATCTCAAACAACTCTAAGAACAAAGAAAAATCAATGGAAGTGTTGAACCTCTTGAACACTAACCCAGAACTCTTGAATGGTCTTGTATACGGTCCAGAAGGCAAGAACTGGGAAAAAATTGAAGGTAAAGAAAACCGTGTTCGTGTCCTTGATGGATACAAAGGAAACACTCACATGGGAGGATGGAACACTGGTAACAACTGGATTCTTTACATCAACGAAAACGTTACAGACCAACAAATTGAAGATTCTAAGAAACAATTGGCTGAAGCTAAAGAATCTCCAGCACTTGGATTCATCTTTAACACTGACAGTGTGAAATCTGAAATCTCAGCAATCTCTAACACAATGCAACAATTCGATACAGCTATCAACACTGGTACTGTAGACCCAGACAAAGCTATTCCAGAATTGATGGAAAAATTGAAATCTGAAGGTGCCTACGATAAAGTATTGAACGAAATGCAAAAACAATACGATGAATTCTTGAAAAACAAAAAATCATAAAATCAATTGATTTCGTGTATTCATTCCTAACTCCTAAAAACTGAATCACTGTTTTCCTCAGGTTGGTCTGGGGGAGGCAGTGATTTTTTGAAACGAGAGATCATAGATATCCATGTTTTTTATCACTATTTAACCATTCAGGAAATCTCAAGTACCATTTTGGATTTGGAGTAAGGATTTAGGAAAATATAGCTTATATTAGAGATGTCTCGAGTTTACGAAGGAGAGTTCATATGAAGAAGTATCAACTTCTATCCAAAATAAGCGCAGTCTTGTCTTACTTATTTTTCGTATTTGGTCTTTCTCAGCTGACGCTTATTGTTGAAAATTATTGGCAATTTTCTTCCCAGATTGGCAATTTCTTCTGGATTCAAAATCTCTTGAGTTTGCTATTTAGCGGAGTCATGATTTGGATTCTGGTTAAGACAGGTCATGGTTATCTCTTTCGCATTCCGAGAAAACAATGGCTTTGGTATTCGATTTTGACAGTACTAGTGGTAGTGCTCTATATCTCTTTTAACGTTCAGGCAGCTAAATATGTTCAGTCAACTGCTGAAGGTTGGGCCGTATTGATAGGTTATAGTGGGACCAACTTTGCTGAGCTAGGTATCTATATAACCCTGTTCTTTCTGACTCCACTTATGGAAGAGCTGATCTATAGAGGATTACTGCAACACGCCTTTTTTAAGCATTCGAGATTTGGCCTTGATTTGCTCCTTCCTTCCATTTTATTTGCTCTTCCTCATTTTTCAAGCCTGCCTAGTCTGTTAGATATCTTCGTCTTTGCAACATTTGGCATCATCTTTGCTGGTTTGACCCGCTATACCAGGAGCATTTATCCTTCCTATGCGGTGCATGTGATCAATAATATTTTCGCAACATTACCATTTTTGCTGACTTTTTTACACAGGGTGTTTGGGTGAAATATTGGTACGAGAGTTAGGAATGATAGCTTTTCAATTTAAGGAGGAAAATGAGAATGACACCATTAAAATGGTTTGCAGGAGGAAGTGAAAGGCGTTGTGAAGCCATGACTATCATAGATCATCTACTAGAAGACATAAAGGATACGCCTCAGCTGACTCCCTTGAAAAATCTGTTAGTGAGTTATAAAAGACGATTAGAGGACGATGGGACCTCTACTCCATTTATTTTGAGCCAAATGAATGTTGACATCTCACGTGTGTTGATTGATAATAAGCTGAGTTTGTCCGAAGGTCAAGCCGAGCAGATCAAAAAAATTAAGAGAATTATCTGTGATTCGCTATGGCTACTGACGAAGTCCAGGGATAAGCACCTTTCTACAATTTCCAGTCAAATAAATTGCATTCGCTTTTCTCAAGCAGGTATACTAGTATAGTTAGATGAAAAAAATTCTGAAAATTTAAGAATAGAAAAGAGAACAAATCTTATGGCAAAAAGATATTCGTGTCTTACTTTACTACCTTTACACTCCAATTGAAAATGCAGAGCAATTTCGCTGCAGACCACTTGGCTTTCTGTAAATCAATCGGCCTTAAAGGTCGTATCCTAGTCGCTGACGAGGGAATTAACGGAACAGTTTCAGGGGATTATGAAACAACTCAAAAATACATGGACTACGTTCACAGCCTCCCAGGCATGGAAGACCTCTGGTTCAAGATTGACGAAGAAAATGAACAAGCCTTCAAGAAGATGTTTGTTCGCTACAAGAAAGAGATTGTCCACCTTGGTTTGGAAGACAACGACTTTGACAACGACATCAACCCACTTGAAACAACAGGTGCTTACTTGTCTCCAAAAGAGTTCAAAGAAGCCCTTCTTGACGAAGATACCGTTGTCCTTGACACACGTAACGACTATGAGTACGACCTAGGACATTTCCGTGGAGCTATCCGCCCAGATATCCGCAACTTCCGTGAGTTGCCACAATGGGTCCGTGATAACAAAGAAAAATTCATGGACAAGCGTGTCGTGGTTTACTGTACAGGTGGGGTTCGCTGTGAGAAATTCTCAGGCTGGATGGTCCGTGAAGGCTACAAAGATGTCGGCCAATTGCACGGAGGAATTGCTACTTACGGTAAAGACCCAGAAGTCCAAGGTGAGCTTTGGGATGGAAAAATGTACGTCTTTGACGAGCGTATTGCCGTTGATGTTAACCATGTCAACCCAACCATCGTAGGAAAAGACTGGTTTGATGGGACACCATGTGAACGTTATGTAAACTGTGGAAATCCATTCTGTAACCGTCGTATCTTGACATCAGAAGAAAATGAAGACAAGTACCTTCGTGGATGTTCGCACGAGTGCCGTGTTCACCCACGTAACCGCTATGTTTCAGAAAATGAATTGACACAAGCTGAAGTTATCGAGCGCCTAACCGCTATCGGTGAAAGCTTGGATCAAGCAGCTACTGTATAAGATCAAACAGTCCTCAGGGGCTGTTTTTCTATGCTTTTTACTCAAAAATCTAAAGTTTGTTTCTGTATCTTTCAGGAAAATAAGGTATACTATATGTAAACGATTTCAAAGGAGTTCAGTTATGACGAAAACATTTTTTATTCCAAATAAACAAAGCATTTTAGGAGAACAGGAAATTTTGACTGCCAAGTCCGTCTTGGCCTTGGTAGATGGTTTGGAGTCACATAGCTATGATGCTGTCTATCTCCGTCAGCCTCTTAATCGTCTCGAGTATATCGAGTGTGCGATAGTGGGGCAATCACAATTTCTTTTTAAGGTCAGTTATGCTGATGGTCAAAAGGCTTACCGTGTCGATCTTCCTGACCTACTCACGAAGACAGACTGGCAGATTATCAAATCATTTTTAGAAGCCCTACTTGCTTATACAGGAACTGAGATTGAAGGACTAGACGGTTTTGATTTTGAAGCTTATTTCCAAGCAAGTATTCAAGCCTATCTGACAGACACTGCAGCTCGCTTTACGATTTGCCAAGGAATTTTTAATCCTGTTTTCTTTAGTCACGAGGACTTGAAGAGCTTTTTAGAGGCAGATGGTTTGGCACAGTTTGAAGCACGTGTGCGTGCGGTTCAAGAGACCGATGCTTACTTTGCAAGAGTTTCCTTCTATCAGGATAGAGAAGGCCAAGTGTACGGTGTTTACCATCTGGCTCAAGGAGTCAAGACCGTTTTACCTAGAGAACCATTTGTTCCTGCTACCTATATTGAGCAATTGGTGGATAAGGAAGTGCAGTGGGAGATTGACTTGGTTCAAATCACAGGAGATGGCTCTAAACCAGAAGACTATGAAGCTATCGCTCGCTTGGACTATGCAAAATTCCTAGAGTCATTACCATCAGCATCTTACCACCAACTAGACGCCAATCAATTAGAAGTGCAACCCATCTTAGACAAAGATTTTAAAGTATTAGCACAAGAAAAGTAAAGCAGGTCAAGTGACTTGCTTTTTTGACATAGAAAAAATCCTGCCATGAAAGACAGGATTAAAGTTTAAAGAAAGGCCAAGATACGAAGATAATCTCCAATTAGTGCCACTTCAGCTACAAAGAAGAGGAGGATAATCACTCCGTTCACAAGGACAGACAAGAATAATTGATAGAAGGAGTCGGTTTCACTTGATTGACTTGGTCTTGTAATGATATGGAGACTGGCAAGCAGAATGATTCCAATGCTAATCACACACAGGAGAGCTGTAAATCGTAGGCTATCAAAGAAGGCAAAGAAACTAGCAATAGCAGTGAGGAAGATTGGAATTGCCAAGAGTTGACTATATTGTTGGAGAACCTTTTCTAGCGTCCAGTCCTTTTCTTGATAGATAAATCGTCTCACGACGAAACTACCCAAGAGGAATGAAAAGAAGAAGAGTGTTGTTGCTACTAGGATAGAGATAATCGAAAAGAGATTCAATGAAGCAAATTGTTCAGGGAAGTGATTATGCATAGTTGCTATATGTCCATAGTAGGCTTGTTTGATGTGGTAGATACTAAAGAAAAAGGAAGATGCAGAAAACAGAATGAGCAAGAGAAAGGCTGTGTAACTGTGTGTGCTACTTGTTTCAAGCTTGCTTGTAGGAGATTTGAGAGCCTCCACTAGCCAAGACCAAAAATCAAGCGCTTGCTCTTTCCATCTATCCGTAGATTTTGGAGCTTGGTCGGGGATATAGGGACTTTCTAAGGATTGACTGATAAGAAGGGGCTCTTTCGTGGTTGGTTTTTGCTGAGGAAGTGCTTCTTGACTCTCTTCAGCTATAGTGACTTTTTCTGTTGCTTTAGAAAGGTCTTGCTCTTCCTCAGTAGAATCTAATGCTTTCTTTTCTTCTATTTCTGTTCTCGCTTCATCGTTTTCAGGCGTTTCAATTTTCTCTTCTTGCTGGCTTTCAAGTTCGACTTTAGCTTGAGAGACTTCCTCCTCTACTTGAGTATTTTTTTCAATTGGTGTATCGAGATCGGCTATCGTTTCTTCAGCCTTATCTGCAACCTCTTGAGCTTGCTCTTCAGGTTTGTTCTTGCTTGTTGTTTTTACAAAATCATTACTTTCAAACCATTCTTGTTTCATGGTAGAACCTCCTTTTTAGTTAGATAAATATGCTTCCATAGTAGCAGATGTAAGCGCTTTTGTCAACGTCTGATTGGTGTGGATACTAGAATGATATCATTATCAGCTCTAGCAATGAGTTGATCCTTGACACCAGCTTTTTCAGTTTTGTAAGGGTTACTTAATTCTGTGTATTTTGATCCAGGTTTTTCTCTTGTAGCTTGTAAGATAGAACCATAGTTACTTGAGATGTCCCAATTAATTCGTTGGCTTTCTTTTTGCGTCAGAGTGATTGAGAGATGGTCTTTAGAAGTTAATTCCACCTTGCCGTGAACTTGGATATTTTCAGCGTGGAAGTGATGTTCTGTTGACTCTAGCTGACTATCTGTAAGGTCTGTATCAAAGATATTGATAATATTTGGTGTTGTGAGTTTACTGTTTTTGATACGACTTCCTTCAATTCGGAGGAGATAGCTATTATTGGTATTGATGATCGCATTTTCAAGACTAGCATTAGTGATACTGGTTTGACCGCGATTTGCTGAGATGTTGATCCCTTTTAGACTTCTTCCCTTTGGAACTTGGAGAATAACTTCATTAAAACGACTAGAGTAGCTACTTGCGATATGGAGAATCCCGCCAATTCCAGAAGAGAGAAATGGAGTTTCAGACAGTTTCTTATCAATGAGGCTTAGAGTTTGTCGTTTTGATTTGTGACAAGATCTTGGTTAGCAGAAATAGATGGATGATAAGAAATATGGATTTGATTATCCAAAGAGTCGGTGATGGTGAGCGCGTGTTGGTGGAGCGTAATATCTAGGTTTTCGACTTCCTTGCCATAGGTTAGCTCTTCCATCCGACTATCATAGACCGGCTCCTTGGACATGGCAAGTAGGCTCTTAATCCCGTCAGATTGAATACCTATAAAGAGTAGGATAAAGCCGATAATGGTAGTCACCACACCAAAAATGAGAAATCCTTTTGTAAACTTACGCATGCTGGTCACCTCTCTTTCCTTTTTTGAGAACAAATTGCACCAGGCGAACAATGAGTAGACCGAAGAAGCGAGCTACATAGGAAATACCTAGTAAGACTAGTGAAGAAGCACCGATAGCCAGTAAACCAGCACCAAAAATCAAGATAAAGGCTGATTTAGCTTGGGCTAAGACAGTGAAACTTTCAACTAAAAATAGGAATCCACCGATGATACCAAGTATGGAAACCGCAAAGAAAGCTAGAATGACAGTCAAGGCTGCCACAAGGATTGCGAACAGGGACACGAGGATGGCGATTCCCAGAGGAATACCGATGGGTGCCGCAAGGAGAGCTAACAAGGCGATATGCAAAATTTGTCGGTTATTCTTTTGAGCGGGTGCCTCATTGATTTTTTTATCGAGAAGATTGGAGAGGACTTCGTGAGCTGCTTCCTTAGGAGTTCCCAAGCTAGCGATGAGTTCTTCTTCTCCTTCGACTCCAGCATCGTCAAAGAGTTCTCTGAAATAGTCCATGGCTTCGATGCGGTCAGCTTCAGGTAGTTTCTTGAGATAGACTTCTAGCTGAGTCAGGTATTCAGTTCTTGTCATGGCGGATACTCCCTTCTATGATGCCATTGATGGTGTCTGTATAGAGTGCCCATTCATCTTTTAGGGTCACGAGCTGTTCTATACCACCATTTGTCAAGGAGTAGTATTTGCGCATGCGACCTTGGAACTCTCTAGAATAGGTTGTCAGAAAGCTATTGCCTTCCAATTTTTTTAGGATAGGATAGAGTGTAGATTCTTTGATATTAGCGATGAGCTTAATGGTTTGGCTAATCTCATAACCATAAGAATCATCCTGCTCCAGTACGGCCAAGATGAGAAATTCAATCAAGGCAGAGGATGTTGGAAAGTACATGGGGAACCTCCTTTTCTAATGTGTAAGATTTTTATATATAATTTTTCTATACATACATTGTACATCTAAAAGAAAGCCCTGTCAAGAAATATGTGTAAAATTTTTATATATAAAAAAACTTCTAGGAAAACTAGAAGTTTAGAGGATTTTATCAGCTCTGTCCACTGTAAAGAGGGCCGCAGTCATCAGGAGATCGACGAGTAAGAGGGCAGCAACAGCTGGCACCCAAGAGTGGAAAAGGTCAAAACTGTAACCAAAGAGGGTTGGCCCAAAGGCTGCCAGGATATAGCCTCCTGTTTGAGATAGGCCGGACAATTGGGCTGTCTTTTCAGGGGCGCTTGTCTTGAGTGAAAAGTTGACCATGAGATAAGGGAAGAGGGCGCTGGTTGCGGTTCCGATGAGGAGATGGATGGCAAGCCAGTAAAAGAAATTACCGACTGGGAAAAAGAGCATGGAAATGCCGAACACACCAGCTAGTGAAACCAGAGTGAGCATGAGCTGACGGTTGCGAGTAGACAAGCTGGTTGTCAGGCTTGGGATGGTCATTGAAAAAGGAATGCTAATCAGAGAGAAGATAGAAGTCAGCAAGCCAGCTTCGTGACTGGATAGGCCTGCATGGATGGCCATGGTAGGTAGCCAGGTCATAGCTGTGTAAAAGAGCAAGGATTGAAAACCTGCAAAGACAATAACTGCCCAGACCTGTTTATTACGCATGACCTTTGCTTTGCTTTTTTGTTTGGTTTGCGGAGCCAGTTTGTGATTGTAGCGGTGATTTGGGAGCCATACTAAAAAAGTTGCTAGACAGAGCAGGGTGAGGAGGATGATAAGTCCTTTCCAAGAACTGGCTTGTGTAATAGGCACAGCCAGATAGGAGGCCAGAGCCGTCGCAATCCCCATAGAGGTTACATATAAGGTGGTCAGAAAACCAATCTTCTTTGGTTGATTGGCTTGGATGAGACTAGGAAGCAGAACATTGATGACTGCGATACTTGCCCCAACCATCAAGGTTCCTAGATAGAGCAGGGGTAGATTGATTAGTCGAATAAGTGATCCAATGGTCAAGAAGAAGAGGCTATAGGTGAAGAGATGCTCCAAGCCAATTTTCTGAGCCAATCGGGTAGAAAAGAGCGAGAAGAGAGTAAACATGAGGAGGGGAAGGCTGGTCAAGACACCAAGCGAACTAACTTCTACTCCCAGCCCTTGCGAAATATCTCCCAATATAATGGGTAAAACAGTAAAAGGAGTCCGCAAGGAAACACCAATCAGGATAATACCTGGAACAAAAAAGAGTGACTGCTTTTTCATAAAATACCTCTTCTAGCTGATTTTAATAACAGCTTATTTTAAGGCTTTTTCCCTATAATGTCAAGTAAGGTTTTGGGCTTTCAAGATAAAAATGGGAAAGTCTTGAAAATTATGATAAAATAGTGGAAGGAAAAATTCAGGAGAGTAGTAGTGACTCAAAATGTTGAAAGTCTTCTCGTATCCATTGTAATCAGTGCATACAATGAAGAAAAATATTTGCCTGGTCTAATTGAAGACTTAAAAAATCAAAGCTATCCTAAAGAAAATATTGAAATTCTATTTATAAATGCTATGTCCACGGATGGGACCACAGCTATCATTCAGGAATTTATAAAAGAAGATACAGAGTTTAACTCAATTAGATTGTATAACAATCCTAAGAAAAATCAAGCTAGTGGTTTTAACTTGGGCGTTAAACATTCTGTAGGAGACCTTATTTTAAAAATTGATGCCCATTCAAAAGTTACTGAAAGTTTTGTAATGAATAATGTGGCTGTTATTCAACAAGGTGAATCAGTCTGTGGGGGACCTAGACCGACGATTGTTGAAGGAAAGGGAAAATGGGCAGAGACCTTGCATCTTGTTGAGGAAAATATGTTTGGCAGTAGCATTGCCAATTATCGAAAGAGTTCCGAGGATAGATATGTTTCTTCTATTTTTCATGGGATGTATAAACGAGAGGTTTTCCAGAAGGTTGGTTTAGTAAATGAGCAACTTGGCCGAACTGAAGATAATGATATTCATTATAGAATTCGAGAACATGGTTATAAAATCCGCTATAGCCCAAGTATTCTATCTTATCAGTATATTCGACCAACATTCAAGAAAATGCTGCATCAAAAGTATTCAAATGGTTTGTGGATTGGCTTGACAAGTCATGTTCAGCCTAAGTGTTTATCATTATTTCACTATGTTCCTTGTTTATTTGTTTTGAGTCTTGTGTTTAGTCTAGCATTGTTACCGATCACATTCGTATTCATAACTTTACAATTAGGTGCCTATTTTCTACTTTTGTCATTACTCACTTTGCTGACTTTATTAAAACATAAAAATGGATTTCTAATTGTGATGCCCTTTCTTTTATTTTCCATTCACTGTGCTTATGGCCTTGGAACGATTGTAGGTTTGATTAGAGGATTTAAATGGAAGAAAGAGTACAAGGGAACAGTAATTTATTTGGAAAAATAAGCCAAATAAATTAAAATGTGCTACAATAACAATATAGTAAAACTCTTTTAAGGAGGAGTAAATTTCTATGAATAAAAAACTCACAGATTATGTGATTGATCTGGTGGAAATTTTAAATAAACAACAAAAACAGGTTTTCTGGGGAATATTTGATATTTTGAGTATGGTGGTTTCCATCATTGTATCTTATATCTTATTCTACGGATTGATTAATCCAGCGCCTGTTGACTACATTATCTATACGAGTTTGGCCTTCTTGTTTTATCAATTGATGATTGCATTTTGGGGGTTGAACGCTAGTATTAGTCGTTACAGCAAGATTACGGATTTCATGAAAATCTTTTTTGGTGTGACTGCGAGCAGTATCCTGTCATATAGTATCTGCTATGCCTTCTTGCCCCTCTTCTCTATCCGTTTTATCTTCCTCTTTATCTTGTTGAGTACTTTCTTGATTTTATTGCCACGGATTACTTGGCAGTTAATCTACTCCAAACGCAAAAAGGGAAGTGGTGATGGAGAACACCGTCGGACCTTCTTGATTGGTGCTGGTGATGGTGGAGCTCTCTTTATGGATAGTTATCAACATCCAACTAGTGAATTAGAACTTGTCGGTATTTGGATAAGGATGCGAAGAAAAAGGGTCAAAAACTTGGTGGAATCCCTGTTTTGGGTTCATATGATAATCTGCCTGAATTAGCTAAACGCCATCAAATCGAGCGTGTTATCGTTGCGATTCCGTCGCTTGACCCGTCAGAATATGAACGTATCTTGCAGATGTGTAATAAACTGGGTGTCAAATGTTACAAGATGCCTAAGGTTGAAACGGTTGTTCAAGGACTTCACCAAGCAGGTGGAGGCTTCCAGAAGATTGATATCACAGACCTTTTGGGTCGTCAGGAAATTCGTCTTGACGAATCGCGTCTGGGCGCAGAACTTACTGGAAAAACAATCTTAGTCACAGGTGCTGGAGGTTCAATCGGTTCTGAAATCTGTCGCCAAGTTAGTCGCTTCAACCCTGAACGCATCGTCTTGCTTGGTCATGGGGAAAACTCAATCTACCTTGTTTATCATGAATTGATTCGTAAGTTCCAAGGGATTGATTATGTACCTGTGATTGCGGATATTCAAGATTATGACCGTTTGTTGCAAGTCTTTGAGCAGTACAAGCCGGCTATTGTTTATCATGCGGCAGGCCCACAAGCACGTTCCTATGATGGAGCGCAATCCAAAAGAAGCCTTCAAAAACAATATCCGTGGAACTTACAACGTTGCTAAGGCTGTTGATGAAGCCAAAGTACCTAAGATGGTTATGATTTCGACAGATAAGGCGGTTAATCCACCAAATGTTATGGGAGCAACCAAGCGCGTGGCGGAGTTGATTGTCACTGGCTTTAACCAACGTAGCCAATCAACCTACTGTGCAGTTCGTTTTGGGAATGTTCTTGGTAGCCGTGGTAGTGTTATTCCAGTCTTTGAACGTCAGATTGCTGAAGGTGGTCCTGTAACGGTGACAGACTTCCGCATGACCCGTTACTTTATGACTATTCCAGAAGCTAGCCGTCTGGTTATCCATGCTGGTGCTTATGCTAAAGATGGGGAAGTCTTTATCCTTGATATGGGCAAACCAGTCAAGATTTATGACTTGGCTAAGAAAATGGTCCTTCTAAGTGGACACACTGAAAGCGAAATTCCAATTGTTGAAGTTGGAATCCGTCCAGGTGAAAAACTCTACGAAGAACTCTTGGTATCAACCGAACTTGTTGATAACCAAGTTATGGATAAGATTTCGTTGGTAAGGTTAATGTTATGCCTCTAGAAGCCATCGATCAAAAGATTGAAGAGTTCCGAACTCTCAGTGGAGATGAGTTGAAGCAAGCCATTATCGCCTTTGCCAATCAAACAACTCACGTTGAATAAAAAAGAAAAACGCATATTATCAGGTCTTGAACCTTGGTAATATGCGTTTTGTTATGTAGAGATTTATACTCTTCGAAAATTTCTTCAAACCACGTCAACGTCGCTTTGCCGTAGGTATCATAGGTATAGGTAACTGACTTCGTCAGTCTTATCTACAACCTCAAAACCATGTTTTAAGCTGACTTCGTCAGTTCTATCTGCAACCTCAAAACAGTGTTTTGAGCAGCCTGCGACTAGTTTCCTAGTTTGCTCTTTGATTTTCATTGAGTATGAAAATGAGTTGTTGCCCAGTCTTTATCATGTTATTGAAAATACTCTAAAACTTGTAGGGGTTTGTGGGCGATATAATCAGGTTGATAGTTTAGCAAGTCTGCTTGCTCTCCAAATCCCCAAGTGACGGCCAATTTCTGAATGCCTGTTTCTTGAGCTCCCAGCATATCAAACTTAGTATCTCCGATGATAATGGCTTGTTCTGGGGCTAGTTGATGTATCTGCAAGGCTTGGCGAATGACATCTGCCTTATGGGGTGCTTCAAGGCTGGAACCATAAATGCCATCAAAGAAATGATGGATTCCCAAGTTCTTAGTCATGTCTTGGGCGGTAGGGGCATTCTTTGTAGTGGTGATATAAAGAGGGTAATTGCTCGATAACTCCTCAAGCAAATCTACAATCTGAGGAAATAGTTGAGCTTCATAGATACCTTTTTCCTTGTAGTAGGAACGGTATATCTGCACAGCCTCAGCGATCTGTTCTTTGGGCAGGCAGGTCGCAAAACTACTTTCAAGGGGCGGTCCCATAAAACCACGAATAGTTTTGGCGTCAGGGCTAGGCACCCCCAGCTCTTTAAAGGTATGGGTAAAGGCATTGTGAATCCCGATAGAACTGTCAACGAGGGTTCCATCCAGATCGAAAAAGATAGCTGTGATAGAGGTCATGATTTCTCCTATTTGATAAGCTTATTCTCCGAAAATTTCTTTTTGGAGACGACGACCAGTAGGGGTGGCAGCGAGTCCACCTTCAGCTGTTTCACGAAAGGCAGTTGGCATGCTTGCTCCTACTTGGTACATAGCATCGATAACCTCATCCACAGGGATTTTAGATTCGATACCTGCCAAGGCCATGTCTGCTGCTATGAAGGCAAAGCTGGCTCCCATGGCATTACGTTTGACACAGGGAACTTCGACCAAACCGGCAACAGGGTCACAGATGAGACCTAGCATATTTTTAATGACAAAGGCAATGGCCTGACTAGCCTGATAAGGTGTCCCACCTGCAGCTAGAGTCAAGGCGGCAGCACTCATGGCAGAGGCCGAACCAACTTCGGCCTGGCAACCGCCCTCAGCACCTGAGATAGAGGCATTGTTTGCGATGACTAGTCCAAAGGCACCCGCAGCAAAGAGGAAATCCAGCTGTTGCTCGTGGCTGAGGTCTAATTTTTCGATTGCAGCAGTGAGAACGGAAGGGAGACAGCCGGCACTTCCTGCGGTCGGAGTAGCGCAGACCAAGCCCATTTTAGCATTGTGTTCATTGACTGCAATGGCATTTCGGGCAGCAGAGAGAATTGTGTAATCTGACAGAGTTTTTCCGTTTTTGATGTAGTGATCTAATTTGGCAGCATCTCCACCTGTCAGGCCGCTACGAGATTTATTTTCATTGAGGCCAAGTTGGACAGAGGCTTTCATGACTTCCAGATTGCGTTCCATGAGAAGGAGGACTTCTTCACGTTCGCGACCGGTCAATTCAAACTCTGTTGTAATCATGAGTTCCGCGACATTTCCTTGAAAGTCCAGATCTGCTTGCTCAACCAATTCTTTGATAGAATAAAACATGCTTCCTCCTATTTAAAGAAATTGACATTGTGGAGATGAGGGATTTTTCGAATTTCTTCGATGGCCTCATCACAGTTACGACTGTCAACTTCGATAATCATAATGGCTTTTTCACCAGCTTTTTCACGAGTAACATTCATCTGGGCGATATTGATACCATAGCGTGAAAGAGCCTCTGTTACGAGGGCAATCATACCTGGAATATCTTGGTGAACAATGATGATAGTCGGTGTATTCATATTGAGAGAGACTGCAAAGCCATTGAGTTCGGTTACCTGAATATTTCCTCCACCGATAGAAATACCAGTCACACTGATGGTCTTGTGAGCATTTTTAACGGTAATTTTAGTAGTGTTTGGGTGAGGGGCATTGCTGTCTTTCTGAATGGTCCAGACAATCTTGATGCCACGCTTGTGGGCAATTTCCAGGCTGTTTGGGATTTCAGGATCATCTGTATCCATGCCCAAAATACCTGCAACAAGGGCTAGGTCTGTCCCGTGGCCACGATAGGTCTTGGCAAATGAGTTAAATAGTTGGAATTCGACTTCTGTCGGAGTATCATCAAAAATGGAAGAGACAATCTTCCCAATACGAACAGCACCCGCGGTATGGCTACTAGATGGGCCAATCATAACTGGTCCGATGATATCAAAGACAGATTGAAAACGAAGTGATTTCATCAGTTTCCCCTTATAAAAATTCTTATCTCTATTATATCAAAGAATGAAGGTATTGGCTTTAATTGTGGATGAAAACCTTTTTACACTACAAATAGCATAAAAAAGCATCTTTTGTAACAAAAAATAGCTTATTTAGGGAAATAAAAAATAATTTTGTAATATTTCTACATAAAAGTGTCAAGAAACGGTAATAATTAAAGGGTATGATAGAACTATAGAAAGAAGGAGAATTTTCAAATATGAAATCAACAACTAAAAAGATTAAAACAACTCTTGCAGGAGTAGCTGCCTTGTTTGCAGTATTTGCTCCATCATTTGTATCTGCTCAAGAATCATCAACTTACACTGTTAAAGAAGGTGATACACTTTCAGAAATCGCTGAAACTCACAACACAACTGTTGAGAGATTGGCAGAAAACAACCACATTGACAACATCCATCTGATTTATGTTGGTCAAGAGTTGGTTATCGATGGCCCTCTAGCACCAGCTACAACACCAGCGCAAACTACTTATGCAGCACCAGCTGCTCAAGATGAAACTATTTCAGCTCCAGTAGCAGAAACTACAGAAGTAGTAGAAGAAGCAGCACCAGCTGCAAGCGCTCCTGTAGCAGAAGAAACAGTTGCTTCAACAGAAGCTTCAGCACCAGCTGCAACTGTAAGCGGATCTGAAGCAGAAGCTAAAGAATGGATCGCTCAAAAAGAATCAGGTGGTAGCTACACAGCTACAAACGGACAATACATCGGACGTTACCAATTGACAGATTCATACTTGAACGGTGACTACTCAGCTGAAAACCAAGAACGTGTAGCAGATGCTTACGTTGCAGGACGTTACGGTTCATGGTCAGCTGCTAAAAACTTCTGGCTTAACAACGGCTGGTATTAAGAAATAGAAAAAGAGCCTTTGATGGCTCTTTTTGTGTGCTTTTATTTGATAAAAGATAATTTTTAAATATTAGTAATAACAATTACTTACTGCTGACGAGATTCTGGAGTTTCTCTAGCTGAATTATTACTGTTAGCATCGGGAACTTCAGCATTATTATTGGTATTCGTATCTCCTTGGGTTCCGGCAGTATCAGTAGCTTGATCTCGTGTATTGACAGCAGTGTTTCCTCCACTTCTAGCACTATCAGATGGATATTGCTCGCTTGCAGGTGCTTGTGAATTATATCTGTTCCCATTTGACTCAGTATAGCTTGGAGTGTAGCTACCTCCTTCTGAAGAATAGCTTTCTCTTCCCTCAACGTTACTAGTCGTTTCTGTTTCTTTTTTATTAAACTTTTGCGCTTCTTCTTTTTTGGTCAAGACTTCAACTTGCTTTTGGAATTTTGAAATCAGTTCTTGAATGGGTTTTATTTTTTCATCAATAGTAGCTTGTTCGCTTGTGGAGTTGACACTTTTAATAATTTCTAGTATTTTTTGTAAGGAAGTGATGGCTGTTTCAAGTGTTTGTTTATCTTCAAACTGGCTATCGGATTCTTTTATATCCAATTTTAAAGCCTTTTCAGTATAATGATTAGTAATTTTATCGGCAGTAGAAGTAAGGAAATCTGCTAATGTCTTTTTGCCTTCGTCAGAGGTTGGCTTCAATTCTTGGATCTTTTTCCAATCCTCTATAATCGTTTCAGAATCAATATTGAAGTCTTTAATAGCATTTTTTACTTGTTCGACATCTTGTCCATTCTTATGTTGTTTGCTGAGAGCGATGTTCCCTCTATCTGCTTGGATATGTTCTTGATGAATGACTAAGCCTATTAAAAGTCCAAGACCTACAACAATAATGATAGTAAAAATAGTATTTTTTGATGTTAGAATATCTTTGTAGTTTTTCACAATCGTACTACGTACATGGATGGTAGTATCTTAAAAGGATCATGTACGACTTCCTCCTCATTACAGTATATCATTTTTAGCTTATTTTATAAATAAGTTTATAAATAGAATCGAGATTTAACTGTTCATTGCCCTTTTTGTAATTATATTTCTGTTTCTATCAAATAGAGTATCAGATTATCAGCCTCTTTCTTGTCTTCTCTAACCAAGCATGTTATAATGAAAACTGCTCAAACGACCTTCAATCGTGAAGCACACACGACCTTCAATCGTGAATAAACGAATAGATGGGAGACTTACCATGAGTGATAACTCTAAAACACGTGTTGTCGTGGGGATGAGTGGTGGTGTTGATTCGTCGGTGACGGCTCTTTTGCTCAAGGAGCAGGGCTACGATGTGATCGGTATCTTCATGAAGAACTGGGATGACACAGATGAAAACGGCGTCTGTACGGCGACCGAAGATTACAAGGATGTGGCTGCGGTGGCAGACCAGATCGGCATTCCCTACTACTCTGTCAATTTTGAAAAAGAGTATTGGGACCGCGTTTTTGAGTATTTCCTAGCGGAATACCGTGCAGGACGCACGCCAAATCCAGATGTTATGTGCAACAAGGAAATCAAGTTCAAGGCCTTTTTGGACTATGCCATGACCTTGGGGGCAGACTATGTAGCGACTGGGCATTATGCCCGAGTGGCGCGTGATGAGGATGGCACTGTTCACATGCTTCGCGGTGTGGATAATGGCAAGGATCAGACCTATTTCCTCAGCCAACTGTCGCAAGAACAACTTCAAAAAACCATGTTCCCACTGGGACATTTGGAAAAGCCTGAAGTTCGCAGACTAGCAGAAGAAGCAGGTCTTGCAACTGCTAAGAAGAAAGATTCGACAGGGATTTGCTTTATCGGAGAAAAGAACTTTAAAAACTTTCTCAGCAACTACCTGCCAGCTCAGCCTGGTCGCATGATGACTGTAGATGGTCGCGATATGGGAGAGCATGCAGGTCTTATGTACTATACGATTGGTCAGCGTGGCGGACTCGGTATCGGTGGCCAACACGGTGGTGACAACGCGCCGTGGTTTGTTGTCGGAAAAGACCTGAGCAAGAATATCCTCTATGTCGGCCAAGGCTTCTATCATGATTCGCTCATGTCAACCAGTCTAGAGGCTAGCCAAGTCCACTTTACTCGTGACATGCCCGAGGAATTTACGCTAGAATGTACGGCTAAATTCCGCTACCGTCAGCCTGATTCTAAGGTGACTGTCCATGTCAAAGGAAACAAGGCAGAGGTTATCTTTGCAGAACCGCAACGCGCGATTACACCAGGACAGGCAGTTGTCTTTTACGATGGTGAAGAGTGTCTAGGTGGTGGTTTGATTGACAATGCTTACCGTGATGGACAAGTTTGTCAGTACATTTAGATTGACAAATTTTCTCAATTTGCTACAATAATAAAAGCAATAGAAATGATGGTCAAAGCTCATGGATGTTGCAGGCTTTTTTGTCCTGCACTTCTTTGGAGTTTTGACTGTTTTTATGTCGTTTAAGGGAAAGGACAAGAATGACTCAGCAAGACTTTCGGACCAAAGTTGGAAATACGGTTTTTGGTGTTCGGGGGACAGCTTTGATTGTCCAAAATCGTAAGCTTCTAGTCACCAAAGAAAAGGGCAAGTATTACACAATTGGCGGTGCGATTCAAGTCAATGAAAGCACGGAAGACGCAGTAGTTCGTGAAGTGAGGGAAGAACTGGGTGTTAAAGCTCAAGCTGGGCAGCTAGCTTTTGTGGTTGAAAATTGTTTTGAACAGGACGGTGTTTCCTATCACAATATCGAGTTTCATTATCTGGTGGATTTGCTTGAAGATGCCCCATTGACCATGCAGGAAGATGAGAAAAGGCAACCCTGTGAGTGGATTGACTTGGACCAGCTTCAGGATTTCCAACTAGTCCCAGCCTTTTTAAAAACAGCCCTACCAGATTGGGACGGCCAACTAAGACACATTCATCTTGAGGAATAGGAGAGAAAATGATGGTTAAGCTTATTGCCCATGTACTTGTTCATAGTGGTGGTGATTATTTGCTCATTCAGCGTTCGGAAATTAAAAGAGGACAACCCAACGTTTATCCAACTTACTGGGATATTCCTGGTGGCGGGGTTGAAAAGGGTGAACTTCCGCGAGATGGTGCTCTTAGAGAATGCATTGAAGAAGTGGGAGTTAGGCTAGATAGCAGTTCGCTCAAACTTCTTCACGAAGATAGTCAACTGGATACCTCTAAGGCTACTGTCTTTACTCGCTTAGTTTATAAAGCAGAGTGGGTTGGGGAGAAGCCAATTATCAGATTAGATCCTGAAGAGCATACGCACTTTAAATGGGTTACTATGGATCAAGCTCTAGAGGAGGAGAAGTTAGTTCCTTATTTGCGAGAAATTTTTGAAAGGTTAAGAAATGACTTATAATTTTACTGAAGAATACGATATTATTGTAATTGGTGCGGGACACGCTGGGGTCGAGGCTTCTTTGGCTGCCAGCCGTATGGGTTGTAAGGTCTTACTTGCGACCATCAACATTGAAATGCTGGCTTTCATGCCTTGTAACCCCTCTATCGGTGGTTCTGCCAAGGGAATTGTTGTGCGTGAAGTTGATGCCCTCGGTGGCGAGATGGCCAAAACCATTGACAAGACTTACATCCAGATGAAGATGCTTAACACAGGGAAGGGGCCAGCTGTCCGTGCTCTTCGTGCGCAGGCTGACAAGGAGCTTTACTCTAAGGAAATGCGCAAGACAGTTGAAAATCAAGAGAATCTGACCCTTCGTCAAACCATGATTGATGAGATTTTGGTGGAAGATGGCAAGGTTGTCGGTGTGCGTACAGCGACCCATCAAGAGTATGCTGCCAAGGCTGTTATCGTGACCACAGGAACTGCTCTCCGTGGGGAAATCATCATCGGAGATCTCAAGTACTCATCAGGTCCTAACCACAGCCTAGCTTCTATTAATCTAGCTGATAATCTCAAGGAACTTGGTCTCGAAATCGGTCGTTTCAAGACAGGAACACCTCCACGTGTCAAGGCTTCCTCTATCAACTACGATGTGACAGAGATTCAGCCAGGAGATGAAATACCAAATCACTTCTCTTACACTTCACGTGATGAGGACTATGTCAAAGACCAAGTTCCATGCTGGTTGACCTATACCAATGGTACCAGCCATGAGATTATCCAAAACAACCTCCACCGTGCGCCTATGTTTACAGGTGTGGTCAAGGGAGTAGGGCCTCGTTACTGTCCGTCAATTGAGGACAAGATTGTGCGCTTTGCGGACAAGGAACGCCACCAACTCTTCCTAGAGCCAGAAGGGCGCAATACAGAGGAAGTCTATGTGCAAGGCCTCTCAACCAGTCTTCCTGAGGATGTGCAGCGTGACTTGGTTCATTCCATCAAAGGGTTGGAAAATGCAGAGATGATGCGAACAGGTTATGCCATTGAATACGACATGGTCTTGCCTCACCAGTTGCGTGCGACTCTGGAAACCAAGAAAATCTCAGGTCTTTTCACTGCTGGTCAGACAAATGGAACGTCAGGATACGAAGAAGCTGCTGGCCAAGGGATTATCGCTGGCATCAATGCTGCTCTGAAAGTTCAAGGCAAGCCTGAGTTGATTTTGAAGCGTAGTGACGGTTATATTGGGGTCATGATTGATGACTTGGTGACCAAGGGAACCATTGAACCCTACCGTCTCTTGACCAGTCGTGCTGAATACCGCCTCATTCTACGTCATGATAATGCTGATATGCGTTTGACAGAGATGGGACGCGAGATTGGCCTTGTGGATGATGAGCGCTGGGCTCGCTTTGAAATCAAGAAAAATCAATTTGAAAATGAGATGAAACGCCTAGACAGCATCAAACTCAAGCCAGTCAAGGAAACCAATGCCAAGGTTGAGGAGATGGGCTTCAAGCCCTTGACCGATGCAGTGACAGCCAAGGAATTCCTTCGCCGTCCAGAAGTTTCTTACCAAGATGTGGTAGCCTTCATCGGACCAGCTGCAGAGGACTTGGATGACAAGATTATCGAATTGATTGAAACAGAAATCAAATACGAAGGCTATATTTCCAAAGCCATGGATCAGTTGCCAAGATGAAACGCATGGAAGAAAAACGCATTCCAGCTAATATCGACTGGGATGACATTGATTCTATCGCAACCGAAGCTCGTCAGAAGTTCAAACTTATCAATCCAGAAACCATCGGCCAAGCTAGCCGTATTTCGGGAGTAAACCCAGCAGATATTTCTATTTTGATGGTGTATCTTGAAGGTAAAAATCGTAGTATTTCTAAAAATCAAGAAAAGAAAGCATAGAAAAAACAGCTCCGAAGACGGGGCTGTTTTGTTGACTTGTACTCAATGAAAATCAAAGAGCAAACTAGGAAGCTAGCCGTAGGTTGCTCAAAGCACTGCTTTGAGGTTGTAGATAGAACTGACGAAGTCAGTAACATATATACGGCAAGGCGAAGCTGACGTGGTTTGAATTTGATTTTCGAAGAGTATTATTCTTCATCTGGCGTGAGGATCATCGGGATGATGATCGGTTCACGTTCTGTATTTTCATAGAGGAAGGGGCGAATTGCGTTGACAATAGCGCCATTGACAGATTGCACGCTAGCGTCCTTGTTTTTCAGTGCGATACGAATGGCATTGAAGAGGATACGCTGGCTTTGGCGAATCAAGTCTCCAGACTCTCTCATGTAGACAAAACCTCGGCTGAGGATATCTGGACCAGACAGAATCATCTGAGACTTGAAGTCAACAGTTGCGACTGCCAGAACGACACCGTCTTCAGATAGATCACGACGATCTTTGAGGACGGCAGCACCGATTTCACCGATACGATTTCCATCGACATAGATGTCTTGGGCGTTGAAATGACCTGCGATACGAGCTGAGTCAGCAGTAAGGGCAAGTACATCGCCATTGCTCATGATAAAGATATTGTCCTTCTTAACACCAGTATCCACTGCTAGTCCAGCGTGGACTTTTTGCATACGGTATTCACCGTGGACAGGCATGAAGTATTTTGGCTTAATCAAGCGGAGCATGAGTTTTTGCTCTTGCTGGCCACCGTGTCCAGATGTATGGATATTGTTCACTTTACCGTGGATAACTTCGACACCAGCTTCAGAAATGATGTTAATCAGCTTGTTGACGCTAGTCGTATTTCCAGGGATAGGGCTAGAAGAGAAGATAACCGTATCACCGGGTTGGAGTTGCACCTGACGGTGGGTTCCGTTGGCGATACGAGAGAGGGCCGCCATAGGCTCGCCCTGACTACCTGTACAGAGAATCAGAACTTCGCCTGCAGGGTAGTCTTTGATTTCATTTGGCTCGATAAAGGTTCCTTTAGGAGCTTTGATGTAGCCAAGTTCGATTCCGTTGACAATGGCCTTTTCCATAGAACGACCAAAGACCGCAATCTTACGTCCAGTCTTAACAGCGGCTTCTGTTGCTTGTTGGAGACGGAAGATATTTGAGGCAAAAGATGCAAAGATGATACGTCCTTCGATACCTTGGATAATCTTCATGATGGACTGACCAACGACTTTTTCAGAGTTGGTAAAGGTTGGCACTTCTGCATTTGTTGAGTCAGACAGGAGACAGAGCACGCCTTCTTCACCAAGGGCAGCCATACGGTGCAAGTCCGCAGGTTCTCCAACTGGCGTGAAGTCGAACTTGAAGTCACCCGTACAGACGATTTTCCCTTGAGGAGTATGAATAACAATCCCCAAAGGCTCTGGAATGGAGTGAGTCGTTCTAAAGAAAGTTGCCTTGAGATTTAAAGGTCAACTCAGTATTGTGATTGATTTCGTAAAGTTTGGCGTTGCGCAAGAGGCCATGTTCTTCGAGTTTTCCACGGATTAAAGCCAAGGCAAGCGGTCCAGCATAGATAGGGACATTTGCTTGCTTGAGCAGGAATGGAATCCCACCGATGTGGTCCTCGTGTCCGTGTGTGATCAAAACAGCCTTGACGCGGTCGATGTTGTCCACGATGTAAGAGTAGTCAGGAATGACATAGTCGATACCAAGCAAGTCATCTTCTGGGAATTTAATCCCAGCATCGACGATGATAATCTCATCTTGGTATTCAATCCCGTAAGTGTTTTTCCCGATTTCTCCCAGACCACCGATGGCAAAAACGCCGACTTCTTCAGGTTTAAGAGTGTAGGCCATATTAGAACTCCGTGATTTCGAAAGCGCCAGTTTCTTTTTCGTAATCTAGCAATTTGTCAGACAAGCGTTCGATATACTCGATGTTGTACTCTGGGCGATTTTCTTCGACAAGTTGGCGAGCAGCGATACGGCCCTCAAGTTCTGAGCTGGCATCAATGTCTAGGTAAAGTGCGCGTGTTGTTTCACGACGTGGGCTACGTTCTTTTGTTTCTTGATAAAAACTTTGTAAATCATATAGTTCCTTTCTATTTACAGGTCAGCTTATTCCAAACTTTTAGCAGAGATTTGTTGATTTCATTCCATTTTGTGTCTAGATTGACCTTGATTCGTTACAATTATTTCAATTATACCACAAAATGAAAAATTAGTAAAAGACGGAAACGAGAAAGTCGTGAGGGGAAGAGGGAGCAAAAGATAGATAGGATTCGTTCGGAGAGCGCTTAGGTGTTATAATTAAAGGGGAAATCTAAAGAGATAGTAGATTTAAGGGAGAATATAGTTCTAGTTTCATTAATCGTTGGTGTAGATGGTTGGGACAGAATGGTATCTTTGAAAAAAGAAAAAGCTCTTGAGAAATCTCGAGAGCAAATAAAAAAGCTGAGACAAAACTCGGGGATTTTCCTGGAGCAGTCCAGGTGGCAGCACCTCTACCTGAAGCGAATGCATCGCAACCTTTGAATGACTTGTCACCAAATCAAACTCGATCTCAGCCTTTACTTAATTCTATCATCTATGAGGTTAAGAAGTCAATCTATAAGTATAACGATGTAGAAATAGCAAGATGGAGTGGAGTGCTTACTAAAAGGCAAAGACAAGCACTTAATTTAAGAGTAAGCAAAAAGAGAGGACCAATGGTAGTCAGGGGTCTTTACAGCTCAAAGCTGAAGGCAGTCCCACACCCGTACCAGAAGTTGGTACCTTTGAACGCTCTGTTACCAGTCGCTCTACGTTATCCTCTCAATATTTATATTTTACTATAACTTACTGAGGGAATCAACTTTAAAAGCATCAAAAAGCTCCTGACCGAAGTCAAGAGCTGTCGAACACTGGGGGCGAATTGTTCAATCGCAATTCCAGTTCTTTAGAAACCAAAGTTTCAGGGATAGCACCGCAACCCGAAGAGTCAACGACTCAACCTGATTTTCCTACCAGTGTTGAATTACATTTTAACATTGATAGACCAACATAGTCAACAGTTTATATAAAAATAGGAATACCAAAAGTAGGATTAAGAATGTTTAGTTTGTTTGAATTTGCGATAGGGTTGGCCTCTTGGTGTTTATAGTCTTTGTAGTCTGTGTCTAAGGGGGAATGCTCTGTTTGTATATCTGGGACACCGCAAAAAAAATTCCTTTGGAAGCTTGCTTTTGTGACTCTCTACTCGCTTTTTCTCCTCCTCGTAACCTATGTCGTTTGGTTTGTATTTTACTTTGGATTAAATGCTTAGATGCCCTGCTCATGCTGGGGCATTTTTATTTGGGGGCAAAGAAAATTCCCATGTGCCAGCTTTTGTAGTATAATAGTAAGCAGACCAAAAGATAGGAATGTGTTATGAAAGTATTAGCTTTTGATACGTCCAGCAAGGCTCTTTCTCTCGCTATTTTAGAGGACAAGCAGGTTCTTGCCGAGACGACGATTAATATTAAGAAAAATCACAGTATTACCCTCATGCCTGCCATCGATTTTTTGATGTCGAGTCTGGACCTGACACCCAAGGATTTGGACCGAATCGTGGTAGCGGAAGGGCCAGGTAGCTACACAGGCTTGCGAATTGCGGTAGCCACTGCTAAGACTTTGGCTCATACCTTGAACATTGAGTTAGTTGGTATGTCGAGCCTCTTGGCTCTGGTGCCCTACCAACAAGAAGGTTTGTTTGTCCCCTTGATGGATGCGCGTCGCAATAATGTTTATGCAGGATTTTATGAAAATGCTAAATCTGTCATGCCAGAAGCGCACCTATCTTTTGAAGAGGTGCTAGAAAAAGTCAAAGGTGCTAGTCAGGTAACCTTTGTCGGAGAAATTGGAACCTTTGTGGAGCAGATTCAAGAACATTTGCCAAGGACTGATTACAAAGAAACCTTGCCTAATGCAGCCAATCTTGCTCTTTGGGCCTGGGACAAGGAAGCAGATTCCTTGCACGACTTTGTGCCGAACTACCTCAAACGTGTCGAGGCTGAGGAAAACTGGCTCAAGAACCACACCGAGTCTGGTGAGTCCTACATTAAACGCCTATGATAGAGATTAAACGAATCCAACAGCAGCCTGACTTGGCTCAAGCCATCTACGCTGTGATGGTGGATGTTTACTCAGTCAGTCCTTGGACGCTGGAACAAATCCAAGCAGACCTGGCTCAAGACCAGACTTGGTATGCTCTGGCTTATGATGGGGCAGAAGTGATTGGCTTTCTAGCTGTGCAGGAGAATCTTTTTGAAGCAGAAGTTCTGCAAATCGCTGTCAAACAAACCTATCAGGGTCAGGGAATTGCGTCAGCCTTGTTTGCTCAATTGCCGACAGATAAGGAGATTTCCTCGAAGTCAGAAAGTCAAATCAACGAGCGCAAGCATTTTACAAGAAAGAAAAGATGGCAGTCATCGCTGAGCGAAAGGCCTACTACCATGATCCAGTCGAGGACGCCATCATCATGAAGAGAGAAATAGATGAAGGATAGATATATTTTAGCATTTGAGACATCCTGTGATGAGACCAGTGTCGCCGTCTTGAAAAACGACGATGAGCTCTTGTCCAATGTCATTGCTAGTCAAATTGAGAGTCACAAACGTTTTGGGGGCGTAGTGCCTGAAGTAGCCAGTCGTCACCATGTCGAGGTCATTACAGCCTGTATCGAGGAGGCTCTGGCAGAAGCAGGGATTACCGAAGAGGACGTGACAGCTGTGGCTGTTACCTATGGACCGGGCTTGGTCGGAGCTTTACTAGTTGGTTTATCAGCTGCTAAGGCCTTTGCTTGGGCTCATAGACTTCCGCTGATTCCTGTTAACCACATGGCTGGTCACCTCATGGCCGCTCAAAGTGTGGAGCCTTTGGAGTTTCCCCTTGCTAGCCCTCTTGGTCAGCGGTGGACACACAGAGTTGGTTTATGTTTCTGAGGCTGGTGATTACAAGATTGTTGGGGAAACGCGAGATGACGCGGTTGGTGAGGCCTATGATAAGGTCGGCCGTGTCATGGGCTTGACCTATCCTGCAGGTCGGGAGATCGATGAACTTGCTCATAAGGGGCAGGATGTGTATGATTTCCCTCGTGCCATGATTAAGGAGGATAATCTGGAGTTTTCATTCTCAGGTTTGAAGTCTGCCTTTATCAATCTTCACCACAATGCCGAGCAAAAGGGAGAAAGCCTGTCTACAGAGGACTTGTGTGCTTCCTTCCAAGCAGCTGTCCTGGATATTCTTATGGCAAAAACTAAGAAGGCTTTGGAGAAATATCCTGTTAAAACCCTGGTTGTGGCAGGTGGCGTGGCAGCCAATAAAGGTCTCAGAGAACGCCTAGCAACTGAAATCACAGATGTCAAGGTCATTATCCCCCCTCTGCGCCTCTGCGGAGACAATGCAGGCATGATTGCCTATGCCAGCGTCAGCGAGTGGAACAAAGAAAACTTTGCAAACTTGGACCTCAATGCTAAGCCAAGTCTTGCTTTTGATACTATGGAATAAAATGGAGTCTGCCTGATTACAATCAGCAGACTTTTTTCTCTTTCCTGAATGTGTTATAATAGTCCATGCTATGGCTGGAGCCTTTTCAGCCTACTCATACTCTTCGAAAATCTCTTCAAACCGCGTCAGCTTCTATCTGCAACCTCAAAACAATGTTTTGAGCAACCTGCGGCTAGCTTTCTAGTTTGCTCTTTGATTTTCATTGAGTATTATTAAGACAATATGAGGAGAAAGATGAAAGAAAAAGGATTTTGGGAAGGGGCACAGGCAGCTATGCCAACGGCCCTTGGTTATGTCAGTATCGGCCTTGCCTGTGGGATTATCGGTGCGCCCTATGTGACACCTGTGGAGATGGGCTTGATGAGCCTCTTTGTTTATGCTGGGAGTGCCCAGTTTGCTATGCTGGCACTGATTGCAGTGCAAGCACCTGTAGCGGCTATTGCTATGACGGTCTTTTTGATTAATTTGCGTCTCTTTTTGTTGAGTTTGCATGCGTCGACTTATTTCCGTCATACCAGTCTCTGGCAAAATATCGGTATGTCTAGCCTTTTGACTGACGAGACCTATGGAGTTTTGATGGGTGAATTGGCCCATGCAGACAAGGTCAATCCTATGTGGATGCACGGAAACAATCTTAACAGCTATGTGGCTTGGTTTGTGGGAACAGTAGTCGGAACGGCTCTGGGTGGCCTGCTGCCAAATCCAGAGATCTTTGGATTGGATTTTGCTCTGGTTGGTATGTTCATCGGAATTTTTGCTTCGCAATTCCAGATTATGCAAAGACGGATTCCTGTCCGCAATCTGCTTATTATTCTAGCAGTTGTTGCGGTGTCCTTCTTTTTACTCTTGACAGTGGTGTCTCAGTCTCTAGCTGTTCTGTTTGCGACGCTACTTGGTTGTAGCATGGGGGTGGTTTTAGATGGTCAGTAAGTATCTTTTATTAGCAGTTATTTTCTCTGGCTTGGTGACGTGGATTCCCCGTATGATTCCCTTCATCTTGGTCAAGTATAAGGGCCTGCCTGCAATCGTTGAGCGCTTTTTGAAGTTCTTGCCTGTTTCTATTATCTTTGCCTTGATTCTGTCAAGCGTAGTGACAGGAAAAGTTGGGAGTTTGCCTCACATCAAGTGGCTGGACTTCTTAGCAGTCTTTCCAACAGCTTGGGTAGCCTTTCGCTACCGCAATCTAGTTGGAACGGTTCTCTTTGGAGTGGTCTTGATTGCAGTATTGCGTTTGGTCTTTTAAATTGGCCATAAAGAAAACCTATCACAGAGATAGATATCATATAATGGCGCAAATGGTCTTTTTCTGTTAAGATTATAAGGTATTCTATTTTGGAGGAAATGAAATGAAAAAAATCGTTAAATACTCATCTCTTGCTGCCATTGGGCTTGTTGCTGCAGGTGTTCTAGCAGCTTGCTCAGGTGGTGCTAAGAAAGAAGGAGAAGCAGCTAGCAAGAAAGAAATTATCGTTGCAACTAATGCTACACCAAAACCATTCAACTATGAAGAAAATGGCGAATTGACTGGTTACGAAATTGAAGTGGTTCGCGCTATCTTTAAAGACTCTGACAAGTATGATGTCAAGTTTGAGAAGACAGAGTGGTCAGGAGTCTTTGCAGGACTTGATGCCGACCGTTACAATATGGCTGTTAGCAACATCAGCTACACTAAAGAACGTGCTGAAATACCTTTATGCAGCTCCAACTGCTAAAAACCCTAACGTTCTTGTAGTGAAAAAAGATGACCCTAGCATCAAATCACTTGATGATATCGGTGGAAAATCAACAGAAGTTGTTCAAGGGACAACATCAGCTAAACAGTTAGAAGACTATAACAAGCAACACTCAGATAATCCAACTGTCCTTAACTATACTAAAGCAGACTTCCAACAAATCATGGGACGCTTGAGCGATGGGCAATTCGACTACAAGATTTTTGATAAAATCGGTGTTGAAACAGTCATCAAGAATCAAGGCTTGGACAACTTGAAAGTCATTGAACTTCCAAGCGACCAACAACCTTACGTTTACCCACTTCTTGCCAAAGGTCAAGATGAGTTGAAAACATTTGTGGACAAACGCATCCAAGAACTCTACAAAGACGGAACTCTTGAAAAACTGTCTAAACAATTCTTCGGAGACACTTACCTACCAGCAGAAGCTGATATTAAATAATTTCTTGAAATCATCCATTCTGAATAAGGTGGGTGATTTCTCAGTTTTTAGGGATATAGCTTTAAACTATATATCTGACTATCTAATAACAATTTGTGAAATCAAATAAATTGTGAGATACTAGTACGGTATTATTTTTAAGGAGAAAGAATCATGAAAATCAAAAAATGGCTTGGTGTAGCAGCTCTTGCTACAGTCGCAGGTTTGGCTCTTGCAGCTTGCGGAAACTCAGAAAAGAAAGCAGATAATGCAACAACTATCAAAATCGCAACTGTTAACCGTAGCGGTTCTGAAGAAGCTCGTTGGGATAAAGTTCAAGAATTGGTTAAAAAAGACGGCATTACTTTGGAATTTACAGAGTTCACAGACTACTCACAACCAAACAAGGCAACTGCTGATGGCGAAGTAGACTTGAACGCTTTCCAACACTACAACTTCTTGAACAACTGGAACAAAGAAAACGGAAAAGACCTTGTAGCGATTGCTGATACTTACATCTCTCCAATCCGCCTTTACTCAGGTTTGAATGGAAGTGACAACAAGTACACTAAAGTAGAAGACATCCCAGCAAACGGAGAAATCGCTGTACCAAACGATGCTACAAACGAAAGCCGTGCGCTTTACTTGCTTCAATCAGCTGGCTTGATTAAATTGGACGTTTCAGGAACTGCTCTTGCAACAGTTGCTAACATCAAAGAAAATCCAAAGAACTTGAAAATCACTGAATTGGACGCTAGCCAAACAGCTCGTTCATTGTCATCAGTTGACGCTGCCGTTGTAAACAATACCTTCGTTACAGAAGCAAAATTGGACTACAAGAAAGCACTTTTCAAAGAACAAGCTGATGAAACTCAAAACAATGGTACAACATCATCGTTGCGAAAAAAGATTGGGAAACATCACCAAAAGCTGATGCAATCAAGAAAGTCATCGCAGCTTACCACACAGATGAAGTGAAAAAAGTCATTGAAGAAACTTCAGACGGCTTGGATCAACCAGTTTGGTAATAAGAAACAGGGAGGTGGGAGAGAAAATTCCACCTCTTGCTTTTGTATAGAGCATGGATTGTCAGGAAGAGTAGTTCATAGAAAGGTAGAGAGAATATGGTTTTTCCTAGCGAACAAGAACAGATTGAAAAATTTGAAAAGGATCATGTAGCCCAGCATTATTTTGAGGTTTTGCGTACCTTGATTTCTAAGAAATCGGTCTTTGCCCAGCAGGTTGGACTTAAGGAAGTCGCAAATTATCTGGGTGAGATTTTCAAACGTGTTGGGGCTGAAGTGGAGATTGATGAGACTTATACGGCTCCCTTTGTCATGGCGCATTTCAAGAGTTCGCGTCCAGATGCCAAGACCTTGATTTTCTATAACCACTATGACACTGTGCCAGCGGACGGGGATCAGGTCTGGACAGAGGATCCCTTTACTCTTTCTGTGCGCAATGGTTTCATGTATGGGCGTGGGGTTGATGACGACAAGGGTCATATCACAGCTCGTTTGAGTGCTTTGAGAAAATATATGCAGCACCATGATGATCTGCCTGTCAATATCAGTTTTATCATGGAGGGAGCTGAGGAATCGGCTTCGACAGATCTAGATAAGTATCTGGAAAAACATGCGGACAAGCTTCGTGGTGCCGATCTCTTGGTTTGGGAACAAGGGACCAAAAATGCCTTGGAACAGCTGGAAATTTCCGGTGGAAATAAGGGAATTGTGACCTTTGATGCCAAGGTTAAAAGTGCTGATGTGGATATCCACTCTAGTTATGGTGGGGTTGTGGAGTCAGCTCCCTGGTACCTCCTTCAAGCCCTACAGTCTCTTCGTGCCGCAGATGGTCGTATCTTGGTTGAAGGTTTGTACGAAGAAGTACAAGAGCCAAATGAACGTGAATTGGCTTTGGTGGATATCTATGCTCAACGAAATCCAGGAGAAATCAGCCAGATTTATGGTTTGGAATTGCCTCTCTTACAAGAGGACCGCGCAGACTTTCTAAAAACGTTTCTTTTTCGAGCCAGCTCTTAATATCGAAGGGATTCAGTCAGGTTATCAAGGACAAGGAGTCAAAAACGATATTACCTGCAGAAGCCAGTGCTAAGCTAGAGGTTCGTTTGGTTCCTGGCCTAGAACCGCATGATGTTCTGGAAAAAAATTCGGAAACAGCTAGACAAAAAAATGGCTTTGATAAGGTAGAATTATACTATACCTTGGGAGAGATGAGCTATCGAAGCGATATGAGCGCGCCAGCCATTCTCAATGTAATCGAGTTGGCCAAGAAATTCTATCCACAGGGCGTTTCGGTCTTGCCGACGACAGCTGGGACAGGGCCTATGCATACGGTCTTTGATGCCCTGGAGGTGCCAATGGTGGCCTTCGGTCTAGGAAATGCCAATAGCCGAGACCACGGTGGAGATGAAAATGTGCGAATCGCCGATTATTACACCCATATTGAATTAGTAGAGGAGCTGATTAGAAGCTATGAGTAGAGATATTATCAAGTTAGATCAGATTGATGTGACTTTTCACCAAAAGAAGAGAACCATCACAGCGGTCAAGGATGTGACCATTCACATCCAAGAAGGGGATATCTACGGAATCGTTGGATATTCTGGAGCAGGGAAATCAACCCTTGTACGGGTGATTAACCTCTTGCAAAAACCATCTGCAGGGAAAATTACCATTGACGACGATGTGATTTTTGATGGCAAGGTGACATTGACAGCCGAGCAGTTGCGTCGTAAACGTCAAGATATCGGAATGATTTTCCAGCACTTTAACCTGATGAGTCAAAAGACAGCAGAGGAGAACGTAGCCTTTGCCCTTAAACACTCTGGACTTAGTAAGGAAGAAAAGAAAGCTAAAGTAGCTAAGTTGTTGGACTTGGTTGGCTTGGCGGACCGTGCTGAAAACTACCCTTCACAGCTATCTGGAGGGCAAAAACAGCGTGTGGCCATTGCGCGTGCCTTGGCAAATGATCCAAAAATCTTGATTTCAGACGAGTCAACTTCTGCCCTTGACCCGAAGACAACCAAGCAAATTTTGGCCTTGTTACAAGATTTGAACCAAAAATTAGGCTTGACTGTTGTCTTGATTACGCATGAAATGCAGATTGTCAAAGACATTGCCAACCGTGTGGCAGTCATGCAGGATGGGCATTTAATTGAAGAGGGCAGTGTCCTTGAAATTTTCTCAGACCCTAAACAACCTTTGACCCAAGACTTTATCTCAACAGCGACAGGTATTGACGAAGCCATGGTCAAGATTGAGAAGCAAGAAATCGTGGAACACTTGTCTGAAAACAGTCTCTTGGTGCAACTCAAGTATGCAGGGGCTTCAACAGACGAGCCACTTTTGAATGAATTGTACAAGCATTACCAAGTAACAGCTAATATCCTCTATGGGAATATCGAAATCCTTGAAGGCACTCCTGTTGGAGAATTGGTTGTGGTCTTGTCAGGTGAAAAAGCAGCGCTAGCAGGTGCTCAAGAAGCCATTCGTCAAGCAGGCGTACAACTAAAAGTATTGAAGGGAGGACAGTAAGATGGAATCATTGATTCAAACCTATTTACCAAATGTTTATAAAATGGGTTGGGCTGGTCAGGCAGGCTGGGGAACAGCCATCTACCTAACCCTCTATATGACAGTTCTGTCCTTTATCATCGGAGGTTTCTTGGGGCTAGTGGCAGGTCTTTTCCTTGTCTTGACAGCGCCAGGCGGTGTCTTGGAAAATAAGGTCGTTTTCTGGATTTTGGATAAGATTACCTCTATTTTCCGTGCGGTGCCATTTATCATTCTCTTGGCAGTCTTGTCACCCTTCTCACATCTAATCGTAGGAACAAGCATTGGTCCAAATGCGGCTATCGTACCCCTATCTTTTGCAGTCTTTGCCTTCTTTGCCCGTCAAGTACAGGTGGTATTGGCTGAGCTAGATGGTGGTGTCATTGAGGCAGCTCAAGCTAGCGGAGCGACCTTCTGGGATATCGTAGGTGTTTACCTATCAGAAGGCCTTCCAGATTTGATTCGTGTGACGACTGTAACCTTGATTTCCCTTGTTGGGGAAACAGCTATGGCGGGGGCAGTTGGAGCTGGTGGTATCGGTAACGTAGCCATCGCTTATGGATTTAATCGCTATAATCACGATGTGACCATTTTGGCAACCATCATTATCATTTTGATTATCTTTGCAATCCAATTCTTGGGAGATTTCTTGACCAAGAAATTGAGTCATAAATAAAAAGAGCCCTGTAGCTCTTTTTTATTTATCAGATTTTCTGTGCAAATTTTTTACTTAAGACTTGTCCAATCAAGGCACCCAATAGGGCTCCGATGACAACACTTGCGATAAAAAGAAGGATAGTTCCAGGATTTGGTGCAACCATGATACGGTCGATATATTCTTGGGATTTTCCTCTTGCCAGAAGGGTAGCCATATAGGCTTTGGGCGCAATCCACATGATTAGAATTGGTCCTGATGTGCTAAAGGCAAAGAGTATGAAAGAAAGGAAATTCTTAGTTTGGTCCTTGTATTTTCCGAGGTTAGCTACTGCATCTGCTAGCAGGCCACAGATAATTCCAGGAAGGAAGGCACCGGCACCGTGTTTAGTTCCCAAGAAAAAGAGGGCGATGACAAGGCCGATAGTGGTAATGGCACCAAAACGAGGAACTTTTGCGACAAGGATCATATAGACGCTACCGCCGACAAGAGCAGTAAAGGCAGGCGCATAAAACATATTTCCAGTTTGGTCAAGGAAATTACCCAAAAGGACACCGATCCCCATGCAGAGGAAGTAAAGAACTGCAAAAAGCAGTGTAGTTAAGATAGATTTTTTCATGAATTGTCTCCTGATAATTTTTTCACAATTCTCATTGTACCACGGTTTGGTGGGATTGTAAATGGATAGTCTATGTTTTTGAAAACGCTTGAAATATGATATAATAGTTTCATAGTTATTTTTAGGGGGATATCATGGGTAGATTTTTAGACTTTGTCTTTAATCGTTTCTTTTTAGGGATGATTGCGACAGCCTTCTTTTGGCTATTAACCTTGGCAGGAGGGATTATTCTTGGTCTAGCGCCGGCTAGTGCCACTTTGATGAGCCTATATGCAGAGCATGGTTATAGCTTTCGGGAATATAGTTTGAAGGAGGCGTGGTCTCTTTACAAGCAAAATTTTATCTCAAGCAACCTGATTTTCTATAGCTTTTTAGGGGTGGATTTAGTTTAATCTATGGCCTGTATCTCTTGGTGCAATTGCCTCATCAGACTATTATTCATTTGATTGCGACCTTTTTGAATGTTCTAGTAGTTGCCCTGCTGTTTTTGGCTTATACAGTATCTTTGAAATTACAAGTTTATTTTGACTTATCCTATCGAAATAGTCTCAAACTATCCTTGATTGGCATCTTTATGAGCTTGGCAGCTGTGGCTAAGGTTCTCCTTGGAACAGTGCTACTTGTAGCGATTGGTTATTATATGCCTGCTCTTCTCTTCTTTGTAGGAATTGGGATGTGGCATTTCTTTATTAGTGATATGTTGGAACCGGTCTATGAAAGCATCCATGAAAAATTGGCGACAAAATAAAATGAAGCAGTTTTGGCTACATACGCTTCTGAGAACCTATAGTTCAGTTATGATGATTATTATTGCGAGTTTTGCAATCTTACTCTCATACGCTGACTGGGATTCAAGAGAAAAGGAAGCTCAGAGAGTAGCCCAGCGTGTAACGACTCGAACAGTCGATGAGGTGGAATATTATTATAGAGAATCAGCCCAACTAGCGCAAGACTTAGTAGCCAATCAAGACCGGATACAAGGGGTTTATAAGTATTTTAGTCTATCAACATCTGAGTATTTTTATTGGCTGTTGGAGCATCAAGCAGCTTCGTCAACTTCTATTTCTCTGTATGAAAATATTGATGATTTGTATGTTCAAAATGACTATATAACGGGCGTTGCAATCGTCTTGCAGGATTTTAAAGAAGTTTATGTTTCAACAAGGGATAAAAGAAGTGGTCATATCTTGCCTGCTGAGGTCTTTAAACCGGAGGCCAATAGTTTTGGCATTCCAGTTCTGGACCCAGCAACGGATCAATCTATAGGAGTGATATACATCTCCTTGGATCCAGAAGTTTTATATCATGCCATTGACAATACCCGAGGTCATATCCCTATGGCCGTTACTGTGACATCGCCTTTTGATACGGAGATTTTTCATATTGGTGAGAGGGTCGATAGGGAACATGAGAACTGGTTTGTTGGTATGACCTCTCATGGATATCAGGTTCAGGTGGCAGTTCCTAAACTTTGTTTTACAAGGAACAGTGGCTAGCTCTGTTTTGATTGTGGGTTTGAGTCTTCTCTTTATTGTCATTCTCTATTTGACTTTGAGGAAGACCTTTGCTAATTATCAAAAGCAGGTAGTGGATCTAGTGGATTCCATTCAAGCTATTGCCCAAGGACAAGAAGGTCTTCGCATTGACACACTTGAGAAGGATCAGGAATTGCTCCTAATCGCGGAGACGACTAATGATATGTTGGATCGATTGGAAAAGAATATCCATGATATTTACCAGCTAGAACTTAGTCAAAAAGATGCCAATATGCGAGCCTTACAGGCTCAAATCAATCCTCATTTTATGTATAATACGCTGGAGTTCTTGCGTATGTACGCAGTCATGCAAAGTCAAGATGAGTTGGCAGATATCATTTATGAATTCAGTAGCCTCTTGCGTAACAATATTTCCGACGAAAGAGAGACCCTTCTCAAACAGGAATTAGAATTTTGCCGTAAGTACAGTTATCTCTGCATGGTTCGCTATCCCAAGTCCATTGCCTATGGTTTCAAGATAGACCCAGAGTTAGAGAATATGAAGATTCCCAAGTTTACCTTGCAACCGCTGGTAGAAAACTATTTCGCTCATGGTGTTGACCATAGACGGACAGATAATGTGATTAGCATTAAAGCTCTTAAACGAGAGGGTTTTGTGGAAATTTTAGTGGTCGATAATGGCCGTGGTATGTCGGCTGAAAAGCTGGCAAGTATTCGAGAAAAATTAAGGCAGAGACATTTTGAACACCAGGCTAGCTACAGTGATCAAAAGCAGTCTATCGGGATTGTCAATGTACACGAGCGTTTTGTGCTCTATTTTGGGAACCGCTACGCCATTACTATAGAGTCTGCAGAGCAAGCAGGTGTTCAGTATCGTATTACAATTCAAGATGAGTAGAAAGGGGAGAAAATGTATAAAGTATTATTGGTAGATGATGAGTACATGGTGACAGAAGGTCTGAAACGTTTGATTCCCTTTGATAAGTGGGATATGGAGGTCGTCGCAACAGCCAGTCATGCCGATGAAGCCCTAGAATATGTTCAGGAAAATCCCGTCGATGTCATCATTTCAGATGTCAATATGCCCGACAAAACAGGGCTTGATATGATTCGGGAAATGAAAGAGATGTTACCAGATGCGCCTATATCCTGCTTTCAGGTTATCAGGAGTTTGATTATGTAAAAAGAGCAATGAACCTTAGTGTGGTGGACTATCTGGTCAAACCTGTTGATAAGGTAGAGTTGGGAAATCTACTGGAGAAGATTGCAGGTCAGCTCGGCGAGAGAGGAAAGAAAAAGTCAGATCCTCAGTCAAGATTTAGACGAGGCTGGATTTGTTAGTTATCTAGGAGGTAAGGAGAATTGGTGGATAGGCCTATCCAAGGAAAAACAAGGCTCTTTCACCATTCCCTACTATGTATTGGGTCAAGACTGGCAGATTTTTATTTCTGACCAACCCCTAGATGGTTTAGTCGTTACTCCCTTTGAAGCTCCTTATCAGGAACACTTTGAACGCTGGAAGCTGAATGCTGAGAAAGCCCTCTTTTACGGTTCTATAAATCTAAAACAGTCTGAGAGTCTCTTTGCCTATTACGAACCGATTTATAGGGTTATCATTCAGGGAAATCTCAATCAAATCGTAGAAGAGTTAAATCTCTTGGAGAAGGTAGTTCTTGAAAATACACCCCGTGTTCCGATTACCAAACAGCTTTTTATCCAGTTTGTCATGGATGTCTTTCACTTGTTTGAACATCTCAAAGCTGATGATTTGACGGATATTGTCAAAACGATTCATGCTATTCAATCATTCGATGAATTGGTTCCTTATATCAAGGAAACTCTGACAAGATTCTTTGGGCAATATCGTATGAATAAAAATGTGGTCAGTGTGCTGGAAGTGATTGGGCGTGATTATCAAAAAGAACTTTCCCTCAAGGATATCAGTAAGGATCTCTTTATCAATCCTGTTTATCTGGGACAGTTGATTAAGCGTGAAACCAATTCGACCTTCGCAGAATTACTAAACAAACAACGCATTAAGGCCGCCCAACAGCTCTTGCTTTCAACCAATGATAGTATCGAAGACATCTGTTATGCGGTTGGTTACAGTAACGTTGGATATTTCTATAAAGTTTTCCGAAAATTGTGCGGAAAATCGCCAAAAGCTTACCGAAAACAGGTAGAAACTACACTATAATATTTGTATCCCTTTACAAAAAGTGCTATAATATCGATAATAATATCAGGAGGTTCTATTATGAAAAAGAAACCGATTTATCTATGGGTATTACTGATTTTTTCAGCCTTACTCTCAGCAATGTCACTATTTGGAATCATATCTCCAGTACCTACTGCGGAGGGTATGAACAATCTAGAAACATCAGCATCAGGTGTTAATGCTACTTATGCTAAGGAGCTCGTTGCTTACACCATTAAGGTATCGGAGAATGGTCATTCTATCTTCAGCATTCTCTTGGTTGTCTTATCTGTTATTCTGGTGGTTGTGTCTTTGGTTTTCCTTGTTCGTAAAAACATCCAATTGGCTAACTACACTTATCTTGCTTATGTCTTCGTTGCCATCGTTGGTTCTATCTACAACTTTATCGGCGTTCAGGATGCGGTTTCACTTTTTACAGACCCTAACATCCGTATGGGAGCGGAGCTTGGTGCCAAAGGTTCTGCTATTTTTGGGATCGTACTCAATGTTATCTTCCTAGCAATCGTCTTCTATAAAATGTGGCGTCAGCAAAAAGAATTGACAGAAACTCAAGAAGAGGAAGAACTTGCCTAAGAGTTGACAAAGCATAACTATCAAGATACAATCTTGGTAGTTATTTTTTATGATTTAAAAAAAGGAGGAGAACATGAAAAAAGTTTCCTTGGTCTACATCAGTCTGAGTGGAAATACGGAGAGTTTTGTGACGCGCTTGAAAGACTATCTCTTGTCCCAGTACGAGGGAATTGAGGTTCAAAAGATTCATATCAAGGATTTGGTCAAAGAAGGCCAAGATTTCTATGAAATGGACCATCCCTATGTTGCTTTTTTGCCGACCTACCTTGAAGGTGGGAATGGCGTTGATAACGGAGATGTGGAGATTTTGACGACACCAGTAGGGGATTTTATCGCTTATGGCGACAATGCTGGTAAGTGTTTTGGTGTGGTTGGTTCAGGAAATCGTAACTTTAATAACCAATACTGCCTGACAGCCAAGCAATACAGTCAACGTTTTGGTTTCCCTGTATTAGCTGACTTTGAAATGCGAGGTATGCTGGGAGATATCAAACGTGTCGCAGCAATTATTGCAGATTTGTATGAGTTGGAAAGTTAAGCTGAAACCAATCTTGCAATCATTAGAAGAAAGAACTTATTATATCCCCCTCTATAGCAGAGATGAAAATTACCTATAAAATTTTTAATATAAATGTTATTTGCTATAGTTGGAAGATAAAAATTATGCCCTAAAAAAACCGAGAAGCTTTCTTCTCGGTTTTTGATTATTTCAATTGTTCTGTAATGTCTTTTGATAGCAACATTCCTAGATGATAAGTTTTATTGATGTAAGCAATGACATCATTGATGTTTTCAGTCGTGTGAATTTTCTCTTTGATGTCAGACCTAAATGTTTCATCCTTTAAAAGTTGTTCTTGGTAGAGTTTTTGCAGTCTCTCCTTCTCGTACTTATTGAGCAGAAAAAGGAAAACCAAACTAATCACAACGAGGATATAAGCATATTGGCTCATAGGATATCTCCCTGTATGATAAAGAAGTAGTAGTGAGTAGATTGAATTAGTGAAGCGCCTAACCAAATCACCATAGTTTCGACGTCATGTTCTCTAAATCGATTATATCTAGGGGGCCATGACTAGTGAAGCAGTTAGCTAGTCCGCATATAAGCGGCTAGCGTCTAACAATTAGGAACTTTAGTTCCAATAACTTTAAGATTACGACGTTTTAGGACATAAATCAATCATATTTATGTCCTAAAACTAGTGAAGCGCCTAGCCAAAGTCCGAATAGGATTTGGCGTTAGTTACTTAGATTGCTCTGCAATCAAGTAACTTTGGCGATTTACATCTTCTCAGGTGCTTCTACTCCAAGCAAGCGAAGGGCTTCTTTGAGAACGATTGCTGTTGCATAGCTGAGGGCTAGACGGCTGTCGCGTTCTGGACTTTCATCCAAGATACGTGTATGTGCATAATATTTGTTAAAGGCTTGAGCCAGGCTAATTGCAAATTTAGCAATGATAGAAGGTTCAAAGTTATCCGCCGCACGGTTGATAATACGTGGGAAGTCTTGGATGAGTTTGATGATTTCCCAACTTTCAGCATCATTCAAGCTATAGTTGCCAGTTGTTTCTGGCTTGAAATCTGCTTTGCGCAAGATAGATTGGATACGAGCGTAGGCGTATTGAACGTAAGGTCCAGTTTCTCCCTCGAAGGATACCATTGCTTCTAGGTCGAAGTCATATCCATTTGTACGGTCGGTCTTGAGGTCATAGAATTTAATGGCTCCAACCCCAACAGCATGCGCCACCTGGTCTTTGTTTTCTAGTTCGGGATTTTTAGCTTCGATTTGGCCCTTGGCACGGCTAACAGCCTCTGCAACAGTAGGTTCTAGCAAGATGACATTCCCTTTACGAGTAGAGAGTTTCTTCCCTTCTTTTGTAACCAAACCAAAAGGAACGTGAGTAATGTCTTCACTCCAGTCGTAGCCCATTTCTTTCAAGACAGCTTTGAGCTGTTTAAAGTGGGCAGATTGTTCTTGACCAACAACGTAGATAGATTTAGCAAATTGGTATTCGTTTTTACGGTAAAGGGCTGCAGCCAAGTCACGTGTGATGTAGAGAGTTGCTCCATCAGATTTTTTGATAAGGGCTGGATGTTCAATTCCATATTTCTCAAGATTCACAACTTGGGCACCTTCTGATTCAACAAGAAGGCCTTTTTCAGAAAGAATGTCTACAACAGCATCCATCTTATCGTTGTAGAAGGCTTCTCCGTTGTAGCTGTCAAATTCGACTTGCAATTCATTGTAAAGGCGGTTAAATTCCACCAAACTTTCATCACGGAACCATTGCCAAAGAGCGAGAGCTTCCTCGTCTCCATTTTCAAGTTTACGGAACCATTCGCGTGCTTCTTCATCTAAGCTAGGGTCGTTTTCAGCTTCAGCGTTGATGCGGACATAGAGTTTAAGAAGTTCGTCGATTGGATGAGCTTTTACAGCTTCTTCGTCGCCCCATTTTTTGTAGGCAACAATCAGCATCCCAAACTGCTTACCCCAGTCTCCCAAATGATTGACCTTGACCGTTTGATAACCGATTTTTTGGAAAATATGTGATAAGCTATCTCCGATAACGGTTGAACGCAGGTGACCAATAGAAAATGGTTTAGCGATATTAGGACTAGACATATCGATAACAACATTTTTTTGTTTACCAATGTTTTGGTCAGCATAGTGTTCTTTTTCAGTGATAACAGCTTGCAATACTTGAGCAGAAATGGCAGATTTATCAAGGAAAAAGTTGACGTAAGGTCCTGTTGCAACAACCTTTTCAAAGGCTTGGCTGTTAATTTTTTCAGCCAGTTCAGCAGCAATCATTTGAGGTGCTTTACGTTCGACTTTTGCAAGAGAAAAAGCAGGGAAAGCGATGTCTCCCATTTCTGAGTTTTTAGGGGTTTCCAGTAAATTTAAAATAGCCTCTTGGTCCAGGCTATCAATGATGCTAGCCAACTCGCTAGCAATCAATTCTTTTGTATTCATTAAGAGCTCCTTTTTGGACTTTTCTACTATTTTATCACAATTTTAAAGAAAGAAGAAAAAATTTTTGAAATCTCCTGTTTTTTTGGTATAATATAGTTATAAAATTAGTTATAAATATGCATATAAGAGGATTTTATGAGAAAAAGAGATCGTCATCAGTTAATAAAAAAAATGATTACTGAGGAGAAATTAAGCACACAAAAAGAAATTCAAGATCGGTTGGAGGCACACAATGTCTTTGTGACGCAGACAACCTTGTCTCGTGATTTGCGCGAAATCGGCTTGACCAAGGTCAAGAAATGATATGGTGTATTATGTACTAGCAAATGAGACAGAAAAGATTGATTTGGTGGAATTTTTGTCTCATCATTTAGAAGGTGTTGCAAGAGCAGAGTTTACCTTGGTGCTTCATACCAAATTGGGAGAAGCCTCTGTTTTGGCAAATATTGTTGATGCAAACAAGGATGAATGGATTTTAGGAACAGTTGCTGGTGCCAATACCTTATTGGTCATTTGTCGAGACCAGCACGTTGCCAAACTCATGGAAGATCGTTTGCTAGATTTGATGAAAGATAAGTAAGGTCTTGGGAGTTGCTCTCAAGACTTATTTTTGACAAGGAGAGACGGAAAATGGCGACAGAAAAGCTATCACCCGGCATGCAACAGTATGTGGATATTAAAAAGCAATATCCAGATGCTTTTTTGCTCTTTCGGATGGGTGATTTTTATGAATTATTTTATGAGGATGCGGTCAATGCTGCGCAGATTCTGGAAATTTCCTTAACGAGTCGCAACAAGAATGCCGACAATCCGATTCCTATGGCGGGTGTCCCCTATCATTCTGCCCAACAGTATATCGATGTCTTGATTGAGCAGGGCTATAAGGTAGCCATTGCAGAGCAGATGGAAGATCCTAAACAAGCAGTTGGGGTTGTGAAACGAGAGGTTGTTCAGGTCATTACGCCAGGAACAGTGGTTGATAGCAGTAAGCCGGACAGTCAGAATAATTTTTTGGTTGCTATAGACCGCGAAGGCAATCAATTTGGTCTAGCTTATATGGACCTGGTGACCGGTGACTTTTATGTGACAGGTTTATTGGATTTCACGCTGGTTTGTGGGGAAATCCGTAATCTTAAGGCGCGAGAAGTGGTGCTGGGTTATGACTTGTCTGAGGAAGAAGAACAAATCCTCAGTCGCCAGATGAATCTGGTACTCTCTTATGAAAAAGAAAGCTTTGAAGACCTTCATTTACTGGATTCGCGATTGGCAGCTGTGGAGCAAGCAGCATCTAGTAAGCTGTTCCAGTATGTTCATCGGACCCAGATGCGGGAGTTGAACCACCTCAAACCTGTTATCCGTTATGAAATCAAGGATTTCTTGCAGATGGATTATGCGACCAAGGCCAGTCTGGATTTGGTTGAGAATGCCCGTTCGGGCAAGAAGCAAGGCAGTCTTTTCTGGCTTTTGGATGAAACCAAAACAGCTATGGGTATGCGGCTCTTGCGGTCTTGGATTCATCGTCCCCTGATTGATAAGGAACGAATCGTCCAACGCCAAGAAGTGGTGCAGGTCTTTCTCGACCATTTCTTTGAGCGCAGTGATTTGACAGACAGTCTCAAGGGTGTTTATGATATTGAACGCTTGGCTAGTCGGGTTTCTTTTGGTAAACCAATCCCAAGGATCTCTTGCAGTTGGCGACCACCTTGTCTAGTGTGCCACGGATTCGTGCAATTTTAGAAGGAATGGAGCAACCTGCTCTAGCCTATCTCATCGAACAACTGGATGGAATCCCTGAGTTGGAGAGCTTGATTAGCGCAGCGATTGCCCCTGAAGCTCCCCATGTGATTACAGAAGGTGGTATTATCCGAACTGGATTTGATGAGACTTTAGACAAGTACCGTCGCGTTCTCAGAGAAGGGACTAGCTGGATTGCTGAAATTGAGGCTAAGGAGCGAGAAAACTCTGGTATCAGCACGCTTAAGATTGACTACAATAAGAAGGATGGCTATTATTTCCATGTGACCAATTCGCAACTGGGAAATGTGCCTGCTCACTTTTTCCGCAAGGCAACGCTGAAAAACTCAGAACGCTTTGGAACCGAAGAATTAGCCCGTATCGAGGGAGATATGTTGGAGGCGCGTGAGAAGTCAGCTAACCTAGAGTACGAAATTTTTATGCGTATTCGTGAAGAGGTTAGCAAGTACATCCAGCGTTTACAAGCTCTAGCCCAAGGAATTGCGACGGTTGATGTCTTGCAAAGTCTGGCGGTTGTGGCTGAAACCCAGCATTTGATTCGACCAGAGTTCGGAGAGGATTCGCGGATTGATATCCAGAAAGGGCGCCATGCTGTCGTTGAAAAGGTTATGGGGGCTCAGACCTATATTCCTAATACGATTCAGATGGCAGAAGATACTAGTATTCAACTGATTACAGGGCCCAACATGAGTGGGAAGTCTACCTACATGCGTCAATTAGCCATGACGGCGGTTATGGCCCAGCTGGGTTCTTATGTGCCGGCTGAGAGCGCTCATTTGCCAATTTTCGATGCGATCTTTACCCGTATCGGAGCAGCAGATGACTTGGTCTCAGGGCAATCAACCTTCATGGTGGAGATGATGGAGGCCAATAATGCTATTTCGCATGCGACAAAGAATTCCTTGATTCTTTTTGATGAGTTAGGTCGTGGAACGGCAACTTATGACGGAATGGCTCTTGCTCAGTCCATCATCGAATACATCCATGAGCACATCGGAGCCAAGACCCTCTTTGCGACCCACTACCATGAGTTGACTAGTTTGGAGTCTAGTTTACAATACTTGGTCAATGTCCATGTGGCAACTTTGGAGAAGGATGGGCAGGTTACCTTCCTTCATAAGATTGAACCAGGTCCAGCTGACAAATCCTACGGTATCCATGTTGCCAAGATTGCTGGTTTGCCAGCAGATCTTTTAGCTAGAGCGGATAATATTTTGACTCAACTAGAGAGTCAAGGTACAGAAAGTCCTGCTCCTATGAGACAAACAAATGCTGTCACAGAACAGATTTCACTATTTGATACGGAAGAAGAGCATCCTATCCTAGAAGAATTAGCTAAATTGGACATTTACAACATGACACCCATGCAGGCCATGAATGTTTTGGTTGAGTTAAAACAAAAACTATAAAAATAATCCCACTCATGCATTTGTGAGTGGGATTATTGCTATTACTTTCTATGCTCCAAGAGTTGGTTGATATGGTCTACTTTTTTTGATGCTCTTTTATAGGAAATAGTCCAAATGATGAGGTAGACAATCGCAAACTCGATAATGAGTTGGAGATAGAAAATCCAGTGGAAGGGGAACCAACCAGCTAGGGTTGCTAGTGGGATAAAGCCTACTAGCATGAGGAAAAAATGAGTCAGAGTCGCACGGAGTAAGCTCCAGTCACGGCTGAATAAGCGGTTGCCAAAGTTAAAGAGAATACCGATGGCTGCCCAGATCAGTGTGCAGTAGAGCAAGACCAGGGCACCGTGAATCTGATGTTGGGTCATCACTTGGCCGATGAGAGAGTCGGAACTTAGTGGTGCGTAGGTATTTGGTGCATAAATGAGTGAAAAGATGATAGAGAGGATGAGGCCGATAAGAACACCGGCAGCTGCATCGTGGAAGATTTGTTTTTTCATAGTTCTAATTTCTCCTTGATGGTTTTTAGGTAACGGCGTGAAGAGTAGGTGAAGCTTTCGTTTTTCAAGAAAATTTCTACTAGGCCGTTGGGCGTGAGCTTGAGATGAGAGATGGAGTTGATATTGATGATTTCTGATTGGGAAATTTGGATAAAAGTTGTTGGCAGAATTTCAAGGACTTGATAGAGCCGTAAATCAATATTGTAGGTCTGACTGGCTGTTTCTGCTAGCACCTTCCGATTCTCGATATAGAATCGTTGTATCTTACCAATCTTAACTAGATAGACCTGATCATCAATCTTTCCTTTGATTTTTTCTGTTCGGTCCAGATTTTCTGCAAACTCGATGACTTTTTGGACTTTTTCGGTTTCTTGAGGTGCTTGCACAATCAGCTTTTCCTCTTCGTAAGTCTCGCTAATCTGTAGTTCTACTTTCATAAATTTCTCTCCTTTTCAGTTATACAAGATTGTGATCACTTCCTGTACACCTTTATTAAACACTATTTTAGGGGACCTGACAAGGGACTTTGTCTATGTGGATGGATTTGGCTCCTATGTGGTGCTTGCTTTTCTGTCCTATCTGAAATATGGTATAATAGCACTAATCAATTTCTAGGAAAATAGATACGGAAAGGGGCTGAAAGATGTCTCATATTATTGAATTGCCAGAGGTGCTGGCAAACCAGATTGCGGCTGGGGAAGTCATTGAGCGTCCTGCTAGTGTGGTCAAAGAGTTGGTAGAAAATGCTATTGATGCGGGCTCTAGTCAGATTATCATTGAGATTGAGGAAGCAGGTCTCAAGAAAATCCAAATCACAGATAATGGTCATGGAATTGCCCACGATGAGGTGGAGTTGGCCCTGCGTCGTCATGCGACCAGTAAAATAAAAAATCAAGCAGACCTCTTTCGGATTCGGACGCTTGGTTTTCGTGGTGAAGCCCTGCCTTCTATCGCATCCGTCAGCGTTTTAACTCTTTTGACAGCAGTTGAGGGAGCAAGTCATGGAACCAAGCTCGTCGCGCGTGGGGGAGAAGTTGAAGAAGTCGTTCCAGCGACTAGTCCTGTGGGGACCAAGGTTTGTGTGGAGGACCTCTTTTTCAACACACCTGCCCGCCTCAAGTATATGAAGAGCCAGCAAGCGGAGCTGTCTCATATCATTGATATTGTCAATCGTCTGGGTTTGGCCCATCCTGAGATTTCTTTTAGTTTAATCAGTGATGGCAAGGAAATGACGCGGACAGCAGGGACTGGTCAACTGCGCCAAGCAATCGCAGGGATTTACGGTTTGGCGAGTGCCAAGAAGATGATTGAAATTGAGAATTCTGACCTAGATTTCGAAATTTCAGGCTTTGTGTCTTTGCCTGAGTTAACTCGGGCCAACCGCAACTATATCAGCCTCTTTATCAATGGCCGTTATATCAAGAACTTCCTGCTCAATCGTGCAATTCTTGACGGTTATGGTAGTAAGCTTATGGTAGGCCGTTTTCCACTGGCTGTCATTCACATCCATATCGACCCTTATCTGGCTGATGTCAATGTGCATCCAACCAAGCAAGAGGTGCGGATTTCTAAGGAAAAAGAACTGATGACGCTGGTCTCAGAAGCTATTGCAAATAGTCTCAAGGAACAAGCCTTGATACCTGATGCCTTGGAAAATCTTGCCAAATCGACCGTGCGCAATCGTCAAAAGGTGGAGCAGACCATTCTCCCCCTCAAAGAAAATACGCTCTACTATGAGCAAACAGAGCTGACTAGACCTAGTCAAGCTGAGGTGGCTGATTATCAGGTGGAATTGACTGATGCAGGACAAGACTTAACTTTGTTTACCAAGGAAACCTTGAATCAGTTGACCAAGCCAGCAAAATTGCATTTTGCAGAGCGAAAACCTGCTAACTATGATCAACTAGACCATCCAGAGCTAGATCTTGCGAGTCTTGATAAGGCCTATGACAAACTGGAGCGAGAAGAATCATCAAGCTTTCCAGAGTTGGAATTTTTCGGACAAATGCATGGAACCTATCTCTTTGCTCAAGGGCGAGATGGGCTCTACATCATAGACCAACATGCGGCTCAGGAACGGGTTAAGTACGAGGAGTACCGTGAAAGCATTGGTAATGTTGACCAGAGCCAGCAGCAACTCCTAGTACCTTACATCTTTGAATTTCCTGCAGATGATGCCCTTCGTCTCAGGGAGAGAATGCCTCTCTTAGAGGAAGTGGGCGTCTTTCTAGCAGAGTACGGAGAAAATCAATTTATCCTGCGTGAACATCCTATTTGGCTGGCAGAGGAGGAGATTGAGTCAGGCATCTATGAGATGTGTGATATGCTACTCTTGACCAAGGAAGTTTCTATCAAGAAATACCGAGCAGAGTTGGCTATTATGATGTCCTGCAAGCGGTCTATCAAGGCCAATCATCGTATTGATGATCATTCAGCTAGACAACTCCTATATCAGCTTTCTCAATGTGACAATCCCTATAACTGTCCCCACGGACGTCCTGTTTTAGTGCATTTTACCAAGTCGGATATGGAAAGATGTTCCGACGCATTCAGGAAAATCACACCAGTCTCCGTGAGTTGGGGAAATATTAAACTAAAAGGAAAACTATGTACGAATATTTAAAAGGAATCATTACCAAAATTACTGCTAAATACATTGTTCTTGAAACTAACGGTATCGGTTATATCCTGCATGTGGCCAATCCTTATGCCTATTCAGGTCAGGTTAATCAGGAGGCTCAGATTTATGTGCATCAAGTCGTGCGTGAGGACGCTCATCTGCTTTATGGATTTCGCTCAGAAGATGAGAAAAAGCTCTTTCTTAGTCTGATTTCGGTTTCTGGGATTGGCCCTGTATCAGCTCTCGCTATTATCGCTGCTGATGACAATGCTGGCTTGGTTCAAGCCATCGAAACCAAGAACATCACCTACTTGACCAAGTTCCCTAAAATTGGCAAGAAAACAGCCCAGCAGATGGTGCTGGACTTGGAAGGAAAGGTAGTAGTTTCAGGAGACGACCTTCCTGCTAAGGTGGCAGTGCAAGCAAGTGCTGAAAACCAAGAATTGGAAGAAGCCATGGAAGCCATGTTGGCTCTGGGCTACAAGGCAACAGAGCTCAAGAAAATCAAGAAATTCTTTGAAGGAACGACAGATACAGCTGAGAACTATATCAAGTCGGCCCTTAAAATGTTGGTCAAATAGGAGCAGAACATGACAAAACGTTGTTCGTGGGTCAAGATGACCAATCCGCTCTACATTGCCTATCATGATGAGGAGTGGGGCCAGCCCCTCCATGATGACCAAGCATTGTTTGAGTTGTTATATGTATGGAAACCTATCAGGCAGGCCTGTCTTGGGAAACGGTTCTCAATAAACGCCAAGCTTTCCGAGAAGCCTTTCATGGCTATCAAATTCAAGCGGTCGCAGAGATGACCGACACCGAACTGGAAGACTTGCTGGAGAATCCAGCCATCATCCGAAATCGTGCCAAGCTCTTTGCTACACGCGCTAACGCCCAAGCCTTTCTACGACTACAGGAAGAATATGATTCTTTTGATGCCTATCTTTGGTCTTTTGTTGAGGGGAAAACGATCGTTAATGATGTTCCCGATTACCGCCAAGCCCCAGCTAAAACAGCTTTGTCTGAAAAATTAGCCAAAGATCTCAAAAAACGAGGTTTCAAGTTCACAGGACCAGTCGCCGTCTTGTCTTTTCTACAGGCTGTAGGGCTAGTTGATGACCACGAGAACGATTGTGAGTGGAAAAGCAGCAATTAGTGAGTATAGGTAACTAGAATATCTGAGAATATAGAAAAAAGCTGAGAAATTTTTCCCAGCTTTTTATATATACTATTAGATTTGTTAGAGTGAAGTCAAAAAAGTGATTCCACCTAAAATAACACCGGCTGAATTTGGAATGATTAGTATCCAATCCTTCTTAGGTTCTTTTGTCCATCCATAAATAACCCAGATTAAGCAAGATATAGCAGCTGATAAAGGTTGAAATGGTTGAGCTTTATTTCCCTGTAAATTAGCGATAATTTGAGGTATGTAGGCAATAAATACTATAATTCCAATAAAGGCACCAATAGAACCTACGATTCGATTAATTTTTTGTTTTGTCATATACACCTCCTTCAAAAGGATATCATAGAAATTAGCGAAATGCAATAAATTCAGATACAAATTGTAACGAAAACCAATACAAAAGCACAAATAGAGAAACTATTTATTTTTTGTTATAGTCAAAACGAATGACTTGCTCCTGTGCATCTACACGGGCGTGGATTCCGAAGGGTACAATTGCTCTTGGTGTGGCGTGGCCGACATTCAGATTATAGATAATCGGGATATTGCTGTCAATGATATCCAATAGCGCCTCTTTATAGTCGTCATAGAAAGTTTCATCCATAGGTTTTCCGATCAAGAGTCCACTGATGACCTCGAATATACCAGTGTTCTTTAAAGTTCGCAACATCTTTTTGAAGTCTTCTGGTTCAGGCTTTTCTTCGCTTGTTTCTAGCAAGAGGATTTTTCCTTCCCAGTCTGATAAGTCAGGGAAGAGTTTGTATTTTTGGCATAGCTCCGTGCTATCTGCGTATCGAGAGTTGTCAAAGATATCGTAGAGGGATTCGAGACAACCACCGAGGATTTTTCCCTCGAACTGGGCATTTCCCCGCAACAGCTCGAAACCAGTATTTGCATGACTGATGCGAGGTGTTCCTAGGGCCTTGGGACTGAAGTCAGTCCTTTCCTCATACCAAACATTGCTAGGGCGGATTTCTGAGATTCTTCCCGTCTCAATCAATTCTTTAAAGTAGTGAAGGCTATAGGCTAACATTTCCTTGTCCAATTCACAAATGTCTGCTAAAAAGGATTGACCATAAAAAGTCTTGATTCCTAGTTTATGCAACATGAGGTGGTTCATGGTTGTATCCGAGAAGCCAAGAAAAATTTTTTGTTTGATAACCTTTTGTAGTTGGTCATTTTCAAAAAGATAAGGTAGTAAGCGATAGGTATCGTCTCCACCGATGGCACATAGGATCATGTCGATGTTATCATCAGAAAAGGCCTGCATCAAATCCTCTGCACGCGCTTCAGGATGGTTCTTGATAAAGTCTAATCCTTTTTGCGAATGGGGTAAAAAGATAGGATTGAGTCCCAGGTCCTTGAGACGTTGGACACCCAAGTCCACTTCATGTTTGACAAAGTCCTCTCCGATAATGCCACTAGATAAACTAACAATACCAATAGTAGAAATCATATTTTATCCTCCTAGAAATAGATTGAGCCTATTTTATCATAAAAGATTAGATAGAGCTATGTGGGATTTCAGAAGAATGCTTTAAAATCAAAAAAGTAAGTGAAAAAGCAACCGCGCTTGCAGTTGCTTTTATCATTCTTCTTAATAACGTGTTGATCCTGCACTTGCGCTGCGGATGTTCAAGCGTTTCTTGAGATAGAAGCGAAGGGCTAGGAGGGCTGCTCCGATAATAGCTAGTGGCACTGGAGCTAGGACTGGGTTAAGGCTAGTTGGTAGGAAGCTTGTTGCAAAGAAGACAAGCAACCAAAGGAACATAGAAGCTAGGATAACTAGTACAGATTTCCAGAAAGGAGGACGTTGACTGCGGTCCATATCTGGTCCATAGTATTGGTAAACAAAGTAGTACATCAAGTAGAAGGCAAATCCACCAACAAGTCCAACTAATAGGAGGGTGACAAATCCATAGCCGAAAGCTTGATCTGCCGCAAAGAAGGTTGTGAGGGCGCTGACAAGGGCAAAGAGGCTAGTGATGAAAAGAGCTGAGTCCATAATCATCAGTTTTGGATCATCATTTTCCTTTGGATGCTCTTTTTCATATTGTTCCTTGACAGTGAAGCTATGAGCCCAGTGAGTTGGTGCGCCATAGAGGGAACGAGCAGTCGTACCCTTGGCTTGCTCTTCAAGGATTTGGGGAATAACTTCCTCAAAAATAGCCTTGATTTCAGCGTCTGTTTTTCCATCTTTGATGAATTGTTGGGTAGCGATGTGGACAAACTCTTGGTTTTTCTTTGTTAATTTTTGTAGATCAATCTGAGACATAGGAACTCCTCTTAGAACCATTTTTTATGGATGAGATAGAGAGTGAGCGAGACACTCATAGCAAAGGCGATAAAGACGATTAACCAAAAAGCATTTGGCTCGCCGTTTAGGGGGATTTCATTATCCTTAAAGTTCATCCCGTAGGCAGAAAAGACCATGGTTGGGATGGACATGACGATGGTCACAAGGGCCAAGGTTTTCATGATGTTGTTCTGGTTGTTGGAAATGATAGAGGCAAAGGTTTCTGTCATAGAGTGTAAGACGTTTCCATAAATGTCTGCCATCTCGATGGCCTGTTGGGTTTCAATCAGGGTATCTTCAAGCAGGTCTTCGTCCTCAAGGTATTTCTTGATATTGCTGGTTGAGCTGGTCAATTTCTTAATCACACGCTCATTTGTTTTGAGGGAAGCCTTGAAATAGACGATAGTTTTTTCCAATTCCATGAGCTCAATCAATTCTTCATTTCGAGTTGATTGATGCAGTTGACTTTCGATTTGCTCACTCTTGCGGTCAATCGAACGAAGGGCTGTTAGGTAAAGCTCTGCATTGCGATAAAGAATCTGGAAGATAAAACGTGAACGCATGAAGGTATAGAAATTACGCAAACGACGGTTGATAAAGACATCGAGGACCGGTAGTGGTTCCAAACACGTAGTGATAATGGTTTCCTCAGTGATGATAATACCAAGCGGGATGGTTACGTAGTAGGTGCGGTTATTTCTTTCTTCTGTGACCGGCACGTCAACGATAATAAGGGTATACTCGTCTTCAATGGTAATACGAGACATTTCTTCCGCATCGAGCGGTGCTCGAAGGTCGGCAATATCGATATCGAAGGCGTTAGCGATTTCGAGTGATTCATTTTGAGTCGGATTAACGAGATTGATCCAAGTACCCGGTTCAAGCGTATCGATCTCTTTAAATTCAGTTGTTGTAGAGAGAAAAACTTGTTTCATATCCCTTATCCTTTCTCATTTTTCAGATTTTTTCACACCGTACTATTATACTACAAATTCAGCCTTTTGGGTAATAGAATCTCACTTTTTTTGGTATAATGGTAAGCAATAATGGACTAGAAAGAATAAAGATGCAAGATAAAATTGTCATTCATGGGGCGCGTGCCCATAATTTAAAAAATATTGACGTGGAAATTCCACGAGACAAGCTGGTTGTAGTGACTGGTTTGTCAGGTTCAGGGAAATCCAGTCTGGCCTTTGACACCCTCTATGCGGAGGGACAACGTCGCTATGTGGAGAGTCTGTCAGCCTATGCTCGCCAGTTCTTGGGAAATATGGAGAAGCCTGATGTAGATGCTATTGATGGTCTCAGCCCAGCTATTTCCATCGACCAGAAAACGACTAGTAAAAATCCTCGCTCGACGGTGGGAACAACGACTGAAATCAATGACTATCTGCGTCTCCTCTATGCGCGTGTGGGGACGCCTTACTGTATCAACGGGCATGGAGCTATCAAGGCTTCTTCTGTGGAGCAAATCGTGGATAAGGTTTTAGAATTGCCTGAACGCCAGCGCTTGCAGATTTTGGCCCCTGTCATCCGCAAGAAAAGGACAGCACAAGAGCGTTATTGAAAAGATTCAGAAAGATGGTTATGTCCGTGTCCGTGTGGATGGGGAAGTATATGATGTGACCGAAGTGCCAGAGTTGTCTAAGAGCAAGCAACATAATATAGATGTCGTGGTTGATCGTATCGTTATCAAGGAGGGCATTCGTAGTCGTCTCTTTGATTCCATTGAGGCTGCCCTTCGTATCTCAGAAGGTTATGTCATTATCGACACGATGGACGATTCGGAGTTACTGTTCTCTGAGCATTATGCCTGTCCAGTTTGTGGATTTACTGTTCCAGAGTTAGAGCCACGTCTCTTCTCTTTCAATGCTCCTTTTGGTTCTTGTAGTGAGTGTGACGGCTTGGGTATCAAGCTGGAGGTGGATACTGATTTGGTAGTGCCAGATGCCGGCAAAACCTTACGTGAGGGAGCCTTGGCTCCTTGGAATCCTATCTCATCCAACTACTATCCAAACATGCTAGAGCAGGCCATGACAGCCTTTGGAGTGGATATGGATAAGCCTTTTGAGGACTTGTCAGAAGAAGATAAGAACTTGATTCTCTACGGCTCAGATGGCAAGGAATTCCATTTCCACTATGAGAATGAATTTGGTGGTGTGCGCGATATTGACATTCCGTTTGAAGGAGTTGTCAATAATATCAAACGTCGTTACCATGAAACCAATAGTGACTACACGCGCACCCAGATGCGCCTCTACATGAATGAGCTGACCTGCGGAACCTGTCATGGTTACCGTCTTAATGATCAGGCCTTGTCTGTCCGTGTGGGTGGTGAGCAAGGGCCACATATCGGAGAAATTTCAGACCTGTCTATCGCAGACCACTTGGACTTGGTAAGCCAGTTGACTCTATCTGAAAATGAAGCCATCATTGCTCGCCCTATTCTCAAGGAAATCAAGGACCGCTTGACCTTCCTAAATAACGTGGGTCTTAACTATCTGACCCTGTCACGTTCGGCAGGAACCCTTTCAGGTGGGGAAAGTCAGCGTATTCGCTTGGCAACCCAGATTGGTTCCAACTTATCTGGCGTCCTCTATATCCTGGATGAGCCGTCAATCGGGCTCCACCAGAGAGACAATGACCGTCTGATTGCCAGTCTCAAAAAGATGCGTGACTTGGGCAATACTCTCATCGTGGTAGAACACGATGAAGATACCATGCGCGAAGCGGATTATCTGATTGACGTTGGTCCCGGTGCTGGTGTTTTTGGTGGGGAGATTGTTGCGGCAGGTACGCCTAAACAGGTAGCTCGTAACAGCAAGTCTATCACAGGCCAGTACTTGTCAGGCAAACGTGCCATTCCAGTACCAGACGAGCGCCGTGTGGGAAATGGTCGTTTTATCGAAGTGATAGGAGCGCGTGAGAACAACTTGCAAAATGTCACTGCTCGTTTCCCACTAGGGAAATTCATCGCAGTGACTGGTGTATCAGGTTCAGGGAAATCGACCCTCATTAACAGCATCCTCAAAAAAGCCATTGCCCAGAAGCTCAACCGTAATTCAGACAAACCTGGTAAGTTTAAAACGATTACAGGGATTGAGCATGTCGACCGCTTGATTGATATTGACCAGAGTCCTATCGGACGGACACCGAGGTCCAACCCTGCTACCTATACGGGAGTTTTTGACGATATACGTGACCTCTTTGCCCAGACAAATGAAGCCAAGATTCGAGGCTACAAGAAGGGGCGTTTCAGTTTCAACGTCAAGGGTGGTCGCTGCGAAGCCTGCTCAGGTGACGGGATTATCAAGATTGAGATGCACTTCTTGCCTGATGTTTATGTGGCTTGTGAAGTTTGCCACGGGACTCGTTACAACAGTGAAACTCTAGAAGTTCACTACAAGGAAAAAAATATTTCGCAGGTCTTGGACATGACCGTAAACGATGCGGTGGAATTCTTCCAACACATTCCAAAGATTCAACGCAAACTTCAGACCATCAAGGATGTAGGTCTAGGCTATGTGACGCTAGGGCAACCAGCTACCACCCTTTCTGGAGGAGAAGCCCAGCGTATGAAGCTGGCTAGCGAACTTCACAAACGATCGACAGGAAAATCTTTCTACATTCTGGATGAGCCGACGACAGGTCTTCATACCGAGGATATCGCTCGCTTGCTCAAGGTTTTAGCTCGCTTTGTCGATGATGGCAATACAGTTCTTGTCATTGAGCACAATCTGGATGTTATCAAGACGGCAGACCATATCATTGACCTAGGTCCAGAAGGTGGTGTCGGTGGTGGAACCATCATCGCAACAGGAACTCCAGAAGAAGTAGCGGCCAATGAAGCCAGCTACACAGGACATTATTTGAAAGGAAAATTACATCATGAATAAACGCGTACAAGCATTTCTAGATAAAATGCAAGAAAAAGAACTGGATGGCATCATCATAAACAACCTTAAAAACGTATACTACCTGACTGGTTTTTGGGGTTCAAATGGGACAGTCTTCATTAGCCGTGACCGTCAGGTCTTGGTGACAGATTCTCGCTATATTATCGCAGCTAAGCAAGAAACCAGTGGTTTTGAGATTGTAGCAGACCGTGATGAATTGGCTGTCATTGCAGGAATTGTTAAGGACATGGGTTTGTCTCGAATCGGTTTTGAGGATGAGATTTCGGTTTCTTATTATCACCGTATGCAGGCAACCTTTGAAGGAATTGACTTGCTTCCACAGACTCAGTTTGTTGAAAGTCTTCGAATGATTAAGGATGAAGTGGAGATTGCAGCTATTCGCAAGGCTTGTTCTATCTCAGACCAAGCTTTTCGCGACGCGCTTGACTTTATTAAGCCAGGAAAGACTGAGATTGAGATTGCCAACTTCCTTGACTTCCGTATGCGTGAGTTGGGAGCATCTGGCTTGTCTTTTGACACTATCCTAGCTAGCGGTATCAACTCTTCCAAACCTCATGCTCATCCCATGCACAAACCAGTGGAGCTGGGAGATGCTATTACCATGGATTTTGGTTGCCTCTATGACCACTATGTTAGCGATATGACACGAACTATCTATCTGGGGCATGTCAGCGACGAGCAGGCGGAAATTTACAATACGGTTCTGAAAGCCAACCAAGCCTTGATTGACCAGGCTAAGGCAGGATTAGCTTTCCGAGACTTTGACAAAATCCCTCGTGATATTATCATTGAGGCAGGCTATGGCGACTACTTTACCCACGGTATTGGACACGGTATTGGACTGGATATCCATGAAGAGCCTTACTTTAGCCAAACTTCTACAGAAACTATTAAGGCAGGTATGGCCTTGACAGATGAGCCAGGTATCTACATCGAAGGAAAATATGGCGTTCGTATCGAGGATGATATCCTGATTACAGAGACCGGTTGTGAATTATTGACCCTAGCTCCAAAAGAGTTGATAGTCATTTAGTTATTTGTCAAGAAAAAAGTACGAAAATGACGAAAAAAGTCAAAAAAATTTAAAAATAGGTCGCAAGTCGGATGTTTTTTATGGTATAATAGACTAAACTGATAGTAACATGTAGCGAAAGGGGTAGGTACATGATTAAAATTTATACAGTCTCAAGTTGTACTAGCTGTAAAAAAGCAAAAACCTGGCTCAATGCCCACCAGTTAAGTTATAAAGAACAAAACCTTGGTAAAGAAGGAATTACGAGAGAAGAATTACTGGATATTCTAACCAAAACAGATAACGGAATAGCCAGCATCGTTTCATCTAAAAATCGCTATGCCAAAGCCCTTGGAGTGGATATTGAAGATTTGAGTGTCAACGAAGTTCTCAATCTGATTATGGAAACACCGAGAATTTTAAAGAGCCCAATCCTTGTAGATGAAAAACGCCTACAAGTTGGCTATAAGGAAGACGATATTCGTGCCTTCCTACCACGCTCTGTCCGTAATGTAGAAAATGCAGAAGCACGTTTGCGTGCAGCTCTATAAACATCAAGGCTGGGAGTGCTTCCTAGCCTTGTTTGCTCTTTTAATTCAAATGATGTGAGGAATTATGAAAAAAATACTAATTACAAGTTTTGCACTACTTTTCCTGCTTGCTGGATGTGGGCAAAAAAAAGCGACAACTGCGTCCTCTAGTAGTGAATCTAAGACGTTACAGTCAACGTTACCTGTCCTAGAGAATGCCGAGAAAAATACAGTTGTGACCAAAACTTTGATCTTGCCAAAGTCAGATGATGGCAGTCAGCAGATTCAGACGGTCACATATAAAGGAAAACAATTTTTAAGTTTGACTATTATTCAAAAAAGACCAGTTACCGATGAATTGAAGACTTTTGTAACTGAGCATGGTGTAGAGGCTACTCAAAAAGCACTCATTGAAGCTGAAGGTAAAGATACCTCGATTCAGGAAGCACGCAAGTTGCCAGGTTTTACACTTGAGACGAAGCTACTAAGTGAAACAGAAATTCAAACAACAACTACTTATGATTTTCAGGTTTTAGATATCAAAAAAGCTTCACAGGTTGAATATCTAAAGAATATTGGCTTGGAAAATCTTTTGAAAAATGAACCGAGTCAATATGTAGCAGACAGATTGGCAAATGGCGCGACAGAACAGTAGAAAATCCAAATAAATAGACTGCCTGAATTGTAGAACGTAAGGAATTATGCTATAATGGTAATATTCTAAGGAAAGAGGGTGTTAGAATGGGATTTACTGAAGAAACAGTACGTTTTAAATTGGACGATTCCAATAAAAAAGAAATTAGCGAAACTCTGACTGATGTTTATGCTTCGTTGAACGATAAGGGCTACAACCCGATTAACCAAATCGTAGGTTACGTATTGAGTGGAGACCCTGCCTACGTTCCTCGTTATAATAATGCACGAAATCAAATCCGTAAGTATGAGCGCGATGAAATCGTTGAAGAACTGGTCCGCTACTACCTTAAGGACAAGGAGTCGATCTATAACCTATGAGAATTATGGGATTGGACGTCGGTTCAAAAACGGTAGGGGTGGCCATTAGCGATCCGCTCGGTTTTACAGCTCAAGGGCTTGAAATCATCCAAATCAATGAGGAGCAAGGTCAATTTGGTTTTGACCGCGTTAAGGAGTTGGTTGACACATACAAGGTGGAACGATTTATAGTGGGCTTGCCTAAAAACATGAACAATACAAGCGGACCGCGCGTGGAAGCTAGTCAAGCCTACGGAGCAAAGCTGGAAGAGCTTTTTGGTTTACCAGTAGACTATCAAGATGAACGCTTGACAACAGTTGCCGCAGAGCGTATGTTGATTGAACAAGCAGATATTAGCCGTAACAAGCGCAAGAAAGTCATTGATAAATTAGCAGCTCAGCTGATTTTACAAAATTATTTAGATAGAAAATTTTAATACAAAGGAGAGGCTATGTCACACGATCATAACCACGACCACGAAGAACGTGAACTAATCACACTAGTAGATGAGCAAGGAAATGAAACCTTGTTTGAAATCCTTTTGACCATTGACGGAAAAGAAGAATTTGGTAAAAACTATGTTCTTCTAGTACCAGTTAACGCAGAAGAAGACGAAGACGGACAAGTTGAAATCCAAGCTTACTCATTCATCGAAAACGAAGATGGAACAGAGGGTGAATTACAACCAATCCCAGAAGACTCAGAAGACGAATGGAACATGATTGAAGAAGTCTTCAATAGCTTTATGGAGGAGTGATACAGTCTGGGAGACTGTATCAGCTCAACTCCCAGAAATTGGGAAGAGTTGGAACATCCAGTGGATGTTTTTAGCCCAGCTCGGGGACGTTTTTAGCCTGACGCTAAAAATAAAAACCGTCAGTAAGTTCGGGGGATGTTTTACCCCACGTTAACATTCATAGTAGCTAGTTATTAGCTAACCAGGTGAGAGGTCGGGACGAAAATCCTGGCCTTGTTTTTATTAGTCATCATGCTTTGATGTGGTAATTGATTGGACATTTATCAAGGAGATATGTATGTTTGAAGTAGAGGAATGGCTCCATAGTCGGATTGGTTTGAATTTTCGATCAGGCTTGGACCGAATGCAACAAGCGGTGGATTTGTTGGGGAATCCCGAGAAGTCTTATCCTATTATCCACGTAACAGGAACTAATGGAAAAGGTTCTACCATTGCTTTTATGAGGGAGTTATTTATGGGGCATGGCAAAAGAGTTGCGACTTTTACCTCTCCTCATATCGTCTCTATCAATGATCGAATCAGCATTAACGGGCAACCAATAGCTGATGCAGACTTCATCCGTTTGGCTAATCAGGTCAAGGAGATGGAAAAAACACTTCTGCAAACTCATGACCAGTTGTCCTTTTTTGAATTGCTGACCTTGATTGCTTTTCTTTATTTTAGAGAGCAAGAGGTGGATTTGGTTTTACTAGAAGTGGGAATTGGTGGCTTACTTGACACGACCAATGTGGTAACTGGAGAGATTGCTGTCATCACCTCCATCGGGCTTGACCATCAGGAGACCTTGGGTGATAGTCTAGAAGCAATCGCAGAGCAGAAAGCTGGTATTTTCAAGGCTGGTAAAAAGGCAGTGATTGCTAAGTTGCCTTCAGAAGCTAGGCTTGTTTGTCAGAAAAAAGCAGACTCTTTAGCTGTTGACCTTTATCAGTCAGATCAGGATTTCTCAATGCTGAATGGCGATTTTTCAAGCTCTTTGGCTAACCTTTCACAGTTGAAAATAGGTTTAGAAGGAGCTTATCAGCAGGAGAATGCGGGCTTGGCGTTGCAAACTTTTCTTCTCTTTATGAGGGAAGGAAAGGAAGTTGTTGATGAACAGGCTGTAAGACAAGCTTTGAATCAGACCCATTGGGCTGGGCGTTTGGAGCGTATTCGTCCTCAGATTTACTTGGACGGTGCTCATAACCTCCCTGCCTTGACTCGCTTGGTTGAATTTATTAAAGGAAAAGAGCAGGAAGGATATCGTCCTCAAGTCCTATTTGGAGCCTTGAAACGGAAGGATTATCAAGGGATGTTGGCTTATCTGACTGAAAAATTGCCTCAGATGGAACTCAAGGTGACCGGCTTTGACTATCAAGGTTCTTTGGATGAAACAGATGTAACAGGTTACGATATAGTTCCTTCTTACCGCAAATTTATTAGCAATTTTGAAGAAAGAGCAGATATGCAGGACTTGCTGTTCGTTACAGGAGCTCTCTACTTTATCTCAGAAGTACGGGGCTATCTACTGGGGTATGAGCAGATAAATTGACCTCCTTTTTTGAACTTGTTATACTAGGAAAACTACTAGTTAGAAGGAAAAACTTCTGTAAATTGGTAGCAGAAAGGAAATTCATCATGAAATTAAAAAGATTCACACTTTCTCTTGCTTCTCTAGCAAGTCTTAGTCTCTTAGTAGCTTGTTCACAAAGAGCTCAACAGATTCAACAACCAGCAGCTCAATCGCAAACACAACAAACTCAGCAATCACAAGCTGCTGTTTCATCTTCTACAGAAAATATCAACCAGGCAGCGACCAGCTCTTCACAAAATGCGCCTGAGGCTCAACCAACCAATATTAATGGAACTTATACCGGTCAGGACGAAGGAGACCGTATCACTTTAGTGGTAACTGGAACAACTGGTACATGGACACAGGTGGAAACTGATGGGGAACAAGAAATCAAGCAGGTTAGCTTTGATGCCGCTAATCAACGCATGATTATTGGGGATGACGTCAAGATTTATGCAATCAATGGAAATCAGATGATTATCGACGATATGGATAGAGAAGCGTCTGATCGCATTGTTTTATCAAATAGACTAGAAGGAGACTGGTTTTGTCAGTCTCTTTTGTTTTTACTCAGAAAAATGATTATAAATACTTGCCTTCTACCGAATACCTGCGTTATACTAGTATTAATTACCTGTTTTTAGCATTCATACTCTTCGAAAATCTCTTCAAACCACGTCAGCTTCCATCTGCAACCTCAAAACAGTGTTTTGAGCAACCTGCGACTAGCTTCCTAGTTTGCTCTTTGCATTTCATTGAGTATCAAAATATCAAGGAGGGGATATGAAATATAGAAAATTTCAATTATTGATGTCCAAGTATGGCTTTAGTCTTTCGATTATGCTACTTGAACTTTGTCTTGTTTTTGGTCTCTTTCTCTATTTAGGGCGCATGGCCCCTATTCTATGGGTAATTGTCTTAATTTTTATGAGTATGGCGACTATTGTCGCAATTGTCAATCGTTCAATGGCGCCTGAAAGTAAAGTAATGTGGTTAGTGGTAACTTTTGTTCCTGTCATCGGGCCCTTGCTCTATCTGATGTTTGGTGAAAGGCGATTGTCCAAAAAAGAAATCAAGCAGTTGGACAAACTTGGTTCCATGCATTTTCGGGAGGATAACAGTAAAGCTCTCCGCCAGAAATTGAAGGAAGATGATAAGGCGACTTACGGAGTTATCAAATCTTTGCTAAGTATGGATAGCAATGCCGATGTCTATGATCGAACAGATTCACAATTCTTTTCTTCGGGTGAAAGCATGTGGCAACATATGTTGGAAGACCTCAAGAAAGCTGAGAAATTTATCTTTCTAGAGTACTATATTGTCGAAGAAGGTTTGATGTGGAATAGCATACTAGATATACTAGAGCAAAAGGCAGCTCAGGGTGTAGAGGTCAAGATGCTCTATGATGATATCGGCTGTATGGCGACTTTGCCTGGAGACTATACTATTCAACTTCGTAGTCGAGGAATTGAAGCCCATAAGTTTAACAAGGTGATTCCTCGTTTGACGGTGGCTTACAACAATCGGGACCATCGTAAAATCCTTGTCATAGATGGTCAGGTAGCCTATACAGGAGGGATTAACTTAGCCGATGAGTACATCAATCATGTAGAACGTTTTGGCTACTGGAAGGATAGTGGGATTCGCATAGATGGCCCTGGTGTCAAGGCTCTAACTCGTCTCTTTTTGATGACTTGGTACATCAATCGTGGGGAAATCAGCGATTTTGACCAGTATCACTTGGAAAATCAGCCTTGTTCTGGCCAAGGGCTCTGCATTCCTTACGGTAGTGGACCCAAGCCTATATTCCGTACCCAGGTAGGGAAAAAAGTTTATCAAAGTTTGATTAATCAGGCTAGTGATTCAGTCTATATCACAACACCCTATTTGATTATTGACTATGATTTAACAGAGAGTATTAAAAATGCGGCCATGAGGGGTGTTGATGTCCGCATCGTGACACCTTTCATTCCGGATAAAAAATTAATCCAGCTCATCACAAGAGGGGCCTATCCAGATTTGTTATCGGCAGGAGTAAGGATTTTTGAGTATAGTCCAGGTTTTATCCACAGTAAACAAATCTTAGTGGATAAGGACTTTGCTGCAGTTGGAACGATTAATTTAGATTATAGAAGTTTGCTTCACCACTATGAAAATGCAGTTTTGCTATATAAAACGGCATCAATCACAGAGATTCAAAAAGATTTTCAGGAGATTTTTTCAGTATCGCAAGAAATTTTCCCTCATATGATAAAAAATAGCTGGTATCAAAAATTGATTAAGGAAATTGCCCAGTTATTCGCCCCAATCTTATAAGAAATTTAGGACTTAGGACACAAACCAGTCCTATTTTTCTTGCCTTTGACGAATAGAAAGATAGAGGGGGAACGATGCTGACTCAGAAAGAAATAAACTATATCCTGACATTTAAACAGACGCATTTACACCGATTTCGGGAAATTGAAACCTTTGTGAAACTATGCAAAAAATCACTCAAACACCCATCGCAAGCTGACAATTCTAGGTCTTTTTGATATACTAAGACAGATAAATTGAATAGGAGAAACGACATGGCTGTATACGGCAGAATCGAAGAAGTATCCGAAGCGATACAGAGTGATGGAATAGAAAATAGATTGAATAGGAACCTTGAATCGGACCTGGAAAAAGAAGAGCACCTAGCTTTCCCATTTTTCAGGCTTATCATGGGAAGTACGATTGCGACGATTTTTTCTGTGGTGCTTCCTTTACTTTTAGATATGGTAAGTCCTTCTCAGGCTCAGGATTTGTATATAGGGTGGGCTTTACATCAGGGAGGACAGCTCTACAGTAGCTATTATGCTAGTCACGGTCTTATTTATTACTTGCTACTTTACATCACCCAAGGAGGCATCCTTTTTGCCTTGGTAGAATGGCTAGCCCTCTTAGGAGGAGGTTATTTCCTCTTTTCTTCAACCGACTATCTGACGGGACAAAGGGAACAAGCCAAACAACTCCTAACCATATTTTATATCTTGGTGTCTGGTCTTGGTTTTGGAGGAGGTTATGCTACTATCTTAGCTCTGCCATTCCTGTTTGCAGCTTTCTCATTCATAGCAGCTTATCTTTCAAATCCTAACCATGACAAGGGATTTCTACGTCTGGGGATCTTTTTGGGCCTATCATTTTTCATAGAGCCTCTTACAAGTCTTCTCTTTGCTGTAGTAGTAACGATCGGCTTATTTGTCTTTAATGTTGGGCATGGCCGTTTTGTCCATGGTGTTTATCAGTTTTTTGCAGCGGCACTTGGCTTTTCTCTCATCTTTTACCCAGTAGCCTACTATGTCCTTGTTTCAGGTGGTTTTGGAGAAGCTCTAGGAAGTCTTTTGTATCCGATTGATTCCCTTCAGGTCTTTGCGAATCCCCAACTAATGGATAATGTTGTATTCTATGGTTTGTTGACCTTTGGTTTAGGAGCTCTCTTCCTTGTTTTTCTAGGATTGTTCCAATCAAAGGCATCAAGATTATATGTTATTTCAGTACCAGCTAGTTTTGCTTTCATATTTGTATTAGCCTTGTTGCTTTTTTCTCAAGAACCTCTTCACGGTTCGCGTTTGATTCTAATCCTTCCATTTTTACTCCTTCTTTTGATGACCAGTATTCGTGGGAAACATTCAGCTAGAGGAGCTCGCCGTAGTAGAAGAGAAGAAGTTCCTACTTTATGGAAAAAATTCATGAAGGGGAATCTCTACCTACCGATACTAGTGGTGGTTTATCTGATTGCTATTCCTTTTGTGGCTCGTTTTGTTTTGCATCCAGCTTCTTATAGAGAACAACATCAAGTGGTAGATAGAGTCAAACAAGAGACGAGTGATGGTGACCAAATCTATATTTGGGATTCACATGTTCAGATGTATAAAGAAAGCCAGCGTTTGGCTGGATCCATGTTCCCATCACCTCTTCTTTACACGAGTACAGAAGAGAATAAAACTAGTTTAATCAATGACTTGAAAGAAAACCAACCAAAGATGATTGTGGTAAACGACAAGGTGGCTCTCTGGTCTGAGGCGGAGACACTCTTAAAAGAAAATTACCAACAAGTAAAGACTGATTACTCAGAGTTTAAAGTCTATAAAATCAAATAGCCAAATCAATATCTTGTGGATTTTTAAAAATTTTAGGATTTTTAACACAAGATATTGATTTTTCTTTTTAGAGTGGTATAATACTTTTTAGATATCACATTTTAGAAAAGAGCATGAATATGATTGCACTAGAAGAAAAAATTACAACCCTACCAACCCTCTTCGTTGAAAAACGAGATGGGAGACGTGTTGTATTTGATGTGGACAAGATTGACAAGGCTCTCCACAAGGCTGCTGACAAGGTTATGGACGTGACACCCTTAGTTGAAAAGCGCCTAAATGCTCTGACCGAGCGAATTGTCACAGAAATTCATAGTCGCTTTCCACAGGGGGTTAAGATTTACGAAATTCAAAATATTGTAGAACATGAACTCCTCGAAGCCAAAGAATATGCGCTAGCTGAGGAGTATATCACTTATCGGACACAGAGGGATTTTGAGCGTTCAAAAGCGACGGATATCAACTTTAGCATCCATAAACTTCTCAACAAAGACCAGGCAGTTGTCAATGAAAATGCTAATAAAGACAGCGATGTCTTTAACACCCAGCGTGATTTGACAGCGGGCATCGTTGGAAAATCAATCGGACTGCAAATGCTTCCTAAGCACGTAGCCAATGCCCACCAAAAAGGGGATATCCACTATCACGATTTGGACTACAGTCCCTATACCCCTATGACCAACTGCTGTTTGATTGATTTCAAGGGGATGTTGGAAAATGGTTTTAAGATTGGAAATGCAGAGGTAGAAAGTCCCAAGTCTATCCAGACTGCGACAGCGCAGATTTCACAAATCATCGCTAACGTTGCTTCTAGCCAGTATGGAGGCTGTTCAGCAGACCGTATCGATGAAGTTTTGGCTCCTTACGCAGAGAAGAATTATCAAAAACACCTTAAGGATGCGGAAGAGTGGGTCTTGCCTGAAAAACGGGAAGATTATGCCTGGAAGAAAACCCAAAAAGACATTTATGATGCCATGCAATCTCTAGAGTATGAAATCAACACTCTCTTCACTTCAAATGGTCAAACACCTTTTACCTCTCTTGGTTTTGGTTTAGGAACCAATCGTTTTGAGCGGGAAATTCAAAAAGCTATTTTAAACATTCGTATCAAGGGGCTTGGTTCAGAACATCGTACGGCTATCTTTCCTAAACTTATTTTCACGCTTAAAAGAGACCTTAACTTAGAAGAAGGGACACCCAACTACGATATCAAGCAATTGGCTCTAGAGTGCGCAACCAAGCGGATGTACCCAGATGTTTTGTCTTACGATAAGATTGTTGACTTAACAGGCTCCTTCAAGGTGCCTATGGGTTGTCGTTCGTTCCTCCAAGGATGGAAGGATGAAAATGGTGTCGAGGTCAATTCAGGTCGCATGAATCTGGGTGTTGTGACGGTTAACCTACCTCGTATCGCTCTTGAGTCTGAAGGTGATATGAATAAGTTCTGGGAAATCTTCAACGAGCGTATGAATATCGCAGAAGATGCTCTGGTTTACCGTGTCGAACGCACTAAAGAGGCGACACCAGCCAACGCTCCTATCCTTTATCAATACGGTGCTTTTGGTCATCGTCTAGGTAAAGAAGAAAGTGTTGACCAGCTCTTTAAGAATCGTCGCGCAACTGTTTCGCTGGGCTATATCGGCTTGTATGAAGTAGCGACGGTTTTCTTTGGTAACAGCTGGGAAAGTAATCCAGATGCTAAGGAATTCACGTTAGACATTATTCGTGATATGAAACGCCGTGTAGAAGAGTGGTCTGACCAATATGGCTACCATTTCTCTATCTACTCAACACCGTCCGAAAGTTTGACAGACCGTTTCTGCCGACTAGATACAGAGAAGTTTGGCTCTATTCCTGATATTACAGACAAGGAATACTACACTAACTCTTTCCACTACGATGTTCGTAAAAATCCAACACCTTTTGAAAAACTGGATTTTGAGAAAATCTATCCAGAAGCAGGTGCGTCAGGTGGTTTCATCCATTATTGTGAATATCCAGTTCTCCAGCAAAATCCAAAGGCCTTGGAAGCTGTCTGGGACTATGCCTATGACCGTGTGGGCTATCTTGGGACCAATACTCCCATAGACCGTTGCTACAAGTGTGACTTTGAAGGGGATTTTGAACCAACTGAGAGAGGATTTGCTTGTCCAAACTGTGGCAATAGTGACCCTAAAACAGTAGACGTTGTTAAACGGACTTGTGGTTATCTTGGCAATCCTCAAGCAAGACCTATGGTTAACGGCCGTCACAAGGAAATCGCTGCGCGTGTCAAACATATGAATGGCTCAACGATTAAAATAGCTGGACATCAAGTAACAAATTAGAAAGAAATGAAATGGGAAAATATCAATTAGATGATAAGGGGCGCGCACAAGTGACCCGTTATCACGAGAAACACTCTAAAGGTGGAGCTGGTAAAAAAGAACGCTTGCTCAACCTCAGAGAACAATTTTTAAACAAGAATAAGAAAAAATAAAAGTGATACTCAATGAAAATCAAAGAGCAAACTAGGAAGCTAGCCGCAGGCTGTACTTGAGTACGGTAAGGCGACGCTGACGTGGTTTGAATTTGATTTTCGAAGAGTATGAGAGTCAGCTCTCACTTTTCTCATAGTGGGAGGTAAGGATGGAATTACGCAGACCAAGAATAGCAGATAAAGAGACAGTTTTAGAGATGATGGCAGAGTTTGAAAAGACTCAATCAGCCCACGATGGCGGATTTTGGAACGCCAACAATTTTGTTTATGAAGAGTGGCTAGAAGAAAATCTTCAAGCGGAAGCGGGACTCAATATTCCTGAAAACTGGGTTCCTGCTATCCAGCTGGTTAGTTTTGACGTAGCAGGCCAGGCTCTTGGCTTTCTCGACCTTCGTCTCCGATTAAATGACTACTTACTAGAAAAATGGGTGGCCATATTGGCTACTCCATTCGTCCATCTGAAAGAGGCAAGGGTTATGCTAAAGAAGCTCTCCGACAAGGGCCTGCAAGTTGCTAAGGAAAAAGAACATCAAACGAGCTCTTGTGACCTGTAGTACAGAAAATCCTGCCAGCCGAGCTGTTATCTTAGCTAATGGTGGTGTCTATGAGGATGTTCGAAACGGAACGGAGCGCTACTGGATTGATGTCGATTAAGGAGGAAGCATGGAGCTAAGACGACCAACTTTGGAAGATAAAGAAGCTATATTAGAGATGATTGCGGAGTTCGATGCAGCAAAATCCTATATGCACGGTGGCATGGGCTCCGCTTGGAAGCGAGCAAAGGATTATGAGGATTGTTTAAAGATTTTAGAGCAGCAAGAGGATGCTGCCAACCTGCCAGTAGGCTGGGGTCCTGCAATCAAATTTTTATCCTTTGATGAGACTGGCTTGCCTTTGGGATTTTTAGCCCTGCGCTTGTCCTTGAATGACAAATTATTTGTGGAAGGCGGTCATATTGGCTATTCTATCCGTCCCAGTCAACGAGGCAAAGGATATGGGAAGGAGCAGTTGAGATTAGGACTAGCAGAGGCTCGAAAGCAAGGATTGGAACGAGTGCTGATTACCTGCGATGAAGACAACGAAGCCAGCCGCCGCACGATTCTCTCCGCTGGCGGTGTTTACGAAAATACAATCGATAGAAGTCAGCGCTATTGGATAGACTTGGAGTAGAAGGATGACATGGAATACACCAAAACCAGGTGAATGGAAAAGTGAGGAGCTTAGTAAAGGGCGAATCATTGACTACAAGGCCTTTAACTTTGTAGATGGAGAAGGTGTGCGGAATTCCCTCTATGTATCAGGCTGCATGTTTCACTGCGAGGGGTGCTATAATGTAGCTACCTGGTCCTTCAATGCTGGCATTCCCTATACAGCAGAATTAGAAGAACAGATCATGGCAGACCTTGCCCAGCCCTATGTTCAAGGATTGACCTTGCTGGGAGGGGAACCTTTTCTCAATACTGGCATTCTTTTGCCACTCGTGAAGCGTATTCGGAAAGAATTGCCAGACAAGGACATCTGGTCTTGGACGGGCTATACATGGGAAGAAATGATGTTGGAAACTCCAGATAAACTGGAACTCTTATCATTGATTGACATTCTTGTCGATGGACGATACGATCGAACTAAGAGGAATCTCATGCTCCAGTTTCGAGGTTCTTCCAATCAACGAATTATCGATGTGCAAAAATCTCTCAAAAGTGGGCAAGTAGTGATTTGGGATAAGCTTAATGATGGAAAAGAAAGCTATGAACAGGTGAAGAGAGAGTGAAGAAAAACGACTTAATAGAAAGACTGGTTTCAGAGATAAAAAGCGGAAAAGTCAAGACACTGGGAATATACGGTCATGGGGCTTCAGGAAAATCAACCTTTGCACAGGAATTGTACCAAGCTTTAGATTCTACTACAGTAAATTTGCTAGAAACAGATCCTTATATCACCTCCGGACGCCATTTGGTAGTATCAAAGGACGCACCAAATCAAAAGATCACAGCCTGTCTGCCAGTGGCGCATGAACTGGCGAGTTTGCAGAGAGATATCCTGGCCTTACAGGCAGGTATGGATATCTTAACAATTGAAGAACCTTGGAAGCCTAGTGAAGTCTTGTCTGGAGCGAAACCAATTCTGATTGTCGAAGGGATGTCTATTGGCTTTTTACCCAAAGAACTCTTTGACAAAACTATCTGTTTCTACACGGATGAAGAGACCGAATTAAAGCGGCGCCTAGCTCGAGATACAACTGTGAGAAATCGTGATGCATCCTTTATATTGGATAGTCATCAGATGAGACGGGAGCAGTATCTGAGATATTATAAAGAAACTGAGTCTAAGGCGGATATCTTAGTGGACCAATCAGAAGGTAAATTTGAGGTCAAGAGAACTCAATTTATATAGAAGAAAATCCCTAATTTTAGAAAGAAAAAATAGGAAAACAGTTTCATTGTAAAAAAACGAAAAAACAGCAACAAATCCCTTGCAATCGCAGGGGCTTTGTGTTATTCTATTATGGTGCTGTAAATTACAGCCTTAGCTTTGATGCAAGAGGTTGCGACACGCTCGGTTGCATTGCCACGCAACACCGCGTCGGTTTTCTTGTGGAGCTAGCCTATTATCTTAAATAGACGAAAAGGAGAAAAAGATGGCAAACAAAAAAATCCGTATCCGTTTGAAAGCTTACGAACACCGTACGCTTGACACAGCGGCTGCAAAAATCGTAGAATCAGCTACTCGTACAGGTGCACAAGTTGCGGGTCCAATCCCACTTCCAACTGAACGTAGCCTCTACACAATCATTCGTGCGACTCACAAATACAAAGACTCTCGCGAACAATTTGAAATGCGTACACACAAACGTTTGATCGATATCGTTAACCCAACTCAAAAAACAGTTGATGCTTTGATGAAATTGGATCTTCCAAGTGGTGTAAACGTAGAAATCAAACTTTAATCTAAAGCTTGATACCTTGAGCATAAAAAACGCTCGTTAAAAACTTTTTGAATAAAAAATATAGAAAAGGAACTATTTTTCTCATGACAAAAAGGAATCTTAGGGAAAAAAAGTGGGAATGACTCAAATCTTCACTGAAGCTGGCGAATTGATCCCTGTAACAGTTATTGAAGCAACTCCAAACGTTGTTCTTCAAGTTAAAACTGTTGAAACAGACGGATACAACGCTATCCAAGTTGGTTTCGATGACAAACGCGAAGTATTGAGCAACAAACCTGCTAAAGGACATGTAGCGAAAGCTAACACGGCTCCTAAGCGCTTCATTCGTGAATTCAAACGTTGAAGGCTTGGAAGTTGGTGCTGAAATCACAGTTGAAACATTCGCAGCTGGAGACGTTGTTGACGTAACTGGTACTTCTAAAGGTAAAGGTTTCCAAGGTGTTATCAAACGCCACGGACAATCACGTGGACCAATGGCTCACGGTTCTCGTTACCACCGTCGTCCAGGTTCTATGGGACCTGTTGCACCTAACCGCGTATTCAAAGGTAAAAACCTTGCAGGACGTATGGGTGGCGACCGCGTAACAATTCAAAACCTTGAAGTTGTACAAGTTGTTCCAGAAAAGAACGTTATCCTTATCAAAGGTAACGTACCAGGTGCTAAGAAATCTCTTATCACTATCAAGTCAGCAGTTAAAGCTGGTAAATAATAAGGAAAGGGGAATACAGTCAAAATGGCAAATGTAACATTATTCGACCAAACTGGTAAACAAGCTGGCGAAGTTGTTCTTAACGATGCAATCTTTGGTATCGAACCAAACCAATCTGTTGTGTTTGATGTGATCATCAGCCAACGTGCTAGCCTTCGTCAAGGAACTCACGCAGTTAAAAACCGCTCAGCTGTTTCAGGTGGCGGACGCAAACCATGGCGTCAAAAAGGAACTGGACGTGCTCGTCAAGGTTCTATCCGCTCACCACAATGGCGTGGTGGTGGTGTTGTCTTCGGACCAACTCCACGTTCATACGGCTACAAACTTCCACAAAAAGTTCGTCGCCTAGCTCTTAAATCAGTTTACTCTGAAAAAGTTGCTGAAAACAAATTCGTAGCTGTAGACGCTCTTTCATTTACAGCTCCAAAAACTGCTGAATTTGCAAAAGTTCTTGCAGCATTGAGCATCGATTCAAAAGTTCTTGTTATCCTTGAAGAAGGAAATGAATTCGCAGCTCTTTCAGCTCGTAACCTTCCAAACGTGAAAGTTGCAACTGCTACAACTGCAAGTGTTCTTGACATCGCAAATAGCGACAAACTTCTTGTCACACAAGCAGCTATCTCTAAAATCGAGGAGGTTCTTGCATAATGAATTTGTATGATGTTATCAAAAAACCTGTAATCACTGAAAGCTCAATGGCTCAACTTGAAGCAGGAAAATATGTATTTGAAGTTGACACTCGTGCACACAAACTTTTGATCAAGCAAGCTGTTGAAGCTGCTTTCGAAGGTGTTAAAGTTGCTAATGTTAACACAATCAACGTAAAACCAAAAGCTAAACGTGTTGGACGTTACACTGGTTTTACTAACAAAACTAAAAAAGCTATCATCACACTTACAGCTGATTCTAAAGCAATCGAGTTGTTTGCTGCTGAAGCTGAATAATCTAAGGAGGAAATATCGTGGGAATTCGTGTTTATAAACCAACAACAAACGGTCGCCGTAATATGACTTCTTTGGATTTCGCTGAAATCACAACAAGCACTCCTGAAAAATCATTGCTTGTTGCATTGAAGAGCAAGGCTGGTCGTAACAACAACGGTCGTATCACAGTTCGTCACCAAGGTGGTGGACACAAACGTTTCTACCGTTTGGTTGACTTCAAACGTAACAAAGACAACGTTGAAGCAGTTGTTAAAACAATCGAGTACGATCCAAACCGTTCTGCAAACATCGCTCTTGTACACTACACTGACGGTGTGAAAGCATACATCATCGCTCCAAAAGGTCTTGAAGTAGGTCAACGTATCGTTTCAGGTCCAGAAGCAGATATCAAAGTCGGAAACGCTCTTCCACTTGCTAACATCCCAGTTGGTACTTTGATCCACAACATCGAGTTGAAACCAGGTCGTGGTGGTGAATTGGTACGTGCTGCTGGAGCATCTGCTCAAGTATTGGGTTCTGAAGGTAAATACGTTCTTGTTCGTCTTCAATCAGGTGAAGTTCGTATGATTCTTGGAACTTGCCGTGCTACAGTTGGTGTTGTTGGAAATGAACAACATGGACTTGTAAACCTTGGTAAAGCAGGACGTAGCCGTTGGAAAGGTATCCGCCCAACAGTTCGTGGTTCTGTAATGAACCCTAACGATCACCCACACGGTGGTGGTGAAGGTAAAGCACCAGTTGGTCGTAAAGCACCATCTACTCCATGGGGCAAACCTGCTCTTGGTCTTAAAACTCGTAACAAGAAAGCGAAATCTGACAAACTTATCGTTCGTCGTCGCAACGAGAAATAATATTAAACTAGTCGCTTAAGCAACTAGTAAATCCGCCAGCTCGGTAGCGCTCCATGTGAGCGCAAGCCGCTGTGGTACAACATTTAAAGGAGAAAATATAAAAATGGGACGCAGTCTTAAAAAAGGACCTTTCGTCGATGAGCATTTGATGAAAAAAGTTGAAGCTCAAGCTAACGACGAAAAGAAAAAAGTTATTAAAACTTGGTCACGTCGTTCAACGATCTTCCCAAGTTTCATTGGTTACACTATTGCAGTTTATGACGGACGTAAACACGTACCTGTTTACATCCAAGAAGACATGGTAGGTCACAAACTTGGTGAATTTGCACCAACTCGTACTTACAAAGGTCACGCTGCAGACGACAAGAAAACACGTAGAAAATAAGGAGAACATAAATGGCAGAAATTACTTCAGCTAAAGCAATGGCTCGTACAGTACGTGTTTCACCTCGTAAATCACGTCTTGTTCTTGATAACATCCGTGGTAAAAGCGTAGCCGATGCAATCGCAATCTTGACATTCACTCCAAACAAAGCTGCTGAAATCATCTTGAAAGTTTTGAACTCAGCTGTAGCTAACGCTGAAAACAACTTTGGTTTGGATAAAGCTAACTTGGTAGTATCTGAAGCATTCGCAAACGAAGGACCAACTATGAAACGTTTCCGTCCACGTGCGAAAGGTTCAGCTTCACCAATCAACAAACGTACAGCTCACATCACTGTAGCTGTTGCAGAAAAATAAGGAGGTAAAATCGTGGGTCAAAAAGTACATCCAATTGGTATGCGTGTCGGCATCATCCGTGATTGGGATGCCAAATGGTATGCTGAAAAAGAATACGCGGATTACCTTCATGAAGATCTTGCAATCCGTAAATTCGTTCAAAAAGAACTTGCTGACGCAGCAGTTTCAACTATCGAAATCGAACGCGCAGTAAACAAAGTTAACGTTTCACTTCACACTGCTAAACCAGGTATGGTTATCGGTAAAGGTGGTGCTAACGTTGATGCACTCCGTGCAAAACTTAACAAATTGACTGGAAAACAAGTACACATCAACATCATCGAAATCAAACAACCCGATTTGGATGCTCACCTTGTAGGTGAAGGTATTGCTCGTCAATTGGAGCAACGTGTTGCTTTCCGTCGTGCACAAAAAAACAAGCAATCCAACGTGCAATGCGTGCTGGAGCTAAAGGAATCAAAACTCAAGTATCAGGTCGTTTGAACGGTGCAGATATCGCCCGTGCTGAAGGATACTCTGAAGGAACTGTTCCACTTCACACACTTCGTGCAGATATCGATTACGCTTGGGAAGAAGCAGATACTACATACGGTAAACTTGGTGTTAAAGTATGGATCTACCGTGGTGAAGTTCTTCCAGCTCGCAAAAACACTAAAGGAGGTAAATAACCAATGTTAGTACCTAAACGTGTTAAACACCGTCGTGAATTCCGTGGAAAAATGCGCGGTGAAGCAAAAGGTGGAAAAGAAGTAGCATTCGGTGAATACGGTCTTCAAGCTACAACTAGCCACTGGATCACTAACCGCCAAATCGAAGCTGCTCGTATCGCCATGACTCGTTACATGAAACGTGGTGGTAAAGTTTGGATTAAAATCTTCCCACACAAATCATACACTGCTAAAGCTATCGGTGTGCGTATGGGATCTGGTAAAGGGGCACCTGAAGGTTGGGTAGCACCAGTTAAACGTGGTAAAGTGATGTTCGAAATCGCTGGTGTATCTGAAGAGATCGCTCGCGAAGCTCTTCGTCTTGCTAGCCACAAATTGCCAGTTAAATGTAAATTCGTAAAACGTGAAGCAGAATAAGGAGAAGGCATGAAACTTAATGAAGTAAAGAATTTGTTAAAGAACTTCGTGGTCTTTCTCAAGAAGAACTCGCGAAGCGCGAAAACGAATTGAAAAAAGAATTGTTTGAACTTCGTTTCCAAGCTGCTACTGGTCAATTGGAACAAACAGCTCGCTTGAAAGAAGTTAAAAAACAAATCGCTCGTATCAAAACAGTTCAATCTGAAGCGAAATAATAGACTAGGGAAGGAGAAATTTCAATGGAACGCAATAATCGTAAAGTTCTTGTTGGACGTGTTGTATCTGACAAAATGGACAAGACAATCACAGTTGTAGTTGAAACAAAACGTAACCACCCAGTCTATGGTAAACGTATTAACTACTCTAAAAAATACAAAGCTCATGATGAAAACAATGTTGCCAAAGAAGGCGATATCGTACGTATCATGGAAACTCGTCCGCTTTCAGCTACAAAACGTTTCCGTCTTGTAGAAGTTGTTGAAGAAGCGGTCATCATCTAATCAAACCTGAAAGGAGAAAACTGAAATGATTCAAACAGAAACTCGTTTGAAAGTCGCAGACAACAGCGGTGCTCGCGAAATCTTGACTATCAAAGTTCTTGGTGGTTCAGGACGTAAATTTGCAAACATCGGTGATGTTATCGTGGCATCTGTAAAACAAGCTACTCCTGGTGGTGCGGTTAAAAAAGGTGACGTTGTTAAAGCAGTTATCGTTCGTACTAAATCAGGTGCTCGTCGTGCTGATGGTTCATACATCAAATTTGACGAAAACGCAGCAGTTATCATCCGTGAAGACAAAACTCCTCGCGGAACACGTATCTTTGGCCCAGTTGCACGTGAATTGCGTGAAGGTGGCTTCATGAAGATCGTGTCACTTGCTCCAGAAGTACTTTAATTTTTAGAAACAAACTAGTCCCCTGGATTTACGCTCAGGGTGCCCTTATGGGCGTAAGAAAAATCAAGGAGAAACCTAATGTTTGTAAAAAAAGGCGACAAAGTTCGCGTAATCGCTGGTAAAGATAAGGGAACAGAAGCTGTTGTCCTTACTGCCCTTCCAAAAGTAAACAAAGTTATCGTTGAAGGTGTTAACATCGTTAAGAAACACCAACGTCCAACTAACGAGCTTCCTCAAGGTGGTATCATCGAGAAAGAAGCAGCTATCCACGTATCAAACGTTCAAGTTTTGGACAAAAAAATGGTGTAGCTGGTCGTGTTGGTTACAAATTTGTAGACGGTAAAAAAGTTCGCTACAACAAAAAATCAGGCGAAGTGCTTGATTAATCACGAAGGAAAGGAGAAGTATAATGGCAAATCGTTTAAAAGAAAAATATCTTAATGAAGTAGTTCCTGCTTTGACAGAACAATTCAACTACTCATCAGTGATGGCTGTGCCTAAAGTAGATAAGATCGTTTTGAACATGGGTGTTGGTGAAGCTGTATCAAACGCTAAAAGCCTTGAAAAAGCTGCTGAAGAATTGGCACTTATCTCAGGTCAAAAACCACTTATCACTAAAGCTAAAAAATCAATCGCCGGCTTCCGTCTTCGTGAAGGTGTTGCGATCGGTGCAAAAGTTACCCTTCGTGGTGAACGTATGTACGAATTCTTGGATAAATTGGTTTCAGTTTCACTTCCACGTGTACGTGACTTCCACGGTGTTCCAACAAAATCATTTGACGGACGCGGAAACTACACACTTGGTGTGAAAGAACAATTGATCTTCCCAGAAATCAACTTCGATGACGTTGACAAAACTCGTGGTCTTGACATCGTTATCGTAACAACTGCTAACACTGACGAAGAGTCACGTGCATTGCTTACAGGCCTTGGAATGCCTTTTGCAAAATAATATAGGAGGTAAATCTAATGGCTAAAAAATCAATGATTGCTAAGAACAAACGTCCAGCGAAGTTCTCTACTCAAGCTTATACTCGTTGTGAAAAATGTGGTCGTCCACATTCAGTTTACCGCAAATTTAAACTTTGCCGTGTTTGCTTCCGTGAATTAGCTTACAAAGGACAAATCCCTGGTGTAACAAAAGCATCTTGGTAATTTAAGATATCAAGGGCGTCAAAACTCTAAGTGAAAATAGGAAACTTGACGAAGAAACTGCAGTTTCTATGAAGTTTCT